>DGYFI06202__coassemble_847_pt1 | contig 15934 bp, 8 predicted proteins | sample DGYFI06202__metabat2_high_PE_015 | metagenome-assembled genome bin DGYFI06202 | reverse complement strand
TTGCCGCACTTCTTCGAGGATCAACTCTTCGCAGTGTTCTTCGCCGAGCCGGTCGCGGACTTGATCGCAGCCGCAACGACTACCACGCTGTTCCTGATCAGGTTCCGCCAAATCCTGCGCAGCCTGCCTGAACAGACGAAATAAGCATCCCGTCTCCGTAGAGCCCCTCCCCTTTGCTCACAGCCGTTGACGCTGCGGGCGAACCGGCGGCCATGGAGACTTCCGCACCTGCGACAATAACAACAAACAGGCCCCGCTGTGGCGAATGCCACGGCGGGGCCTGTTTGCTTGTCGTTATACCTTGTTCATAAATTTTGACGCAGCTTTGGCCATCAGCCGCTTGGTGCCCTTTTCGTCAAACGCGATTTCGAGCAGCGCGTCGCCGCCCATGGGCTTGACCGATACGACCATGCCCGCGCCAAACGCCTTATGCTGCACACGGCAGCCGGGCGTGAAATCCGGCAAAGGCGTTTCCGTCTGGGTTTGCATGCCCAGCGACGACGCGGATGACAGGCTGCGCGCGCGCGTCACCTGCGCGCGGGGCAGGTCGGGGTCTGGCTGGGTGGCGGACGCGAACATCCGCCGCGCGACAATGTTGCTGTCCAGCAGCTCGCCCGGCATCTCGTCAATGAAACGCGACGGGTGTGCATACTGCGTGCGGCCATACAGCAGACGGCGCTCAGCGCAGGTGAGGTACAGCTCCTCCTTTGCACGCGTCACCGCAACATAGCACAGCCGCCGTTCTTCCTCCATGTCCTCCTCGCGCTCGGTTGCGCGGAAGCCGGGGAAAAGCCCGTCCTCCATGCCCGCAAGGAACACCACGGGAAACTCCAACCCCTTGGCCGAGTGCATGGTCATCATCAGCACCGCGTCCTCGTCCTCGGCGGTCTGGTCGGCATCAGTGTAAAGCGCCATATTCTCAAGGAAGCCGCCCAGCGTGGGCATCTCGTTCTTTTCCTCATAGTCGACGATGTAGGACTTCAATTCTTCGATATGCTCGATGCGGCCCTGTTCCTCGGCACCGCCCTTTTCCATCAACGCACGCAGGTAGCCGGACTGGTTCAGCAGCTCGTCGTACAGCTCGGACAAGGATAGAAACTCGCGCTGCTGGCGCAGATTTTCCATCATCGTGCCGAACTTCTCCATCGCGGCGGCGCTGCGCCCGAGCGGCGCAAACTGCGAGGCGTTCCGCACCACGTCATAGAGCAGCATGCCGTTTTCGAGCGCAACCTGTTCGGCGGTTTCAACCGATTTGTCGCCAATCTTACGGGCAGGCACATTGATGATGCGCCGCAGGCGCAGCTCATCCGCCGGGTTTTCCAGCACCCACAGATAGGCAAACATATCGCGCACCTCGGCGCGTGAGAAGAAGTCGCGCCCCTTGTAAACGCGGTAAGGGATGCCGTCGCGGATGAATGCGGCGGCAATGTTATCGCTCAAGACGTTGTTGCGGTACAACACGGCAAAGTCGCCCCAGCGGCGGCCGGCCTCGACACCCGCGCGGATGGTGTCCGCGATGTAAGCCGCCTCCCCCTCCTGACTGTCCGAACGGTGCAGGTGGATTTTCGAGCCGCCGTCGTGGTCGGTCCACAGCTCCTTGCCCTTACGGCCGACGTTGTTGCGGATCACCTCGTTGGCGGCGCTCAGGATGTTGCCGGTCGAGCGGTAGTTCTGCTCAAGCCGGATGGTTTTGGCGTTTTTGAACTGCTTTTCAAACTCAAGGATGTTGGTAATCGTCGCGCCGCGGAACTTGTAGATGGACTGGTCGTCGTCACCGACCACGCAGATGTTCTCGAAATGCCCCGCCAGCAGGCTGGTCAGCACATACTGTGCATAGTTGGTGTCCTGATATTCGTCTACCAGCACATAGCGGAACTGGTGCTGATAGAACTCGAGCACGTCCGGGTTGTTTTGCAGCAGCAGCACGGTTTTCATGATAATGTCGTCAAAGTCGAGCGCACAAGCCTTGCGCATCTCCTTTTCGTACCGCTTGTACACGTCCGCAACCTTTTCACGGAAGTAGTCGCCTGCTGCGTCAGCGGCGAACTGCTTTGGGGTCATCAGCTTGTCTTTCGCGCGCGAAATCATGCCGATGACCGTGCGCGGATCGAAGGTTTTCGGCTCAAGGTTCAGCTGCTTGAGCACGTTTGTGATCACACGCTTTTTGTCGTCCTCGTCGTAGATGGTGAACGGCGTATCAAAGCCCAGCAAGTCGTTATACCGCCGCAGGATGCGCAGGCAAGCGGTGTGGAACGTGTACGCCCAAACGTCGCTGGCCGCCTGCTCGTCCGGCAGCGCGGCGAGCAGACGCTCGCGCAGTTCGCGTGCGGCCTTGTTGGTAAAGGTGATGGCAATCACCTGCCACGGGCGCGCAGGCTCCATGGCACACAGGCGCAGCGCATGGTCACGGTTCTCCGGCTTGGGATCGGTCAGGTATTCGGTCAGAAACAACAGGTCATCCTCGGTCGCGCCTTCGGGCGCAAACTCGCTCGTCAGTCCCTGACCAAAGCGCAGGATATTAACGATGCGGTTGATGAGCACGGTCGTTTTGCCGCTGCCCGCGCCTGCAAGGATGAGCAGCGGGCCTTCGGTGGTGAACACCGCCTCGCGCTGGCGGTCGTTGAGATGGGAGAAATACCCCTCGATGATCGCGCGCCGCACGGCGGCGTATTTCATGTCAAATTTAGTCGGTTCCATAGGGTTCCTCGTTTCGTTTTGAAGGTTCCCCATCAGTATAGCATAAATGCGGCAAGAAAACAAAAGTTCTATTCATGTGCACACAAAAAAGCCGCCACATGGGCGGCTTTTGTCAAGCGAAACCAAAGAGTGTGCATGCGCCGTGTGCGATCAGGCAGAGGGCAATACCGCAGACGGTTGGCAGCGCAACAGCGGCAAGCGTCCATTTAAGGCTGCGCGTCTCTTTCCAGATGGTCAGGCAGGTGGTCGAGCACGGCCAGTGTGCCACCGTGAACAGCAGCGTACACAGCGCGGTGCAAACCGTCCAGCCATTGGCGACCAGCAGGGTGTGGAACGCTGTCAGGTCGGAGAGGTCGGTCAGCGTGCCGGTGGCGAGATAGCCCATCACAATCAGCGGCATCACCAGCTCATTGGCCGGAAAGGCAAGGATGAACGCCAGCAGGATCACACCATCCAAGCCCAGCAGCTGCCCTGCGGGGTCAAGCAGGGCGGTCAGGTGGGTGAACACCGACGCGCCGCCGATGTCAACATTCGCCAACAGCCAGATCACCCCGCCCGCAGGCGCGGCCACCGCCGCCGCGCGGCCTAGCACGAACAGCGTCCGGTCGAGCACACTGCGCACAATCACCTGCCCGAGCTGTGGGGCGCGGTAGGGCGGCAGTTCGAGCGTAAACGAAGACGGCACGCCCCGGAGGACGGTTGCGGAAAGCAGCCGGGACACGCCGAGCGTCAGCGCGACGCAGCCCGCGATCACGCCGGTCAGCAGCAGCGCGCCACCCGCAGCACTGCCGGCGAAAAACGCCGAACACAGGAAAATCAGCAGCGGGAACCGTCCGTTGCAGGGCGCGAACACGTTGGTGAGCATCGCGATCAGCCGCTCGCGCGGCGAGTCGATGATGCGGCAGCCGGTCACGCCGCAGGCGTTGCAGCCGAAGCCCATACACATGCTTGGGTGAAGAGTGAATGCGGTCCTGCCGCCCCGGCAAACGGTCAGTAATAGCTGGCGTACACGCCGAACTGCTCACGCTCGCAGATGCGGCCGCTTTTGATCGCGTCATATTTGACCGCCCGCACCAGATGCCGCGCGGAGATCGGTTTTTCTTCCATCGCCGCCATGTACGCGGCGTTGAGCAAAATCTGCTTGATTGCACTGCCGGACAGCGCAAAGGTTTTGGCGAAAAACGCGAGGTCAAGTCCCGCGGCGCGTGGCGCCGCGGGCGGCAGGTTCTTTTGCCACAGCCGTAGCCGCATCGCCTCATCCGGCATTTCAAAGCGCACCGTATAGGTGATACGCCGCATGAAAGCGGGGTCGAAGTTGTTGGATAAATTGGTCGCCAAAATCGTCATGCCGTCGTATGTTTCGATCCGCTGCAAAATATATGCCGTTTCCGCGTTGGCATGGCGGTCGTTCGAGCTGGTCACCTCCGTGCGTTTGGAGAACAGCGCGTCCGCCTCGTCGAAAAACAGGATAACGTTGGATTTTTGCGCGGAATCAAAGATGCGAGCGAGGTTTTTCTCGGTTTCACCGATATATTTGTCCACCACTTGGCTCAGGTCGACGCGGTACAGCTCCATGCCGATGTCGTTTGCCAGCACCTGTGCTGCCATGGTCTTGCCCGTGCCGGGTGGGCCGTGCAGCAGCACGCTCACGCCGCGGCCATAGGTCACCTTGCGGCGGAAGCCCCAGTCCTCCTCCACGCATCGGCGCAGGCGCATCCGCGCACCCGCCAGTTGCAGCAAGCTGCGCTGCTCATCGGGCAGCTCGATATCATCCCAAGTGAACGTGCTTTGCAGGCGCTGGGCCAGGCCGTCGATGTGCACCGAACGGTTTTGCATCACCGCTTGGGACAGCATCGCGTCGGTTACCTGCACCTGTCCGCGCGCAGCGGCAAGCGTCATCGCGCTGTACACGCTGCGGCGGATTTGGTCGGGCGTCAAGTAATAGCGGCTGGCGTAGGCGGTGAGCGAAACATCATCCGCCAGCGGGCATGGCTTTGCATAATACTGCCAGATCTGCTCGCGCTGGGTAATATCAGCCTCGCCCAGCTCGAGCGTCACCACATGCGCGCGCGGCAGGACACGCGGCAGCTCATCGGGCGCCGCTGTGACGCAAACGATCGGCACGCGCGTGGCCAAGGCATCCTCCAGCCGCCGGAACGCTTCCGCCTGTTCTGGCTGCAACGCACCGCGCACCTCCAGATGGACGGCGCTTTCGGTAAGATAGGCTTCGGTGGTGATCTCGTCGAGCAGCGCCTGCCCGGCGCGATCGTCTTCCGGCAGGCGTTGCACATCGACCGACAGGAAGGGAAGCCCGGTCTGCGCGCTGACCGTGCGCAGCAGCAGCTTGCGCCCCGTGCCGGGCGCGCCGATCAGGTGCACCAGCAGCTGGCCGCCCTTTTCCCCTACCTCGCCGATCAGGCGCAGCAGGGCGTCCCGCGTGGCGGTGTGCAGGAACAGCTCGTCAAGCCCATCCGGGTTCAGGTAGTGCAGGATGCCGTCGGGCAGCGTGGGCGGCGCTTCCTGCCCGAGCAGGAACGCGGCCACGCGCGGCCGCAGCCGCAGCGGGGAGGACAGCAGCGTATCCCCGGCCGGCGGCAAGAAACAGAATCTTCCCTCCTGCCCCCATGGCGGCTGTTGCTCTACGTTACCGCCCGCCGCGGCGTACAGTGCCTGCGCCAGCCCCAGCGTCGGGTGGACGGCGGTTGTGCTGTCCTGTAAATAGGAATAGACCATCTCGTACTTGCGGTCGGCCTGCACCGAGGCGGCCAGCAGCAGGCAGAAGCTGCCGAACGTATCCAGCCCGAAGGCGGCTGCCACCTGTTGCAGCGGCAGGATGCGTCCGGCGGCGACCGTCAGCGCTTCGCGCTGTTCGATCTGCTGCCACACAGCCTGCAACCCGCCCGATGGCGGCTGCGGCGCGGGCGTCTGCCCGGACAGGAAGGCCTGCGCCTCCTGCTGCGTCATCACCATGCCGCGCCGGTAGTGCGGGCCGCCCGCGGCGCAGAACTGCCGCAGCAGCGCGTCCAGCGCGGCCAGGCAGTGCGCCAGATGCTCCTGCGCGGAAGCGTATGCTTTCATGTTTTGCTCCCCCTTCCGTCGTGCATAGATGGGAATACCGCACCGCCTGCGCGATGGAGCGCCAAACGGTGCGGTGGTTTTTTAGCCGAGAAGTTGATCCAGCGGCTTTTTCTTTTCCAGCGCGGAAGCAATTACGCCATACGCTATACCGTACTCCGATTCCAGCCCATACTTCTTCAAAAGTTCCCTTGCGTTTTCCAGTATATTTGTCATTTCCAGCTTGAACCCTTCCATCCGCTCTCGTTCTGCCTGCATCAGGCTGACTTTCTGCTTTTTGGGAGAATTCTTTACGAATCCGAGGATCTGCAAGCCGCCCATGGCAAAGCGGACAGTGACTTGATCGTGGGTTTTTTCCGCCTCGGCCTTGGCGAGGGCCACCGTCTGGCCATAGCGTGTCTGTAGTTTCTCCCACCCATCTGTCACGGAGTTCAAATCACTTTCCGACATCTGCTGCAAACCTTTGGCCAGGGTTTCCTTACGCACGACCTTCTCTACGTCATTCTTATCCGCCTGCTGCACTTTCTGTTGCAGCCTCTCACACGCTTTTTCTGCAATTACCTGCGCGCTGTCCTCCCCGCCGGCAAACCCTTCCGGGAACAGGCCGAGCAGCGCGGTCTGCATCGCTTCTTTATAGCTCGCTATCTCTTTCCCGATTTCTTCCTCCTTTAGTGTTTCCCCAACAGGCTTATCTTGGAGCGCGCCGCGGATGGCATTCTTGATTTGTGTCACGCGATTGTCGGGCACCATGATCTCAACGATGTTTGTTTTGTGCTGATCGATGTCCATGATTTGGTTGATTGCCTGACCTCTCGTTGCTTTTTTGCGCTGCTCCTGATAAACTGTCTCCGCATCTGTGCCATTTGTAAGGGCAGCCTTGCGCAGCGCGAGACCCAGAAGCATGGTGTGGGCAGAAGCCATCTCACTACTTGACAGATGGTTCTCAATTGCGTCTTCCACAGTCACCCGCTTTTTGTTGGCATTCTTATCCGCGCTTTCCTCTTGGCTATCCGCATTATCCGAACCGTCGGTTATCTTCGCTTTTTCCGCTTGCCACGCGGCCCACGCTGCCTGACCCTTGCTGCCATGCAGGCCGGCAAGCAGCTCCTCATAAGCCTCGAGCTTCTGATTCCCCGGCAGCAGGTCGAGCACCGCTAACTGGCCCGTCATATCCAAAAGGCTTTTCCCTTCAATCTCCTTAAGCAATTTACCGTCCATCTTCGCATGCATATCCCAAAGTATGTCCGGTATGGAGCCGTTCAGGACAGGGGCAAGCGCACTGCCCGCCAGCTTGCCGCGCACCGCCTCTTCCAGCGCATCGTCCGGCTCTCTGGCCAGCAGCCGCGCCGTTCTGTCGAGGGGAATGGAATCCCTCTCGCCGGTGAACACTTCCGCTGCCTCCCTCTCGTCCGCATCCATCGGGGTTTCCTGTTCGTCCTCTGCAACATCGTCCAGGGCGGTAAACTTCCCCGCTTGCTCGCCAGCCGCCATCAGGCGATCCCAGTAATTGACAAACGCATCAGGCGCCTTTGAATTCTTAAGCTCACCCACGGCACTCCCCGCCTGCTGCTTAATCTCTTGCAAGGTGTCCGACAGCTTTTCTGCGTTCTCCTCGAGATCCTCTGTGCCGACGCCCAGCTTCACCGTACGGATCACCTGATACTGTTCCAGTGCATTTTCCAGCAATTTCGGCATTCCTTCAACAGTATCTGTCACTGCTTTCGGCCCAAACGGGTTGCTCCAGCCCTTATTCTTGCGGATCTCGCGCCGCCACGAGGAAAAATAGTTCCTCCTGGTCGCAGCTTTTTTGATATCGCGCGAAAAGTCCTGCGGCGCAGGCAGGCCGAGCGCTTCTTTGGCACCGTCCGCCGCGGCGCCGTTCATGTTGGCGTTGCCCAGTTTGCCCAGCATATGCATCCGTGCTGCATGTTGGAACCAGTAGTTTTCGTCCTTTTCTCCGTTCTTGCCCAATTCCGGCTTGTTCACGATGAGCGCGCTCTTGTCATCCTGCATCGCCAGCAGGTTTTCCGCCACATCCGAGGGCGAATAACCGTGGAACTTCATGCTGCCGCCGCGTCCTTGTTGCCGGGATTCCTGATAGCGCTGCAGCTCCGCTCCGGACAGGCGCATCTTGTCAAAGGCGTTAAAATCGCGCTTTTGCAGCAGGGCCTTCATTTCCGCCGGTTTATTCTTAACTGCGCCCATTGTACGTCCAAACATCTGGAGGAACGCCAGCTTGGCTTTGGCTTTGAGGCCGAAATGCCAGTCGGTTTCCTGAAACGCGCCCTCCACCCCGGGGATGGCGGCCTGCTTTGCAACATTTGCCACAAAGGTGGTGCAGTTGTTGTAAATCAGGTTATAGGGCATACCGGAGTCGTATTTGTCCATTACATTCAGGGCGGCCTTTACCTTGTCCTTGTCGATGGGGAAGCGGCGCCGCACGCTGGCGGATGTGAGCGTGTCGCTATCATTCTGTACCTCACCCGGATAGTCCGTGCGGTGCAGCAGCGCCTCTTCCATGCCGCCGATGCCCGCGCCGGCGCGCGGGTGGAAGCCCACATGGAGGCGCGCACGCCTATACTCATCCGACGGGGTTTTCGCGGTAAATTCCAGCACCGCGGAGGTGTGCCCCGGGTCGGTATTGGCGTCCATCGCTTCACGCGAGCCGACGTTTGGGGTCTCCACCACCACTTCCAGATACGGCTTTTGCCGGATACGCTCCGGTTCATCGCCCTTTTCGCCGCGTTCCCAATCATTATGTTTGTAAAAAACAGCCGGTGGTTGGTATGCCGCCTCGAATGCTTCTTCGTCGTCGGATGTTTCTTCGTCCTCGGATGCTTCCTCATCCTCGGATGCCTCCTCCGCCGCAGGCAGCTTCTCCCCGACTGCTTCCGCCCCAAGCTGTGCTTCCGGCTGCACCACGGGTGCTTCCGTCCCGGCCTCGACTTCCAGTTGCCCGGGCTGCGCTTCCTCTTCACCCTTGTTGCCCGCCTGCACCGCGCCCGTTTCCGCCGCGGGCTGCCCGACGGCCGGCTCGGCGACCGGCTCGCCCACGCCCGCAATCGGCAGCGCATCTTCTTCCAGCTGCTCGTCCTCCGGCTTTTGCGCGACGGCGGGCAGCGCGACCGCACCCTCCGGAAGCGTGCGGTTTTGCTCCTCCGCTATAATCTCACCCCACGTCAGCGAGTGGTTTAACTTCCCAAAGCTGCGGACCGGCGCGCCCCGGTCCTGCAGTTTCTCCGGCGCATTGCCTTGCAGCAGCGCATAGCCTTGGTGGTCTTTGCCTTTCTTGCGGGCCTTCCCCTGCTCACCCGAATGTTTGTGTCTTGCCATGCTGCGCGCCCCCTCCTTTTGCCTGAAGCTGCGGTTATGCTGATTTTATTCTATCAAAGTGCCCCTGCAAACGCAAACGAATTATCTTTTTTTCAGCAAATCTTTAAAAAGCCGGTCGCTTGCACGCGGCGCGCCCGCCCGCCTGCCCGGACGTGCAAATGCAGCCCGTTTTTGTACACAACTTGTTACTTATCCGGGCGCCTGACCGTGCCTGCCTTATTGCAGACTGTCATCCTGTCATGGTATAATCAATTCATCATGGTTAACCACCGCATGCCGATGTATGCGCAGCTGACTACGTGGGATAGGACAGGCACACGGTGGAGGAGGGACATAACATGTGCAATCCAATACAGCAAGAGCACGAGATACAGCAGGCACCGGCGCCGATCGTCGTACAGGAGCAGGATCAGGCTGTCCAGCAGGTGCAGCAGGCGCAGGCTGTCGAGCAGGCACAGGAACAGCAGCAAGCCGTCCAGCAGGAACAGGTGCAGCAGCAACAGCAGGCGCAGCAGCAGCCCGCCGCGCCGGTCGACGCCGCGCCCGCGCAGACCCAGAACAAAAAGAAAACCGAGCGGATTGCCCCGGTCACCCGCAAGCAGGTGCGCGGCAACTTTTCGGATGTGCGCAAAAACGCGTTTCAGGAAAACCTGATGGATAACGTCCGCATGGATGCAGCCGTGCATGACAGCAAGCCATATCGGGCGGTGATGGAAGCCATCCGGGACTACGCCTCCATGAATCTGGAAAAGACCAGCACGGACAAGCAGTCCGCGGCGCTGGCAAAAGCGCGGCGGTTGCTGCGCGCACACCCTGCGACACCGGATGCGCAGGACGCGGAAAGCGTCGTCATCAACCGCTACCGGCTGTATTTCGACACCTTTACCGACGGGCAACTCACGCTCCCGCAAGATCTGAACAAGGAATCCCACATTGATTACAGCCAGAAGGAGATTACCCGCACGTCGATCGTGGCGGGCATCAAGCCGGGTTGGGCGGACGTGAAAGACCAGCCCCTGTTTGCGCACGAGCCTTCCGCTAACGATATCCAACAACGTTTGCTGGGCGACTGCTATTTGCAGGCCGCCGTCAGCGCGCTGGTGCGAAACGCGCCGGAAAAAATCAAGGAGTGCCTGCGGGACAATGGGAACGGCACGGTCACGGTGCGCTTTTTCCAAAAGGGCTACCCGCTGCTGCGCGACCTGCCGCTGCCCTACCAGAAAAAGGCCGTGGAAACCGACCCCGCGAAGCTGACCGACCAGGATCTGCTGGTGCGGCTGTTCATCAACTGGAAAAAGGACAACAAAACGGAATGGGAACAGTTGACCAACGTGTACAACAACCATGTTTCCCACATTCAAAATGATCCACAGTTCAAGCAGGCGAACGACAAGCAGATGGTCGATCTGATGGACCAGATCGACAAGGAAACCGATGAGGCGCGCAAACAAGCGCTGCAGCAGCAGGTTGCATCGCTGCCGCAGCGACAGTTTGCACAGGCGCAGGAACGGACAGGCCTGAACGGGCTGGTCGCCGGGATGAATATGGACCAATTGCCGCAGGCAGAGGCGCTGGCCGCCCGGCTGTGCGCCGAACCCGACTTCGCCCCGGTGCTGGAGGCCATCCGGCAGGCGCGGGACAGCGGCAAGGACGTGGTGGGCGTGCTGACCGAGGCCATCCGGAACTTCGACAAGGCCGCCCCGCTCATGCAGCGCCTGCGGACAGATCAGCCCGACCTGTTCACCCCGCCACCCGGCGAGCCAGCCATGCACCCGGTGTATGTGACGGTGCGGAAAACCGTGCCGCGCGTAGCCGGCGTGGACGCCTATGCCGCCAATTGCCTGTGGCTGCAGATGATCGAAAAGGCTTACGCGGCGTCCGGGCTGCATATTGAAAAACTTGAGGACCGGAAAGCGGACCTGCGCACCTACGAGCAGATCGAAGGGGGATACAGCGGCCAGTTTTTGGAGACGCTGACCGGGATGCGTGCAGACAGGTTGGATCAGAGCGGCGTCACCCCGCTGCGTGAGGACCTGCAAGCGCAATTCAGCCCGCTGTTCCGGAGCGACATCCAGGAGCAAATGCGCCGGCAAGGGATCGACAGTTTGGTGCGTACTGTGGTGCAGAATGGCCTTCTGCGCGAATTGAAAAGCCGTTTTTTGCGCGACTATACCACAAAAGAAAATAACGTAAAAGTCACCAAGCAATATGCCCTGTCCGCGCTTACGATTGAAGATATCCGGGAAACCATCATGGATTGGCGCAACTGGGAAAAGTTGCCGCAAACGGAACCCGCGCTTGTCCTCATTAAGCAGAGCCATTCCGATTTTGACACGTTTACGGACGAGCATATGCGCAAAATTGCCGATTTTCTGGAAGACTATTATGCCAATCTGGATACGCCCGCCTTGGAGTACCGCCGCTTTGCCCAGAAGGAGGACGGCACGCCTAAATATACGCGCTGGGCGGAGAACCAGTATGATGCCATCCGCGATGCGCTGGCAGAGGGCAAGGTGGTTTCGGTCGGCACGCAGCGGTTCATCCCGGAAGAGGTGCAGGGGCACGGGCTGAACGGGGAATCCCTAGCGGGCGGCCTGGTGCAGGGGCACGCCTATTCGGTGACCGGCTGCGAGGAAATCGACGGCCGGAAGTACGTTACGCTGCGCAACCCCTGGGCGCGCTTTGAGCGGAACTATGTCAAGGTGACCGAAACGGATGGGCGCGTGCACTATGATGTAAAGGAGAACAAGCAGGGTCTGTTTGCGCAGTCGGACAACTCCGGCACCTTCCACATGGAGCTGAATGATTTTATGGGTTGCGTGGATGATATTTATTTTAACGGATAACGCTCGGAAAGGAAAAAAGCAGCTATGGATGAAATTTTGATACGCCCGCTCCGCAGGGAGGAGCGCGGACAGGCCGCGCCGCTGCTATTCCGCAGCCAGCAGGCGGCGCTGCGGCAAAACGGGCTGGTGCTGGCCGCGTTCTGCGGCGATACGGTCTGCGGCGCGGCGGGTGCCCTGCCCGCGGACGACGCGCTGCGCCTGGTCAGTCTGTTTGTAGATGAACCCTACCGCCGCCAGGGGGTTGCAGCTGCCCTGCTGCGCGAGGTGGAAGCGCAGGCGCGCGCCATGGGGCTGCCGCAGGTTACCGCCGCGTATTCCTGCGCGCCCGACCAGGCCACAGGGCTGCATCGCCTGTTTCTGCGGCAGGGCTACCTGCTGCCCGAGGCGGGCGAAACGCTGTACCGCCTGCCGCTGGCCGGCCTACAGGGCGGCTATTTCGCGTCGCTCCCCGCGCCGTCTGCGGAGACGATGGCGCACATCCTACCCGTGCGCAGTCTGCCCGCGCAGGCCGCAGCGGCGTACGCTCAGCTGTGCCAAACGGAGGCGCTGTCCTTTTTATCCATGCAGAATGCACCGGGTAAAGTGCTGCCCTCGCTGTGTCTGGCCTATGTGCACGACCAGCAGCTTTGCGCGGTGCTGACCGTGTGCGACGCTGACAGCTGTCTGCACATCAGCGGCGCCTATGTGGCGCAGGCGACGTGGGGCAAGGCTCTGATTGCGCTGCTGCAAACCGCGCTCCGCACGGCGCAGCAAAAGTACCCGCAGTATGACACGGTGACCGTCACGGCGGCCAACATCGCCGGCGGGCGGCTGATTTCGCGGCTGCTTGCCGGCACATCGCCTGTGCTACAAACCGCCTACCAGACCAGCAAACTGGTGCAACCGGTGAAGGAACCCGTCCCGGCAGGGTATGACGGTGTTCTGGCGCGGTTTAATACTCTGACACAGGAGCTGGCGGCGCGGGGCGTCGCCTCCCGGCTGGTGATGACGGAGGGTGCGCTGCCCTATCTCGAGCTGGATGTGGCCGAAGGCGGGCAACCCGCCACACTGTACTATCAGGTGCTGGGCGGCGAGGACTACGAGGGCTTCCGGCTCAGCGCGGTGGTCGAGTTCCCGACAGGGGACATGGACGCGGCGCAGCAGGAGGCGCTGTGCGCCCGCATGGACGAAACCGGATCTGCGGGGACATTTGTGCCCGAAGCCCAGCCGGACTGCATCCGTCTATGCAATGTGCTGCTGGAAGCGCCCGCGTTTGACTACCCAAAGGTGATAGACGAATTTATCCTGCCGTTTCTGGCGCAGGCGGCGCGCTGTGCCGCGCTGGCGGACGGCTGATTTTTAGATACTGGTACCAAAAAACGGGACACACCGCTATCCATCGGTGTGTCCCGTTTATTGTGTCCAATCGGCCTCGTATGGCTCGGACAAAAAGCGGAAGTAAATGACGATTTTTTGGCGTTTCACCCTGCCCTTATCTGTCTTTTCGTATGTACCCTGTCCGACTTCGATACGCTCCATCAGCTCAAACAACAGGGATGGCGTCAATTCGGCCACATCCGTATACTGCCGAATGATGCTTCGCAGACGTTCCTGCTGCCGTCGCAGGGCTTTGTTCCCATCTGCGGACGGCAAGGCGTCCATCTGGTGCTGTAGTGCAGCTGTTTTGTGCTCATACTGTTCGAGCAGCGGATAAAAGTTTGTGTCCCCGATCCGGCCTGCCGCGCGGTCTTCGTACAGCCGCGCAATCAGGCGCTGCACCTGCTTCTGCTCCTGCGTCAGACGTTCCCGCTCGCGGTCTGCCTCTCGTCCACGCTCATCCAGACGCAAGCGATGCTGTAACCGTTCGAATAAGGCGTCGCAGTCCTGTTCGGACAAACAGACATATTGTCGCACCGCATCCAGCACACAGCGATAGAGCGATTCATAGGAGATGAAATGGTTGGAGCAGGCAGATGTGCCTCGCAGCTTGTACGCGCCGCACGCCAGATTGGCTATTGAGTCCTTCCTGCGTGTGCCCACAGTCGACATAGCCTTGCCGCAGTCCATACAAAAGGCGAGTCCGGAAAACAGGTTGGAAAATGCCCCCTTTCGTTCACAGCGCCGCGCGACACGCTGACGCTGTGCAGCGTCAAAGATCTGCTGAGAAACCAGCGGCTTATGGCAATTGGGAACGATGATCCAGTCCTCCGCCGGCTTTTCACGGGTCTTTTTGCTTTTGAAGCTGATCCTGTCGGTCTTTCCCTGCGCAATATGACCCAGATACACCACATCCTGCAAGATGCGGCTGACGCCAATAGAAGTCCATTGTTTCCGTTTGGAATACCGGTCAGCATCCAGCTCCGGATGCTGCCAGCAACGGTAAACCGCCGGCGGCGGCTCCCCGCGCGCGTTCAGCAGGCGTGCAATTTCCGCCGGACGCCGGCCCGCTGCTGCCCATACAAAGATCTGCCGCACGATCGCGGCGGCCCGCTCGTCTGGAATCAGGTGGTTTTTGTCTGCTGTGTCTTTTTGATACCCGTACGGCGCGAAATTGCCGATAAACTTTCCTGCCTGCATTTTGACATGCAGCGCGCTACGAATTTTACGGCTGGTATCGCGGGCGTACATTTCATTGATGACGTTGCGGAACGGCGCAAGGTCGGTATCTGACCGCGCGGTGTCAATACCGTCTCCTACCGCAATGAGCCGCACGCCATGCTCGGGGAACACCAGCTCCAGATACCGCCCGGTTTGGATATAATCGCGCCCAAGCCGCGACAAATCCTTGACCAGCACAACCTCGAACCGGTGTTGCTCCATGTCGCGGAGCATAGCTTGAAAGCGCGGGCGATCAAAACGCGTGCCCGACCAGCCATCATCCACGTATTCCCCGACGATAGCGAACCCGTGCTGTGCCGCATACCCTTGCAGCAGGCTGCGCTGATTCTGGATGCTCTCGCTTTCGCCGGGATTGTCGTCATCGCGACTGAGCCGTAGGTATAGAACCGCCCTGCAGGCGGTTGCTACTTCGCGCATGGTGTGCGCCCTCCTCTCTACTCACCGCCTGCAAGCGTTCCGATGTGTTATGCCGGTGTCCCGACCATTTCTGCCTCAAACTGTGCTGCAATGACGTTCTCGAGCAATTCGAGCAGAATAGAATGATGCGTCGCTACACCTGTATTCGTTCTTGACCCGCTCATAGCATGGCCTCCCTTCCTTTGTTGAAATTCTATTCACGATTCTCCTATTCATTCTTGCCGAATCACTTTGCTGCACTTGTAATGAAGTGCAGAAGCCGGGATGCACAAATAGCGTTTTCCACCGATTTTTGGGTGGATTTGTCGGAGTTATCCAGCGACAAAAGGTTGGTTTGGCTGTTTTAGGAAGGTGTCTGCCGTTGAGCAGGCGATAGCACAAGAAAAACCGATTACAGCTAAAAAAACTGGGTTGTTTTCATTTTAAAACTGTAATCTATGAGCTCGTCTGTTTCCGACAATGATCGGTTCGTTTCTCACGACAGAACATAACTGGGAGCTCCCGACACTAACAATGAAAATTTCCCAAATTTAACTAAATGAATGGCCGCCATCTCAATGCCTGGGTACTGAGATGGCGGCCTTTTTATACATTGGGAGATTTGACAATTCTTTTGAGCCGGTGAAGTTGATCGTCATATCACTATTCCAGCGGCTCATCGTAATGGAAGGTTATGCATAGGTCTGGGTGGATGCCGGTGTCATGGTGGCCTGCACCACGTTATCCGTCACCGCATAGGCGGTAATCAGCCGCAGGTGAAAGATATCCCCCTCCTGCAGCGTGCGGTTGGCAGTCACTGTGGCGCTGACGGAACCCGCGCCTGAAGCAGTACCATTCCAGCCGTAGAGCATCGATACGCCAGAGGAAGTATCGCCGGTGACCGTGGCGGTCTGGGGCTGATTTTCCCCGTCAAAGGCCATAGTATAAGCCAGAGCCTCGCCATCAACCGCCACCTGGATGCAGTTGTC
>DGYFI06202__coassemble_831_pt1 | contig 16144 bp, 15 predicted proteins | sample DGYFI06202__metabat2_high_PE_015 | metagenome-assembled genome bin DGYFI06202 | reverse complement strand
GATTTAGGCGACTTGGACGACAGCCGCAACACGGCCGCGCGGCAGGCCGCTGGGCGCATCCTCGACGAAGAACAGGCTGAATTTAACAAATGGTACTGCTATCGGCAAGCGCTGCCCGTGATCGCGCAGGTGAAGGACACTGCACTGGGGCGTCTGCGCTTTGACCACGCCTATGACGAACTCTACCGTGTGGGTGATGTGGAGGGGCTTTTGGAATTGGCGGTCGGCAAAACGGTCGATTTGCTGCTGGGCGGTATGAAGGATTTCGTGGATGCGGACAGGCTGGAAGCCTGTCTCACTCACATGAGAAAGGGGAGTGGCAGATGAAACTGTATTGCATCGGTATCGGACCGGGCGGCGCGGAGCAGATGACGTTGCGCGCGGTGCGCGCGCTCGAAAAGTGCGACTGCGTGGCGGGGTACGGGCTGTATCTCGATTTGATTGAAGAACTCATTGAGGGCAAAACGCGCATCCAGACCGGCATGACGCGCGAGGTCGACCGCTGCATGGCAGCGCGTGACGCGGCGAAGGCGGGGCACACAGTGGCGGTCGTCTCGTCGGGCGACGAGGGCGTGTACGGCATGGCGGGGCTGCTCTTCGAGGTGTGCGCGGACAACCCGGACATCGAGATTGAAGTTATTCCGGGGATTACGGCCGCCTGCTCGGGCGGTGCGGTGCTGGGCGCACCGTTGACGAACGACTTTGCCTGCGTTTCGCTCTCCGACCTGCTGACCCCGTGGGAGCTCATTGAGAAACGCCTGCGCGGCGCGGCGCTGGGCGATTTTTGCATCGCGCTGTACAACCCGGCAAGCAAAAAGAGAACTGACCACTTGCGCCGCGCGTGCGATATCCTGCTGGAAACATTGCCGCCAGAGACCGTATGCGGCACGGTGCGCAACATTGGTCGCGAGGGCGAAACATACACTTTAACTACGCTCGGCGCACTGCGCGATACGCCGGTCGATATGCTGACGACCGTCTTTGTCGGCAATAGCCGCACACGCGTGATAGGCGGGCGTATGGTCACGCCGCGGGGGTATCGCGGCGTATGAAACTGGTTATTTTCTCTGGTACAAGCGAGGGACACGCACTGTGCCGTTTTGTGTCCGCTTGTGGCGGAAACGCGGATATCTATGTTGCGACCGACTACGGCGCGGCGGTCATGGAACCGCTCGCCGGTATCACAGTGCACGAGGGGCGGCTGGACGCGGCCACGATGGTGGGCACGTTGGACACGGATACGTTGGTCGTCGACGCGACGCACCCCTACGCCGCCGAGGTTTCGCAAAATCTGCACGCGGCTTGCGCGCACACGGGCGCGGAATATGTCCGTTTGTTGCGTCCTGCGATCGAGGGCGAGGATATTGTCACCGTGCCCGATGCGGCTGCCGCTGCCGTGTGGCTAAGCGAACACCCCGGTCGCGCGCTGTTGACGACCGGCAGCAAAGAGCTGGCGGTATTTACAGCAGTTGAGGGCTATCGGGAACGGTTGTTTGCGCGCATCTTGCCCGACGCGGGCGCGTTGCAGAAGTGCCTTGATTTCGGCTTCCCGGCAGCGCACCTGATCGCCATGCAAGGGCCGTTTTCGCACGAACTGAACACCGCACTGTTGCGGCAGACGCGCGCGGACATTCTGGTCACCAAGGATACCGGAAAAGCGGGTGGCTTTGCGGAAAAGCTGTTGGCGGCGCGCAAGGTGGGCGCGACAGTGCTGATGATCGCCCGCCCGTGCTCGGAGGACGGCAGGACGCTCGAAGAAATGCAGGATTTTCTGGCGGAGCGCTTCGGCTGGGCGCAGCCCATGCCCGAACAGGCGGAACAAACGCCGCGTTTTCCGCTGTTTGTTTCGCTTGCAGGCAAAAAATGCGTCGTATTCGGCGCGGGCAGGATCGCCGCGCGGCGCGTGGAGGTACTGCGGCGCTTCGGCGCGGCAGTGACGGTCGTCGCACTGGATTCTCCGGCGGGTATCGCGATTAATCATGTTCGCGACTATGAGAAAAGCGATCTTTCGGGGGCTTTTCTGGCAGTCGCAGCGACGAACAATCGGGACGTGAATCACCGCATCGCAAAGGATTGTGAAGTGTTCCATATTCCGTGCAGCGTGGCCGACTGCGCGGCGGAATCGACTTTTTTCTTCCCTGCTGTGTGCGAGGGCGGGGGACTTACTGCGGGCGTGGTGTCGGACGGCACGGCGCACGGCAAAACGGCGGTGGCGGCAAAGCGCATCCGCGCGGTATTGGAGGGAATGGCATGATCCGGGTTGGCAGCAGAGATAGCCGTCTTGCGATCGTGCAGGCCGAGGAGGTCTGCCGCGCACTGGGCGACTGTGAACTGATCACGATGAAAACCACGGGCGATATGGTGCTGGACAAAACGCTCGATCAGGTCGGCGGCAAGGGGCTGTTTGTCAAGGAACTTGACCGTGCGCTGGCAGACGGGCGGGTCGACCTGACCGTGCACAGCTTAAAAGATGTGCCGATGGAGCAGCCGGACGGCTTGCCGCTTGTGGCGTTCACGCGACGCGCCGACGCACGCGACGCGCTGGTGCTGCCGGAGAGTGGCGTGTGGGACAAAACCAAGCCTATCGGATGTGCATCCGCCCGACGGCGGGTGCAGCTGAAAGCGCTGTTCCCGGATATCGACATGCAACCGGTGCGCGGCAACGTGCAGACGCGGCTTGCCAAACTGGATAGCGGCGCGTTTGGCGCATTGGTGCTGGCGGCGGCAGGGCTGCACCGTTTGGGACTGGAAAACCGCATCAGCCGATATTTCTCGCCGGATGAGATCATCCCCGCGGCGGGTCAGGGCATTCTGGCAGTACAGGGCCGCGCGGGCGAACTCGAAGATGCCGCTCGACTGGTCGATGATGCCGACGCGCGTGATTGCGCGGCAGCTGAGCGCTCGTTCATCCAAACGCTCGGCGGCGGGTGTTTTGCGCCGGTCGCGGCCCATGCCGAGGTGCAGGGCGACACGCTGCACTTACGCGGGCTATATGTGACGGCGGACGAAACGCATATGGCGCGTGGTGCGGTGACCGGGCGGCGGGCAGAGGCTGTGTCGCTTGGCCACACGCTCGCGCTGCAACTGAAGCATCAAGCGGAGGGAAAAGCATGACAGGAACGGTAACGCTGGTCGGTGCGGGGCCGGGCGACAAGGGGTTGCTGACGATAGCGGGCGCGCAGGCAATCGAGCAGGCGGACGCGGTGGTATATGACCGGTTGGTGGGCGAGGATATCCTCGATCTGATCTCGCTGCATGCGGAAAAAATCTCAGTCGGCAAGGAAAACCACCACCATCCCGTGCCGCAGGAGCAAATCAATGAAATATTGGTGCGGCTCGCGCGCGAAGGGAAAAACGTTGTGCGGCTCAAAGGCGGGGACTGCTTCCTGTTCGGGCGCGGTGGCGAGGAGTGCGAGCATCTGCTGGCAAACGGCGTGCCGTTCCGTGTGATTCCGGGTGTGACGAGTGCGCTGGCCGCGCCTGCGTTTGCGGGTATTCCGGTGACACATCGGGACTTTACCTCGTCGGTGCATATTATCACGGCGCACGCGCGCGCGGGCAAACCGCTCCAAATCAATTTTGACGCGCTCGTGCGGTTGGACGGCACGCTGGTGTTCCTGATGGGGCTGACCGCCCTCGAACAGATGACAGACGGCTTGCTGTGCGCAGGCATGCAGCCTGACATGCCCGCCGCTGTGATCGAAAACGGCGCGCGCGGCACGCAGCGCAAGGTGGTGTGCGGCCTGTCCGACCTTGCGGCAAACGTGCGCGCGGCAGGACTGCAAAGCCCGGCGCTGATCGTGGTCGGGCAGGTGTGCGCTCTGAGTGACCAGCTCGACTGGTTTACGCCGCTGCCGCTGCACGGAAAAAACATCGTCGTGACCCGTCCGAAAGCGCGGGCGGGCACACTGGCAGAAAAACTGCGGCGGCGGGGTGCGAATGTCATCGAAGCACCCTGCATCGAGACGGTCGAGCGGGAGAATACACAGCCGCTGGCGGATGCTTTGCAGCAGTCGCACGACTGGGTGGTGTTCACCAGTCCTGCGGGGCTACCCGCAGCGGTGGACATGCTGCAAAAACTTGGTCGCGATCTGCGCGCTCTGTACGGCATGAAGATTGCCGCTATTGGTAGGGGCACGGCGGATGCGTTGTCAGCTTACGGCCTGACCGTCGATCTTGTTCCGACGCAGTACGACGGGGAGCACCTTGCGGACGCGCTGATTGGCGTGATGCCGCACGGCGGCTCGGCGCTGCTTCTGCGCGCGGCGCAGGGTGGGAAAATTTTACCTGAAAAGCTCTCTGCCGCGGGCATCTGCGTGACTGACGTGCCGCTATATGACACGCTGCACCGCTGCGACAAGGCAGACGCGCTGCGCGGTCTGCTGGCGGACGGCAAAATTGATGCGGTGACGTTCACCAGTGTCTCGACGGTCGAGGGATTTGTCGAAGCCGTCGGCGCAGACTGCACTGACTTTACTGCTTGCTGTATCGGTGAACAAACCGCTTGTGCTGCAAAGCGGTACTATAACAATGTTAAAATTGCAAAAAATGCGACCATAGATGATCTAGTTGCCTGTATCGAGGAGGAGATAAACAATGTTCAATGATACCATCCGTCCGCGCCGTCTGCGCACATCGGACAGCTTGCGCCGCATGGTGCGCGAGACGCGTATCTCGCCCGAAAGTCTGATTTGGCCGATTTTTGTTGCCGAGGGAGAGGGCATTTACGAAGAGATCCCCTCGCTGCCCGGGCAGTACCACTATTCGCCCGATCAGCTATACCGCATGGTTGAGCGCGCCCGCGCGCACGGTGTGAGCCGCGTGATTCTGTTCGGTCTGCCCAAGGAAAAAGATGAGATTGGCTCGGGCGCGTGGGCGGAGGACGGCATCGTGCAACAGGGCATCCGCAAGATCAAGGAGCTTGCGCCGGAGATGTACGTCATCACCGATGTCTGCATGTGCGAATACACCTGCCACGGCCATTGCGGCATTCTGTGTGGCTGTGATGTCGATAACGACCAGACGCTCGTGCGGCTGGCAGAGATCGCCGTCAGCCACGCGCAGGCGGGCGCGGATATGGTTGCACCGAGCGATATGATGGACGGCCGTGTGGCTGCCATCCGCGGTGCGCTCGACCAGAACGGCTTTACAAACGTGCCGATCATGTCCTACGCCGCAAAATATGCTTCGACCTTTTATGGTCCGTTCCGCGATGCGGCGGGTTCGGCGCCGTCCTTCGGTGACCGCCGTTCCTATCAGATGGACCCGCACAATGGACGCGAGGCGATGCGCGAATGCGCGCTCGACGTTGCTGAGGGCGCGGATATTTTGATGATTAAGCCTGCGCTGGCGTATCTTGATTTGGTGTATCAGTGCAAGCAGCGGTTTGACCTGCCGGTGGCGGCGTATGCCGTGTCGGGCGAGTACGCAATGGTCAAGGCGGCGGCGAAAGCGGGCTTGATCGATGAATACGGCGTGATGTGCGAGAGCGCGGTGTCGATCTTCCGTGCGGGTGCGGATATTCTGATTACTTACTACGCCTGTGAACTCGCGGACGCCATTCGGAAAGGGGATATCGGCTGATGAGCAGATCGGAAGAACTGTTCGAGCGCGCCAAAAAGGTGCTGCCGGGCGGCGTCAATTCTCCGGTACGCGCGTTTCGCGCGGTAGGCGGCAACCCGCGTTTTATTGTGAAGGGGCTCGGCAGCCATATCCTTGATGAGGACGGGCTGGAATACATCGACTATGTCGGTTCGTGGGGGCCGATGGTGCTCGGCCACAGCCACCCGGATATTTTGAAAGCCGTCTATGACCGCATGGTGAACGGTCTGTCCTTCGGCGCGCCGACCGCACTCGAGGTCGAGATGGCGGAAAAGATGGTCGCGATGGTGCCGAACATCGAAATGGTGCGCATGGTAAACTCCGGCACCGAGGCGGTTATGAGTGCGCTGCGGCTGGCGCGCGGCGCAACCGGACGCGACAAGATCATCAAGTTCGAGGGCTGCTACCACGGCCACTCGGACGCGATGCTGGTCGGCGCGGGGTCGGGCGCGCTCACGCAAGGCGAGCCGGATTCCAAGGGCGTGACGAAGGGGGCGGCGCGCGATACGCTGATGGCACAGTATAACGACCTTGCCTCGGTTGAGCGGCTGCTGGACGCGAACCCGGGTCAGGTCGCGGCAGTGATCGTCGAGCCGGTCGCGGCGAACATGGGTGTTGTGCCGCCCAAAGAGGGCTTTTTGCAGGGGCTGCGTGATTTGTGCGACAAGTACGGCGCGCTGCTGATTTTCGACGAGGTGATCACGGGCTTCCGTCTGGCGGCGGGCGGCGCACAGGAATATTTCGGCGTGCGCGCCGACCTTGTGACCTTCGGCAAGATCATCGGCGGCGGCATGCCGGTCGGCGCGTACGCGGGCAGCCGCGCGCTCATGGAGCAGGTTGCACCGTGCGGGCCGGTCTATCAGGCGGGCACGCTCTCCGGCAACCCGGTTGCCATGGCGGCGGGGCTTGCGCAGCTGCAAATTCTGACCGACCATCCGGAGATCTACACCGTCATGGAAACTTCGGCGCAGTATATCGCTAACCACCTGCGCGCAAGCGCGGAAAAGCACGGTGTCAAGATGCAGGTCAATCAGGTTGGCTCGCTGCTGTGTCCGTACTTTACCGAAACGCCGGTGGACTGCTTCGCAGCCGCTAAGACCAGCGATACGAAGAAATACGCAAAGTATTTTAATAAAATGTTATTACGTGGCGTGTATCTTGCGCCCAGCCAGTTCGAGGCGATGTTTGTCTCATCTGCGCACACGCAGAAAGACTTAACGTTCACTGTACAGGCGGCGGACGAGAGCCTTGCGGCACTGTAATTGGTAAAAGGAGGGGCGCGCATGTCCCGTATTTTCTATATCATCGGCGCAGGGCCAGGCACGCCCGGCCTGCTGACCGGTGAGGCGCGTCGGGCGTTGGACGAAGTCGACGCGGTGTTTGCTACGGCGCGGCTGGCCGCGCTAGACGTGAAAGCGGTCGTCTGTCCCTTTGGGGAACTGGCTGCGCGCGCGATACAGGCCGAAGACAACACGGTTTCGGTGTTGGTTTCGGGCGACGTGGGCTTTTTCAGTGCCGCCGCGCGGCTACGGCAGCAGCTTGCGCCGCACGGCGAGGTGCGGCTGGTGTGCGGGCTGTCCAGTTTGCAATATTTCTGCGCCAAGCTGGGTGTGCCGTATGACGATGTGTGCGTGCGCAGTTTGCACGGGCGTGCGGGCAGCATTCTCGGTGCGGTCAGCTATCACAAAAAGGTGTTTGTGCTGACCGGTGGAGCACAGAATGCGCAAACTGTGTGCCGAACGCTTGCGGATGCGGGACTGGGCGAGCTGACCGTCCATCTGGGGGAAAACTTTGGCATGGAAACCGAGCGCGTCGTACACGGCACGGCGGCAGAATTGGCAGACCAGCTCTGCGGCGATCTGGCGGTGCTGCTGATCGAGCATCCAGGCGCAGTGAACGCTGCCGAACCACTGCGCGACAGTATGTTTACGCGCGCAAAAGTGCCCATGACCAAGGAGGAAGTGCGCTGGACAGCGTGCGCTAGGCTTGCTGTCCAGCCGCGCGACACGGTTTGGGACGTGGGCGCGGGCACGGGCGCAATGACGCTTGAGCTGGCGCGCCGCGCGTGCGACAGCTTGGTCTATGCGATTGAGTATAAGCCGGACGCGCTCGACCTGCTGGGTGAGAATCGCCGCAAGCTGGGCGGGTATAACATGCAGATCGTTGAGGGACGCGCGCCGGACGCACTGGAAGCGCTGCCCGCGCCGGACTGCGTGTTCGTCGGCGGCAGCGGCGGCGGGATGCGGCGCATTTTGACGCTCGCCAAGGAGAAAAACCCCGCTGTGCGCGTGGCGGTCACCGCGATTGCGTTGGAAACGCTCGAGGAGGCGCGGCATGCGCTTCAAGACCTCGGCTTTGCAAATGTCGAGGTGTCGCAGCTGGCGGCGGCGCGCGGCAAGGCCGTCGGGCCGTACACCATGTTGACCGCACTCAATCCGGTTTTTATCCTGTCGGGAGGGGGAGACAATGCAGAATAAGGCACCCCGCCTGCTGCTGGCAGGTACCGGTTCGGGCTGCGGCAAAACTACGGTCACGACCGCGCTGCTGCGCGCGTTGCAGCGCCGCGGCGTGCCGCTTGCGGCTTTCAAGTGCGGGCCGGATTACATCGACCCGATGTTCCACACCGAAGCGCTCGGTGTGCCAAGCCGCAATCTGGATTTGTTTTTCGTGGACGAAACCGAGGTGCGCGGGCAGCTTGCGCGTCACATTCCGACGGGTGGCGTCGGCATCATCGAGGGCGTGATGGGCTTTTACGATGGCGTGTCCGGCACAACCGATATGGCTTCAGCAGCGCATGTCGCGTGCGCGACCGATACGCCTGCGGTGCTGGTTGTGCGTCCGCGTGGACAGTCGCTTTCGCTCGCGGCCGAAATCAAGGGATTTCGGGATTTTGCGCCGAATACGCTTGCGGGCGTCATTCTGAACGGCGTGTCGGCGGGTATGTACTCGTATTGCCGCGCGATCGCGGAACAAGCGGGGCTGTCGGTGTTCGGCTTCCTGCCGTCTGTGCCGGAGGCCGAGATTCCCGACCGGCACTTAGGGTTGGTGACAGCTGCCGAGATCAAGGATTTGCCGGACAAACTCGACCGACTGGCTGACGCGGCGGAAACCGCGCTGGACCTCGACGGTTTGCTCGCGCTGGCGCGCACGGCGACGCCGCTTGCGGACGAGGCTGCGCCGCTCATGGCAGTGACGGACAAGCCGGTACGCATCGCGGTTGCGCGTGACCAGGCGTTTTGCTTTTATTATGCGGATAACTTCGATGTGTTGCATCAACTTGGTGCGGAAATTGTGCCGTTTTCCCCTCTGAACGATGAAAAACTGCCGGAAGGGATTGACGGTCTGTATCTTGGCGGTGGGTATCCCGAAGTGCATGCAGCGCAGTTGGCGGAGAACCTTACTATGCGGGACGGCATTCGCGACGCGGTGTTGGGCGGCCTGCCGACAATTGCCGAGTGCGGCGGCTTTCTTTATCTGCACCGCACGTTGGACGGCGCAGAGATGGCTGGCGTGATCGACGCGGACGCGAACCTTACACAAAAGCTCCAGCCGTTCGGTTATGTGACGCTGACCGCGCGGCGGAATAACTTACTGTGTCGTGCGGGTGAGCAAATCCGCGCGCATGAGTTCCATTACGCGGCCTCGAGTGACGCTGGCATGGATTTTGATGCGAAAAAGCCGAACGGACGCGCGTGGGCGTGCGTCCATGCAAGCGATACGTTGTATGCAGGCTTTCCACACTTGTATTTTCGGGCAAACCCGGCGTTTGCCGAGAATTTTGTGCGCCGTTGTGCGCAGAAAGGATAAAATACGATGGATTTGCAGCAGACCATTGCGGCGGTGCGTTCGCCGTGCGAGGACAGCCGCGCGGCGGCGTATCAGCGTTTTTCGGACATTGCGATGCCGCTGGGTAGCTTAGGGCTGTTGCAGGACGCGGTCGCACAGATCGCCGCCATCCGGCGCACGCTGCGCCCGTCGATTGCAAAGCGCGCGGTCGTGATGTTCTGCGCGGATAACGGCGTGGTCGCCGAAGGCGTGACCCAGTGCGGGCAGGAAGTGACCGCAACGGTGACCGAAAACATGGGGCGCGGCAAGTCGAGCGTGTGCCTAATGGCGCGGCATATTGGTATGGACAGCTTTCCGGTTGACATCGGCGTGGTGCGCGACGTACAGGGCGAGCGCATTCTGCGCCGCAAAATCCGATATGGCACGGCAGATTTAGCTAAAGAGCCAGCAATGACGCGGGACGAAGCCATGCGCGCGATCGAGGTTGGAATCGAACTGGCGGAATGGTGCGCGTCGCAGGGCTATGAGCTGCTGTGCGGCGGCGAAATGGGAATCGGCAACACGACGACAAGCGCCGCCGTCACCGCGGCGTTGACCGGCGCGGCGGTCGAAACTGTGACCGGGCGCGGTGCAGGTTTGTCCTCGGAAGGGCTTGCACGCAAGGTGCGCGTGATTCAAACCGCGCTCGCACTTCACCAGCCCGATCCCCAAGATCCGATCGACGTGCTGCATAAGGTTGGCGGGCTGGACATTGCGGGACTGACCGGGCTGTACCTTGGTGCGGCGGCTTGCGGCCTGCCCGTCGTGCTGGACGGCGTGATTTCGTGCGCGGCGGCGCTTCTGGCTGTGCGGCTGTGCCCGAACGTGCATGGCTATCTGCTTGCGGGGCATCGCTCGGAAGAACCTGCGGGCGCACTGCTGCTGGATGCACTCGAACTTCGTCCGTTTATCACAGCGGGAATGAGGCTGGGCGAGGGCACAGGCGCGGTTGCGGCGGTCAGCTTGCTTGATCTGGTGTTTGCGGCCTATGACGGGATGCCTCGCTTCGATGAAGTGGGGATAGAAGCCTATCAGAAGCTGACTTGACAGAGAAAAGTGGGAGGAAGGACAAAAATCATGTTGATTTTGGTGACCGGCGGTGCAGCAAGTGGGAAATCTGCACACGCGGAGTGCCTGCTGTGCCATTATGCACCGTCCTCCCGGTTGTATCTGGCTACCATGCAGCCATTTGGTGCGGCGGCACAGGCGCGTATTGCGCGGCACCGCGCGCTGAGGCAGGGCAAAAACTTTGAGACGATCGAGCACCCGCTCGATCTGGCGGGGCTGGTGTTGCACCGCCGGTATGATGGGATTTTGCTTGAAGATCTGGGCAATCTGCTCGCAAACGAGATGTTTGCACCGGATGGCGCGGGCGACGCGGCGTTCGGCAGCATCCTTGCAGGTATCGACCATCTGCAAGACTGCTGCGAAACGCTGGTCGTGGTGACGGACGAGATTTTTGCTGACGGGATGGATTATCCGCCCGAGACCGCGCGGTACATCTGTGATCTTGCAGCGTTGAACCGCGCGCTTGCCACGCGGGCGGGGGTAGTGTATGAGTCGGTTTGCGGTATTTTGCTGCCTCTGAAGGGGGAGAAGGGGATTTGAAAAGCGCATGGAGTGGCCTGCTGGTCGCGTTTTCGATGTATTCGGCCGTACCCGTGCTGCAGGTGCAGTGGGAAAAGCGCACGATGCGCTGGGCGCTGGGTTTTCTGCCGTTGATCGGCGTGCTGATTGGCGCACTCGAGTGGCTGTGGTTTGCGTTCTGCACGCATTTTGCAGCTGAGGGGTTGTTTTACTCAGTTGGGGCGGCGCTCATTCCGTTTTTCGTGTCGGGCGGCATTCATCTGGATGGCCTGTGCGACACCTGTGATGCACTCTGTTCGTACGGCGACCGCGAAAAGCGGCTGGCGATTTTGAAAGACCCGCATGTCGGCGCGTTCGGCCCGATGTGGCTGATCGCTTTTCTGTTGGCCGAAGTCGGCTGCTTTGCACAGATTTACGCGCGCCCTGCGCTGCTGCCACTGGCGCTGACAGGCTTTGCGTTTGCGCGTTGTCTGGGTGGTTGCAAGGTGGTGCTGTCGCCCTGCGCCAAGGACAGCGGCCTTGCGCACCTGTTCGCGGAGAACAGCGACAAACGCGTGGTTGCCATCGCACTGTTGGCTGAGATGATGCTCTATCTGGCGGTCGTTGGGCTGATGGTGCATGCCGTGCCGAATGGATTAACGATGGCTACAGTCTGGGTGGTCGTTCTGCTTTTGTGGTACGGTGTGCATGAGAAATTGACTCGCTGTACTTTCGGCGGCATCACTGGCGATCTTGCGGGCTTTGGCATTTCGGTAGCCGAACTTTTGTCACTCGTTTGCGCCGCATTGGGAGGGTTGTTGGTATGACCGTATTATTCATCGGCGGGGCGCATCAGGGAAAGGCCGCGCTTGCGCGTGCCCTGTATCCCGCGTTGCCGCGGGTTGAAAACTTGCATTTACTTGTGCGAGCCGAACTTGCCGCGGGGCGTGACCCGCTGGCGCTGCGGGAAACTTTACGCGGTCATGCCGTGACCTGTGACGAGGTCGGCTGTGGCGTAGTGCCAATCGACCGGGCAGATGAAGCCTATCGAGAAGCCGTCGGGCGACTGTGCTGTGCGCTTGCCGCCGAGGCGGATGCGGTCATCCGTGTAACTGCGGGTATCCCGCAATATATCAAAGGAGAAAAACCATGTACCTGACCTGTGCTGTGCTGCTCGGTTTTGTGCTCGACTGTCTGCTTGGCGACCCAAACACCGGTTTGCACCCGGCTTGCCTGATCGGGCGGTTAGTATCGCGTACCGAAAAAATTTTGCGGCGGCTGTTTCCCAAAACCCGTCGCGGCGAGGCCGTCGCGGGCGTGCTGCTGTGGCTGGTGGTTTGCGGCATTAGCTTTGCCGTACCGTTTTTCGCGTTGCGCTGGCTGCGCGGCCGCAATTTCTGGCTGGGTTTTGCGGCGGAGACACTGCTGTGCTGGTTGGTGCTCGCGTGCCGCAGTCTTGCCGACGCGGGCAAAGACGTGTACGCGGCGCTCGGCAAGTCGCTCGAGGACGGCCGCAAGACGGTTGCGATGTATGTCGGCCGTGACACGGGAGAACTTGATGAGCCGGGTGTCATCAAAGCTGCGGTCGAGACAGTGGCCGAAAATACGAACGACGGCGTGGTCGCGCCGCTGGTGTTTTTGCTCATCGGCGGCGCACCGCTTGGTCTGCTTTATAAGGCGGTCAACACGCTGGATTCGATGGTCGGCTATCACAACGACAAGTATGAGTATTTCGGCAAGTTTTCTGCGCGGATGGATGATATTTTTAACTTTATTCCGGCGAGGCTGTCCGCGGTTTGCCTGATCGCGGCGGCGGGAATGCTGGGTCTTGATAACCGCAACGCGTTGCGTATTTTTCGGCGTGACCGGAATGGTCACAAAAGCCCGAACGCCGGTCAGACCGAGTCCACCTGCGCGGGCGCGCTGCATATCCAGCTGGGCGGGGACGCAAGCTACTTCGGTCAAACAGTGAAAAAGGCGTCGTTTGGTGATCCCCACCGTGTCGTGCGTCGTACGGATATTTTGCAGACCTGCGACTTGATGCGCATGGCGAGCGTGCTCGCGCTTGTGTTATGCGCGGTGGTGCGGCTGATTTTGACTTGGCATCCCGCCGCTTGACAGAAAGGAGATAACCATGCCCGAATATGTACACGGCGGCGACGTATATTCTTATGCCGCGCGCTTTGGCAGCGCACCGGTGGATTTGTCGGCCAATATCAATCCATACGGCATTCCGAAATCGGTCAAACAGGCGATGCACGATACGATCGAAAACTGTACGCAGTACCCTGATCCCTTTTGCCGCGCAGTGCGCGCGGCTATCGGCAAGGCCGAGGGCGTTGCCCCCGATCGCATCTATTGCGGTAGTGGTGCTGCGGACGTGCTCGACCGTCTTGCGGCGGTGCTACGGCCCAAAACCGCGCTGCTGCTCGCGCCAACCTTTGCCGAGTACGAGCGTACGCTCACGGGCGCGGAGGTGCGCTTCCATACGCTGCGTGCGGACGAGAATTTTGCGGTGACGGAACGGATTTTGCAGGATATTACGCCTGACCTTGATGCAGTTTACCTGTGTAATCCCAATAACCCGACCGGACGCACGATCGACTCGGCGCTGCTGCGGGAGATAGCCGCGCGATGCGTGGCCGCCGGCGCGCGGTTGATCGTGGACGAGTGTTTTCTCGACTTTGTGTCCGGCGGTGAAACGCTCGCGTCGCATCTGGATACATTCCCGTCCCTTGTGCTGCTGCGCGCTTATACCAAGATGTATGCCGTGCCGGGCGTGCGCTTCGGTTGGTGCATGACGGCGGACGCGGCGCTGATCGATAGCTTATACCGCGCGGGGCAGCCATGGAACGTATCGGTGATTGCACAGGCATGCGCGGTCGCTTGCGCGGGGGAGCGGTACTATGCCGCGCAGACCGCGCAGCATATCGCGGACGAGCGGGTGTATCTCACCGAAGGCCTTACTGCGCGCGGAGTGACGGTTTTTCCGGGCGAAGCGAACTTTTTGCTATTCTACACGTCGGATACGGATTTGCAGGACAAACTCGCGCGGCGCGGCATTCTGGTGCGCGACTGTTCTAATTACCGTGGCTTGACATGCGGATATTACCGCACGGCGGTCAAGACCAGAAACGAGAGCGAAATGCTATTCGCGGCACTGGATGAGATGCGAAAGGGGAGAGGCTGATGGCGCGGTGTATCATGGTGCAGGGCACCTGCTCAAACGCGGGTAAGAGCCTCATTTGCGCAGCGTTATGTCGTATTTTCCGGCAGGACGGTTGGCGTGTCGCGCCGTTCAAGGCGCAGAACATGGCGCTCAACTCGTTTATCACGGCGGACGGCAGCGAGATGGGCCGCGCACAGGTCGCGCAGGCCGAGGCGGCGGGCATTGCGCCAGATGTGCGTATGAATCCGATTTTGCTCAAGCCGACGAGTGACGTCGGCTCGCAGGTGATTGTGCTGGGTCAGGCACGCGGCAATCGTACCGCCCGTGAATATTGGGGCGACAAAAAAGCGCTTATGCCGGTGGTCAAGCAGGCGTATGACAGTCTGGCGGCTGAGTATGATATCATCGTGATCGAGGGGGCGGGCAGCCCGGCCGAGATCAACTTAAAGAAAGATGATATCGTCAACATGGGGCTGGCAAAGTTGGTGGACGCGCCTGTGCTGCTGGTGGGTGATATCGACCGCGGCGGCGTGTTCGCGTCGCTCTATGGTACGGTTAAGCTGCTAGAGCCAGACGAGCAGGCGCGTATCCGTGCGCTCATCATCAACAAGTTTCGGGGTGATGTGGAAATTTTGCGCCCCGGTTTGGCGCAGCTTGAGGAATTGACGGGTAAGCCGGTCGCGGGCGTCGTGCCTTATGGGCATTTCGACATCGATGACGAGGACAGTTTATCCGAGCGTCTGGACGGTGACGCGCGCGGTGCGGACGTTCGAATCGCGGTGGTGCAGCTGCCGCGGCTGAGCAACTTCACGGATTTCTCCGCGCTCGGTAGAGTTCCGGGCGTGGGAGTATATTACGCAGACAAGCCCGCGCAGCTCGATGGGGCGGACTGCATCATCTTGCCCGGCACGAAGGCTACGCTGTCCGACTTCAAATGGCTGCGCGAAAGCGGCATGGAAGCGCAGATTTTGAAGCAGCACGCGGCGGGCACGCCGGTGCTGGGCATCTGCGGCGGTTTTCAGATGCTGGGGCGCACGGTGTCTGACCCGGAAAACACCGAGGGCGGCGGAACGTTGCGCGGCCTCAGCCTGCTGCCGGTGGATACGGTGTTCCATCCGCGCAAAACGACAACGCAGGCGCGTGGCGTGGTTGGCAGCTTGTCCGGTGCGTTGAAAGGCTTATCTGGTGCGGCGGTCGAGGGTTACGAAATCCACATGGGCGAAACCGCGCGTGACGCGGATGCTTTACCGTTCGCTGCACTCACCCGCGCGGACGGTACGGAGGTTGCAGATGGATGTCAGGCGGAAAACGCTTACGGCACCTACCTGCACGGCGTGTTTGACGCGCCGGGGGTTGCATCGGGATTGGCGCAGGCACTGGCCGTTCGCAAAGGCGTGACGTTAAACGAGACAGCGCTGGGCACCGCAGGGTATAAAGAACGAGAATACGACCGCTTGGCGGACGCTGTTCGGCAGGCATTGGATATGAATTTGATTTATCGGATTTTGGAGGGCAAAGCATGACAAACAAGGCTTGTGTGCACCTATACTGCGGCGATGGCAAAGGCAAAACAACCGCGGCGGTTGGGCTGGCTGTGCGGTTTGCCGGGCGCGGCGGAAAGGTGGTGGTCGCGCAGTTTTTGAAGGACGGCACGTCGGGCGAATGTCGCGCGCTGGCGAAACTGGAAACCGTGACCATGCTCGCGGCCAATCCGGTGGGCAAATTCTCCTTTCAGATGAACGAGGAGGAAAAACAGCGCACAGCGGATGCGGTGCAGCGTACCTTTGCGGCCGCGGCCGGCTACGCCGTGCGCGAGGGCGCGGGGCTGCTCATCCTCGACGAGGTGTGCGCTGCGATTCGTTGTGGCTTTCTGGACGAACAGGAGGTGTTGGACTTTCTGGACGGTCGGCCGGATACGCTCGAGGTTGTGCTGACCGGGCGCGACCCGTCTGAAGCTTTGCAGCAGCGTGTGGATTACATCAC
>DGYFI06202__coassemble_788_pt1 | contig 16771 bp, 22 predicted proteins | sample DGYFI06202__metabat2_high_PE_015 | metagenome-assembled genome bin DGYFI06202 | reverse complement strand
GAAAAAGCGCCGACGGCGTAGACAGGAGGCAAAAACGAGTGTACAATAAAAATCAGAGAATAAAGATCGTGTGCCCGCGATGTGGCCGACCGACGAATGTCCGGGTCATCAAGGGATACACGGAATTGCACCAGTTTCCGCTGTGGTGCCAAAATTGCAAACATGAAACCGTCGTGAACTACGGCGGGCTGAGCCAGAGCCAACGAGCCCGAGCCGATTGACCAAACCCAAGTGTGGGTGCGGTCGGTCGGCTTTTTCTTTTGCCCGAAAGGAGGGCGTGCCATGAAATCCATTGCCGAGATCGTGGACGAGTATGAGTGCAATCTCGCCCTACTGCGCCAGCGGCGTGACGAGGTGAAAGCGCAGATCAAGTCTGAACGGGATTTGAATTTGCGTATTCGGCTATGGCATCGCGTCGACATGCTGGAGGGCATGATCGACGATGGAGTTCATGCCGTGCGAACTATGCGGGGTGATATCCGTGGCTAAACCGTGGGCGAAAGCGTTCTACAACTCAGCGGCGTGGCAGCAGACGCGGCTCGCCTACATGACGCACCGGCACGGCCTGTGCGAACGCTGCGGCGCGCCCGGCCTGATCGTGCATCACCGCAAGGCATTGCGGCCGCAGGACATGGAGAATCCAAAGCGCACGCTCGGCTGGGACAACCTCGAGCTGCTGTGTCACCGTTGTCACGACCTCGAGCACATGGCAAAGCATCCGGCGGCGCGCTGCCGGTTCGATGCGGACGGAAACATACTCCCCCCATTCCCGAAAAATCGCTGACCGCCCTCAGACCGCATCCCCAGAGAAGAATTTTGCTGAGTGGGACATGCGGGAGGGGTGTAGCAGAAAGGAGCGGCGAAATGCCCAAAATCACGATCGACACAAGAATCAAACGCGAGCGCGAGCAGCTCGAAAAAATCTTTGCGGGACTGGACGAAAACCGCCGGAATACCGCCGCTTCCCTGATCGAAAACGCGGCTTTTATGGCTGTGACGCTGGCCGATCTGCGCAAAACCATCACGGAAGAGGGCGTCGTTTCCAAGTACCAGAACGGTGAAAACCAGTGGGGCACCAAGAAGTCGCCCGAGGTCGAAGTGTACAACACGATGATCAAAAATCAGACCGCGATCATCAAGACGCTGTGCGATATGCTGCCCGCAGGAGACGCCGAGGGCGACGCGCTGCGCGCATGGCAGAAAGCGAACGGGAGGGCGGTGCGATGAACATGCGCAGAGCTTGCCCGATGCTGAACAGCCAGGGCGTGTGCGACACAGCGCTGCGCCGTCCCGAGTATATCCGCCGCTGCCCGCATGACAAGCTGCGGCGCGCGATTGCGAAAGCCGAGCGCGAAAAGGGGAGACCGCCGGATGGCTGATAAGCGTCTCTCGCGTGAGCGCCTGCTGCGCCGCATGGAGCGCGAAGCGAAGAAAAACCCTGCGCCGAAAGGCGAGCACTGGCTCGAGCAATACGCCTGCGCGGTGCTGACCGGCGATATTCTCGCCTGCCGCAAGGTGCGTCTGCTATGCGCGCTACTGCTGGACAAGATCCGGCGGCCGGAAAAGTACAAGCCGTGGGTGTTCGATTTGGACACCGCGAATGTCCACATCGCGTTCGTTGAGCGGTTCTGCAAGCAACCGCAGGGGCAGCTGGGCGCGCCGCTCAAACTGGAACTGTTCCAGAAAGCACGCTGGCAGGCGATTTTCGGCTTTGTCCACCGGGACACGGGTCTCCGGCAGTATCAGGAGGTCATGATCGTCGAGGGGCGCAAGAACGGCAAAACGACCGAATGCGCCGCGCTCGAACTTGATCTGCTGGTCAACGACAACGAGGGCGCGCCCGAGATTTACTCCATTGCGACCAAGCGGGAGCAGGCGGCAAAGAGCTACAACGCCTGTGTCAACATGCGCAAGCAGTCGCCCGAGCTGTTCCGCGCTATCCGCAAGCGGCAGGGTGACCTGTATTACCCGGCAAACCTCGGCACGATCTCGGCGCTGGCGTCGGCCGCGAACAGTCTGGACGGCCTGAACGCGCACGGCGTGCTGGTGGACGAGCTAGCGGCGATCAAAAACCGCGCCATCTACGACGACATGAAACAGTCCATGTCCGCGCGAGAGCAGCCGCTGCTGTTCTCCATTTCGACCAACGGCTTTGTGCGCGAGTGCATCTTCGACGCGCAGTATGCCTATGCCGCGGGCGTGCTCGAGGGCACGATTACGGACGACACGTTCCTTGCGTGGATCTACGAGCTGGACGAGCGGGACGAGTACCACGACGAAAAGAACTGGATCAAGGCAAACCCCGGTCTCGGCACGATCAAGAAGGTCGAGTACCTGCGGCAGATGGTGAAAAAGGCCGACAACGACCCGTCTTTCCTGCCGACCGTGCTGGTCAAGGACTTCAACCTCAAGGAAAACGCCGCGACCGCGTGGCTGACCTGGGCGGAGTGCTCCAACCCGGAGACCTACGACATCGCGTTCGATTACTGCATCGGCGGCATGGACGCGGCCGACAGCATCGACCTGTGCGCCGCGACGGCGATCTGCCAGCGGCCGGGCGACCCGAAAATCTACCGGCGCAGCATGTACTGGCTGCCGCAAAGCGTACTCGACGCAGACGCGGCTGCCGGCAACCGCCGTGAGCGGGACAGCGCACCGTATTCGCTTTGGGTCAAGCGCGGTCTGATGCGCGCCGTGCCGGGCAACAAGGTGGACAAGCAGATGATGCTGGACTGGTTCAAAGAGCTGCGCGACGAGGAGGACCTGTATGTGCGCTACATCGGGTATGACCCGTGGCACATCGACGACAGTCTGCTCGACCGCTTCAAGGCCGAGTTCGGCGCGGAGTGCATGATCCCCGTGCGGCAGGGCACGCTTTCACTTTCCCAGCCGATGAAAGACCTCAAGGCCGACCTTGCCGCCGGTTTGGTGGTAGACAACAACAATCCGGTCGATAAGTGGTGCCTCGTGAACACCGAGGTGCGCACCGACATCAACGGCAACATCCAGCCGGTCAAGGTGACCGACGGACGCCGCCGCATCGACGGCACGGTCGCGCTGATCTGCGCCTACAAGGTGCTGCAGGACAAGCGCGACGACTATGTGAACATGAATGAGGAGGCATGACATGGGGCTTTTTGAAAAGCTGTTCCCGCGGCGGCCACCGGGCGGGGACGCGCGGGCGTTCTTCAAGACGCTCACCGCCTATCAGCCGGTTTACACGACCTATCGCGGCGGGCTGTACGAGATGGAGCTGACGCGCGCGGCGATTGCGACCTTTGCGCGGCATTGCAGTAAGCTGCATCTGGAGCTGGTAGGAGACGCGCGGCCGGAGCTGGCGCGTGTGCTGGGGCAGCAGCCAAACCCGTGGATGGACGCGAGCAAGTTTCTCGCGCGGCTTGCCACCATCTACATGGTGCAGAACAACGCCTTTATCGTGCCGATGGAGGACGCGGCGGGCAGGCTCGTCGGGTATTTCCCCGTGCTGCCGCAGCAGTCCAGCATCCGCGAGGTGGACGGCGAGCCGTATCTGCTTTATCGCTTTTGGGGCGGACAGAGTGCGGCGATCGAGCTGTCCCGCGCGGGGATTTTGACCCAGCACCAGTATGAGGACGACTTTTTCGGCGCGGATAACCGGCCGCTCGCCCCGACCTTGCAGGTCATGCACACGCAAGATGAGGGCATCGTCAACGGCATCAAAAACGCCACGACCATCCGCTTTCTTGCGCGGCTTGCGGGCAACCTCAAGAAAAAGGACATCGACGCCGAGCGCGAGCGTTTTGTCGAGGACAACCTCGCGGGCAACCCGACGGGTGTGATGATGTTCGACAACAAGTACGCGGATGTCAAGCAGATCGAGAGCACGGCGCTCGTGGTCAACCCGCGCCAGCAGGAGCTGATCCGCCAGAGCGTATTCAGCTATTTCGGCACGAATGAGAAAATTCTCACCAACACCTACACCGAGGACGAGTGGAACGCCTACTATGAGGGCTTCATCGAGCCGTTTGCCATCCAGCTGTCGCTCGTGCTGACCGCGATGACCTTTTCGCCCGCCGAGATCGCGCAGGGCGCGGGCATCATCGCAACGGCGAACCGCCTGCAATACGCGAGCAACAACACAAAGCTGAATATCGTCACGCAGCTCTTTGACCGCGGCTTTCTCACCCACAACATGGGTCTCGAGATTTTCAACATGCCGCCGGTCGAGAATGGCGACCGGTATTTCATCCGCAAGGAATATGCAGAGGTGTCCAAATTGAACACCGTGGACACCGAGCCGGTCCAGTTAAAGGAGGACTACGACAATGGCGATCACGCCGGAGACCCGTGATTACCGCACGTTTGAGGTGCGGGCGCTGCCGCAGGAGGGCGGCGACGGGCAAACCCAGTGCCGCGTCGAGGGGTACGCTGCGGTTTTCGACGAGGAAACCGTGCTGTACGAGTATGACGGCATCCAGTACAAGGAAGTCATCGACCGGAACGCATTTTCGGGAGCGGAGATGCGCGACGTCGTGATGAATTTCAACCACGGGGGCAAACCCGTGGCGCGGACGAAGAACGGAACACTGACCCTGACAGTCGACACCAAGGGTCTGCACATTGCAGCCGATCTCGGCGGCACCGAGGAAGGGCGGAGGCTCTACGAGGAAATCCGGGGCGGCTACATTGACCGGATGTCGTTCGCGTTTACTGTCAACAAGCAGGAATACGATCGTGCCAAGCATCTGCGCCGCATTACCGGTTTCCGGCGCATCTTCGACGTGGCGGCGGTGGCCATTCCGGCTTATGACGGCACCAGCATTGCGGCGCGTTCGTGGGCTGCGGCGGAGGCCGCGCACGAGCACGCGGAGGCGGACAAACGCCGCAGGCTGGCACTCAAGCTCAAACTCAACGGAATCACAAAGGAGGAAACGTGATATGCCTATCAATACCAACGCAAATACCGACCGCCTGACCCAGATCGAACAGCGCCTCGCGGCCATCCAGACCGCGCTCGACGCGCCGGACGCAGACCTCGATGCGCTGACTACCGAGGCTGACAGCCTGATCGCGGAGCGAAAGAACCTACTTGACAAGGCGGAACAGCGCCGCCAGCTGCTCGGCCGCATTGCCACCGGCACGGCAGGCACCGAGGTGCGCCGCTTCCCGACGGCGCAGCCGCCCGAGGAACGCACCTACACCTTTGACAGCCCGGAATACCGCACCGCATGGCTGCACACGCTGATGCGCTGCGACCTGACTGAGACCGAGCAGCGTGCATGGTCGACCGCGACCGGCTCGGCAGGCCCGGCCGTGCCGACGCAGACGGCAAACCAGATCATCGAGAAGGTGCACCAGTATGCGCCGCTGCTGGACAAGATCACGCTGCTGCGCGTGCCGGGCAATGTGACCTTTGCGGTCGAGGGCGAGGAGCCGGACGCCGCCTATCACACCGAGAACGGTGACCTCACCCCGAGCGAAACCGGCCTGACTGAGATCACACTGTCGGCCTACGAGGTTTGCAAGCTCGTGCAGATCTCCAAGTCGGTGCAGAAAATGGCGATCGACGCGTTCGAGACCTGGCTCACCGACATGATTGCCAAGAAGCTCGCGAAAAAGATCACCGAGACCATCCTGACCGGCACCGGCTCGAGCCAGGGCAAGGGAATCGAAAAGGCCAACACGTGGGCAGAGGGCAACTCGGTGACCGTTGCAAGCGGAGGCACGCTGACCACGCAGAACGTGCTCGACCTGATCGCGCTGCTGCCCGGCGGCTATGACGCGGGTGCGAATTTTGTGATGAGCAAAAAGACGCTGTTCACGGACTTCATGCCGCTGCAGGACAAGAGCAAAAACGACCTTGTGCGCATCGAGGGCGGCAGCTATTACATTTACGGCTATCCGGTGCTGATCGACGAGCGCGTGGCCGACCATGAGGCGTATCTCGTCGACCTGTCCACGGTCATCGGCAACATGCCGGAGGACGTGACGATCACCTCGGACTTTGACCTGACCAAGAATGCGTTCCTGTTCCTCGGCAGCGCGATGTTTGACTGCCAGCCCGCGCAGGCGGACGCAGTGCGCAAGCTGGTCAAGGCGACGGGCTGAGCCGATGGAGCTGGAGCGGTTCAAGACCTACGCCCGCATTGACCATGCGGACGAGGACGTGCTGATCGAGTCCATGCTGACGGCGGCGGACAACGCGGTGCGCGATATGACTGGAAAAGACCCGCCCAAAGCAGGCGACGAGCTGTTTGACATGGCGGTGCTGCAGCTCGCGGCGCACTGGTACGAAAACCGCACGCCGGTGACGGATGCGGCGGTAAATGAGGTACCGTTCACGCTGCAAGTGCTGCTGAACCACATCGCCTTGTCCAGCCGCTACCCGGAAAAGGAGGCAGCCGATGAGCCTGACGAATGACCTGAGGCACCGCCTGACGGTGTTCAACAAGCAGCCGTTCACGAACGATATCGGGGAATCCGATTACGAGTACGCCCCGGATGGCACCATCTGGGGCGCACTGACGGTCGTGTCCGGCCGCACCGAGACCCTGCCGGGTGAAACCGAGCGGGCGGCGGTGACGCACAAGCTGACCATCCGGCCGCGCGCCTGTCGCCTGACGACCGCGACCTACTTCGAGTATCAGGGGCAGCGGTACGACGTGCAGTATTGGCAGCCGCACTATAAACGGCGTGACCGGCTCGAGGTGTTTTTGAAGCTGGTGGTCGAAGATGGCGCGTGACGGCATCGACCTGTCCGAGCTGGACGAGTATGCGGACTGGGTTGCGAAAATGTCGCGCAACTGGCCGAAGAAGGTCAAAAAGACCATGCAGAAATCCGGCACGGAACTCAAGCGGCGCACACTGCGGCAGATCAGACTGGTGAATCTGCGCACGATCACTGGTAATTACAAAGCCGGTATCCAGCGTGGAAAATTCTATCAGAAAAACGGCGCGTATTACATCCGTGTGTACTCTAACGCACCACATGCGCATTTGATCGAGGAAGGGCACGACGTTATTGCAGGCGGACGCAAAGCGGGCTTTGCGCAAGGCCGAGAGGTATTCGCCAAGGCCGAGGCAGCGTATGAGGAGCAGTTCCACCGTAACTGCGAGGACTTGCTGGATGAGGTGATCGACGAGCTATGCAAATGAGAGAGCTGCGCGCGGCGTTGACCGCTTTGGTGCGTCCGCTTGTTCAAGATGCGGCGGTGATGCGTCCGGACGAGGACAAACCGGTCAAGCGCCCGAGCTTCAAAATCGACGTGCTGCCGGTCAGTGGCGGCGCGGCCTGCGACGGCGCGCGCGAGTACGAGGCTGACGTGGACATCTGGTACTATCCCAAGTCCAGCGACCGTCCGCGCGACGAGTGCGACGCGGTGGCCGAGCAGCTGCTGGACACGCTGGGCGAGGGCTTTGCGGTTGGCGGCGTGTGGCTGCCGATCGACGACACAATTGAGGTGGACACCTCGCAGGGCGTGCTGGTGGCGCAGTTTGGCGTCTCGTGGGTCGAGACCGCTGAAGAGACCGGCGAATACATGGAAACCCTCAACTACAACGGAGAGGAGCTGACAACATAAATGGCAATTACCATGCCGAAAATCGAAATCACGTTCCGGCAGCGGGCGGCGAGCCTGATTACGCGCAGCGAGCGCGGCGTGGCGATCCTGCTCATCCGGGACGACACCAATAAAGAATTTACCCACAAGCAGTACACCGACCTGTCTGCATTGCAGGCGGACGAGGCGTTGTACACGCCCGAGAACTACACCGCGATCAGCGACATGCTGGCGTTTGCACCCTACCAGTCGCATGTGTTCAGATTGGACACCGCGGGCGCGCTGGGTAACACGCTTTCTGAAATCAGCCGCACGGTCAAAACCGGGTGGCTCGCCATCGCGGGGCAGTCCGCCGAGGACGGCGCGGCGCTCGCGAGCTGGGTCAAGTCGCAGGCGCAGCGCGCGAAAAGCTACAAGTGCATCGTGCACAATATCACGCCCCTGCCGGACGACATGCACGTTGTCCATTTTGTGAACGAAAAAGTCACGTTCACGGACGAGCGCGGCGAGCAGGACGGCGTTTCTTATCTGCCGAGCCTGCTGGCCATCCTCGCGGTGTGCAACGTCAAACGCGGCTGCACGAATTACCTGTGCAGCAATCTCGCGTCTGTGCAGGAGGTCGAGGACAACGACGCGGCGGTCGGCGCGGGCAAGTTTATCCTGTATATCGACGAGGAGGGCGCGGTGCGCATCGGTCAGGGCATCAACTCCATGACCTCCACCGACGGCCTGACCCGCACCGAGGACATGCAGTTCATCGAGACGGTCGAGGCGATGGACATGATGCGCGACGACATCACGGCGGTGTTCCGCGAGACCTACCTCGGCAACTACCGCAACAGCCGTGACAACCAGATGCTGTTTATCGCGTCGCTCAATGCGTCCTATTTCCGGCAGCTCGCGCAGGAGAACATCCTCGACCCGGATTACGCTAACGCGGCCAGCATCGACGTGGAGGCGCAGCGTGCGGCGTGGGTGGCAAGCGGCAAGGCCGAGGCCGCCGACTGGGACGACGACAAGGTCAAGGCGACACCGTTTAAGCGCACGGTGTACCTTGCGGGCAATGTGAAGATCCTCGGCAGCATGACCGACCTGATCTTCCCGATCAATTTGTTTTAGGAGGTGTAAATCATGCCGGAATTTAACCCCAATCACATCATGCACGGCAACGGCGGCGCGGCGTGGTGGAACGGAAAGAAGCTGACCACCTTGCAGAGCGTTGAAGCCAAGGTCACGGGCGACTTTGAGGACATCAATGTCTGCGGCGACCCGGCGACCTACAAGGTGTACAACGGCTACGCGGGCGAGGGCACGCTGACGGTTTTGAAGATCGACAGCGATATTCTCATCCAGATGGCCGAGGCGTTCCGCACGGGTGTGATGCCCGAAATCACGGTCATCACCGCGCAGACGCAGAAAGGCACGAACAAAGTCGAGCGCGTCGCATACAGCGACGTAACGGTCGATGAGTTCATGCTCGCCAAGTTCGAGAAAAAGGCCAAAACCGAGCTGGAGGTGCCGTTCAAGTTCGGCAACTTCGAGGTTTTGGAGACGTTATAAGGAGGATTTTACATGGATAAGAAACTGCTGGACGCGCTCGCGGCGCGGGCGGAGCAGCGCGCGCAGGCGCGCACCGAGATCAAGCCCTTCGAGATCGGCGGGCAGATGATCGAGTGCAAAAAGCTGACGTCTACGCAGCAGCTGGAGTATTTTGGTGCGCTGGCCGAAGCGGGCGGTGCGGCCGACGCGATCGGCGTGTGTACGTCGCTAATCTATGATTCATGCCCCACACTGCAAGACCCTGAACTGCATAAGACGCTGGGCGTAACCGATCCGTACGATACGGTGCGCTGCCTGATGGATGTGCGTGAGATCAATAACCTTGGTGAGAAACTGTATAAATGGAACGGCTTGGTGCCCGACAAGGCGGATGATAAGCCAACCGCGGAGGACACGGCAAAAAACTCGTAGCGCGCGACCCGTTCCTCGACCTCGCGGCGTTTTATGCCGTGCAGGGCATCACCCCGGACGAGCTGCGGCGCATGAGCGTCCTCGACCGGGCGGTGCTGCGGGTCGGTCGGGCGCGCTACTATGAGGAAATGCGTCTGCTGACGGCGGCGGGCGTGGCTACGGCATTCTCACCGGAAAAGGAGGGCGCGGGCGATGGCGAAAAGTAAGGTTATCAATACTGTCCTCAACCTGCGCGACAACATGTCCGGCGGGCTGCTCAAGGCTGCGCGAAACGCCAAAAAGGCAGGGGCAAAGATTGACGATAGCATGATACAGTCCACGCGCCGGGTCATTGCGTTCAAAAACACGAGCATAAAAGCGATGCAGGACTTTGCCAAAAAGTCTGTCGTGGCGGCGGGCGCGGCAGTGACCGGCCTTACCACAGCTTTCATCGCGCTCGACGGCGCGACGGAGGAGTTCCGTGTCAACCAAGGCAAGCTGCTGACGGCGTTTGCGGGTACCGCGACCGGCGCACAAGGCGCGCGCACGGCGTACTCCGAGCTGTACAAGGTGATCGGTGACAGCGACACCGCGACCGAGGCCGCACAGGCGCTTTCCGCGCTGGCGCAAAGCCAGCAGGACGTGACAAAATGGACGCGCGTCGCCGCCGGCGTGGTCGGCAAATTCGGTGACGGCATCATCATCAACAGCCTGTTTCAAGATATCAGCGAGAGCGCGGTCAGAGGTTCGGTGACAAACACGTTGGCGGATACGCTCAATTGGCTGAATATCTCCGAAGATAAATTTAACGAGCGGCTGGAGGCCACCGGCACGACCGCCGGACGCACGACGCTGATTCTGGACACCCTGACAGCTGCCTATAACGGTTACGCGGATGCGTTTTATCAGAATAACACACAGCTGGTTAAAAACCGCGCGTATCAGACGCAGGTCAATAATACGCTGGCCAAGCTGGGCGAAGCGTCGGCAACTGCGAAAAACGGCGTGATGCAGCTGCTCGGCGCACAGGAGGATGGCTCGTACCGCGCAGGCTCGGCACTCGAATGGCTGAACCAGAAAGCGGATGCATTTTCGTCGTGGGTGTCGGGTTTAGACATGGAGACCTTGACCACGCAGTTCGACCAAAAATTTGCGGGCGCGGTCGACAAGGCTAAAGATGCGCTGCAATGGTGCAAGGACAACGCAGATAAGCTGAAGGGCGCACTCAAGTCGCTGGCCACAGCGTTTGTCACTGTGAAAGTCGTTAAATTTACCGGTGATCTGGTATCTGCAATTGCCACAATCGGCGGCTTTGTCAAGACGGTGCGCGAGCTAATTTCCGTCAAGTCGCTGGAAACTTATTGTTGGGTGCGCAGCACCGCGGTGGTAACGGCCAACAAAGCCGCGCTGCTGGCCAATAAGGCGGTGGGTGCGGTACGCTGGTTGACTGATCAGACTGTCACATTGATGGCTAATGCCGTACAGTGGACGGTCGACACGGCAGCGATCGCGGCAAACAAGGCCGCGTTGTTGGGACATAAAATCGTCGGCGGTGTTACATGGCTGGCCTCACAGACGGCAGCGCTTGGCGTTGCTTCGGCGGCATGGGTGCATAATACCGCAGTAATGGTACTCAACAAGGCTGGGCAGTTGGCCACAGCAGCGGCAACTGGCATCGCGACAGGTGCTACCACAGCGTTAACGGTGGCGCAAGGCGCATTAAATACCGTATTTTACGCTTCTCCGCTTGGTTGGGTGGCGGCGCTTGTACTCGCACTGGTTGCGGCGGGCGTGGCATTGTACAAGAACTGGGACACGGTCAAGGCAACAGCCATTGCGTTGTGGGAAAAGGTCAAGAGCGTGTTTGCCGGTATCCGGGATTCCATCGTCGGCGCGTTTAACAGCGCCAAGGACACGGTCGCGGGCTTTTTCAGCTGGATCGACCAGAAAATCGAAAGCATTCCGCTGCTGGGCAGCCTGTATTCCGGTGGCAAGTCTCTGATCGGCGGTGCGGTCGACCTGCTCGCTGGCAACGCCCTCGGCACGAGCTACTGGCGCGGCGGCCTGACACGGGTCAACGAGCGCGGCGGCGAGATCATGAACCTGCCTTCCGGCACGCAGATCATCCCGCACGATATTTCCGCGCGCATGGCGGGCGGGCCGCGGGTGACGGTCAACGTCACAGTCGCGGGCAACGTCATCGGCAACGAGCAGTATGCGGATGAGCTGGGCGAGCGGATCGCGGACAAGGTGATTCGCGCGATCGACAACATGTAACGGGCGGGGGAGCCGTGCAGCTCCCCCAATATCATCCCGCTGCAGGTGCGTGAGCCGGGCGGATGGAGGAGGTGGCGGCAATCGCCTATACGGTTATCTTTAGCGTCAACAACAACGAGGAAGTGTTCACCCTGCCGCATGTGCCGGTGGACTTCCCGCTGCCGCAGCCCGAGCAGCACAACGAAACCTACACCGGTCTGAGCTACGACTACCGCCGCATCGGCACGCTCGGCTTGCGGTCGCTCAGCTGGTCGAGCTTTTTCCCCGTCGGGAAGCGATACAGCTGGATGCCCGCCGAGGCGCTCGAGGACGGCTGGGCGTATGTCTCGTTTTTCGAGCGCTGGCGCGACCGCAAGGTGCCGTTCCGGCTGATCGTGCTGGACAGTGGCGGCGTGTGCCGTCTCAACATGCCCTGCACGGTAGACACCTTCGAGCCGTCCGTGCGGCGCAACGGCGATATTGCATACACAATCGCTGTCACAGAATACCGGTTTATCGTATAGGGGACTTCAAAAGTCCCCTATATACGGCGGGCAATACCCGCCGATACCCGAATGACGCGCCCCATGGGCGCTGGGTCGGGGTATCGCAAAGTCCGGCAAAGCTGGCCTTTGTGATGCGGCTCACAGAGCCGCGGATTTAATACGGCTACCGCCGGAAAGGGGGAGGGGTTGTTGGCTTACGGATATGTGGACGAGCACCGGCTGTACCTCGAGCGCAGCGGCGAGGCCGCGCGCGACATCACGGCCTTTGTGGGTGACCTGACCGCGACGGACGACATCACCGCGCTGTCGGTCGAGCTAACCGGCACGCAGCTGGTGAGCCAGTGGGACAAGTACGTCCCCAAAATCGCGCTCCAGCCGGGCGACAAGCTGCGCCTGCGCAATGAGGCGGCGGGCGCGGATGTATTCGTCGGGCAGCTGGTGACCGTGGGGCTGGACGGTGCGATCACGGCCTACGACCGCGGCTGGTATCTCGGCCGCAGCGGCATCATTTTGCAGTGCAGCGGCATGGCGGCGGATGAAGCCATCCGCGCGGCGTGCGACAAGGCGGGAGTAGGCGTGAAAAGCATTTGCAGCCTGCCGACCAAAATCAGCGAGGTCTGGCTGGGCGACGCGGTGAGCGACATAATCGCGGAAATTTTGGAGCGGTGCAGCGCCGAGACCGGCAAGGAATACCAGTCGCGCATGTCGCCGGAGGGGCTGGTGGTGCGTGAGCTGCCGACCGCCGCCATCAAGGCGTATCACAAGCCTGCGTGGAACCTTGCGGCGTTTGACATCACATGGGCGCTGGGGCAGGTCAGCGGCGAGGATAGCATCGCGGAGCTGTACAACGCGGTCGTCATCGCCGCCGAGGACAACGGCAAGGTGTACCGCGGCGCGCAGGCGTCCAATGCCGCGTCGATCGAGCGGTACGGCTTTTTGCAGTATATCGAGAGCGTCAGCGAGAACCCCGGCACGGCGCAGCTCGGCCAGATGGTGCGCACGCTCTTGGCGCAGAAAGACCGCATCGGCCGCACGCGCACGATCAGCGAAATCTGGGGCTGTGACGAGGTGGTGAGCGGCACGGTGCTGGACATCAACAGCCCGGCGTTCGGCATTTCCGGCCGCAACCGCGTCACACGGGTTGTCCACCACTATGGCGGCGCAGGACACACGATGGAGCTGGAGATCACCGCCCTTGACGAGCCGCGCGCGGCGGCTGCCGGTACGACGGATGCGGCGCGACAGGCCGCTGCCCAGCAGGATGCGGTGTCCGTCTGGGGCTTGCCCGACACCATCGGCGCAGGCTCGTCCGGCACGGGTGGGAACGGCAGCGCGTCCAGCTTTGTCGCGGTCGCGCGCAGCCAGATCGGCTACAAGGAAAGCCCCGGCAACATCAACAAGTACGGCGCGTGGGCGGGCAACAACGGCGCGGCGTGGTGTGTGTATTTCGTCTGCTGGTGCGCCGACCAGTCCGGCGCGCCCATCCCGACGGGCTACGGCGGGGTCAGTGAGATGCGCAGCTACTTCCAGTCGCGCGGGCAGTACAAGACCGTCGCATCCGGCTACATCCCGCAGGCGGGCGACCTGATGATACAGGGCGACCGGCACATTGGCATCGTGACCGGCGCGACGCGGGCGGCCGTGCAGACGGTCGAGGGCAACTGCTCGGACAGCGTGCGCGCCATGACGCGGTACTACTCGGAGATTTCCGGTTTCTGTACGCCGTGGGCAGCGTAAGGAGGACGTATGGCATACGAGACGAAACTTGCGGAAGCAATTTTGAAGCAAGGCGGCAGACGTGCAAAAAAGTCGCCCTATGCGGCGGCGTGGTACGAGGTGGTGTGTGAGCAGGAGCGTCCGCAGCCGCTGATTTTCTCAGCGGTGGACGGCAATGTCCGCGCCGAGGAGGGCGTAAACCTCACCCTCACCGCGACGGCGGCCGCGCGGGACTGGGAGCGGGGCGAGCGCGCCGCCGCAATTTTGTCCGGCGGCGGGCTGCTCATCCTTGACAAGATTTCAGGAGGTTAACACATGGCAGACGCGTTATTTTCCTTTTCTCCGGCGGGGGTGCAGGGCATCCCGGCGGCAGAGGTCGGCCGCGTGCCTGCGTTCGACTTCGACGAGCGGGGGTGCGGCGCGTTCCGGCTGGTGGACGGCGCGCTGGTCGAGCGGTCAGGCGTGGAAGCGGTCAAGCAGTGGTTCGACCTGATGCTGCGCCAGCTGCCGGACGCGATCCCGGTCTACCGCACGGACGCATCCACCACGCTGGGCGTAGACCGCACGCTGTTGCAAACGCGCGCGCCGCTCGGCTTTATTACTGCCGAGATCGAGCGGCAGGTGCGCGAGACAGCGGCCTTTAACCCCGCCGTCCGCGCGGTGGACAGTTTCGTTTTTACCCGCCTGCGGCGCGGCCTGCAGGTGGAATTTACCGCGCACCTACGCACGGGCGAACAGACGGAGGTGACGGCCTATGTCGGCCAGTGACATTTTGCAAACCCTGCTGGACGGGATGCCGGACAGCTATCAGAAAACAGTCGGCTACCCGACCCACGACCTGCTGGCAGCTGCCGCGCTGCGCATGCAGGTCACGGATGCGGAAGTTGCGGCGATGCGTGCGGCGCTCGACCCGGAAAACCTCGCGGGCGGCGACCTCGACCGCTACATCTTCCCGCGCGCCGGTCTTGAGCGGCGGCAGGCGACCTTTGCCACCGGCGTGCTGACCGTGACCGGCACAGGAACGGTGCAGCAGGGCGCGCTGTTTGAGAGCGGGGGCGGCATCCAGTTTGCCGCAAGCGAAACCGTGCAGATCACCGGCGAGGGGCAGGTGCGCGTCACCTGCCGGGTGGACGGCGCAGCGGGCAACCTGCCCGCGCACAGCATCACGCAGATGCCGGTCACTTTGCAGGGCATTTCAGCCTGCGATAACCCGGAGCCGACCGCGGGCGGCTACGACGAGGAGGACGACGCGGCCTACTACGCGCGCTATCTGCTCAAAATCCGCACACCCGCCACCTCGGGCAACATCTACCACTATCAAAGTTGGGCGCTCGAGGTTGCAGGCGTCGGCGCGGTGCAGGTGTTCCCGCTGGCGCGCGGGCCGGGCACGGTGGACATCGTGCTGATCGACAACACCGGCCAGCCTGCGCCGCCCGATCTGGTGCAGGCGGTGCAGGACTACATCGACCCCGGCGGCACGGGCGAGGGTTACGGGCAGGCGCCGATCGGCGCGCAGTGTCGGGTCGAGGCCGCGACCGGGACGGAGATTGACCTTTCCGCTACGGTGTTCAAATTGGACACCGCAGATGAAGAAGCCGTTACGGCGGGCATTAAGGCGGCAGTGGGCGCGTACCTTGCTGAGATCGCGTTCCGGCAGGATTACGTCAGCTTTGCCCGCATCACCGAGCGGATACTGGCGGTCGAGGGCGTGCGCGACCTCGAAAGCCTGACGTTAAACGGCGGCACGGACAACGTGCATCTGGACGAGCGCGCGTGCGCGGTGTTGGGCGAGGTGAATCTCGCCTACGGCATATAGGGGACTTCAAAAGTCCCCTATATACGGCGGGTGATGCCCGCCGATACCCGAACGATGCCGCCCAAGGCGGCTGGGTCGGGGTATCAAAACCCACGCACATGTCGCGGGTTTTGATGAAAACGGCAGGGCCGTTTTCCAATAAAAATCGCGCGGTGCGCGCAGGAGGTGCGAAATGGCAAACGAGTTTGACGATATGCTGCAAAGCCTTCCGACGGCCTACCGGCGCGACGCGTGGGTGCAGGTGCTGCTCAGCACGATACAGTCTGTGGACGAAGCACAGCGCGAGGCGGCGCGCGAAGCGGCGGCACAGCTGATGTTGGACGCGATGACCTTTATCCTGCCGGTTGAGGAGCGCATCGCGGGGCTGAAAACCGCCGCCGGTACATCGCAGGACGAGCGGCGCAGCGCGCTTTCGGCCAAATGGCGCTCGTCGGCGGGCAAGTGCGATCTGGAGCAGCTGAAGACCATTTGCGGTGCGTGGCAGGGCGTAGCCGCGCAGGTGGACTACGACGCGACGCAGTACCTGCTCGACGTGCTGTTCCGCAGCTGGGGCGCGATGCCGACCAACATGGACAGGGTACGGCAGGCGCTCCGCGAGGTTATCCCGGCGCACATCGCGTTCGCGGTGGCGGTCAAACTGCTGCGCTCCGCGCAGGCGGATGCATGCGTGGCCATCGCATCCAGCCGCCGCACGGTCTACCCCGACGCGGAGGTCGACCAATGGCAGCGGGTGGCAGGTTTGGTGCAGTATGCCGCCGTGACCGCCACAAAAAACAGGACTTACACAGAAATCGAGGTGCAATAAATGAGCGACAACCCTGTAAAATGGACAGCCGCGGGTCTGACCCCGGCGGGCAACGCGCTGCAAGCGGCGCTGCTGGGCACGGGCGACGGCCTGACTTTCACGCGCGCGGCGGCAGCGGACGCGGAGGGTGTGGAGCGGCTGGACTTGACGCTGCAATCGCCCTGCACGGTGGACGGCCCCAAGT
>DGYFI06202__coassemble_767_pt1 | contig 17190 bp, 15 predicted proteins | sample DGYFI06202__metabat2_high_PE_015 | metagenome-assembled genome bin DGYFI06202 | reverse complement strand
TTTCCGGCCCGAAAGACGCTTTGGAAAACGGGATCGCCATGGTGCATCAGGAGCTGAACCAGTGCCTGGAGCGCAACGTGATTGATAACCTGTTCCTTGGCCGCTACCCCACCAATTCTGTGGGCATGGTAGACGAAGGCAGGATGAAAAAGAAAGCTTCGGAACTGTTCCGCAAGCTGGGCATGACGGTCAACCTGACCCAGCCCATGCGGAATATGTCCGTTTCCCAGCGGCAGATGTGCGAGATCGCCAAGGCGATTTCCTACAACTCGCAGGTAATTGTACTGGACGAACCCACCTCCTCCCTGACCGTGCAGGAGGTAGATAAACTGTTTGAAATGATGCGGATGCTCAAGGCGCAGGGTATCGCCCTGATCTACATCTCGCATAAGATGGATGAGATCTTCGAGATCTGCGACGAGATCTCGGTGCTCCGCGACGGTAATCTGGTTATGACCAAGCCGTCTACGGAGACCAACATGAACGAACTGATCGCCGCGATGGTAGGCCGTTCGCTCGAGAGCCGTTTCCCGCCGGTGGATAACACGCCGGGAGATACGATCCTGTCGGTGCAGCACCTTTCCACCAAGTACGCGCCTTATTTGCAGGATGTTACCTTCGACGTGAAGGAAGGCGAAATCTTCGGCCTGTACGGACTGGTGGGCGCCGGGCGTACCGAGCTGCTCGAAACGATTTTCGGCGTGCGCACGCGTGCGGCGGGTCGCGTTTATTTCAAAAACCGGCTGATGAACTTCGGCAGCGCCCGCGAGGCTATCGAACATGGCTTCGCGCTGATCACCGAGGAACGCAAGGCAAACGGCCTTTTCCTCAAGTGTGACCTTACCTTTAATACAACGATTGCAAATCTGGAGCAGTATAAGGCTGGTCTGGCGCTGTCTGAAACCAAGATGATCAAGGCGACCAACAAGGAAATCAAGATCATGCATACCAAGTGCATGGGGCCGGACGATATGATTTCCAGCCTGTCGGGCGGCAACCAGCAGAAGGTCATTTTCGGCAAGTGGCTGGAACGCGAACCCCAGATTTTCATGATGGACGAACCCACGCGCGGCATTGACGTCGGCGCGAAGTATGAGATCTATGAACTGATCATTAAGATGGCCAAGCAGGGCAAGACCATCATCGTCGTCTCTTCCGAAATGCCTGAGATCCTCGGCATCACCAACCGCATCGGTGTCATGTCCAACGGGCATCTCTCCGGCATTGTCAACACCAAAGAGACCGATCAGGAAGAGCTTTTGCGGCTCAGCGCAAAATACCTGTAAGTAGGAGAATTGCTTATGGCATCAACAAGTACAAAAATCCTTACGGCCGAACAGGAAGTGCAGCTCCGTCGGCCGATCGACGACTACGTCGGCAATATTCAGGATAAGATCAACGATCTGCGCGAGGACGGCACCGATAAGGTGATCGAAATCCAAAGCGCGATGGACAGCCTCAAGCGCGATAAAATTTACACCGCGCAGGAGAAAACCGTCCGGCTGCAGGAGCTGCAGAAGGCGCTGGAGCAGGCCAAGGCGGTCGAGGCCCGCAACAAGGACGAGGTCGCCAAGCTGATCGGCGACGCGGAGCGTTACCTCAAGGCGCATTACGACACGGACTATTATCAGGCGGTTGTGGCAAGCTGCCGTCAGGAGAAAGTGCTGGCTGCGGAAAACTACCGCGCAGCGGTTGCCAAGCTCAATCAGGAGCATCAGGCTGCGATTGCCAAGCTCAGCGATGCGCATGAAATTAAGGACGAGAAGTACGTTCACAAAAACCGCCTTTTTGACGCAAAAATGCGTCTGGAAAAGGATTTGCAGCAGGTGAAGGACCGGCAGCATGCAGCGTTTGAGCACAAGTATCACCTGATCGACTTGCTGCGCATGTCCAGATTCTCCTTTGGCGAAACCATGGCGCAGAAGTGGGAGAACTACAAGTATACCTTTAACCGCCGTGACTTCCTGCTCAAGAACGGCCTGTACATCGCTATTATCATCATCTTCATCGCGCTGTGTATCATCACGCCGCTGGTCAAGAACGTCCAGCTGCTGACGGTGAACAACGTGCTGAACATTTTGCAGCAGGCTTCGCCGCGTATGTTCCTTGCGCTCGGCGTTGCGGGCCTGATCCTGCTCGCCGGTACTGACCTGTCCATCGGCCGTATGGTCGGTATGGGTATGACGGCGGCCACCATCGTTATGCATCAGGGCATCAACACCGGTTCGGTGTTCGGCCACATCTTTGATTTTACCAGCCTGCCCGCGCTTGCGCGCGTGCTGCTGGCGCTGGTTGTGTGCATCGTGCTGTGCACCGTGTTTACCACGATCGCCGGTTTCTTTACCGCAAAATTCAAGATGCATCCGTTCATCTCAACCATGGCCAACATGCTGGTCATCTTCGGTCTGGTTACTTATTCCACCAAGGGCGTGTCCTTCGGTGCGATCGACCCCAATATCCCGAACATGATCATCCCGCGCATCAACAACTTCCCCACGATCATCCTGTGGGCAGTTGCCGCGGTGGTTATCGTCTGGTTCATCTGGAACAAGACCACATTCGGTAAGAACCTGTACGCTGTGGGCGGCAACCCGGAATCCGCTGCCGTTTCCGGTATCTCGGTATTCTGGGTTACGGTAGGCGCATTCATCCTGGCCGGTATCCTGTACGGCTTCGGCGCTTGGCTGGAATGCATCCGTATGGTCGGCTCCGGTTCGGCGGCTTACGGCCAAGGCTGGGAAATGGACGCGATCGCGGCGTGCGTTGTCGGCGGTATTTCGTTTACCGGCGGTATTGGTAAGATTTCGGGCGTCGTTGTCGGTGTATTCATCTTCACCGCGCTGACGTACTCGCTGACCACCCTCGGTATCGACACCAACCTGCAATTCGTATTCTCCGGTATCATCATTCTGGTAGCCGTTATGCTCGACTGCCTGAAGTATGTACAGAAGAAGTAAATCCAACCTTTTATAAGCGAAAGCCGCTGCAAGGCAAATATGGAGGCCCCCTGCCTGCTTTGCAGCGGCTTTACGACTGTGTATTCCAAAAAGAGAGTCAGACTATGTCGGAACGGAATGCCCCGGCGGGACGGGGCAAGAAGGAGTGAGGAGAACCATGCAAAAACTGGGTGATGTCCGCCGCGCACTGGCTGGCGGCGAGATGAACGAAAAGCTGTCCCACCTGCTGTATGATGATCTGGAGGCGGCAAAGCAGCGGGTCGCCAAGCTGCTGGATGAATTCCAGAAAAGCTTCGATGCGGGCGAGGATACCCCTGTGGCGCTGTGCTCGGCGCCCGGCCGCACGGAAATCGGCGGTAACCACACCGACCATCAGCATGGGCGTGTGCTGGCAGGCGCGGTCGACCTTGACTTTATCGCCTGCGTAGCGGCCAACGGCACCAACACCATCCGCTTCCAGTCCGAGGGCTGGCCGATGGTAGAGGTCGAGCTGGATACGCTCGACCCCAAGGAGGAAGAGAAGGAAAGCACGGCGGCGCTGGTGCGCGGTATGGCTGCGCAGGCAGCTGAGCGCGGCTACACCGTTAAGGGCTTTGACGTGTACGCTACCTCGAGCGTGCTGCCCGGCTCGGGCCTGTCGTCTTCGGCGGCTTGCGAGGTGCTGCTCGGCGTAATTGAGAACCACCTGTTCTGCGGCGACGCGCTTGACCCGGTGACCATTGCGCAGATGGGTCAGAAGGCGGAAAACATCCACTTTGGCAAGCCCTGCGGGCTGATGGATCAGACGGCTTCGTCCGTCGGCGGCGCCGTCACGATCGACTTTGCCGACCCGGCCGCGCCGGTGGTGCGTGCGTTGCAGGTCGATTTGGACAGCTTGGGCTACGCGCTGTGCATCATTGATTCCGGCGCGGACCACGCCGACCTGACGGATGAATACGCTGCCGTGCCGCAGGAAATGCGGGCGGTTGCGGCGCACTTCGGGAAGGAAGTGCTGCGCGAGGTGAGCGAAAATGATGTTCTGGGCGACCTGCCCGCGCTGCGCCAGAAGGTGGGCGACCGCGCGGTGCTGCGCGCATTCCACTTCCTCGCGGACAATGAGCGCGTAGCCAAGCAGGCCGACGCACTGGCTGCCGGCGATATGGATACCTTCCTTGCGCTGGTTAACGAGTCCGGCCGCTCCTCGTGGGAGTTGCTGCAAAACATCACGCCCGCAGGCGCGGTGCAGCATCAGGATATGGCCGTTGCGCTCACCGTCGCGCAGCGTGCGCTGGGCGGCCGTGGCGCCTGCCGCGTACATGGCGGCGGTTTTGCCGGCACGATTCAGGCGTTTGTCCCGCTGGATATCCTGACGGCGTTCCGCAGTGAGGTCGAGGGCGCGCTGGGCGCAGGTTGCTGCCATGTGCTGCGCATCCGTCCGGTAGGCGGCACGGTAATCTGGTCGTAACATCCAAGTAATCGCGTTTTTTTAGAAAGGGGCATACCGAACTATGGCTATTTTAGTGTTGGGCGGCGCCGGCTACATCGGCTCGCACACGGTGTATGAGCTGATCGACGCAGGGCGTGAGGTCGTCGTGGCAGACAACCTGCAGACCGGCTTCCGCGCGGCCGTACACCCCGAGGCAAAGTTCTACGAGGTGGACATCCGCGACAAGGCGGGGTTGGACGCGCTGTTTGAAGCCGAGAAGATCGACGGCGTCATCCACTTTGCCGCCTCCTCGCAGGTCGGCGAGTCGATGTCCGACCCGCTCAAGTATTACGACAACAACCTGCATGGCACGATGGTGCTGCTGCGCTCGATGGTCGACCACGGCGTGGACAAGATCGTCTTTTCCTCGACCGCTGCGACTTATGGCGAACCGGAACGCGTGCCGATTTTGGAGGATGACACGACCAAGCCGACCAACTGCTACGGCCAGACCAAGCTCGACATGGAGCACATGATGGGCTGGGTTTCCCGTGCGCACGGCCTGCATTACGTTGCGCTGCGCTACTTTAACGCCTGCGGCGCGCATGTTTCCGGTAAGATTGGTGAGGCACACAACCCGGAGACCCACCTCATCCCCCTGATTTTACAGGTGCCGCTGGGGCAGCGCGAAAAGATCAGCGTGTTCGGTGATGATTACCCGACCAAGGACGGCACCTGCATCCGCGATTACATCCACGTCACCGATCTGGCGCAGGCGCACATCCTCGCGCTCGATTACCTGATGAAGGGCGGCGAAAACAACGTCTTTAACCTCGGCAACGGCGTGGGCTTCACGGTCAAGGAAGTGATTGACGTGGCGCGCGAGGTCACCGGACATCCGATTCCGGCGCAGATGGCGGAACGCCGCGCGGGCGACCCGGCGCAGCTGATTGCGTCCTCGGAGAAGGCGGTTAAGGTGCTCGGCTGGAAGCCGGCGTATAACGACCTGTCCACCATTGTTGCATCGGCGTGGGGCTGGCACAAGGATCATCCGCACGGCTATACGGAGGGTTGAGCATGGATCGGGATCAAGCAATTGCAAAACTGGTAGCTTATGCGCTGCAAAAAGGGCTGATCGAGCCGTGTGAGCAGACGTGGGCGGTAAACGCCATTCTGGCCGTGCTCAAATTGGACAGCTATACCCAGCCGGAGGAGGACGTATCCGGTGAGATTGACCTGCCCGCCGTATTGGGCGTGTTGATGGACGACGCGCATGAGCGCGGCGTACTGGAGGAAGACTCGGTCGTCTACCGTGACCTGTTCGATACCGCGCTGATGGGCGCGCTGACGCCCCGTCCGGCACAGGTGATAGACACCTTCCAGCGCCTGCGCGCGGAAAACCCGGAAAAGGCGACCGACTGGTATTACTGCTTCAGTCAGGACACCAACTATATCCGTCGTGACCGCATCGCCAAGGATGTGCAGTGGAAGGCGCCGACCGATTACGGCGAGCTGGACATCACGATCAACCTGTCCAAGCCTGAAAAAGACCCCAAGGCTATTGCGGCGGCGCGTAATATGCCGCAGTCGGCTTACCCTAAGTGCCTGCTGTGCGCGGAAAATGAGGGGTATGCCGGCCGGGTCAACCACCCCGCCCGTCAGAACCACCGTATCGTGCCCATCACGATCAACGGCTCGCAGTGGTTCTTGCAGTATTCCCCCTATGTGTACTACAACGAGCATTGCATCTGCTTCAATGCAGTACATACCCCGATGAAGATCGACAAGGCGTGCTTTGGCAAGCTGCTCGATTTTGTCGGCCAGTTCCCGCACTATTTCGTCGGTTCGAATGCCGACCTGCCCATCGTAGGCGGCTCCATCCTCGCGCACGACCATTTCCAGGGCGGTCGCTACACGTTCGCCATGGAAAAGGCGCCGGTCGAGACGCCGTTCACCTTCCCGGGCTTTGAGGACGTGCAGGCGGGCATCGTCAAGTGGCCGATGTCGGTTGTGCGTCTGACCGCCGCCGACCCGCAGCGGTTGATTGATCTGGCCGACCGCATCCTGACCAGCTGGCGCGGTTATACCGACGAGGCGGCTGTCATCCTCGCGGAGACGGACGGCGAGCCGCACAACACGATCACGCCGATCGCGCGCCGTCGCGGCAGCGACTTTGAGCTTGATCTTGTGCTGCGCAACAACCTGACGACCGAAGAGCATCCGCTCGGCCTGTACCACCCGCACGCCGAGCTGCACCACATCAAGAAGGAGAACATCGGCCTGATCGAGGTCATGGGTCTGGCTGTGCTGCCCGCCCGTCTGAAAACCGAGCTGGCTGCGGTTGCGGAAAAGCTGGCCGCAGGCGACGACCTGACCGCCGACCCGCTGACCGCGTCCCATGCGGCATGGGCGGAGGGCTTCCGCGGCAAGTACGACCTGACTGCGGAGAACGCGCTGGATATCGTATATAAGGAGACCGGTCTGGTCTTTGCCAAGGTGCTCGAGCACGCGGGCGTGTACGCGCGCACTGACGAGGGCAAGGAGGCCTTCCTCCGGTTCTTAAGGCAGGTGTAAGCAATGGCGGAATTGACAAAACAGCCCTTTGGCGTGACCGCAGACGGCGTATCCGTCGACCAGTGGACGCTGCGCGCCGGTGCGTACAGCGCGCAGGTGTTGACCTATGGCGGCGTATTGCGCGGCTTCATCGTTCCCACGCCGGAGGGCAGCCGGGATATCGTGCTCGGTTATGACGATCTGGACTCGTACCAGTCGCAGGATAAGTATCTGGGCGCGCTGGTTGGCCGCGTGGCAAACCGCATCGGCGGGGCAGCGTTCGACCTGAACGACGTGCACTATCCGCTGGCTGCCAACAACGGCCCGAATTGTCTGCACGGCGGCCTGCGCGGCTTTGACCGCGCGGTCTGGCAGGCGCAGGAACAGGACGGCACGCTCGTGCTGACCCATGTCAGCCCGGACGGGGAGGAGGGCTTCCCCGGCACGCTGCGCGTGCAGGTAACCTACTCGCTGATCGAGGACGGCACGCTGGCGATTGATTACCGGGCCGAGAGTGACGCCGATACCCTGTGCAACCTGACCAACCACAGCTATTTCAACCTGCGCGGCCATGCGTTCGGCTCGCTCGAAGGGCATCAGGTGCAGGTGTTTGCCGACGCAATCACCGAGACCGACGCGGACAGTACGCCGACCGGCACGCTGATCCCGGTTGAGGGTACGGCGTTCGACCTGCGCGAGCCGCGGGATTTGCTGGATGGCATCGCGATGGGGCATCCGCAGCTGACGCTGGGCAACGGCTATGACCATAACTTCACGCTGCGCCGCACACCGGTTTCCCCGCTGGGGCTGGTGGCTAAGGCTACCGGCGGCGGGCTGTGTCTGGAGTGCTATACCACCCAGCCCGGTTTGCAGCTGTATACCGCCAACTATCTGGACGGCTACCCCGGCAAGGACGGCGTAAGCTACGGCCCTCGGTCGGCGTTCTGTCTGGAAACGCAGGCATGGCCGGACGCAATCCATCACGAGGATTTTCCGTCCGTCGTGCTGCGCGCGGGCGAGGCTTATCACCACATTACGGCTTATCATGTGAGCGCGGCCGATTGACCAGCAAAACGATCCCAATAATAGAATCATAACGAATGGGGGGACATCCTTCCCGTATGCTGCACAGTGTGCAGCGGCGGGAAGGATGTTTTTTGCGCACATTTACCGAGGCATCCGGCAGAACAGGCCCGCAATTTGTCGCAAAGCAATATTGTATCTGTTGGGAAATTATTGTACGCTTTATGTATTGCGGATATGAGATTGGAAAGGGACGCGTTGGGGTTGCCGAAAACGTTGCTTTCAGCAAGACGGACAGCGATCGGGTGCAGGTCATTTTACGGAAAAGCGGCCGCTTGCGGATGGTAAAATAAAGGCAGAGATAGGAGCGTGGGGGACAATATGGTATTCAGCAGCTTGATTTTCCTTTTCTTCTTCTTGCCTGCGGTGCTGTTGTGTTATTACGTCGTGCCGCAACGGTTTCTCGCGGTGCGCAACGGCGTGCTGCTGGCATTCAGCCTTTTTTTCTATTTCTACGGTGAGCCGCGGCTGATTGCACTGTTATTCCTGTCGATTGCGCTCAACTACTTTTTTGGCCTGCTCATGCGCAGCCCGTACCGAAAAATCTGGCTGGCCCTGTGCGTTTTTTGCAATGTAGCGATGCTGGGTGTGTACAAGTACCTCAACTTTTTCATTTCGACGGCGAACAGCGTGTTCGGCACGTCCACGCCGCTGCTGGATATTGTTATGCCGATCGGCATCTCGTTTTATACCTTTCAGGCACTCAGCTATGTGGTCGACGTGTACCGCCGTCAGGCGTGGCCGCAGAAAAACCCGTTTTCGCTCGCGTTGTACATTTCTATGTTCCCACAGTTGATTGCCGGGCCGATTGTGCGCTACCGTGACGTGGACGACCGGATCGCGCAGCGCGCGCATACGGTGGCGGGCTTTTCCGAGGGCATCGACCGGTTTATTTACGGGTTGGCCAAAAAGGTGCTGCTGTCCAACGTGTTCGCGCAGATCGCGGACGGGATTTGGCTCCGTCCAACCGATGAGTTGACGTTTCTGCTGTCGTGGTTTGGCGCGGCGGCCTATACGCTGCAAATTTACTACGACTTTTCCGGTTACTCCGATATGGCGATTGGCCTTGGCAAGATGTTTGGCTTCCAGTTTCTCGAAAACTTCAACTATCCGTACATCAGCCGCTCGGTGACCGAGTTCTGGCGGCGCTGGCACATGTCGCTGTCCAGCTGGTTCCGCGACTATGTGTATATCCCTCTGGGCGGCAACCGGTGTTCGTCCAAGCGCCATATCTTCAACCTGTTGGTGGTCTGGGGTCTGACCGGCTTCTGGCATGGCGCAAACTTTACATTTCTGGCGTGGGGGCTGTACTTCGGCGTGCTGCTGATCTGTGAAAAGTACGCACTGGCAAAGCTGCTCGACCGTCTGCCGCGCGTTCTGACCCATTTGTATGCACTGTTTTTTATCGTCATCGGCTGGGTGTTGTTCCGTAGTGATACGCTTTCCTACGCGCTGGACTACCTGCGCGTTATGCTCACCCCCAGCCTGACGGTCGACCCGCAGCTGATTGAATACCTCGCGCGGTTCTGGCCGTATCTGCTGTGCGGCGTGATATTGTCCGCGCCCATTTATCCGCGGCTGACAAAGCGCAAGGCGTTTGTTCTGTTGAGCTATCCGCTGTTGGCGGCGCTGCTGGTGTTGTGCGTGATGTCGCTGTTGAACAACAGCTATAACCCCTTCATCTATTTCCGGTTTTAACAGGCGGTGCGCGTATGAAGCATATCATCAAAGTACTCTTTTTCTGCGGTGCGCTCTTTTTGCTGCCCGCCGCGATGCTGGTGCAAAAGCCCGCAGACTATTCCTATTATGAAAACCGTGCTTTGGCGGAATTTCCCCCGTTCAACATGCAGCAAGTGCTGGATGGCACATATTTCCCACAGGTGGAAACCTACATCACCGACCATTTTACCGAGCGCACGCGGTTGATTCGGCTGAATATCCGCAAAGAATTGGCGCTGCACAACCCGGTGGTCGGGGAAACCGTAGTCACGGAGGATGTGCTACTGCCCTATTACGGGGTGCAGCTTGACAGGCAGGATGCAGAGGCGATGGCGCAGGAGCTGGATATGCTGGACAAGCTCAACCGCTACTGCGGACAGCGTGGGATTGCGTTCCTGTATGTCGGTATCCCGGAGCAGGGGAGCGTGTTTCGCGACCGGTATCCGTCCTATCTGAAGGATTCCGGCTTCCGGGATATGTCGCTGACCGACGCGTTTGGGGAAAGTTTGGCCGCGCGCGGCATTGACTTTCTCGATATGGCGCCGTATCTCACCGCGGACCGCGAACAGTATTACAGCACGACAGACCATCATTTCAATCTGTACGGCGCGTATGAGACCTATCTGCGCATCATGGAGTATATCAACGCGCATTACTGCGCGGCGCCTGTCACGGATGACCTGACGATTACGCCGGTCGATACGGACTTCCTTGGCTCGCGCAACCGCCAATTGTACGGGCTGTTTGAAACCGACGATGCGCTATATACCGGTACGCTGGCCGAACCCATCCCCTTTACGCGCGAGGATAACGGCGCACCGGTTGACGCAACCGTGTACAGCGAGGCTGACCGGGACGTGTATGCCTACTACATGGGCGGCGATGTAGCCGAGACCATCATCCGCACCAACCGACCGGCCCTGCCGGACGTGCTGGTCGTGGGCGATTCGTTCACCAACGCGCTGGAAACCATCTTGTACACCTCGTTTGATGAAATGCGCAGCTTGGATTTCCGGTATTACACCGGCAAAACCATTTATGAGTATCTGGAAGGGTATCAGCCGGATGTGATCCTGTATGTGCGCGACGACCTCTCTTATCTGGTGACGGACGGTAACGGCGATCTGGAAGGCCATTTGGCACAATAAAAAACCATACCAAGCGCCGCAGAAAATTCTGCGGCGCTTTGCTGTGTCTGACAGGCGTTGACAAAATCCGTGCGCTGCGGTATACTAACGGTGCAATACCCCCTCCCCGGGGGTGGGGTGAGATAGCGGAAAAGGAGAACCCAAGATGAAACAACGATTTCGCGTCGGCGGCATGAGCTGTGCGGCGTGTTCCGCACATGTGGAAAAGAGCGTGGCCGCGGTGCCGGGCGTGCGCGAGGTGCAGGTGAATCTGCTCGCGGGCAGCATGGTGGTCGAGTACGACGAAGCTGCGTGCAGCGACGCGCAGATCATCCGCGCGGTCGAGGAGGGCGGCTACACCGCCGCAGTCGATAGCGGCACGCGCGCGGGCGCGCCTGCGAAGGCCGCCGCACCCGAGGACGACCTGCGCGAGATGAAAACGCGCATCCTCGTCTCGGCGGTGTTCCTCGTCATTCTGATGTATTTTTCGATGGGGCCGATGGTCGGCCTGCCGCTGCCGGGCTTTGTCAGCGGGGAGGCGCACGCCTTTGCGCTCGCGCTGGTGCAGCTGCTGTTGACTTTGCCGATCCTGTTTATCAACCGCAAGTATTTTATCAACGGTGCGCGCACGCTGTGGCACCGCGCACCCACGATGGACGCGCTGATTGCAGTCGGTTCGGGTGCGTCCGTGGTGTACGGCGTGTATGCGCTGTTCCAGATCGGCTATGCAGGTGCGGCGGGCGATATGGCGCGTGTGCATGCGTTTGCGCACGACCTGTATTTCGAGTCCGCGGGCATGATTTTAACGCTCGTCACGCTCGGCAAATTCTTTGAGGCGCGCGCCAAGCGCAAAACCGGCGAAGCCATTGCGGCGCTCATGGACTTACACCCGCAGACCGCATCGGTCGTACGCGGCGGGCAGGAGGTCGAGGTGCCGGTCGACGAGGTGCGCGTGGGGGATTATGTGATCGTGCGCGCGGGGCAGGCCGTCCCGGTGGATGGTGAGATCGCCGAGGGCCATGCCTATATGGACGAGAGCGCCATCACGGGCGAGTCCATGCCGGTCGAGCGGCATGCGGGCGACCCGGTTATCGGCGCAACGGTGACAAAGAACGGCTATTTTGTGATGAAAGCGTCGCGCGTGGGCGACGACACGACGCTCAGCCAAATCATCCGGCTGGTGGAGGAGGCGGGCGCGTCCAAGGCGCCGATTGCCAAGCTGGCCGACAAGGTGGCGGGCGTGTTCGTACCGGTTGTCATGCTGATCGCGCTGGTGACCGCCGTGATTTGGCTGCTTGTCGGGCAAACACCCGGCTTTGCGCTGACGCGGGCGATCGCGGTGCTGGTCATCTCGTGCCCGTGCGCGCTCGGGCTGGCAACGCCGGTGGCGATCATGGTCGGCACGGGTATGGGCGCAAAAAACGGTGTGCTGTTCCAGTCCGCCGAGGCGCTGGAGAATTTGCACGATGTGGATTGCGTCGTGCTGGATAAGACCGGCACGGTCACCGAGGGGCGGCCGGTCGTGACCGATGTCAAGTCCTTCGGCGTCGACCCGGACGACCTGCTGTCGCTCGCGCTGTCGATCGAGGTTAAGAGCGACCATCCGCTGGCGGACGCCATTGTGCGGTATGCGCGTTCCAAACATGTCAAGGAGCGCGCGGCCACCGCGTTTGAAATGGTAGAAGGGCAGGGCGTGCGCGCGATGATCGACGGTGTGCGCTGCATGGCGGGCAACCGCCGTATGTTGTTGGCAAACGGGCTGGCGCTGTCACGCTCGGCGCAGCAGATGGGCGAAAGCCTTGCCGCGGCGGGCAAGACCCCACTGTATTTCGCGGCCAACCGGCAGGTGGTCGGTATTTTCGCGGTGGCGGATGTGCTCAAGCCCACCAGCCGCGCAGCGGTTGAGGCGTTGCATGGGCTGGGCGTCCAAGTGACGCTGCTGACCGGTGACAATCAGAAAACCGCGCAGTCGATCGCAGCCGAACTCGGTTTGCAGGATGTGGTGGCCGAGGTGCTGCCGCAGGATAAGGAGCGCGTTGTGCGCGAAAAGCAGGCACAGGGGCGCAAGGTAGCGATGGTATCAACGACGCGCCCGCACTGGCGCGCGCGGACGTAGGCATCGCCATTGGCGCGGGCACGGATGTGGCCATTGCGTCGGCCGACGTGGTGCTGATGAAGAGCGACCTGATGGACGCGGTAGATGCCATCCGCCTGTCGCGTCAGACCATGCGCAACATCCGCCAGAACCTGTTCTGGGCGTTTTTCTACAACTGCATCGGTATTCCGATCGCGGCGGGTGTGCTGTGGGCGCCGCTGCATCTGGGGCTTAGCCCGATGATCGGCGCGGCCGCAATGAGCCTAAGCTCGGTCTGTGTGGTATCCAACGCATTGCGTTTGCGGTTTTTCAAAGCGTCGCCTCGTCCGACGGGCGGCCAACCCGTAGTTCTGCCAAAGGAGGAAACAAAGAAAATGGATCAGAAGAAAACCATCAAAGTAGAGGGCATGATGTGTGAGCACTGTGTGGCGCATGTGAAAAAGGCGCTGGAGGCGTTGCCGGGTGTGGCGGCGCAGGTCGATCTGGCCAGCGGCACGGCAACGGTTACGGGTGCGCAGCTGCCGGAGGACGCCAAGCTGACCGAGGCGGTCGAGCAGGCGGGCTACAAGGTGGTTGGCCTGCAATGAGGGCGGACCGGAAGAAGGTCGAGCCGCTGCTGCGCACGGCGCGCGGCCAGCTGGACGGCGTGCTCAAGATGATCGAGGACGGCCGCTACTGCATGGAGATCGTCACGCAGCTTCAGGCGGTGGAGTCGCTCGTGCATAAGGCGCAGCGCGAGGTGCTGCGCGCGCATCTGGCAGGCTGCGTGCAGGACGCGTTCGAGACGGGCGACGAGCAGGCCCGCGAGGGCAAGATCGACGAGATCATCAAGCTGCTCGACCGGGCATGAGCGCGCGGCTGCCCGCAGCGCTCACGCCGGTGCAGGATGCGGCGGCACTGTTGGCCCGCGCCGCCGGGGAGGAAAGTACGGTCGGGGGCGTGTGCATCCGCGGGGCCGACCTGTCCGGAACCCGGTATGATGGGTTGCGGCTGCGCGGCGTGCGGCTGGAAGGTTGCCGCCTGACCGGTTGCCGCTGGGAGCGCGCAGACTTGGCAGACGTTGTGCTGGAGGACTGCGAACTGTCGGGCAGCGGCTGGCGGGACGCGTTTTTTGAGCGGGTCGAGTTGACCGGCTGCAAGGCCGTCGGTGCGGACTTTGCCGAAACCGGCTGGCGGGATGCGGCTTGGCGGGATTGCCGCCTGCCGGACGCAGTATTCGACCGGGCGCGTCTGCGCCGGGTGGCGGTTTCCGGCTGCGACCTGACCGGTGCGTCGCTTTGCGACTGCCAGTGGAAGGGATGGACGCTTGCGGAGACCAGCCTGCGATCGGTACGTCTGCTGCACACGCCGCTGGCCGGACTGGATCTGACCGGCTGTGAACTGGACGGCGTCGCTGTGTCCGATACCCACGCCGAACTGCGCGGCGCTGTGGTGACGATGGAGCAGGCAGCCATGCTGGCCAAACGGTTGGGGCTGGTCATCAAGGGCGGCGGCTGATAAGGGAATAAACGTAGGGGACTGCATCGCTTCGGCTATGCAGTCCCTTTTCGTGTGTGGAAAAGTCCACGCGCACCGGTGCGGGGCATATCCCTGTCCGGCGGCGCATAGGCTGTACCATGCGAAAGGAGGCGGTGCGCATGACGGGAAGACGGCCGGTGCGCAAGCGTGCGGGCAGCGGGAAGGGGCTGCTGCTGGTGGTGGCGCTCGTGCTGGCGGCGGGCGTGGTCAAATACACTGATGCGCCCTTTGCGGTCACCGCGCGGCAAAAAGCGGCGGAGGTGCTCGCGGGTGCGCCCGGGGTGGACAAAGTACTGACGGTGTTCAGCGGGACGGACGCGCCGCTGGAAACGGGGGAGCAGGAGTATGCCGCGTCTTCGGGCGGGGCGGAGGATGTGCTCGGCCGGACGCACAGCTTGTTTCCGGATACGGTGGATGACACCGTGCACGCTATGTCGTTTGACCATGTGATGCCGGTTGCGGGTGTGCTGACCTCGCCGTTTGGCAGCCGGGTCAGCCCGACGACTGGCGAGACAGCCTTCCACTACGGTTTGGACCTTGCCGCCGACGAGGGCACGCCGATCACGGCCTTTGCCGATGGTACGGTGCGCGAGGTGGGGGAGTCCGATTATGGTAAGTACCTGATCGTTGACCATGCGGGCGGCTTTTCCACGCTGTATGCGCATTGCAGCAGTATTCTGATGGGGGTGGGTGACGAGGTGCAGTGCGGTGGCGAGATCGCGCTCGTCGGGCAGACGGGGGATGCGACCGGCCCGCACCTGCATCTGGAGCTGTGGAAAGACGGCATGGCGCTTGACCCTGCGGACTATCTGGAAGTGGCGTGACGCGCGGTCGGGTTGAGGTGCGGGACGGCTTTCTCGTGCTGCTGGCCGCGCTGTGGTGTGCGGATGGGACAAATGTGCTGCCGCTTGTGCTGCTGGCTGCGGTGGTGCACGAAGGGGGACATCTGCTGGTGCTGCATTTGTCGGGTGGACAGCTGCACCGGCTGGTACTGACCGTCTCCGGCGCAGTGTTGCACTGCACGTTGCCGGCCGGGCGCTGCGCACGGGCAGCGGTATGCCTTGCCGGCCCGGCAGCGAGCTTTGCACTGACCGCACTGGCCGGTAACCTTGGCTGGTTGCGCCTTGCGGGTGCGAGCGCATTGCTCGGCTTGTTTAACCTGCTGCCGCTGCCGCCGCTTGACGGCGGTATGGCGTTGGTACATCTGTGCGCCGGGCGGCTGACCGCGCTGCGCGGCACGCTCGCAGGCGTGAGCGCCGTCGGTCTGCTGGGGGGCGGGGCATGGTTGTGCCGTGCGGGCGGCGGCGTTTGGCTGCTGCTGATCGGTGCGCTGATTTGCGTAAAAACTGCGAAAAACCTTGCCAAATACCGCGCTATGGTGTAAGATAAAGGAGATCATAGGGGCTTGCTGGAAACGGAGGCATTATGTATCAGATCGGCGATCAGGTCGTTCATCCGCTGCATGGGGCAGGGCAGATCGAGGACATTGTCGAGCGCACGATTGACGGCGTGTGCGCAACGTACTATGCGCTGACATTCGCGCGGGACGAGACCCGGTTGTTTATCCCGCTTACGTCGTGCGATAAGCTGGGCATTCGGCCGGTATGCTCGCGCGCCGAGGCCGAGGAATTTGTGCGCGGTCTGGACACCATCGCTTGTGGCGCGGACAAAGTCTGGAACCAGCGTTACCGCGAAAACATGCTGCACCTGCGCTCAGGCGATTTGCACGAGGTCGCGCAGGTGGTCAAAAGCCTTGCCGCACGCGACCGGGAGCGGGGGCTGTCGGCGGGGGAGAAGAAAATGCTCGTATCCGCGCGGCAGATCTTGGAGTCCGAGCTTTGCGCGGCGCTGGAACGCAGCCCGGAGGAGATTGCGGCGATCGTCGATCAACATTTGTGTGTATGATGCAAAGGCTTTGCGGCAAAGCAAAGCCTTTTTTCAAAGGAAGTGACAGATATGCCGGGAAAACGCAAAAAAATCAATTGTCCCGCAGGCGTCTGCGCGGTGATCGTGGCGGCAGGTTCGTCGCAGCGCATGGGCGGGGATAACAAGCTGCTGCTCGAATTGGCAGGCACGCCGCTGCTGGTGCATACGCTGGGCGCGTTCGAGCGTTGCGACGTGGTGCGTGACATCGTGCTGGTCTGCCGGGAGCAGGATATCTTGCCTTACACGATGTTGGCGCGGTCGGCGGGTATTTCCAAGCTGTATGCAGTGGTGCGCGGCGGGGACAGCCGTACCACCTCGGCGCTGGCCGGGCTGGAGGCCGCGCCGGCAGATACTGTGCTGGTCGCGGTGCATGACGGCGCACGCCCGCTGGTAAGCGAGGCGCTGATCGCCGAAGCGGTATACGCCGCGGCTGAACACGGCGCGGCGGCGCCGGTCGTGCCGGTCAAGGATAGCATCAAGCGTATCGAAAACGGCCGCATCACAGCTGACGTGGCGCGCGACACGCTGGCGGCGGTGCAGACACCGCAGGTATTCCGCCGCGCGTTGCTTGAGCGGGCGCTGAGCGATGCCGCGCGTGCAGGACGCACTTACACGGATGACTGTGCCGCAGTGGAGGCCTACGGGCAGCCGGTATTCGTCACCCACGGCAGCTACCAGAATATCAAGATCACCACGCCCGAGGATTTGCTGATCGCACAGGCGTTTTTGCAGGGGGAGGCGGATTGATATGCGCATCGGGCATGGATATGACGTGCACCGGCTCGTACCGGGGCGGAAGTGCATCCT
>DGYFI06202__coassemble_735_pt1 | contig 17821 bp, 20 predicted proteins | sample DGYFI06202__metabat2_high_PE_015 | metagenome-assembled genome bin DGYFI06202 | reverse complement strand
AGTAAGATCGACAAATTATATATGGAGAATTTGTGCAATCTGACGCAGATTCTTTATTAAATTTTTAGCAGAAAATGAAAGGAACTATTATATAATTACAGATACGCTGGTCAGTCTGTTCTCATGGGCGTTCCACAAGGCGGCTGAAACTTGTTCGCTGGATACGGACATGCGTTTTACCTGCATCAATGAGGTAAGCGACCATCTCCCGCACCATTTCCTGCCGGACCACAAGCCAGCGCAGTGTGTGCGTGTGTATTATAGCGGTACGGAACAGGTTGATGATCGCATAAGGCTTTTTCTGCGGTAGGGCGCGTATTGTTGTAAAAACAACAGACAGATTGCCGGCAATGTGATACAATAGGATCAAGCAGAAAAACGGAGGGATATCAATATGCTGCGTAAAATTATTGAGATCAATGAAGAAAAATGCAACGGCTGCGGTTTGTGCACGCGCGCTTGCCATGAGAATGCAATCGGCATGGTGAACGGCAAGGCCAAGCTGCTGCGCGACGATTATTGCGACGGTTTGGGTGATTGTCTGCCGGTTTGCCCGACAGGCGCGATCACTTTTGTCGAACGCGAGGCCGCGGCCTATGATGAAGCGGCAGTCAAAGCCAACCAGCGGGAAAAACTGGCCAAGCAGGCGCCGGATTGCGGCTGTCCGGGCAGCACGCCGTGCGAGATCGAGCGTGCGGCAGCTGCACCGGGCGTGAAGGTCAAGCAGGAGCCGGAACTGCGGCAGTGGCCGGTGCAACTCAAACTCGCGCCGATCAATGGAACCTATTTTAACGGGGCAAATCTGCTGATTGCGGCTGACTGCACCGCGTACGCCTATGCGGGCTTCCATCAGGATTTCATGCGCAACAAGGTAACGCTGATCGGTTGCCCCAAGCTGGATGAGGGCGATTATACGGAAAAGCTGACTGCAATTCTGCGCAATAACGATGTGCAGAGTGTCACAGTCGTACGTATGGATGTGCCGTGTTGTGCGGCACTGGAGCATGCGGTGCGCACCGCGCTGCACGCGAGCGGCAAATATCTGCCGTGGCAGGTTGTCGTGTTGGCGACCGATGGCCACATTGTTTCGCCGTAAGCGGCAAGTAGCAACGGAGGAACGCACATGAATACGCTGGATGTGGTACACGATTTTCTGCGGCGGCAGATCAAACCGGGCGCATTCTGCATTGACGCGACGGCGGGAAAAGGGCGTGACACCGCGCTGCTGTGCCGCTTGGCAGGAGCCGATGGGCGTGTGCTGGCGTTTGATATCCAGCCTGATGCAGTGGAACAGACGCGTGCCTTGCTTGATGCGGAGAGGCTTACTGCCAAGGTTGTGCTGGATAGCCACGCCAATATGGCGCGCTACGCCGCGCCCGCCAGCGTCGACTGCATTGTCTTTAACTTCGGGCGCCTGCCGGGAGGAGATCCGAAAATTTTCACTACGGCGGAGACTTCGCTGCCTGCCATCGACGCGGGGCTTTCACTTTTGAAGCCGGGCGGAGTGATGGCGCTCGCGCTTTATTATGGCAAGGAAAATGGCTATGACGAGAAAAATGCGATTTTGCAACACTTGAGGTCGTTAGATGATCGCACGTTTACGGTTCTGGCCTGCGATTGGCTCAACCGGAAGCATGACCCGCCGCTGCCAATTTTTATCTGGAAAGAATAGTGTGGATATGCTATAATCGGCAGGTAAGGAGGGGATGCATCATGCCTTGGTGCCCCAAGTGCAAAGCGGAATACCGGGAAGGCTTTACAGAATGTAACACCTGCCATGTGCCGCTGGTGGATGAACTGCCTGCGGAAGAAGTATCCGATCACGCGGGCTTTGTCATGCCGGACGGGATGGAAAAGCCGATCGTGATTTACACCGCGAAAAACCGGTTGGAGGCCGAAACAGTCTGCGATTTGCTGCATGACCACGGCATTGTGACGCTTGATCGTCCGGCGGCATTTCGGCAGATTCAAGCCTATTCCGGCGCGGATTCGCGCTTCGGTATCGAAATACTGGTTGATGCCAGCCAGATTGCACAGGCGCGTGCGCTGATTGACGAGATGAACCACGATTTGGCGGAGCAGCCGGTCGACGAGGACGAACTGGCGCGTCTGGCCGAGGAGCAGGCGATGGAGACGCCGCCGCAGCCGGTAGAGGATAACGCTTCGTTCAAGCTGTTGCCGATCGTGGTCGGCGTGATTGTGATAGCGCTTGTGTTGCTGTATTTCGTGGCGAACTGAGAAGGGAGGAAGCCCTATGCCTTGGTGTCCCAAATGCGGCGCGGAGTTCCGCGCGGGCTTTACCGCCTGCAATACTTGCCATGTCAAGCTGATTGACCATAAGCCGGACGGCACCGAGCCGGTCGAGGAGTTATCGCCCCCGCCCGGCGGCTGGGAGGATAGTCCGAAAAAGCAGCGTTTACTGCGCATCCTGCGTGCGCTGACATTCGTGCTACTGGCGCTCGCGGCTGCGCTGCTGCTGCAAAACCGGTAAAAGAAAAGCGTGTACTCATTTGAGTACACGCTTTTTTGATGCCCATTACAGGATATCGTCGAACAGCCCGGTCATATCGAGCGTTGCAAAGTAATCCTTGGGGGTTTCGGCGCGGCGGATCAGCTCAACCGAACCGTCCTCGCGCAGCAGCAGCTCGGCGGAGCGCAGCTTGCCGTTGTAGTTATAACCCATCGAGAAGCCGTGCGCGCCCGTATCGTGAATATAAACGTAATCGCCGATATCAATGCGGGGCAGGTTGCGGTCGATAGCGAACTTGTCGTTATTTTCGCACAGGCCACCGGTGACGTCGTAAGTGCGGTCGTGCAGCGCGTCCTCCTTGCCCAGCACAGTGATGTGGTGGTACGCGCCGTACATCGCCGGACGCATCAGGTTGGCCGCGCATGCGTCCAGACCGGCGTATTCCTTGTAGGTGTGCTTATGGTGGATGCACTTGGCAACCAGCGCGCCGTACGGCCCGAGGATGTAGCGGCCCATCTCAGTGTAGATGGAGATATCACCCATACCGGCCGGAACCAGCACTTCCTCAAAGGCGCGGCGCACACCCTCGCCGATGACCATGATGTCGTTTGGCTCCTGCCACGGCTTATAGGGGATACCCACACCGCCCGACAGGTTGATGAACGCGATGTGTACGCCGGTTTCCTTGCGTACCTCGACCGCCAGCTTGAACAGGATGCGGGCGAGCGCCGGATAATACTCGTTGGCGACCGTGTTGGACGCGAGGAAAGCGTGAATACCGAAATGCTTGACGCCTTTGGCCTTCATATACTTGAACGCTTCGATCAGCTGCTCGCGGGTCATGCCGTACTTGGCTTCCTGCGGGGTGTCCATGATCTCGTTTTCCAGCACGAAGTCACCGCCCGGATTGAAGCGGCAGGACATGGTCTCCTTCCACTCACCAACCTTGTCATAATAGTCGAGGTGGGTGATGTCGTCAAAGTTGATGATCGCGTCAAGGTCGCTGGCGAGCTTGAAGTCCTCGTTCGGGGTGACGTTGGAGGAGAACATGATGTCGTGCCCGGTGATGCCGCAGGCGCGGCTTAGCAGCAGCTCGGTGTAGCTGGAGCAGTCACAGCCGAAGCCCTCCTCATGCAGCAGCTGTACCAGACGCGGGTTGGGCGTTGCCTTGACCGCAAAATACTCCTTAAAGCCGGGGTTCCACGCAAACGCTTCCTTTACCTTGCGTGCGTTTTCACGGATGGCCTTCTCGTCATAGATGTGGAACGGGGTGGGGTAGGTCTTGACGATTTCCTGTACCTGTTCCAGCGTTAAAAATGGTTTCTTTTCCATGGGATTGTTCGCCTTTCTGTTTGGGGATTATTCGTCGATTTGTTTGCCGAGGATGCGTTCAAAACGGCGGCGCATGTCATCCTCGATCCGCTGGGTTTCGATCTGGTCGATTTCTGCGATGCGGCCGTCCCGCACGACAACCACCATGCCTTCCGCGAGCATGGACGGCGCACCGGCGCGGGGGAAATTCATTGGTTTTCCGCCAATTTCGACAACCACTGTGTCGCCTTCAAAGCGGTCGACAATACCGGTCTGTTTCATGCAGCATTCTCCTTGCTTGATGACGAGGGGTTGAGCGGGAGGATGACCGTGCCGCTTTGCGCGGTGATGCGGACGTCATCCACGCCCGCGAGGGACAGGTTTTCCAGTGTCTGTGGATCGGGGTGGCCGTAGTCGTTGTCCACGCCGCAGGAGATGACGGCCGTTGTGGGCTGCACCGTGCGAAGGAACTCGACCGAGGAGGAGGTGTCCGCACCGTGGTGACCGACCTTGAGCACATCACACCGCAGCGACGGGTAATGCGCCAGCAGCGACTGCTCGGCAGCGCTTTCTGCGTCGCCCATCAGCAACACGTCCTGCTCGCCTGCCCGGAACAGGCAGATGAGCGAGCGGTCGTTCAGGTTGCCTTTGGGTACGTCGTCCGCCGGGCCGAGGAAGGTCACGGATGCGCCTGAGTCGAACACCAGCTCTTCGCCCGGTTCCGGTACGGAAACCGGAACACCTTGCGCGTCGAGCGCATCGAGCATGCGTTCATATGTGGCGGTGTTCTGCGTTTCCGCGCCCATGTAGAAGTGCCCGATGGGGAACGCCTCGATCACCTGTGCCATGCCGCCGATGTGGTCGGCGTGCGGATGGGTGGCGATGGCAGCGTACAGCTCGGTCACGCCCAGCTCCTGCAGGTAGCGGACAAGGCTGTCCGCGCTCTGAGAGGTGCCTGCGTCGACCAGCACGGCCTGCCCGCCCGAAAGCAGCAGCGCCGCGTCGCCCTGACCGACGTCAATGAAGTGTACGGCGGTGTCCGCGGTTAGCTCACGGGCGGGGAGCAGGTCGTCGGATACCTTGAACAGCCCGCCCAGCGCGAGCACAACTGCGGCAGCAAGCCACAGGACAAAGCGGAGTTTGCGTTTCATTTATTCCTCACAGGTGCGGTAGGAGTCAAACTGATCGGTGACTTCCTTGGACGGGGCGGGGGTCAGCAGGCTGACCACAATGATGGCAATCAGGCCACAGACAAAGCCGGGTACGATCTCGTACAGGTCGAATGCGCCGCCGGACATCTGCGCCCAGACGAGGTCGACCACGCCGCCGACGATGATGCCGGCGTATGCGCCATATTTATTGGCGCGGCGCCAGAACAGCGAGCACAGCACCAGCGGGCCGAACGCCGAGCCAAAACCAGCCCACGCATACTCGACCAGACCGAGCACGGTGCTGTTCTGGTTGGTGGCGATCAGCACGGCAATCAGCGCGACCGCGATGACGCAGATGCGGGATACCCACATCAGTTCCATCGGGGAAGCGTTGGGGCGGATCTTGTTGTGGTAGAAGTCCTCGGTGATGGCCGAGGCAGTGACCAGCAGCTGGCTGTCCGCGGTGGACATGATGGCCGCGAGGATCGCGGACAGGAAGATACCGGCGATAAACACCGGGAAAATGCGGCTGACCATGTTGATGTAGATGGTTTCCTCGTTGCCTGCGGTAACCAGCAGGCCGTCGCCGAGGAACATGCGGCCGGAAATGCCGATCAGCACGGCGGCCGTCAGCGAAATGAGCACCCAAGTGGTCGCAATGCGGCGCGATTTCTTGATCGCGCCGGGGGACTCGATGCCCATAAAGCGCACGAGGATGTGCGGCTGGCCGAAATAGCCAAGGCCCCAAGCCAGCAGCGAAATGATGCCGATGGCGGTGTACGGCGTGCCGTTTGCACCGTCGACAAACATGTTCAGGAAGTTCGGGTTAAAGGCTTCGACCTGTGCGAAAAAGTCGGACGGACCACCCAGCGAGCCGATCGCGATGCTCGGTACTGCGATGACACAGAAGAACATGAGCATGCCCTGGAAGAAGTCGGTCCAGCAGACGGCGAAAAAGCCGCCGGCAAAGGTATAGGAAATGACCACGACCGCGCCGATAACCAGCGAAACCAGATAGGGGATGCCGAACACCGAGGAGAATAGCTTGGCGCACGATACAAAGCCGGATGCGGTGTAGAACAGGAAGAACACAAGGATGAACACGGCTGCAATGACCGAGATCATGCCGCTTTCATCGCGGAAACGGTTCTTGAAAAACTGCGGAAGCGTGATCGCGTCGTCCGCCACCTTGGTATACTGGCGCAAGGGCTTTGCGACAAGCAGCCAGTTCAGATAGGTGCCGATGGCAAGGCCAATGGCAATCCAACCGGCTGAAATGCCGGACAGGTAAGCTGCGCCGGGCAGGCCCATGAGCAGCCAGCCGGACATATCCGAGGCCTGCGCGCTCATCGAGGTGACCCACGAGCCAAGCTTGCGCCCGCCAAGGAAATATTCACTCGTCGTGCGGCTTTTGCCCATAAAGTACATACCTACGCAGATCATAAAGATCAGGTAGACGCCAAACGCGGCGATGGTGATAATGCTGTCAAAGTTCATGTGTAATTACCCTCCCAAATTTCATGTATATTATACATGAAAACGGCGATTTTTGCAAGAACACGGGGAGAGAATTGCGTGTGTGCGCAAAAATATCCGCTTTGCACAATTTCGGTGGGCTTTACGATATAATCGTTATAGGAATCGTCCGCAATGCACAAAAAAGCCGTCCCAATGGACGGCTTTTAAATGAGCAGGATCACAGGCGCATCGCGCGTGCGAGTTTGCTGTCCGGCTCCGGGACAAGCGACAGCGTTGCGGCAAGGTCGGCCGCCAGTTCGCGGAATGCCTGTTCGCTGCCTGCGACGTACTCCAACTCGATTTCGCACAGCGGCGCGGTGTTATCCCCACGGCGCATGGTTCCCTGATCGAGCGCTAGCTCGCAGACCATGTCGCCTTGTTGGATGAGCACGGCACAGCGGCGGAAGTCGACCGCGCAAATCTCCTCGAGCGGGCTTTGGAGCACCTGCGCGCACAGCGCAGCGGGCGCGCCCTTTTCGGGCAGGCGGTTCAGTCCCTCGGTGACCGATTGGGCGGCGCACTGGTATTCCTCGTGCGCGCGCAGGCCGTCGGGCGTGTTTTCATTACGCAGCTTCAGGCAGCAAACGCTGTTATTATTCTCCTTCCGGAGACGCAGCGCTGCCTGTTGCGCGCGCAACAGTCCGTCTGCCGTATCAAAATACCGTGATTGCATGTGTACAATGCGGCTCTGGCTGCCGATACAGGAGGAGGCCCACAAAAGCGCCTGTCCCAGCGTATCTTCAGTTGCGCGCCATTTGTACTCCTTCTCCATCGTTTTGTTCATCAGCGCACCTGTCCGTTTCCGTAAATGATAAATTTGGTGGTGGTCAGCTCGGTCAGCCCCATCGGGCCGCGTGCGTGCAGCTTCTGGGTGGAAATACCGATCTCGGCGCCAAAGCCGAACTCAAAGCCGTCGGTAAAGCGGGTGGAGGCGTTGACGTAGACCGCTGCTGCGTCTACCTCGTCGAGAAACCGCTGCGAAGCGTCATAGTCGCGTGTGACGATGCACTCCGAGTGGCCTGTGTTAAAGCGGTTGATGTGGTCGATGGCCTCGTCGAGCGAGTCGACTACCTTGCAGGAAATTTCATAGCCGAGGTATTCGCGGCCATAGTCCTCGTCGGTTGCGGGCTGCACAGAGCTGCCGAGGATGTCCATTGTGCGCGGACAGCCGTGCAGCACAACGCTGTCGGGCGCAAGTCCGGCCGCCGCCATCGGCAGGAAAGCCTGTGCGACATCCTTGTGTACCAGCAGGCTTTCGGCCGCATTGCACACGCTCGGACGCTGGCACTTGGCGTTGACGAGGATTTTCTGCGCCATATCGAGGTCGGCGGACGCATCGACATAGACGTGGCAGTTGCCTGTGCCTGTTTCGATAACCGGCACGGTCGCATTCTGCACGACCGCGCGTATCAGCCCCGCGCCGCCGCGCGGGATGAGCACGTCCAGATAGCCGTTTAGTTTCATCATCTGGTTGGCACTGTCGCGCGAAGTGTCCTCAACCAGATTGATCGCGTCCGCGGGCAGGCCTTCGGCTTCAAGCGCGGCGCGCATCAGGCCGGTCAGGCACATCGAGGAGTGGAACGCCTCCTTGCCGCCGCGTAGCACGCAGGCCGAACCTGCCTTGAAGCAGAGCGCCGCCGCATCGACTGTGACGTTGGGGCGCGCTTCATAGATGATGCCGATGACACCCATCGGCACGCGCTTGCGGCCGATGACAAGGCCGTTCGGGCGCTTTTGCATGCCGAGCACCTCGCCGACCGGGTCAGGCAGCGCGGCCACCTGCCGACAGCCTTCGGCAATGCCTGCAATGCGCTTTTTATCCAGCATCAGGCGATCGATCAGGCCGTCGGCCAGACCGCTCGCACGGCCGTTTTCGATGTCAAGGCGGTTGGCGGCGATGATTTCGTCTGCGTGCGTTTCCAGCGCGTCCGCGATGGCAAGTAGGCCGCGGTTTTTGTCATTTGTGCCGAGTTTGGCCACCGCGTGCTTGACGCGGCGCGCCGCTTCGGCGATTTCCATGAGTTGCCGCATGGGGCTTCACCTCGTTTGATTTTCAGAATAGGGGGGAGGGCAAATCAGCCCAGCCAGCCGTGGTAGTAGGCCTGCACGCCCAGAAACGCACCGGCGGCTGCGCCTAGGAACGCCGCAATGACCTGCGCTTTGGTGAACAGGCGCGTGCCCGTGCCGCAAAGCACATCGGTCAGGCGGTGGGGGAAATGAAGTTTTGTCATCAGCGATCCTCCTCCCGTGCAAACAGCGTGCCGACCGGCCTGCCGTCCACAATGTCATATAGGATATCGTCCTTTTCCCCGTTGGCAACCAGCATCGGGATGCCTGCATCCATGCACAGCTCGGCGGCGGTGATCTTGGTGGCCATGCCGCCCGTGCCGTGCGCCGATCCTGCGCCGCCCGCCATGCGGCGGATTTTGGCGTCGATCTTGGCGACGTGGCCAATCAGCTTGGCTTGCGGGTTCTTGCGGGGGTCGGAGTCGTATAGCCCGTCGATATCAGAAAAAATGACGAGCAGGTCGGCCTCGCACATGCGCGCGACGACTGCGGACAGCGTATCGTTATCGCCGAAGTTCTCAATGTGTTTGAGCTCGGCGGTGGCGACCGTGTCGTTTTCGTTGACGATCGGCACAACGCCCGTGCGCATGAGCGCGGTAAAGGTGTTATGGATGTTTTCGCGTTGGTCGTCGTCAATGATGTTTTCACGCGTCAGCAGGATCTGCGCGACGTTGATGCCGTATTCCAGGAACATTTTGTCGTAAATGTGCATCAGTTCGCACTGGCCGACCGCAGCGGCGGCCTGTTTCATGGCAAGTTCGCGGGGCCTGCCGCCTAAGCCGAGCTTCGCCGCGCCCACGCCCACCGCGCCGGATGAGACGAGCACCATGTCGAAGCCACGGTTTTGCAGGTCGCTGATCGTGCGCACCAGACGCTCGATGCGGCGGATGTTGAGCTTGCCGTTTTCGTATGTCAACGTCGAGGTGCCGACCTTGACCACAATGCGGCGCACCTCGTTGATATGCAGCATAATTCTCACCTGTTGTCTGCCCGGCATACCCGGGCGGAATGTTTCAGTCTTTATTTTAGCACAGCACGGCGCGGCGTACAAGAAAAACAAAAATCTTTTACATGGTATCGCTTTGTACAAAAAAATACGCGCGGTAGACATATCTTTGCACAGAATTTTTGTTCCAAAAGGGAAAGGGTTGTGGTATACTATATTTTATCGAAATATGCCTTTTGAACGATTTTATGCGAAGTATACCATGCTGGCGGACGAATCGGTCGAATATATGAACGAGGTGGCTGAACTGGCGCAGCAGACCGTCGTCGAGTGCGGCGGTTCTACGGCGTTTGCGTCCACGCGCGCGCTCGCGCTGGCGACAGTCAACCTCGCCGACGAATATATCAAGGCTAAAACAGCGGCTGAGACCGCTGAGGCCAAATGCCGCGCGCTGGAGGCGGAGAACACCGCGCTGCGCCAGCAGGTCAACCGCAACAGTGCGGGTCACCCGGGGAACCGTCATAAATGAGTAACGTAGAACTGCTTGCCCCGGCCGGTTCGCCCGAGGGGGTACGCGCGGCGGTGCAGTCGGGTGCGGGCGCGGTGTATATGGGCTTCGGCACGTTTAACGCGCGTCGCAACGCACAAGGCTTTTCGTCGGACGAGATGGCAGATGCCATCGCCTACTGCCGGGCGCGTGGGGTGAAAACCAATATCACGCTGAACATCCTTGCGGGCGACCGCGAGCTGGATGCGGCGCTGTCCGATGCGAAATTTCTATACGAAGCGGGCGCGGATGCGCTGATCGTGCAGGATCTCGGTCTTGCGCGCCTGATTCATGCGCATGCGCCGGATTTTGCGCTGCACGCTTCCACACAGATGACCATTCACACGCTTGATGGAGCAAAGCAGGCGCGTGATCTTGGCTTTTCGCGTGTCGTGCTCAGCCGCGAGTGTACGCGGGATGAGGTTCGGCTCATCACCGAACAGGCGGGTGTTGAGACCGAGGTATTTGTGCATGGCGCGCTGTGCATGTGCTACTCCGGGCAGTGTTATCTGTCCGCGGTGATCGGGCAACGCTCGGGCAACCGCGGCCTGTGTGCGCAGCCCTGCCGTCTGCCGTATAGCGGCGGTTACCCGCTGTCGCTCAAGGATTTGGCGCTTGCCGGGCATGTGGCCGAGCTGGCCGACCTCGGCGTGTCCTCACTCAAGATCGAGGGGCGCATGAAGCGGCCGGAATACACCGCGATCGTGACGAAGATTTACGCGGACTTGCTGCGCGAGCATCGAAACCCCACGCCCGAGGAACGCGACACGCTGCGGCGTGTCTTTTCGCGCGACGGCTTTACCGATGGCTATTACACCGGCAAAAAGGGCGACGCAATGTTCGGCACCAAAACCGACGTGCCGCTGCACGAGGTGCAGGCGTTGTACGACGAGGCCGCACGCCGCTTTGCCGAGGGCAAGGAAGCGCCGCTGGTGCCGGTCTCGCTGTGTTTTACCGCGCGTGAGGATACGGGCGCGGTGCTGAGCGCGGACGGCGTTTCGGCTGCTGCGGCAGTCGAGCGGGCGCGCACGCGCCCGACCACACCGGAGATGGTCGAAAAGTCGCTGCGCAAAACGGGCGGCACGCCCTTTTATGTCAACCATCTGCGCATCGAGGTCGGGGACGGCCTTGCGATCCCGGCATCGACGGTGAACGCCATGCGGCGTGATGCTCTCGCGCTGCTGCTGGCCAAGCGGGCGGCACCTCCGTCGCGCGACTGGCTGGAGGGTCGACTGTTACCGCAGGATGATGACAGCCGTCCGCGCACCGGTTTTTGCGGCTATACCGCATCGGTGCGCACCCGCGCGCAGGCTGACGCGCTGCGCGGGCTGGGTCTGGAAACCGTTTATGTGCCGCTTGACGTGGCGGCGCAGACCGGCCTGCCGGCCGTGCTGCCGCGCGTCTTTTCCGATGCAGAACAGCCTGAGGTTGAAATGCTGCTGGGTGAGGCCATGAGCCGCGGCACGCGCGTTGTGCTGGCGGGCAATATCGGCCAGATCGCGCTAGCGCGTCGGCTTGGTTTTGCCGTGCGCGGTGATTTCGGCCTGAATGCCTTCAACAGCAAAACGTTGTGCGCGTTGGCTGAGTTGGGCGTGCAGCGGCAAACGCTGTCGTTCGAGGCACGGCTGGCGCAGATCCGTGATATGCACGGGCCGCTTGAAACCGAGATGATCGTTTACGGCCACCTGCCGCTGATGATTTTCGAGAACTGCGCAATCCGCCGGCAGAACGGCGGTAAATGCGCATGCAAAAACGGCGTCACATACCTGACAGACCGACGCGGCGCACGCTTTGCGCTGCTGCCTGAATACGGCTGCCGGAATACGTTGTTGGGTAACCGTGCGCTTTGTCTGCGCGAAGATGTGCGCCCGTTGGGCGTGCAGACCGCGCGGTTGCTGTTCACTACCGAAACGCCCGAGGAATGTGCGCAGATCGCGTGCGCGTTTCTGGAGGGCACGCCCCTTGACGGGGGTTTCACCAACGGACTGTATAAAAGAGGAGTCGAATAATGAGGCTTGTTCTGGCGTCCGGTTCACCGCGCAGGCGTGAGCTGCTGGCGCTGATCACGGAGGAGTTTACCGTCTGCGCGGTAAACGCGGATGAAACGCTGCGCCCGGGTGCGCCGCTGGCGGACGAGGTCGTGCGGCTGTCTTTGCTGAAAGCACAGGCAGCGCAGCGCATATACCCGGATGCCGTGTGCATCGGGTCGGATACGATGGTTACCATCGGCGGGCTGCCGCTGGGCAAGCCTGCGGATGAAGCACAGGCGGCAGAAATGCTGCGCCGCCTGCGCGGTCGCACCCACGAGGTGCTGACAGGCCTTGCGGTGCTGCCGTCCGGCGGTGCGGCGCGTACCTTGTGCACCCGCACACGTGTGACCTTCCGGGATTTTGAGGAAGATGAGCTTGCGGCCTATCTGGCTACGGGCGAGCCGCTCGACAAGGCAGGCGCGTATGGCATACAGGGCCGCGGCGCGCTGCTGGTCGAGGGCATTGCAGGCGATTATTACAGCGTGATGGGCTTGCCGGTGGCAGGGCTGCATGTGATATTGCGGCAGCTTGCGCAGGAACTGCGCGGCTGAGACGCTTTTGGGACATCGAAAGGAGTATAGAGTTTTTGCGAAGACGTAACAGAGTGGGGTCGCGCTTTGTGATCGGCTTGATTGTGCTGATTGTTCTGTGCCTGCTGTCCGCACTGTACAGCGGCGTGACCGGCAAACCTTCGCCGGTGTCGCGCGTGGTCAGCTTTGTGACTACGCCGGTGCAGCGGTTGGTGAGCGGCGTTTCGGGCGCGTTCGGCAAGGGACTTGGCTATTTTACTGAGTTTGACGATCTCAAGGCGGAAAATGAGGAGCTGAAAAAGCAGCTGCGTGAGATGGAGCAGACCGTGCGCGATGCGGAACTCGCGCTTGAGGAGAACGCCCAGCTGCGCGCGGCGGCCGGTCAGCCCGAGCGCACGCGTGACCTGACAACGGTCACCGCCGAGGTCATTGCCCGTAACCCGGGCGATTGGGCGATGACGCTCAGTCTGGATAAGGGCTCGTCGCACGGCGTTGAGGTGGGCGATCTGGTCATCACGGTCGACGGTATGGTCGGTTATGTCAGCGAGGTGTATTCCAACACCTGCGAGATCACGACCGTGGTCGATGTGGAGATGCAGTGCGGCGCGCTGATCACCCGCACACGCGAGACGGCTATCGCCGAGGGCAACTACGACCTGATGGCGGATGGCAACCTGCGCCTGTCCTACCTGACGGAGGATGCGAGCGTCGTCATCGGCGATACGGTGGAGACCTCGGGACGCGGCGGGCTGTTCCCCAAGGGCATCATGATCGGCACGGTCGAGAGCGTGCTGCCCGAGGAAAACGGTATTTCTTATTACGCAATCCTCAAGCCCTTTGTGAATGTGGATACGGTGTCGAGCGTCATGATCGTCACCGACTTTACCGATACGACGGAGTGAACCCATGCAAAGAGAACAATTATCCATCCCTAAGATCGTGTTGTACATCCTGTTTGCGCTGCTGGTTTACGCGTTGCAGACCAGCCTGTTCGGCACATGGTCGATCCGGGGCTACCATCTTGACTTGTTGCCTGCGTTGGTGGCTGCGGCCGCGCTGCTGGACGGCCCGGTCGAGGGCGTGATCCTTGGTGTAACGGTCGGCCTGTTATATGATGTGGGCTTTATCGGCGTGGATGGGCTGTATCCGCTCTTTTTCCTGTTGTTCGGCTTTATCGCAGGCGAAATGAGCCGCCTGACGCTGAGCGGCAGCTATGTTTCCATGCTGCTGATGACTGCGTTTGAGATGATCGTGCTGGGCCTTGTGCGGTATTTTGCCTATCTGCTGCCGCAGACCGGCGCTTCGTTCGGTTTGGTGTTGCGCCAGATCATCGGCGGGACGCTGCTGTCCTGCCTGTTCTGTGTGGTGGTATACTGGCCGATGCAAAAGCTCAGCCGGCGCTTTGCCGACCGATGAGACGCAAGGAGAGGGACCCCTATGGTAAATAAAAACCAACTGCTGCGCCGTCTGCTGGCGCTCGGCTGTCTGTTGATGCTGTGCGTGGCACTTGCAGGCGGTCAGCTGATCCAGATGCAGGTGATCAACGGCGAAAACTATGTGCACCGTTCGGCCAGCTTTCTCACGACTACATCAACTGTCTCGGCTGCGCGTGGTGAAATCCTCGACCGTTACGGACGCCCAATGGTGACCAACCAGACAGGTTTTTCGCTTGTGCTGATCTATTCCTCGTTCTGGGAGGACAAGGAAGATCGGTTCAGCATCCTGCTTGATCTGGCTAACCGCGTCAAGGCGGATACCGGCGGTTCGGATGACACGTCTGCGGAAGAAAGCACCGATGATGACGGCACAGAGGATACTCAGGAGACGGAATCTGCGGATGAGGGTGCGACGCTGTGCGACAGCCTGCCTATCACCGATACGGCGCCCTATGCCTATGTCGGTGCAGAGGGTGATGCCGACCGCACCGCGTTGTCCACCTACATCAAGGAAAGCGCGGATACGCTTGGCCTTGAGGCGGTCAAACAGGCGAAGGAAGCGGCCAGCGCGGCAAATGAGAGCAGTCCGAAATATGACGCGGAGGGTAACGCGATCGATCAGGTCGCCGCGCTCGACGCGACGACGGTCGTGTCTGCGTCGGATTTTATCAGCGCGATGCGCGCCTACCTTGAGGAAAACCTCGGTATGCCGTCCGGCCTGTCCGACGCGGATGCACGGACACTGGTTGGCCTGTATTACAGCATGCGGCGCGTTAACTTCAGCAATAACGCAACGTTTACGTTGGCAGAAAATGTGTCGATGGATCTGATCGCCTATATCAAGGAGCACCACCAGCAGTATACAGGCGTGGATGTGCAGAGCGAAGCTGTGCGCAAGTATGACACGACCTATGCTGCGCATCTGCTTGGCACAGTCGGCCCGATGTTCACCGAGGAGTGGACCGGTACGGACAATGGCGGCCCTTATCAGAGTAAAGAGGGCTACACGATGAACGATACGATCGGCAAGAGCGGTCTGGAAGCTGCGCTGGAGGAATACCTGCACGGCACGGCTGGCTCACGCACGGTCGAGACCGATCTTGGCGGCGACAGCCTGACCGATCACACCAACACCTATGCACCTGAACCGGGTGATAACGTCATCACGACGATCGACCTTGACCTGCAGCAGGTGGCGGAGGACTCGCTGGCCGAGTATCTGTCCGACTATCAGCGTGGCGGCGCGGCGGTTGCGCTCGACCCGGATACGGGCGAGGTGCTGGTCATGGCGTCTTACCCGACCTATGATCTGGAAAACTACAACAAGGATTATGACAAAATCTCGAGTGACTCGCGCAGCCCGGAGCTTAACCGCGCGACCGGCGGCTTGTATCCGCCCGGCTCGACCTTCAAGGTGCTAACCGCAATCGCAGGGCTTGAGGAAGGTATCATCGACGCCAGCACCACCTATACCTGCGAAGGCGAATTTGAATACGGTGGCGTAACGTTCACTTGTAGCAACCATGACCAGCCGATGACGCTGGACGTGACGCAGGCGATCAAGTATTCGTGCAACGTGTTCTTTTATAACGTGGGTCAGGCACTGACCGGCGAACATCTGGAGCAGTGGTGTGATCGCTTTGGCCTCGGCAACGTGACCGGCATCGAGATCGGTGAACGTGCCGGTCAGGCGGCTGGCCCGACTGAACGCGATGCGAACCGGAAAAACGACCCCTCGCTGCGTGAGTGGCAGGGCGGTGACGATGTCAACGCAGCAATCGGCCAGTCAGATAACCTGTTCACCCCCTTGCAGCTGGCAAACTACATGGCGGCGGTTGTCAACGGCGGCACGCTGTACCAGCCGACGCTGGTCAAGAATATTAAAACCTATGATTATTCTGATGTGGTCAAAGAGGAAGAACCGATGGTCATTGGCTCGATCGAGTTTTCCGATGCGACGCGCAATCTGGTCATGCAGGGCATGAGCGAGGTTACCGCCGAGGGCGGTACCGCCGCGACCACCTTTGCCGATTACCCGATCAAGGTCGGCGGCAAGACCGGTTCTGCCGAGATGACCGAGCGCAAGGATGGTGTGGAGATCAACTACACCAATGGCTTGTTCGTTGCCTTTGCCCCGTTTGACGATCCTGAGATCGTCATCTGTGTGGTTGGTGAGGGCGCAGGGCATGGTTCGTCGGTTGCGCCTGTCGTGCGCGATATCCTTGACGCTTATTTCGCCGAGGAAGAGGCGGATACGGTCGAGTCGATACAGGCAGAAAATACCATGGTGCCCTGACGGTCTGTTGCAGTGCAATAAAAAGTTTGCACAAATGCTTGTAAATTGGCGCTTGCTGGTTTATAATACAATATATAAGTTTTTCTTTTCGGAGGCGGTATGTTGAAGGTGATTCTGGTTGCGTCCGGTAAGGGCGGCACAGGGAAAACCTCCTTTACAGCGGGCGTGGGTATGGCGCTGGCAAGAAACGGCCACCGCGTGCTCCTGATCGACGGCGACTGCGGCCTTCGAAATCTGGATCTCGTGCTGGGCATGTCAGACCGGGTCGTCTATTCCTTTGCCGATGTCACGGGCGGCGCTGTGCCGCTCACCGACGCGATGGCACGGCATCCGGAGGATCAAAACCTGTACTTACTGACAGCCCCGGTCGCGTTGCCTGCGCTGAGTGAGCGCGGCATGGAGCAGTTGGCCGTACAGGCGGAGGAAGCCGGGTTTGACTATGTGCTCATCGACGGGCCTGCGGGCCTACCGGCCGAGCTTTCTTTTCTTGCACATATTGCTACGCAGGCCGTCGTTGTCACGGCGACAGATCGTGCCTGTGTGCGCGGTGCGGAGTGCTGCGCGCGTAAGCTCGAGGAGGAATATTGTATCCAGCGCATCCGTATGGTGCTCAACCGTGTCCGTCCGCAGATGATCTGCCGCGGCAAGTCGGGCAACATCGACGATGCCATGGACGAGGCTGGGTTGCCGTTGCTCGGCCTTATCCCGGAGGATGAGGAACTTATTTCTTGTGGCAACAGCGGCAAAAGCATCCTTTCCGTCAAGCATTCGGGCGCGTCCCGCGCCTTTCAGAACATTGCCCGCCGTCTGGACGGCGAGCGGGTGCCGCTATCGCGTATCTGAATGAACGCGCAGCGGCCGACAACAGTACAGCATCTTCCCACGGCGCGCCCGGAGGCGGGCGCTGCCAGTTATAGCAACGAGAGTAGAAGCAGCAAACGTGGTAGATGAAAGGGGATGTTCCGGGCATGAACATAGCGCTGATCGCGCATGACCGAAAAAAGGAACTGATGGTTCAGTTCTGTATGGCATATTGCGGTATTCTGGCAAAGCACGACATTTGCGCCACTGGCACGACCGGCAAATTTGTCGAGGAAGCGACCGGCCTGAAGATTGACAAGTGTCTGGCGGGCATGCAGGGAGGCGAGGAACAGATCGCCTCGCGCGTAGCGTATAACGAGATTGACCTTGTATTGTTTTTCCGCGATCCCATGTCTAACGCCCAGTATGAGCCGGATGTGCACGCCATTGCCCGGCTTTGCGATATGCATAATATCCCGATCGCCACCAACTCGGCAACGGCCGAAATGCTCATCCTTGGCCTTGACCGCGGCGATCTGGATTGGCGTAACATCGTCAATCCCAAGAACAAGAAATAACAGACAGTCAACATGCACCGGATGGGCGGTAAAGCCTATTCGGTGCAATCGTCTGTCTTGAGGAGAATCAAAAACTATGGAAAAAGTAAAACCCAGAACCCTGTCCGGCTTTATGGAGTTGCTGCCCGCCCCGCAGGTGC
>DGYFI06202__coassemble_729_pt1 | contig 17933 bp, 15 predicted proteins | sample DGYFI06202__metabat2_high_PE_015 | metagenome-assembled genome bin DGYFI06202 | reverse complement strand
GGAAGGTGAAGAAATCCGTAATATAGTGGCAGATTTCACCCAAATCAACCGACAGTTCGCGGCCGTTGACCGCACCGATGGTGTACTTCTCGGTAAAAGCACGGATTTTTTCCATCACCTCGTCCATCATAATGGACGGATTATGGCGCTTGGTCAGATAAGTACCGGTCAGGTCAGGCTTGAGGTTGCCGTAAACAAAGCCGCCCTGATCAAATGTAACGCCGCACACTTGCTCTACATAATCCATCAACAGGTTAGCAACGCGAATATGAGAAACCGAATCCATCAGCAATCCTCCAGACGGAACGCACATTTCTTAACAGTTCTTTAACAAATGAGCTACATCCGTAACTCCCCCAAAACAATGCAATTATATCACAAAGTTTGCGCGCTGTCTCGGGTTTTTCGAAATTGTCACGAAATCAACACAATTTCTGCAATTTTACCGGATTGCCGTGGCAGCCCTTGAAATTTTTGGTTATCTTGCCCGGAACGCTTCGCTGCGGAAGCCAATCTTGCCTTCCAGTGCCTGCCGCAGCCGCTGGCACATTGCTTCACGGTCGCGGTTGAGCGTACCGGCCAAATTCACATAGTTAGAGGCATGGTTGGCGCGGAACACACTGCCCTCGGCGTCGATGTGCTCGAGCAGCACGAGCGTCTCCTGCGCGATCTCGACCGGGTTCATCAGGTAGAAGCGCCCTTCCTGCCAGTCGCGCATGAGCGGCGTTTCCAGTTCGAACAGCAGTGTCAGCAGGCCGATATACTCCGGTTTCATGCGCGAGAGCGCGGCGGCAGTCTGGACGGCGTGCTCCTCGCTCAGCTCCAGTGACCCCAGCCCCGCAATGCAGGTGACGGACAGCTTCATACCGGCCTGCTTCACCATCAAACCGGCGCGCACGATCTCGTCGGCCGTCTCGCCCTTGTTGACACGGCGCAGCACCTCATCCGAGCCGGACTCCAGCCCGAGGTAGATCATTTCCAATCCCAGTTCGTGCAAAAGGTTCAATTCCTCCTGCGTTTTGACCAGAATGGACGCAGGCGAGCCGTAGCTGGTCACACGCTCACACTCCGGGAATACCTGACGGATATAGCGCAAAATTTCAGCCATATGCTCGGCGCGGCACATGAGCGCGTCGCCGTCCGCAAGGAAAATACGGCGCACGTTGGGGTACATGCGGCGCGCAATATCAAAATCTTGCTTGACATCCTCCAGCTTACGCACGCGGAAGCGCTTTTCCTTGTACATATCGCAGAACGTACATTTGTTATGGCTGCATCCGATCGTCACCTGCACGATGAGGCTGTACGCCTCAGAGGGCGGACGGAACACACGGCCTTCATATTCGATCATGGGGTTTTCCTCCTTGTTTTTATCCAAAAAATCAGCGGGCGGAGGGGAAAACCTTCGCCCGCTGTCTGTTTTATTCGCCGTCGGCCTCAGCGGCAGCCGCCGGTTTTGCAGCTGTCGCTTCTGTGGTTTCGTCCGCCTCTTCGGCGTCCTCCTCCAGCGTATCCTGATAAGCGTCCTCAACCGAAGCGCACTCCTCTGCGCAGGCGCAGGAAGCACAGTCGGATTCGGCGCGCATCATCTCCTCCAGCTCGTCCATGGCCTTGAGTTCGGCCTCGTGGTATACCTCTTCCTCGCGCTTTTTCTGCAACAGCACAAGCGCCGCTGTGGCACCGGCCGCACACGCAATACTGGTCAGCAGCAGGGTCGCTTTGATCTTAGTCGAATTTTTCAAAGAGTCCACTTCCTCTCAAAGTGATGCCGAATATTTATTTTACTTTATCATACAGGCGCGGCAAAGTCAATGCCGGAACGGCCATTTCCCACGCTTCCCGGTGCAGAAATCCGATACAACACAGGCAAAAAACACCGGTGCGCAAACGCCGCGCATCCTGCGAGCCAAAGCCCGGCGCGGATGCGCGGCGTCGTAAGGGGGAGATGGTGTCAAATCAAGGTAAGGATTTTGGCAAATTCCGCGCGGGTAAAGCTGCCACCCGGCTGGAATGTGCCGTCCGCATAGCCGCCAAACAGCCCTTCCTGCTTGCACAGCACAACCGCTGCGCGACGGTCTGCCGGAATATCGGCCGCATCCTGAAAAGCGGCGATCTCTTCCTCTACCGTCTGCTCATCCGGCAGCGTCGCACCGCGCTGCACCAACAGGTTGGCGAACAGCTGCGCCGCATCCGCGCGCAAAACCGGCTGATTGGGCTGGAAGTCTTCGGCCAGTCCGTCAAGCAGGCCTGCGGCCTCCACCGCGCTGACCTCCGGCGTGTACCATGCGTCCGCAGGCAGGCCTTCCATCGGCGTTTCCGCCGCTGGCAGCGACAGGCTGCGCGCAACCGTCGCGCACACCTCGGCCTGCGTGATCAGCTCATCCGGACGGAACAGACCGCCCGAGCCTTGCATCAGACCTTTGTCTGCAACCGTCTGGATGTATCCCGCCGCCCAGTGGGTAGCCTGCACATCGGAAAATCCGGCCACGGTAGTCTCGGAACGGATATAGGGCGTGTGCAGCGCCTGATAGCAGTCACTTTGCTTGTCGAGCACGCTGTCCAGCTGTGCAAACGTCAACAGGAAGCTTTCCGTATAGGCGCGGCGGGTTTCGCTTTCGTACTCGTTATAATAGAACGTCACGCCCTCCTCGCTCATGCGCGGGAAGGAATACAGGTAAATCGGATGTTCGTCTGGCAGCAGCTGCTCCACCGTTTTCATGTAGCCGCTGACGAACAGGTCGCCCGCCTGATACTGCGTGCCGGTGCGCAGGTCGAACGCAAGGCAGTTATTCCATACCGATGCGCCCGCGCCCTTACCGCTGATGCAGTTTGCCCAGACAACCAGCACCGACCCCTCGGCCGACGCGCCGTAGCTGCCCTCCAGCGCCTCGTATTCCGCCGTCACTGACGGCCCTTTCAGGAAGAATGCGCGGATGGTGTCGTTGATGGATTTCTGCACCGTCCCATCGGGCAGGCCGCTGATCTCAGGGAAATCGACGTTCCAGCCATGTTCGGTGCCGTCCGCCTGATAGCCCATGAATTTTTCATAGTGCACGGTTTTGGCTGTGATGCCGCTGCCCAAGTCAAATGAGTCGGGCTGCTCGCTGAGCGTTGTGCCGGTGGACAGGTTGATATAGCGCAGCCGGCCATCCTGCGTAACACGCACGATGTTTTCGCTCAAAATCGCCGGGTTTTCCGCATTTTTGAGGTTGGCATAATAGCCGCCGTTTTTCTTAAAAAAGATCAGGCTGCCGTCTTCGGTGCCATGCCACGACAGGCCGTAGCGCAGTTCGGTAAAACCGCCGACATAGCTGCTCGTGCGATAGGCGATATTGCTGTTGGCATCGACTGCGGCAACCGAACCGTCCTCGCTGCGGGCGGCATACAGCCCGTCGCCCATGTAGGACAGATAATAGTAGGTCGGCGCGATGAGCTGGCGGCCGGTGGTGTCGATCAGCCCCCAGCGGTTGACCTGCTGTACCATCGCCACATCCCCGTGAAATTCCGAAATCGTCTTATACAGGAATTCGGTCAGGTATTTGCCGGATGAGAGCGAATACAGCGCCTGATTGGCGCCGTCGGACAGGATAACCGTATCGCCGCCGTAAATGGCCATGTAAGACGGCTGCACGCCGCTTTCCAACGTGTATCGTGCATTACCTTCGGTGTCGATGACGAGGTACTGCCCTTCCGCTGTGCGCACCAGTGCAAGCCCCTCTGAAAATACGCCCGCCTCGGTAAACTCGCCGTCAAAGGCAGGGCTGCCGTCCGGCTTGACATAGGAGTACCGCCCGGAGGCCGGGCCTTTGCACAGCAGCAGGCCGTCCGAGAAAAAGCCGACCGCGCCTGCATACGAACCGGTCTGTTCGCCCGTCAGCGTGTAATACACGCTGTGGTCGGCATAACGGTAGGCGATCGCGTCGTCCGAAAACTCGACCGACAGCGGCGCGTCCTGATAAGGTACCACCAGATGGCCCTCGCGGTCGATCACCGCGGTCTGCCACTTTTCGTTTTCGACCGCGGCAAGGCCGCAATCGGCAAATTCGCCTGCCTGCGCGTAGGCATAAGGCAGTATGGTGCGGCCGCTCTCGTCCAGATAGCCGTAACGGGTCACACCATCCACGCCGGTACGCTGGGCAGGGAAGATCGTCCCAGCCGCCGCCGCACCGGTCAGCATCAAACAAGCCGCAAACAGGGCGGCAATGGTTTTTTTGAGCATAGTTGTTTTCCATCCTTGGGGATTATTGATACTTAAATTATACCGTTTTGCGGCATCCTACTCAATAGTACCCAAAAAAGTGTAACATTTGTGACATGCACCCGAAGAATATTACAGTTTTATTGCACCGATTACAAAAACAAAAATGCCCCCGGATGGGGGCATTTATAGCGGTTATTCCGCATCATCGGATGGTTCTGGCTCGCCGTTTTCCACACCGGACGCACCTTCCCCGGTGCCCGGCTTGCGGCGACGGCGCCCGCCCCGGCGACGGCGGCGGCGCGGTGCGCCTTCCGCACCGGCGTTTTCGGTTTCAGGCACATCCTCGGGCGCTTCGTCGGCCTGTCCGGCCGGACGCTCCTTTTTCACCGGCTTGGCGGCCTGCTCGGCAGCCGCCTGCTCCATGCGACGGCGCTCCTCGGCCATCGCAGCCGCGTTCTGCCGGTTACGGCACGCGCCCTTGACCACGCAGCAGTCCACGCACTGGAACTCGGTCAGCGAATGTTCGGGGCTGTCGTCCAGCTGCACCTTGCAGGTGCCGCGCAGCATCTGGGTGGAAATCACCTTGCCGCGCCCCTCGGGCGTATCGACTACACTGCCCTGCCGGGGTGTTACCTTTTGCAGCTCGGCATAGGCTTCGTGCTCATATTTCAGGCAGCACATCAGGCGGCCGCACACACCCGAGATCTTCGCCGGGTTGAGCGACAGGTTCTGATCCTTTGCCATATTGATCGAAACCGGGTGGAAATCCTCCAGATACGAGCAGCAGCACAGCTCGCGCCCGCAAGTGCCCAGCCCGCCGATCATCTTGGCCTCATCGCGCACGCCGATCTGCCGCAGCTCGATGCGCGTGCGGAACACGCCCGCCAGATCTTTAACCAGCTCGCGGAAGTCGACGCGCCCGTCGGCGGTAAAGTAGAACAGCATCTTGTTCATATCGAACGTACATTCCGCCCGGACCAGATTCATCTCCAGCCCGCGCTCCTCGATCTTGCGCTTGCAGATGACAAACGCGTCGTCCGCGCGCTTTTTGTTGCGCACGACCGTCTTTTTATCCGCTTCGGTCGCCACGCGCACCATATGCTTGAGCGGCTGGACGACCGTCTGGTCGGGCACCTCGGTGTTGCCCTGCACGCACTCGCCGTATTCCAGCCCGCGCGCCGTTTCGACGATAACGTCCTCGCCCGTATTTACCTGCACGCCCTGCGGATCAAAATAATACATTTTTCCGCCCGTTTTAAAACGGACCCCAATAATCGTCGTCAAAAAAGAAATCCTCCTACGTTACAGAAAGCAGATGCGCCACGCATCGGCTGTGAGCGCGTTTGTGACGGCCGCCGCCGCGGCGTTGCGCGAAACGCGGCCAATCAGCACGCCGGTAAAATCGTAAAGCCGCAGCAGCCGGTCCGCCCCGACCGTCTGCGCCAGTTTTTGCGTCTGTTGCCGAAGCGCGCCCTCGATGGGCGGCTGCGGCAGTCTCTTCGCGGCAAACACCGCGTCGCGCAGCGCACTTTGCAGCACACCGAGCACACCGATGAGCGCCCGGCGCGGCGTTTTCTCGAGCGCAAGGGCAGCCAACATCATGCGGTCCTCGCGTCTGGCGGCAACGGCCTCGAGATAGGGCGCGAGCAGCGCCGCCGCTTCGGCCGCGTCCGTCCCGTCCGCTTCCCCCTGCGGGGCAAGCGCAAACTTGGTGCAGCGCGAGCGCACGGTTTGCAGCAGCGTGTCCGGCCGACTGGTCGTGAGCACGAAAAAAGCGTAGGCAGGCGGCTCCTCCAGCTCTTTGAGCAGCGCGTTCTGCGCCATCGGGTTTAAGTTGTGCGCATGCCGGATAACGGTCACGCGGCGCGCGCCGTCGTTCGGCACGACTGCGTTTTCCGCCTTGATTTGACGCGCAAGGTCGACCTTCAACTCGTTTTCGCCTTCGTCGATAACGGCCAGATCGGGATGCACGCCCATGTCCACCTTACGGCAGGACAGGCATGTCCCACATGGGCGCGCGCCCTCCGCTTCGCACAGGATGCCCGCCGCGACCGTATCGGAAACGGCTTTCAAAGCCGCCGGGTCGTCCCCCGAGAGCAGCACGGCCTGCGGAAAACGGCCGGAAAGCGCCCGTCCCAGCGCGTCATGCAGGGCTTTGCCGCCGGGCAGTTTGTCAAAAGCGGTCACAGCTTTTCAAAGCGTTCCACGTTCAGCACAAATACGGTCGCGCCGCCGACCTCAACCTGCACGGGTGTGGACGGGAAAAAGCCCATGCCCAGCTCGGCGGTCGTCGGAATGATCTGCTTGCGCGAGGAGGAATGCTCGCGGATGATGTCGAAGCACTCGTCGAGCTTGGACTCGTCAAGACCGATCAGCACGGTGACGTTGCCGGCCTTGAGGAAGCCGCCCGTCGTCGCCAGCTTGGTGATCTGGAAGCCCGCCTTCATCAGCGCGTTTATCACATCCTGGGCATCATCATAATTGATGATCGCAAGTACCATTTTCATAGCAAAATATCCTCCTTTGCGGTGGTTCAGCCGATCACGACCGTGATCTCACCGATCTCATTGTACCATCTTTCGCGGATAAGTTCAATGTGCGCGCGGCTAATTTTCTCCCCCGGCCAGAGCAGCGGCACGCCGGGCGGATAGGGCGTGACCGGGCGCGCGCATACCAGCCCCTCGGCGTCGCCCGGATGGACGCGGCCGTTTTTGGAAAACCATGCGTCGCGCACGCGCATCACCCGCTCGGCGGACGGAAACGGCACGCAAGCCGACGGCCCCTCGGCCAGACTGCGGCGCAGCGCAATCCGGCGCAGACCACGGCGCAGCCGGTACAGCGCCGTGCCGGAATCCGCGCAGGTCAGGATAAACACCACATTGCGCGCGTCCGCCATTTCGCAGGCGACGCCGCATTCACTCCACAGCATATCAGCCAATCGGTGGCCGGTCACATCCGTGCCCGCCGTGCAGACAGTCAGACGGCAGGGGTCGAGCGCGGGGTAATCGGCCATCACCAGCGGCAGGAAGCAGGTGCGGCGCGCGACATAATCGCGCAATGCGCCGCAGGCCTCGGCGGAGCGCTGGTAAGCCGCGCGGCCCGGGCCTTCGACATAGGCGCGGGCGAGGTCGATCGACGCCATGATCGGGTAGGACGGGCTGGACGTGCCGAACAGCGCGGTATTTTCGCGCAGCGCCGGTTTGTCCGCGCCCGCGCTGGTCAGCAGCACCGCACCCTGCCCAAGGCAGGGCAGCGTTTTGTGCATGGACAGCACGGCGTAGTCCGCGCCCTCGGCAACCGGGGAAGGCAGGCCGACCGCAGGAAAATGCGCGCCATGCGCGCCGTCGACCAGCAGCAGTTTGCCGTACCCGCAGCACAGGTCGGCAAAGGCGGGGATGGCGCGGCGGATGCCGTAATAGGTCGGGGAGGTGAGGAAAACCGCCTTGATCTCCGGATGCTCCTGCAACATGCGTTCGGCCTCGGCGGGCGACAATGCGCCCGAGATTCCAAACGGCTCGACCAGCGGCGCGGAAATGAAATAGGGTGTGATGTCGAGCAGCGCGCAGGCGTGGCAGACCGACTTGTGGCACTCACGGTCGAGCAGCACCGCGCCGCCGCGTCCGACTGCGGTGGCCAGCATGGCAAGGATGCCCTGCGTTGACCCGCCGGTCAGGAAAAAGCAGTCGTCCGCGCCGAAATACAACGCCGCGGCGACCTCCGCGTCACGAATCGGGCCGTCGCCCAGATAGAGGTTGCCTGCGCCGTAGGTTTCGGTAAAGTCGATAGCGAAAATCTCGGCATAGGTATTGAACAGCGGCTCGCCCTTGTGGCCGGGCATGTGGAACCGCGCCGAATCCCCGGTTGCGAGCAGTTGCAGCGCGTGGAACAGCGGCGCGCCGGTGAACGGCATCAGGCGGTTGATCTGCCGGTGGGTCAGCTGGGGGCGTGGGTGCGCCTGCCGGCGGCGGAACATAACGTCCTCCCCTTTCCTTCGCGCGCGTCCCGTCCACAGGGCTGTGTATGGCCGCGCGCCGTCATTTTCTCTTATAAATCAGTATACCACATCGGGCGGAGCGCTTGCAAACTTCCGCGTGGCATCAGGAGCGGGCGGCACAGAATATGCCGCGCTCTGTCCATAATGTGCAGACATTCGTCTTTTGTCGGCGGATTTTTGTTTTAATTTCCCGTAGTAAATCCCTTTTGCATATATTATAATGGATATCGTATTCCTATACGGAAACAGTATGTTTGATTATTGAAAGGCAGGTAACTATCACTATGGCTGACAATCGTATCTACAATTTCTCCGCAGGCCCCTCTATGCTTCCGGTGCCCGTACTCGAGCGCTGTGCATCCGAAATGCTGAGTTACAAGGGTTCCGGCATGTCCGTCATGGAGATGAGTCACCGATCTAAGGTATACGATGCGATCATCAAGGAGACCGAGGCGGCGATGCGCCGTGTGCTGTCCATCCCGGACAATTACAAGGTTCTGTTCCTTCAGGGCGGCGCGACGACCCAGTTCGCGGCCATCCCGATGAACCTGATGAAAACCGGCAAAGCGGACTATGCCATCACCGGCAACTTTGCCAACAACGCATACAAGGAAGCCGTCAAGTTCGGTGATATCCATGTGGCGTTCTCCTCCAAGGAGGGCAACTTCGACCGCGTGCCGACGCAGGCGGAGCTGGATATCCGCCCGGACGCGGATTACTTCTACATCTGCGCCAACAACACCATCTACGGTACCGAGTACCAGTATGACCCCGAAACCCCGGCGGGCGTGCCGCTGGTGGCCGATATGTCCTCGAACATCCTCTCCAAGCCCGTGGACGTATCCAAGTACGGCGTGATCTACGCGGGCGCGCAGAAGAACATGGGCCCCGCAGGCGTGACCGTCGTCATCGTGCGCGAGGATCTGCTGGGTAACTACCCGCTTGAAAAGTATCCGGTCATGCTTGACTGGAAAACCATGGCCGATAAGGAATCCATGTACAACACGCCCCCCACGTACGGCATCTATGTGCTCGGCCTCGTGCTCGAGTGGGTTGAGCAGATGGGCGGCGTCAAGGCGATGCAGGAGCGCGCCGAGAAGCGCTCGAGCCTGCTGTACGACTATCTCGACGGACAGGACTTCTACAAGGCGGTTGCCGAGAAGGCATCCCGCAGCCACATGAACGTCACCTTCCGCACCGGCAACGACGAGCTGGACGCGAAATTTGCCAAGGAATCCGCGGCGGCAGGCATGAGCAACCTGAAGGGCCACCGTTCGGTTGGCGGCATGCGCGCGTCCATCTACAACGCGATGCCGATCGAGGGCGTAGAGTACCTGATCGACTTTATGACGAAGTTCGCGGCGGAAAACGCGTAAACGTTTATGGGGGGTATCCAATACCCCCTTCGCTCTCTCCGAGCGAAAACACAAGATAAGAGGAGTGCTTCCCATGTATAACGTAAAGCTTTACAATAAGATTTCCAAGGTCGGTCTGGAAAAGCTCGACCCGGCCAAGTACACCTGCGCAGAGGATATTGAGGACTACGACGCAGTGCTTGTCCGTTCGGCCAAGCTGCACGATGTCGAATTCCCGAAAAACCTCAAGTGCATCGCGCGCGCGGGCGCGGGCGTGAACAACATCCCGCTTGACCGCTGCGCACAGGAGGGCATCGTCGTGTTCAACACGCCGGGCGCAAACGCCAATGCGGTTAAGGAGCTGGTTGTCTGCGCGCTGATGCTCGCTTCCCGCAAGATCGTGCAGGGCGCAAACTGGGTGCAGTCGCTCGCGGGCACGCCGGACATCGGCCCGGCTGCTGAAAAGGGCAAGGCGACCTATGCCGGCCCGGAAATTTCGGGCAAGCGTCTGGGTGTTATCGGTCTGGGTGCGATCGGTGTTAAGGTAGCGAATGCCGCGGTCGCTCTGGATATGGAGGTCTGGGGTTATGACCCGTTCCTGTCGGTCGACGGCGCGCTGGCGCTTTCCCGTTCGGTTAAGCACGTCACCGAGCTTGACCAGATCTTCGCAAACTGCGACTATATCACCATCCATGTCCCGCTCACGCCGGACACCAAGAATACCATCTGCGCCGAGTCCATTGCCAAGATGAAGGACGGCGTGCGCATCATCAACCTCGCGCGCGGCGAGCTGGTGGACACCAAGGCGATGGCCGAGGCGCTCGAGAGCGGCAAGGTCGCGGCTTATGTATCCGACTTCGCTTCCGACGAAATCCTCGCCCAGCCCAACGCTATCACGCTGCCGCACCTCGGCGCATCCACGCCCGAGAGCGAGGACAACTGCGCGATGATGGCGGTTAAAGAGATCGCAGATTACCTCGAGCATGGCACCATCCGCAATTCGGTCAACTTCCCGAACCTCAAGGTGCCTTACGAGGGCGGCTACCGCATCTGCATGATCCACAAGAACATCCCGAACATGATCGCATCCATCACCGCGGCGGTCAAGTGCAACATTGAGAACATGGGCAACCGCTCTAAGGGCGATTACGCCTACACCATCATTGACACCGCTGAAGCGCCGAGCGAGGCTAACCTCGAAGCGCTGCGCGCGATCGACGGCATGATCTCTGTCCGCGCGATCTAATCACCGCTCGATATGGCAAACAAAAACACCGTTCCATAAGGAACGGTGTTTTTTTATTGCCTTTACTTTTGTTTGACCGCGCCGTCTTTGATGATGTCCCAGTTCTTTCGCAGGTAGTCGTAGCCTGAGTAGATGGTGACAAGCGTGATCACCCAGCCGACAGAGTACACGAACGTCGGATAGCCGTCCGTCCCGGTGAGAAACATCACGGTACTGGTCGCACTGAAGCTGCCGTCGGACGACACCGTCATCGAGTCGAACGCGCCGCTGCCGACTGCACCGATAAAGATATAATACAGATAAATCGCGATGATGCCGCCGATCTGCACGCAGGTTTTGACCTTGCCCGTCCACGTTGCGGCGAGCACGCGACCCTTGTTCGCCGCAACCACACGCAGCGAGGTGATAATCAGCTCACGCGCAAGGATGACGCACACCATCCAGCCTGCCATCGCGCCCTGCTCGGCAAACAGCACGAGCGCCGAGGATACAAGCAGCTTGTCCGCCAACGGGTCGACGAACTTGCCGAAGTCAGTCACCTGATTGTACTTGCGGGCAACGTAGCCATCCAGAAAGTCCGTGAAGCTCGCCACGCAGAACAGCACGAGTGCAATGACCGTATTGGTCGGAAAATCCACAATACCGCGCATATAATCACCCGACAGCATCGGCTGCGACGCGAAATACAGGAAAAACGGGATCATCGCGATACGGGTCAGCGTGATTTTATTGGCTGTTGTCATTTGTTATTCCCCCTTCTGCCGGACGCCGAGCAGGTCAGGCCCAAGGCTTTCGGTGATGCGCACACGCACAAACGCACCCTCCTGCGGCTCGTCGTCGGCTTCAAAATACACATGGCCGTCGACCTCGACCGAGTCGGCATAAGTGCGGCCAAACCACAGTTGTTGTTCGTCGTCGAAGCCCTCGCACAGTACGTCCATCGTCTCGCCGTGGCGCGAGGTGTTGTAATCGTCAAGAACGCCAGACTGCAATTCCTCCACGATCAGGCGGCGCTGCGCCTTGACCTCGGGGTCAATCTGATCGGGCAGCTCGGCGGCTTCGGCGCCCTCCTCGGGCGAAAACTCAAACACGCCGACGCGCTCGATCTGCGTTTCCTGCAAAAAGCTGCACAGCTCTGCAAACTCTTCCTCGGTCTCGCCCGGCAGGCCGACGATCAGGCTGGTGCGCAGCACCAAGCCCGGAATGCGCTCGCGCAGCTTTGCGATGAGCGCGGCAAACTCTTCCCCGTCGCCCGGGCGGTGCATCGCACGCAGGATGCGCTTTGACACATGCTGGAGCGGGATGTCCAGATATTTGACGACCTTCGGCTCGGTTGCAATCACATCAATCAGCTCATCCGTGATCTGGTCGGGGTACAGGTAATGCAGACGTACCCAAGTGAAATCCAACTTGCACAGCGCGCGCAGCAATTCGGGCAGCAGGCGCTTATGCTCCGGCAGGTCCATACCGTACTTGGTGATGTCCTGGGCAATAACAATCAGTTCCTTGACCCCTGCATCCGCTAATTCCCGCGCTTCTTCGAGCAACGCATCCATTTCGCGCGAACGGTACGGCCCGCGCAGCTTGGGGATGATGCAGTAACCGCAACGGTTGGAGCAGCCCTCCGCGATCTTGAAGTACGCGGTGTAGGGCGGGGTCAGGCGGTCACGGCCGCCCTCGAGCGCCGCCGACGCCATATCGGCCATGTACGCGGCCTTGTGGCCGCCGAGCGCGGCGTTTGCCGCGTCCACGATGTTTTCATAGCTGCCCGTGCCGCAAATCGCGTCAATCTCGGGCAACTCCTTTTGCATTTCCTCCGCGTAGCGCTGCACAAGGCAGCCGGTCACGACCAGACCTTTCATGTTGCCATTCTGCTTATACTGCGCGGTTTCCAAAATGGTCTCGATGGCCTCGCTTTTGGCCGCTTCGATGAAGCCGCAGGTGTTAACCACACCCACGTCGGCCTCGGCCATGTCCTCGGTAATATCCCAGCCCGCTGCGCGCAGCAAAGCCAGCATGTGCTCGCTGTCCACCAGATTTTTGGCGCAGCCGAGCGAGATCAGCCCGATTTTCGGCATGTGATCTCTCCTCTCCGGTATTTCCATTCATTATACAGGATTTCCCTGTGTTTGTCACGCGAGAAGCGCTTCCATTTCCCCGATGAGCTGGTCAAACAGACGTGTCGCGTCCTCGACCGGGGCGGGACTTGCCATATCCACACCCGCGCCGCGCAAAAGCGAAACCGGGTCAGCCGAACAGCCACCCGACAGGAAGCCGATATAATCGCGCACCGCGCTTTCGCCCTCGCGCAGGATGCGGCGCGACAGCGCGATTGCTGCGGCGTAGCCGGTCGCATACTGGTATACATAATAGTCGTAATAGAAATGCGGGATGCGCGCCCACTCGAGCGCAATCTCGTCATCAACCACCATGTCCGGCCCGAAATACTGCACGTTCAGTTCCTTATACAGCGCGCAAAGCGCTTCGGCGGTCGTACCTTCGCCGCGCTGGGTCATTTCGTTGACGCGCAGCTCGAACTCTGCGAACATGGTCTGGCGGTACAGCGTGCCGCGGAACTGCTCAAGGAAGTGGTTGATGAGATACGCGCGCTGCTTTTTGTCCTCGGTGACGGACAGCAGATACTCCATCAGCAGCGCTTCGTTGCAGGTCGAGGCGACCTCGGCCACAAAGATCACATAGTCCTGATAGGCGGTCGGCTGGTGCTTGTTGGACAAATACGAGTGGATGGCGTGCCCCATCTCATGCACGAGCGTGAACACATCGTCGAGCGTCCCCTTGAAGTTCAAAAGCACAAACGGATGCACCCGCGCACCCGCCGAGTATGCGCCCGAACGTTTGCCCTGATTTTCGTATACGTCAATCCAACCGTTCTCAAAGCCCTCGCGCAGCAGGTTGAGATAATCTTCCCCGAGCGGCGCCAGCGCCTTGAGGGCAATCTCCTTGGCCTCCTCGAACGTGAACTTCATCTCAACGCCCTCGACGACCGGGACATACAGATCGTACATATGAAGTTCATCCACGCCAAGCGCACGGCGGCGCAGCGACACATAACGGTGCATCGGCGCAAACGAGCGGTGTACCGCGTCAATCAGGTTGTGGTAAATCGCAGGGTCGACCTCGGTGCCGTCGAGTGCGGCGGCAAGCGTGGAAGGGTACTTGCGGGCATTTGCGAAAAACAGCAGCTGCTTCATCTGCGCGGACAGGATGGAAGCCGCCGTGTTGCGGAACTGGCCGTAAACCGAATAAAGCGAATCAAACGCAGACTTGCGCAGCGTACGGTCATAGGACTGCATCAGCGGGATATAGGTGCCGTGCGTGACCAGATGCTTGTTCCCGTCTTTGTCCACAGCATCCGGGAACTTGAGGTCGGCATCGTTGAGCATCGAGAATACGTCATCGGGCGCGGCGGCCATCTCCCCTGCGGCCGCGAGCAGCGCTTCCTCCTTGTCGCTCAGGACGTGCTCCTTCCGGCGGCGCACACGGTCGATATTCCGCTGATAGAGCTGCAAGCCGGGCGCCGCCTGATAAAAGCCCGCGAGCGTATCATCCGTAATCGAGAGCAGCTCGGGCGTCTGGAACGCCGCCACCGACTGGAGTTCAACCGCCAGCCGCGTCACTTGGCTGACCATCTCCTGATAGGCCGCAACGCGGGTATCCTCATCGCTTTTGCGCTGGGCATAGTGTACGAGTGCGTCAAACGCAAGGCTGATTTCATCGTCGAGACGGAAGAACGCAAGCAACGTATCCGCGCTTTCACCCAGCCGCCTGCGGAACGCCTGCACGCACGGGATATAATCCTTGGCGGCAGCCAGCGCCGCGCGCCAATCGTCGTCGGTGGCGAACAGGTCGTGGATCGCCCATTTATCCTGTGCGGCCACGTCCGCGCGCGCGGGAATCTGCATGGTTTCCATGGAAAAACTTCCTTTCCGGTATGAATTTCAATACCTTATTATGATACCCCAACCGCATAGAACATGCAAGCTTTTCGATAAAAGCATACAGCTTTCATCGAGAAGAACGCACCGCGATAAACGCGGATGCGTTCAAAAAGAGAGAAAGTTCCGTCATTCGAAACTTTCTCTCTTACCTGTATCAAAAGGCAGGCGCATGTCCTACCTTTTGATGAAAAAACCTGTTTCACAGGCTTTTTCTATTTTACGTCGCTTCGCTCCAAAATAAAAAGCGTGCATTGCACGCTTTTTTTATTCTATTTCGTCTGGGATACTCTCGCCATAGGCCGCGAGCGCATCGCGGATGTCATTCCATGCAAAGCCCCGCCGCTGCAAAAACGCAATTGCTTTGTCAATCTCCCTGCGGTCGGAGACATCGCCGCGCAGGCGCTTATGCAGCAGGGCGACGAGCTTCTCACGGTCAGGCGCGAAACCCATCAGGGCGGCTTCCGCTGTCTCGCGGTCGACCCCGCGGCGCGTCAGCTCCTGCCGGATGCGCGCTTCGCCATAGCCCTTGCGCGCGCACGAACGCACCACGCTTTCCGCATAGGCCGTGTCGTCCAGCAGATGCCGCTCGGTGAGCCACGCGAGCGCATAGTCTGCGGCTTCCTCATCGTGTCCCTTATCCAGCAGCTTGTCGCGCAGGCCTTTTGCGCTCAGCGCGCGGTAGGAAAGCTGCTTTGCCGCCGCATCCAGCGCCGCGCGGTATTTATCCTCACTCATTCTTCGTCGAGGTCGTCAAAATCGTCCGCGTCGATCGAAACCGCCTTGGACGCGCTCATCTTGGGCGCAGCGGGTTTGGCTGCCGGTGCGGCCACAGTCGATGCCGCTGCAGCGGGCGCCGCTTTCGTCGCCTGATGGTCGCGGCGGTTTTCCTCCTCGACCTTCTGCATGATCTGCTTCTGCACCTCGTCGGCAATGTCCGGGTGATCCTTGAAATACTGCTTGGCAGCATCGCGGCCCTGTCCCAGACGGGTCTCGCCCATCGAGAACCACGCGCCCGACTTGTTGACCAGCCCGTACTTGACGCCAAGGTCCACCAGCTCGCTGGTGCGCGAGATGCCCTCGCCATACATAATGTCGAACTCGGCTTCCTTGAACGGCGGCGCGACCTTATTCTTAACCACCTTGACGCGCGTGTGGCTGCCGACCAGCTCGGTACCGTTCTTGAGGTGCTCGACGCGGCGCACATCCAGACGGACGGACGCATAGAACTTGAGCGCGCGGCCGCCGGTCGTAACCTCCGGGCTGCCATAGATCACGCCGACCTTTTCGCGCAGCTGGTTGATGAAAATGGCCACACAATTGGACTTGGAGATCGAGCCGGCCAGCTTGCGCATTGCCTGACTCATCATACGGGCGTGCAGGCCGACAAACGAGTCCCCCATCTCGCCCTCAATCTCAGCGCGCGGCGTGAGCGCAGCAACCGAGTCTATGACCACAATGTCGATCGCGCCCGAGCGCACCAGCGCCTCCGCGATATCCAGACCCTGCTCGCCGGTGTCCGGCTGGGAAACCAGCAGGCTGTCAATGTCGACACCGAGCGCCTGCGCATAAACCGGGTCGAGCGCGTGCTCCGCGTCGATAAACGCGGCTGTGCCGCCCATCTTCTGCGCCTCGGCCACGCAGTGCAGCGCAACCGTCGTTTTGCCCGAGGACTCCGGCCCGTAGATTTCGACGATACGGCCGCGCGGCAGGCCGCCGACGCCAAGCGCAAGGTCAAGCCCGATCGAGCCGGTCGGGATATGTTCGATATTCATGCCCGCGTTCTCACCCAAGCGCATGACCGAGCCTTTGCCGAACTGCTTTTCGATCTGCCCGAGCGCTGCGGCGAGCGCTTTCTTTTTATCGGCCGCAGGCGCGACCGGTTCCAGCTGTTTCTTGGTAGCCATTGCGTTCCTCCTGCTTTGATTCGATGCGTCCATTATACCAGCATGCGGTTTTGATTGCAAGTATTTTATCGAAAATTTGTTCGATTTATTTTGGCAACAAAAATGCCCACCTGTGTGGTGGGCATTTTCTGCATTTATTCCAACGGATCATTGATCTCGATGTTGCGGCCGTACACAATGCGCGGCACACCGGACAGATCCTCGGTTACGCCGATGTCGATAAATCGATTTTCCTCCAAAATCGCGGCAACATCACTTGACTGCTGCCAGCCGCACTCGAACATCAGCATGCCGCCCGGTGCGAGCAGCGAACCCCAGTTCCCGCAGATGGCGCGGTAGAAGTCCAGCCCATCCACACCACCGTACAGCGCTTCGTGCGGCTCGTAGTTATAAACGCTTTTGTCTAACTGGTGCATCTCGGCGCGGGTGACATAGGGCGGGTTAGAAACCAGAATATCAAACTGCCCCATGTTGCCGGGCGGACGCAGACGCACATCCGCGCTGAGCGCCACAAAACGGCTTTGTACGCCCAGCCTGCGCGCATTTTCGCGCGTGATGCGCAGCGCGCCCTCGGAATTGTCGACCGCGACGACACGCGCGTCCTCCACATGGTACGCGGCGGCAATGCCGATGCAGCCAGAACCGCAGCACAGGTCGAGGATACGGGGCGAGACCTTCTTTTTGGCCTGCGCGATCACCATTTCGCACAACGGCTCGGTGTCCGACCGTGGGATGAGCACGTTTTTATCCACCTGAAAGGTCAGGCCGTAAAAATCCCACTCGCCCAGTAAGTACGCCAGCGGTTCGCCGTCCAAACAGCGGTCGCACAGCAGGTGCGCATAGTCGACGGTCGCATCGTCCAGATAGGCATGCCCCCAGTCTGCAGTGTGCGCCTTGTCGGCCTTGCAGGCGTAGGCGGTCAGCTCACGCGCGGCCAGCGAGGGCTGGGGATCGTCTGCTTCCTTGAAGCGGTGATATAGCTCCATGTAGACATCGTTGATCGTTTTGGTCAAAGGTTGACCCACCCCTTTATATGTTAAATTAGGCGCCTGTTGGCGAATTGCTTTTTCTCAAAGCGCAGGAAACGTGCCGCTGCGCGCGGCGGGCGCATAAGAGGGGCGAAACGGTCGCGTTTCTCCCCTCTTATGGATCTCCCTTCTTCCTCTTGGGAGCACGGGGCGCTTTGCGCCCCTACTTCGTACCGGGACCGCTGCGAAAGAAATACGAGGGGCCGAAGCGGAGGGAGTTCCGCGCAGACGGTTTTGCCTCTTACC
>DGYFI06202__coassemble_716_pt1 | contig 18281 bp, 14 predicted proteins | sample DGYFI06202__metabat2_high_PE_015 | metagenome-assembled genome bin DGYFI06202 | reverse complement strand
ATTGCATACTTCTGCTCCCTTCCTGGTATTGTGGTAAATGTATTGAACAGAACGGCCGGGTCAGGCCGCAAGCTCCATGTAACACATCAGCATCTGCGCCGCTTCCGCGCGGGTGACGGTATCTTGCGGCTCAAGCAAACCGCTGTCGCCGAGTATAATGCCGCTGCCGACCGCCCAGTTAAGCGCCGGGACGGCAAAATCGCTGACCTGTGCAGCATCCGAGAAGCTGGTCAGGTGCTCGGACAGATTGACCGATTCCATGCCTTGACTGCGCGCAAAGCGGAACAGCATAGCCGCCAGTTCTTCGCGGGTGACGGGCATCTCTGGGCCAAAGTGGGTTTCGTCATACCCGGTGACGATCTGCTCATCTGCCGCCCAGCGGATGGCTCCGGTGTAGTAGGCGTCAGGGGCGACGTCAAGGTAGGGCATCGTATCGTCTGCTGTCGGGCTGTCCGCCTGCCGCCACAGGATGGTGGCGAGCATGCCGCGGCTGACGGCGGCCTCCGGCTCAAAGGTGGTATCGCTTGTGCCGTTCATCACGCCGTGTTCGACCATATAGTCGATTGCCGCGTGAAACCAGTCTGTTTTGCGCACGTCGGAAAAGGCTGCGGCGGGGCAGTCCGCGCTGCCCGGCTGCGCAATCAGGCGCTTGTCGGCAACTGACCACGCAATCACGTCCGCATCTTTCTGAAAGAGACGCACCAGCGCTTCGTCGCAGGCGCTGTACTGGCCGATTTCGTCGGCCTGTGCCAGCTGCGGGTAATTCTCCGAAACAGCAACATAATTGTTGGTCGCTACGATATATTTCTGGTCTTCGCGGAAGGTCCTTCCTTCCATCTCAATAGAGACGACGCGGCTGCCCTTCTCTGCATCTGGGTCCCATGTAACAGTCATGCCGCCGAATTGCAGGTAGCTGCCGCTGTTGTCCGGCCATGCGTCGTAGTCGCCGCTGGCGTTGGCCGCGCGGCTTTGCAGGCCGATATCAAGCGAGGTTTCCAGAATGTCGATCAGCTCCGCGCCGGTTATCTGCTTGGTGACGATGTAGTTGCCGTAGGGACTGACACCGATGATGTCGCCATAGGTTACGTCCCCGGCCTCAATCGAGGCGCGGATACCGCCCGCGTTCTCAAAAGCCACAGCCGCGCCGGTTTCCAGCAGGTAAGCGTCCGCGATGATGTTGCCGAGGTTCTGCTGGTCGATGCGCAGGTCTTCCCACGCGCCATTGAGCGTTTCCGGCGTTTCCCCCACCTTTTCTTCCAGCTTATCCTGCTGTGCGGCGTGGATCTCATCCAGCACGGCGGTGACGGTCGGGCTGGGCATAGCGTTCGATGCCGCGGCGTAGTCCATGGGCGTCACATCGATCTGCAAGCTCTCGACCGCGCCGTTCTCGTCCAACGTGCCGGATAACTCGATCAGGCTGAGCGAATATAAGTAGTAGCCGCTTTCTACTATGCGGGTGTCCTTGCCGTCGGCATCGGAGACCCATTGGTCGATCCGGATATGCTCATGCCCGGCCAGCCACAGGTCGACGCCGCCGACCTTGGCGGCCAAGCCTGCCGGGTTGTGGGTGTGCGTCAGTCCAATGACGATATCGCAGTCCTGCGCGCGCAGCGCGTCGGCGGCTTCATTGGCGTAAGCGGCCGCGTCGGTGAAGTATAACGCCTCGATATTGCGCGGCGCGGTGTCGCCCTTGAGCGATGGGTCAAACACGCCGAGCAGGCCCACCTTTAGCTCCTGCCCGCCGATCTGCACGGTCTCGGTGTAAAATTCTTCGTCAAAGAACGCTTTGTCCGTACTGTCCGCAATGGCGTTGCCGGTCAGCATGGACACATCCGCGAGAGAGCACAGTTCCTTGAGCCGGTCGGCGCCGTAGCTCCAGTCGTGGTTGCCTGCGGTGACCGCGTCATAACCGCAGGCGCGGACGAGTTCTGCAACGCTTTCGCCCTGCACGAGCGTGGCAATTGGCTGGCCGTGAAACAGGTCACCTGAGTCGAGCACCAGATCGAGGTCGGCACCCTCGGTGTAGTTGTCGATCACTCCGGCAAGCCGCGCCATGCCGAGGATGCCATCATCGGCAACTTCCTCGACACGGGCGTGGATGTCATTGGTGTGTACGATGCGGATGTCAAACGTCTGGTCGGTTTCACCATCCGCCAGTGCGGCGGTTGGAAGCAGCAGGCTGAGCACAAGCCCTACTGCGGTGATGCGCGCAAAGCGCGGTTGGATTGTCATAAATACCCCTCCGTTTGCTGGTAGCCGTTCGGCTCTGTTCTTATTCTACCATAGAAGGGAGCAGCGCGCGAGTAAAATATACACGGCAAAGGTGGCTTTGCAGGCCGGACGTTGTACCGGTTCGCGTTTGGTGCTATACTGGTTGCATTGCATATTTACAAACGGTAGGAGAGGGAAAATGAATGGGAAATCAACGCCGGAATTGACACAGAACCAGATCAAACTCATTGCGGCGGCCTCAATGCTGCTTGACCATATCGGCGCGGAACTGCTGCCCGGCATGCTGTGGCTGCGCATCGTCGGACGACTGGCGTTCCCGGTGTTTTCATTTTGCATTTGGGAGGGGAGCCGCCGCACACACCATCCCCGGCGGTACCTCGCCCGTGTATTGGGCATGGGGCTGCTGTGCATGGCAGCGTTTTGGGTGTATACCGGGCGGTTGTACGGTAATATCCTGATTACGTTCACGCTGTCGCTGTGCGTGCTGTACGCGTTCCAGTTTTGGAAACGGCGGCGCGGACTGTCCGGCGCGCTTGTTTTGCTTGGCATGATTGTGGGTGTGGCGGCGCTGTGCCTGTGCATACCGGTCGATTACGGCTTTTGGGGCGTGCTGCTGCCGCTGTTCGCGGAAATTGCGGCACATCTGCCTGTCAAGAATCTGCCGGAGGGCGTACTGTCCCGGCTGGGCTTTGCGCTCGGGCTGGTTGTGGTCGCGCTGCGGCTGGGCGGTGTGCAGATGTACAGCCTGCTCGCCGTGCCGCTGTTATTCGCCTACCGGGGCGAACGCGGACAGCATGACCTCGGCCGGTTTTTCTACTGGTTTTACCCCCTGCATCTGCTGGCGATCGGGCTGGTGTCTATGGTGCTGTGAGTTCCACGCAGAAAATTGAAAAAAGTTCCCTCCTGCTGTCAGCAAGCGGGTGCCTGATTCGTATTGTAGGTGAAGCGACGTTGCTGACACGGCCGGACGGCCGCCAAAGGAGTTGATAAACCATGATACAACTGGATAGGGCAGAGGCCGAACGGCTGGTAAACACCTATGCCGACTTGATCCTGCGGCTTTCATACACCTACCTGAAGCACACGCAGGACGCAGAGGACATCTGCCAGACCGTGTTCCTCAAATTGCTGACGAGCGGGCAAACGTTTGACAGCCCGGCGCACGAAAAGGCGTGGATTATCCGCGCGACGGCGAACGCCTGCAAGGATGTGCTGCGCAGCGCGTTCCGGCGGCGCACGGTGGCGCTGGAGGCCGTAGCCGAAGCGCCTGCGCCCGCAGAACCGGCGAGCGATGTGCTCGAGGCGGTGATGGCGCTGCCGGAAAACTACCGCGACGCGGTCTATCTGTATTACTACGAAGGCTACTCCGTCCGCGAGATCGCCGGCCTGCTTGGCCGGAGCGAGTCCGCGGTGACCGCGCACCTGAGCCGGGGACGGCAAAAGCTGCGCATGACTTTGGGAGGGAACGAATATGAACAGAGCGTATAATGATAACAGAGAGTATACCGATGCGCTGGACAGCCTGCGCTTTTCGGATGAGGCCAAGGCGCGCATGGTGGATAATCTGATGGATGCGGCGGCGCAGCAGCCGCCTGTGCAGCAAAAGCCGCGCAGACGCGCGTTCCGCCTGCCGCGTATCGCGGCGGTCGGCGTGGCGGCGGCGTTGGTGCTGGGCATTGGCGCGGGCGCGACCGGCGTGCTCAAGACCGCAGGAGAGGCGTTCTCCGGCGTGTTCGGCCCGACGGCTGACACCGAGATCATCGACCAGATCGGCCGTCCGGTCGGTGCGAGCGACACTTCGAACGGTGTAACCATCACAGCGGACGCGATCATCGGCGACAAGTACCATTACGCAATCACCTACTCGATCGTTAAGGATGACGGCACGCCGTTCGACATCGACCTGAGCAAAACGGTGGGCGACGGCCTTCTGCCACTGACCTTTGCCGAGGAGGATACCACGCTGGTTGGATATTTTGGCGGTACGCATGGCGGTTCGTACTTCTACGATGTCGACCCGGCCGATGCCTCCATCCAGTATGTCGAAACCCGCGAGATCAGCGACGGCGATGTACTCGGTCGCACGATGCGGGCAAAATTCAGTGACCTGTGCGTGTTTGACGAGGACATGAATCGCACGGTGGTCGCCGAGGGCGACTGGTCGTTCAAGTTCAATATGGATTTCGAGGATACCTCGGTCAGTCTGCCCGCAGGGCAGGTCATCGACCTGAATGGCATGACGACGACAATCAATGCGATTACCCTGTCCCCGCTGGCGCTGCGCGTCGATTACACGGTCGACAGCGAGGTGCAGTGGGACGAGGATGCGCAGTCCGGCCGCCAGTCCGACCATGACCGCGCGCAGATGGAGCAGTATTTTGACGATTTGCAGATCATCCTCAACAAAGCGGACGGTACCAGCTTAGACCTGTCCTATGCAGGCGGCAGCATCAAGCCGGAGGATGGCAAAACCGTCTGCCAGAAGGGCGACATGTTCAGCGAGATCATTCCGCTGGAGGACGTTGTATCCCTGACGGTCGGCGGCGTGGAGATTGCGGTGCAGTAACCAAATATACACCCGGCGGCGCTCCCATGGAGGGGCGCCGCTTTTATTCAACACGATGTTCGGAAATAGCAAACTCCGCTCGGATTCGATTTACAAATCCCCTTCGCGGTGCTACAATAAAGGCAACAGAGGCTTGGCAATATTGTTTTCGGAGGGAACTGGGAATGGAACTTTATAACGAATACCCGCTGCTCCGTACGGACAGCTATGGCAAGATTTTTCTGTATAACACCCATGAGACCGTTGCCTGTGTGCCGCGCCATACCATCCGTATGCGCGATCCAGTGCGCCCGGATATATTGCAGAAAGCGGTCGAGCAGGCACTGCTGCGCTTCCCGCATATGATGCTCGGCCTGGAGCCGACCGATACCTGTTTCCGTTACCGCACCAACGTGCTGCCGCCGGTCGTTTTGCCGTTTGACGGCGTGGAAAAGCGCTACACGATCGGCTCGCCCGACACGCACGGCTATCTGATCCTGGTCGGCTACGAGGGCAATACGATCACGATGGAATATCAGCACTCGATTTCGGACGGCCGCGGGTTTGAGGAGTTCATCCGCTGTGTGCTCTTCCAGTACCTGACGCTGTGCGGTTATCCGGTTGAGAATGACGGCTCGGTGCGCAGTCTGGATACGCGCTGGTCGCCCGCGGAGAGCGAGGATGGCTACCGCCAGCTGGCCGATCAGGAGTTTTCGCCCAAGGGCATTTGGAAAAAGCCGGAAGCCGCGCACGCGTGGGATTTGACCGACATGGGCGACGCGCCCGAGATTATCACCGAGGTGACCTTCCCCTTTTCCCAGCTGCACGGTTATAGCAAGGCGATCAGCGTCAGCCCGCTGTCCATCGTGGCGCCGCTGCTCATGCGCGCGTTTGATAAGAAGTTCGGCGAGCCGGACAAGCCGGTCATTTCGCAGATCCCGGTCGACCTGCGCCCGCTGCTGCCCACCGCCACTACGCGCTATTTCATCTGCTTTATCGACCTGCCCTATCTGCCCGAGTACCGCGAGCTGCCGCTGCCGGTCGTATTCCGTAAGACCAAGGAATTCCTAAGCACCCAGATGGAGCGCGAGCAGCTGCTTTACCGCGCCAAGGCCGCGTCCGATAAGTGCAGCGAACTGCACGAATCGTCCATCCCGCTGGAGGATAAGATGCGTCAGGGGCAGCAGATTTGCCGCAATTTTGTGCTGGAGGATAGCTTCCTCATCACAAATGTCGGCCGTTTCCAGCTGCCGCCGTCCTGTATGCCTTATGTGCTCGACTATGGCGCGGTGCTGCCTTGCGCGGTACAGCCGTTTGCTATGCTGGTGTCGTCGTTCGGCAAGCGCATGAAGCTGTCGATCGCGCAGCGCGACCATGATATGCAGGTGGTCGAGTCGCTGGTGGCCGGCCTGCATGAAATCGGCGTGGAGACCGAGGAGCATTCCTATCCGTTCCGCGTGACGCGTTACAACGGCTTGGAGTGTGCCCAGCGATAAGAACAAATACCTATGCGTCCGCAGCAAGTGCTGCGGACGTTTTTTTTGTAAAATTAGCGAAGGCTAACCGTAAGGCTTTGCATTTTACAAAAAAAGTGGTATACTATGCTTATCTGCAAGCAATTTATGGAATGAGGCGAAACAAATGACCAAAATTGACATTATTTCCGGCTTTCTCGGCGCGGGTAAGACAACGCTCATCAAGCGGCTGCTGGCCGATGCGCTGACCGGTGAGCAGGTCGTGCTGATTGAAAACGAGTTTGGCGAAATCGGCATCGACGGCGGCTTCCTCAAGGAAGCGGGCATCGTCGTCAATGAAATGAACGCGGGCTGCATCTGCTGCTCGCTGGTGGGCGACTTCGGCAAGGCGCTGCACGAGGTGGTCGAGCAGTACAACCCCGACCGCATCCTGATCGAGCCGTCCGGCGTGGGCAAGCTGTCCGACGTAATCGCGGCGGTGCAGAACGCGCATCTGGATGTGCAGCTCAACTCGTTTGTTACGGTGGTCGACGCGCTCAAGGCCAAAATGTACCTGAAAAACTTTGGAGAGTTTTTCAGCAATCAGGTCGCGCATGCGGGTGCAATTCTGCTGTCCCGCACGGCGGAGTGTCCGGCGAACCGGTTGGAGGAGGTTGTTGCGCTGCTGCGCGGGTTGAACGCACACGCGCGTATCGTCACCACGCCGTGGAAGGAACTGACCGGTGAGCAGTTACTCCAAACGATGGAGGGAAGCCGTGATCTGGTGCAGGAGGTGCTTGACGAAATCGCGCACGAGCCCCATCACGAGCATGACCATCACCACCATCACGAGCATGAACATGAACACGAACATCATCACGACCATGAGCATGAGCACGAGCACGATCACGAACATCATCACCACGACCACGGGCCGGACTGCACCTGTGGTTGCCACGACCATGACCACGAGCATCATCATCACGACCATGGCTGCGGTTGCGGCCATGACCACGACGCGGATGAGGTTTTCACCTCTTGGGGCGTGGAAACGCCGCATAAGTTCACCGAAGACGAGCTTGGCCGCGCGTTGACCGCGCTGGGTGATCCGTCGCTCGGCATGGTGCTGCGCGCCAAGGGCATCGTGCCTGCCGTGGACGGCGGCAGCTGGCTGCACTTCGACTATGTGCCCGGCGTACCCGAGATCCGCCGCGGCGCGGCTGACTATACCGGACGTCTGTGCGTGATTGGCTCCGAGCTGGATGAGGAGCGCATCGCCGCCCTGTTCGGCATTGGTTGAGGGGGCGAGCGGTATGCCCAATCAACAACCTATCCCGGTGTATGTGTTCACCGGTTTTCTGGAAAGCGGAAAAACGCAGTTTATCAAGGAAATCCTTGCTGACCCGAACTTTACCGAAAACGAGCGCACCGCGCTTTTGATGTGCGAGGAGGGACTGGAGGAATATGACGAGGGGGAGCTGTTGCACTACGGCACGGCGCTCGTGCCGATTGAGTCGCCCGATCAGCTCACGCCCAACCGGCTCAAACGTATTGAGCAGAAATACGACCCCGACCGTATCCTGATCGAATACAACGGCATGTGGAAGCTGGACGACCTGATGGCCGCCATGCCTGCGCGTTGGGAATTATATCAGATCGTGACGACGGTCAATGCCGCAACGTTCGAACTGTACTCGGCAAACATGGGGCCGATGATGTTCGAGCACATCACGACGGCAGATCTGGTCGTATTCAACCGCTGCACGGATGCGCTGAAGGATATGCTTTACAAAAAGAATATCCGTGCAATGAACCCGCGCGCGACCATCTATCTGGATGACGTGGACGGCAATTCGGAGGACTATGCGCGCAATATGCCGCTGCCGTTCGATGTGGAGGCGGATATTATTGATATCGCGCCCGCGGATTACGGCCTGTGGTATGTTGACGCAATGGGCAACCCCGGCAAGTACGACGGTAAGACCGTGCGCTTTCTTGCGCAGGTTTACGTCGGCAAGGAAGTGCCGGCAGGCTCGTTTGTCCCTGGACGCTTTGGCATGGTGTGTTGTGCGGAGGATATCAGCTTTCTCGGCTTCCTGTGCCGCTATGACGGTGCAAAAGACCTCAAGCTGCGCGACTGGGTGCGCGTGACCGCGTCGATCACAGTCGAGACGTTGCCGCAGTACCGCGGCGAAGGCCCGGTGTTACACGCTGCCGAAGTCATTCCGGCGGAAAAGCCGGAGGAAGAGGTCGTATATTTCAACTAAAGTTTCGCGCGAACCGTACAGGTTCGCGCGAGGGGGACGCACCGCGGCAAAGCCGCGGATGCGTCCCGAGCTGCGCAAAGTTCCGACGCGCGAAACTTTGCTCCGCACTGGTATCAAAAGCCCGGCAAAGCTGGGCTTTTGATGAAAAGAACCGCCCGGAGGCGGTTCTTTTCTGTTTTATGCGCGCCTTGCGGCGCGGATACGGCGGTTCCGGTTGGACGGAAAAAGCCCCGCAGGCGATGCCTGCGGGGCTTTCGTGATGCGTTTTTCCGCTTATGTAAAGGGTGATTACTCCTCAACCTTGACATAAACGCCGCCGTTGCGGCAGGACTCGGTTGCAGCCTTGGCCATCAGAACCGGACGCAGGCCGTCGATCGCGCCAACCGGAACCGGCTTGTCGTTGTTGATGGCGTCAACAAACGCGATAACCTGCTCGATGAACGCCTGATTGTAGCGCTCGAGGAAGAACCACAGCGGCTTCTCGGAACGGGCGCCGTCCTTGGTCATAACGGTCGTGGTGTTCAGCAGGTCGTTGGCATCGGAAGCCATGCCCTTGGAGCCGAACGCCTCGACGCGCTGGTCATAGCCGTAAACTGCCTGACGGGAGTTGTTGATGACTGCGATGCAGCCGTTTGCCATCTTCATGGTGACAACAGCGGTGTCAACATCCGGGATACCGGACTCTTCCTGCAGGTTCGGGTTAACCAGGCAGGAGCCGACAGCGGAGATCTCAACAGCCTCGGAACCAGTGACATAGCGCACCATGTCGAAGTCGTGGATCATCATGTCGTAGAAGATACCGCCGGAAACCGCAACATAGGATGCCGGGGGCGGCTCCGGGTCACGGGAAGAAACGATAACGATGTGCGGATCGCCGATCGTGCCGTCCTTGACAGCGTCAGCAACCGCCTTGTGGTTGTGGTCGAAGCGGCGGTTGAAGCCAACCTGGAACTTAACGCCCTTCTCCTCGACCAGTGCGAGCAGCTTCTTGATCTTCTCAATATCATAGTCGATCGGCTTTTCGCAGAATACATGCTTGCCGGCGTTGACAGCCGCCATGGAAACGTCGCAGTGCGTGTCGGTGGACGAGCAAACGAATACCACGTCTACTTCCGGATTGTTGATGACATCCATAAAGTCGGTAGAAACGTTGGTGATCTTACGCTCTGCCAGCCACTCGCGCGCGCCCGACTTATCCAGCATCGGGTCTGCCGCGGCAACGACCTGTACGCCCGGCACGCTGTTGATCAGATTGTTGATGTGCAGCTTGCCGATGCGGCCGCAGCCGACTACGCCGATTTTCAAAATGCCCATTTCAAATCTCTCCTTTTCGTTAAGGTGACTTTATTATAGACCACTTATTCGGACGCTTCAAGAGTGCGGCGGGAATTTCGGCGCACCGCCCAATTTTGAAAAGTTGGATTGGTGAAAAATGGCGGCGGAAACGCACATATGCGCGTGCAAAACGGGTGTGCATTGTGCGTAAAATGAAAAAGCACGGGTGGATGCACCCGGTTGGCAGTATGCGGGAAAATGGGTCGAATCGCTTGTATACGCCCGGCCTGTGTGTTAGAATGACAGTATCTTATGCATTGTCCACCGACGGGGGACGCACGGAGGGGGAAGGGCTGATGAAGGTAACTGCACAGTGGATTGCAGAGCAATGCGGCGTGTCGCGCGGCACGGTTGACCGCGTGGTCAACGGGCGGCCGAACGTTGCGCCCGAGGTGCGCGAACGCGTACAGAAAATGATCAACGAATACGGTTACAAAACACCTGCCCAGCGGCAGGCCGCGCGGGCCGGGCGCGGGGCTTACCGCATCGGCGTTATCCTGCCCAGCTGGGACGCGTTTTTTATCCGGCGCATGCGCGAGGGCATCCGCGTGGCGGTGCATAACCGCGGCCTGAACGACGTGAGCGTGCTGGTGGAGGAACTGAAAAACCGCTCACACCGTTCCTATTTTGAGGCGATCGGGCGGCTGGAGGAGCGCGGCATCGACGGGCTGATTATGACCGCACCCGATACCGTGGCCATGAGCGAGGAGATCGACCGGCTGGTGCAGGGCGGCGTGCCGGTGGTCACCTGCGATTCGGACGTGCGGCAGAGCCGCCGGTTGTACCATATTGGACAGGATATGGTCAAGTCCGGCCGCGTGGCCGCCGGGCTGCTCGCACCTTATATTACGGGTGCGGAGGTGCTGGTCGTGACCGGCAACCGCGAGTTTACTGCCCATGGCCTGCGCGTGCGCGGCTTTCTCGACCGTATCCATGAGATTTTCGGCGGCACGGTCAACGCGCAGGTGATTGAGAGCGTCGAGCAGTATGAATTGACTTACGACGGCGTGATGCACCATCTGCGCAGCAACCCGCGTCTGCGCGGTATCTATATGGCCAATGAGTCGGTGCGCGGCTGTATGGACGCGCTCGAGCGCGCCCATCCTGCGCGCAAGGTGCATGTGGTCTGCCATGATTTGACGCCGCATGCCCGGCAGTATCTGGAGGACGGGCGTCTGGATTTCATCATTGATCAGGATTTTTCCGCGCAGACCACGCGGGCGATCGAGGTGCTGGCGCATACGCTGCGCACGGGCGAGCCGCCGCGGCAGGCCATTGAATACATCCATACGAGCATCATCACGCGTGAATTGCTGTAAAATCGGTGCAAAATTGCCCGTAGGTAACTATGTTTTTTCTGTGAACGGCATTGACAGGGCAGGACGGCAAGTATACTATATTAGTGCACTAATAGTAAGGAAACTAACAATGCGCCGGTGGGCGCGGCATATCCTTGGGAGGGACAACGGAATTCTATGAGTACATATCAATGGCGCGGCCGAGCGCTGGTAGCAGGTGCGTTATGCGCGTTGCTGACCGTACCGGCCGGTGCGGTCAATGCGCTGGGCGTAGCCGGGATGGGCGCGACCGCTGTGGGCGGCGCGATGCAAGGCATGCTGGCAGATGGCACGATGAAAGATCCGTTTTCGGCAGACGATGCGCAGCCGGTCGGTTTTGGCGGGCTGGAAAAGCGCGTGACTGAAAACAATATGACGATAAAGGTGCTGGAACGGCAGCTTGCCGGCATCGGCAACACCGATATTGATGGACAGTTTGCCGGGCAGGAGTTTTCGGCGGAGATGATGCTCAGTCAGGCGCGGGGCGCGTTGGCACAGGCGCAGGAAGAACTGAAAGCGGCGGAGGAAGCTGGGGACGAGGCAGGCATTGCGGCAGCCACGGCGGCAGTGCAGGCGGCGCAGCAGCAGGTAGGTAGCGCGCAGGCGTCGATCGAGTCAATCGACGAGGCCAAGGAAACCGCCCAGCGGCAGTTGGATGACCAGTATGCCTCGTTGGAAAAGCAGATCGAGAACATTAAGCAAAGCCTGACGGTCGCGGCGCAGGGTGTGTACCTCGCGCTGGTTTCTTTAGAAGACGGGCTGGACACACTCGACCGCAATCTCGATTCCCTCGACAGGCAGATCGCTGTGATGGAAAAGCAGGTCGAAATCGGCATGGCCGCGCCGCTGACATTGGAAAATCTGCGGTATAGCCGCACGACGTTGACTTCCCAGCGGGAAACGCTCGTGACACAACAGAAGCAGGCGCAGAACCAGCTGGCCATGCTGTGCGGCGGGGACGCGGACAGCCGTCTGCGGATCACCAGCGTGCCGCAAGTAAGCAGCGCCCAACTGCGGGAGATGGATTACGAGGACGATTTGGAGCAGGCACTGGACAACAGCTACTCTATTTGGGTCAAGCAGGACGCGATGCGGCAGGCATCCAATGATTACGAGGATAACGTGACTTCGACGGTAGATTACTTTGAGGCCGCAAAGCTGGATTTGGAGAATGAAAAGGAAAACGTGACCAGTTCGTTCCGCAGCCTGTATACCGATGTGCAGGAAAAGCAGCGGTTGCTGCAAGAGGCGGAAGAGGCCTACGCGATGGAAGAAAAAAACTTCGCGGTCGACGAAGTGCAATATGAGCGCGGCATGATCTCGCAGCTCGACTACCAGACCGCGCAGGACGATCTGGCCGCCAAGCAGGATGCAGTGGATAGTGCGGAAATTGACTTGTTTACTGCATATAATACCTATGATTGGGCGCGGCGCGGCTACATCGGCAGTACGGCCGGGGCGTAAGTGCCGCATGCACGTTTCTAAGGCAAAGGAGATTCATTGGATGAAACACAAGCGGATCATCGCCGCCTGTATGGCGGCGGCGCTGCTGCTGGGCGCGGGCTGTGGGCAGCAGGAGGTACAGGAAGAAGCGCCGACAGGCACGGCGGTCGAGGTGATGGAGGTTACCTCGGGCGAAATGCGCGCCGAATACGCGGTAACGGGTAAGGTTGAGGCGGTAAACGAGGTGCAGGTGTTCCCGCTGCTTGCCGGACAGGTGCTGACGCTGTCGGTCAAGGAGGGCGACAAGGTCGCATCTGGACAGGTGCTGTTCACGGTCGATACGTCGACCGTTACGTCAACGCTGGGCGCGTTGCAGCAGTCATACAGCGCAACCAAGGCCGCGACCGACGGCACGATCGCCTCGGCACAGGTGGGCGTGGAGCAGGCGCAGCTGGGCGTGGAGCAGGCGCAGCTGGCGCTCGACAACACCAAGGCCCTCTATGAGGTCGGCGCGGCGGCTGCGCAGGACGTGACGCGCGCCGAGCAGGCGTTGACACAGGCGCAAGGCGCGCTGACACAGGCGCAGACCGGGGTGCAGCAGGCACAGGCGCAGCAGGCCGCGTCGCTGGCGCAGATTCAGGCGTCGATGGATCAGATCACGACGCAGGCCGCGCTTGGCACGGTCAAAGCCCCGTGTGCAGGCACAGTGACGGCGGTCAACGTCGTGCGCGGGGGGATGGCCTCGTCCGCGCAGCCGGGTGTGGTGATCGCGGAGAATGGCAAGATTGAGGTCACCGCGTCGGTGGCCGAGGATGTATATGCTAACCTGACCGAAGGCGACACCGCGGATGTGATGATCTCCGTCTGGTCGGATGAGCCGATGGAAGGCAAGATCGGCGCGTTGCCCGCTGCCGCCAGTGCACAGACCAGCTTGTATGAAATCCCGGTCACGCTGCCGTCAGACGCGACGCCCCCGATCGGTTCCTTTGCTACCGTGACCTTCTACACCGCGCGGCGCGAGGCAGCGTTGTCCGTGCCGACCGAAGCCGTGTTGACCGGCTCGGGTGACGAGCGGTATGTGTATATCATCGATGAGTCGAGCGGGGACACCGTCCTGCGTGTAACAGTTGAGACCGGCCTTGTCAGCAATACCGATACCGAGATCGTCTCCGGCTTGACCGAGGGCGACCGCGTGGTGATCAAGGGGCAGTCCTATCTGGCCGACGGCGCGCTGGTGCGCATTGTGGGCGACGATGTCACGCCAGCGGAGGATGCGGCGGACGACAGTGCGGATGCAGGTGACACCGTCACCGATATCGCCGGTTCGGCTGATGCGGACGGGGAGGGCTGACCCGGATGAAACTCGCGGAAAACTGTATCAAGCACAACGTAATGACCATTTTGGTCTATATTCTGGTTGCTGTGTTTGGATTTTACTTCTTCCAGTCGCTGCCGCTCGCGCTCATGCCGGATATGGAGCTGCCGGTGGCGATTGTGTATTCAACCTACTCGGGCGCAGGGCCGGAGGATATTGAGCAGCAGGTGACCCGGCCGCTTGAGTCCGCGTGCGCGGGCCTTGCGGGGCTGGAAACGCTCTCGTCGACCTCGGCCGAAAACCTGTCGATGGTTATTGTGCAGTTTGCGTTTGGCACCGATCTGGATGAGGCGATGGTCGACATGCGCGACAAGGTCGATCAGGCCAAAGCTATGCTGCCCGAGGACGCGACCGACCCGACCGTCATGTCGATCGATATCGACTCGATGCCGGTTATCATGGTCGCGCTGCGCGGCGCCGATCTGGCCAGTCTGCAAACGCTGGCCGACGAGGAGATTGCGCCCGCGCTGGAACGTCTGAACGGCGTGGCTTCGGTCGATATCATGGGCGGCTATGAGAACGAGGTCGCGGTCAAGACCGATGCCGCCCGCCTCAAGGGCTATAACCTGACCGTTTCTTCGGTTGCACAGCAGCTGGGCGCGGACAATATGGCCGTGCCGGGCGGTGAGCTGAACAGCGGTTCGCAGACGCTGTCCGTGCGCACGGACGGCGAGTACCAGTCGGTCGACGATGTTAAGAACGCGCTGATTTCGCTGCCTGCGGGCGGTACGGTGCGCCTGAGCCAGATTGCTGACGTTTCCATGCAGCCGAAGGATCGCGACGCGCTGGCCAAGGTCAACGGTGAGGAGTGCCTGCTCCTGTCGGTTAACAAACAGTCCGGCTCGAATACGGTCGAGATTGCCGAGCGCGCCAAGGCGCAGCTCGATACGCTGACCGCAGACAGCGCGCTCGAATGGGATCTGGTCATGGACCAGTCCGACTACATCAATATGACGGTCGACAACGCGATGAGCAACATCTGGATGGGTGTGCTGTTTGCGGCGATTGTGCTGATCGTATTCCTGCGCGACGTGGGCGCGACGCTTTCGATTGCCATTGCGATGCCGTGCTGCATCCTGTTTACCTTCCTGATAATGTCGGCACTGGGCATCACGCTCAATATGATGTCGCTCGGTGGCATTGCACTGGGTGTCGGCATGATCGTGGATAACTCGATCGTTGTGCTGGAGAATATCTTCCACTACCGTGCGGACGGCTACGAGCGCTGGGAGTCGTGCGTGTTGGGTACCAAGGAGGTCGTGCTGTCGGTAACGGCCTCGACGCTGACGACGATTGCGGTTTTCCTGCCGATCGGCTTGTCCGGCGGCCTTGCGGGCATGATGTTCAAGGAGTTCTGCATCACGATTGTCGCGCTGCTTACCTCGTCGCTGGTCATTTCCCTGACACTGGTGCCGCTGCTGAGCTATATGCTGCTCGACCGTGGCGGCATCCACAAGCTGACCACCAAGCCCGGCTTGCGTGAGATGGCCGTGGCGGATAAACCGGCTGCACGCCGGTACAAAAAGGCGCTCGGCACGATGATTGGGCACCGCTGGCTGGGACTGCTGGTTACCGGCGCGATCTGTGCGGTGTCGGTCGTCAGCATTGCGCTGGCCGGCTCCGAGCTGATTCCCCAGATGGACCAGGGGCAGATCGACGTGACGGTTTCGATGCCCAGCGGCTCGACAATGGAGGAGACCGCGGCGATCGAGGACCGCATCGTTGAGGTCGTTGCGCAGACCGTGCCCGAGACCGACCTTGTCTATTACAGCACGGGCAGCGCGACCTCGATCATGTCAAGCGCTTCGGGCGCGAGCGTGACGATTATGATCAAGCCGCTCGACGAGCGTGACCGCTCGGCTTCCCAGATCGCAAGCCAGCTGCGCCGCGACCTTGCAGACATTGCAGGCTGCGAGCTGACGATATCCGATGCGGGTATGATGATGATGGACACCGGCTCGGAGATCAGCGTGCAGTTGTCTGGCAAGGATTATGACCTGTTAGCTGAGACGGCTGAAGATCTGGCGCGCGAGATCGAAAAGCTGCCTGACGCGGTCAATGTCGAGTCGTCTGCGGGCGATCAGGTGCCGCGCGTAGCGATCAAGATCAATCGTGAGAATGCTTCGCGCTTCGGTTTGACAGCGGCCAGCATCGGCTCGCTGGTGCGCGGCGAGCTGACCGGCTCGGTTGCGACCACGCTGCGTATGAGCGGCGACGAATATGACGTGATGGTGTCGGGCGACGAAACGCTGACGCAGGATATCGACGCGCTCAAATCCTTGCAGCTGCCCACGGCGACAGGCGGCACGGTGCCGCTGTCGCTCGTAGCGGATGTGTATACCGAGCTGTCGCCGCAGTCGATTTCGCGTATCAACCAGTACCAGACGGTGACGATTTCGGGCGAGACCGAGTCGGGCGACAGTGTGATCATTATGGAACGCGTGGCCGAGTTGCTGGAAAATTATGCGATGCCCGAGGGTGTTGAGGTCAGCGAGGGCGACACCTCGGCCTCCAGCATCGAGGAGACCACCCAGTCACTCATGACCGCGCTGCTGGTTGCGATTTTGCTTGTGTACTTCATTCTGGCCAGCCAGTTTAACTCGTTTGTGCTGCCGGTGGCGATCATGCTCATCCTGCCGATCGGCCTGTTGGGTTCGCTTGCGCTGCTCTGGCCGACGGGCAACAAGGTGTCGATGGTGGCGCTGCTGGCCGTAATCATTCTGGCGGGCACGGTGGTCAACTCGTCCATCGTGCTGATCGACTACATTTTGCAGCGCCGTGAGCGGGGCGAGGACAAACGCACCGCCATCCTGAACGCCTGCCCGCGCCGTGTGCGTCCGGTGCTGATGACCGCGTTGACTACCATCCTCGGTCTGGTGCCGATGGTGTTCTCCCGCGGCGAGGGCGCCGAGATGATGCGCCCGATGGGTGTGGTAATGATGACCGGTATGGTGGTTTCCACCATTGCCACGCTGTTCGTTACGCCGGTCTATTATTCACTGACAGACAGCTTTGCAGAACGGCTGAAATCCTTGCTGCACCGCCCGAAAAAGGGTGCAGGAAACGGGAAAAAGGCAGAAACGAGCGGAGAATGACAAGTTTTGGCGATAAGTGACCATTGCAATTTTTCGCCGGATACGGTATGATGTAAGCGGCGCCGCAGGCAGCGGCGCCGCTAAATCTTTGTGAAACGACCAAACGAAAAGGAGGCAGGCGGGATGAAACGGACGATTGCCGCGGCGGCGCTCGGCGCCTTGCTTCTGTCCGGTTGCACATCACAGACCGATGTGCTCGAGCCGACAACCGAAGAGACCGCGAAGGTCAATCCGCAGACACAGGCGCTGGAACAGGCCGCGCAGGCGGGATTGCTGCGCGATGCCGCGGAAACCGGGCTGACCGAGAACGAGGCGCTCGAACAGGTCGCAGGCGTGATCGACGGGGAGGAATATACCGTCGAGGCGACAGACGAAACACTGACCGTAGGCGCGGATGAGGCTTCGGCGCGGGATTACTATGTATTTGCGGTGACGGCCGCAGCCGAAAACCGCGCGGTGGGCAAGGTTGCGGTCGACTGCGAGACCGGCGAAAAATACCACTATCTGGGCGACGGCGTGCTGGAGGATTACTCCACATTCCCACTGTACGACGCGGCGGCCGAGCGTGAGGAGGGCTGGCCGGGCAAGTATGTCAGCCCGGCGGGCGTAACGCTTGAGGTCGCGCAGGATCAAGAGGATAGCATTACCTACCGCTTTTCCGACGGCACGGAGGGCGCAGCGGTAGTCTCGGGCGAGACGGCCAAGTCGGAGGACGGGGCGCTCAATTTCCTGTTGGCGGAGCGGATTGTAACCGTTGCGGGTGGTGGCGTGACCGGCAATTATACAGTCGTGGCCGGGGAAAGCGCGGACATGACGGAGGACATCGATGTGGCAGACGGTACGGAGACTGTGGAATCCGGGGAGGATACCGCAGAGCCGGCTGAGACTGATAGCACATCAACGGACATGGACGACGCGGCCTGACGGGGCGCAATCACGGCGCATATAAGAGGGGGAGACAACATGCAACGGATAGGCAAAGGCTTTGCATTGCTGTTCTTTGGCATGCTCCTGATGCTGATGGAATTTTTCGATCCGTGGGTGCTCGTGATTGGTGATATGCCATGGCATCTGTTAGGGTTGCTAGCCGGTATCATAGGGCTGATTATGGTGCTGACTGGCGGAAAAAACGAATAACGCGTGCATACAAAAGCCGCGGGGCAGTTGAACCGCCCCAGATTATGCGGACAGCACAAAA
>DGYFI06202__coassemble_645_pt1 | contig 20643 bp, 18 predicted proteins | sample DGYFI06202__metabat2_high_PE_015 | metagenome-assembled genome bin DGYFI06202 | reverse complement strand
ATTTTCCTGTCAACGGAACATGGGCAGAATCCATAAATGTGCAAGGCAAAAGTTGGGAAATGCGACAAAAATGTATTTCCTATGTAAAATCCCATTGACAAAATGGGCAAAAGGGCGGTATCCTGTAAGTGCAAATTGAAATACCGGCTTGTGACTGCTCGGCAGGCAAGACCAAACGACCGAATACGGGTGAATTGTATTCGGAGGTTTGGTCTTTTTTTGTTTTTTGGGCAGAATATGCAGTCGAAGGGGGAGGGGTTATGACGACGGAGATACAGGGCGGTGCATATCGCATCAGCCGCGTCATCGGCAACAACTTTGTGGGCACGGTGGACGAAACCGGTCGCGAGATCATCCTGCGCGGGCGGGGCATCGGGTTCAAAAAGCACGCAGGGGATCTGGTTCCGGCGCAGATGGTTGAAAAGGTTTACGCGCTGCGCGACCCGGAGCAGTCCTCGCGCTTGCAGCAGCTGCTCGCGGACGTGCCGCCGGAGTTCCTCGAGGTCAGCACCGAGATCATCGAGATGGCCGAGCAACGCATCGGCAGACGGCTGAGCGAAAACGTGTATATCACGCTCACTGACCACATCAGCTTTGCCGTGGAGCGGCTGAAAAGCGGGGTCGAATACCCGAACCACCTGCTGTGGGAGATCACCAACTTCTATCCGGCGGAGTTTGCCGTCGGTTTGCAGGCGGTGGAAACCATTGCGGAACGGATAGGCTACACACTGCCGCGGGACGAAGCGGGTTTTATCGCACTCCACATTGTCAATGCCGAGATTGACGGCAAAATGGCCGATATGGTGCGCATTACCAAGATGATCCGCAAAATCGTTTCGGCGGTGCAGGACTACTACGGTGTGACGCTCGATGAGCAGTCGCTCGATTACGGCCGCTTCCTCACCCACCTCAAGTTCCTCGGGCAGCGCATCACGCAGAACCGCTACGCCCCGGCGGATGACTCGGAATTCCAGAACATGATCGTGCGCCGCTACCAGCACGATTACCGCTGCGCCGAGCGTATCCGCGCCGAGCTGGAGGAGGCGTTCGCCATCCAGCTCCCGCCCGAAGAGATGACCTTTTTGACCATTCACCTGCACCGATTGGCGCTGTCCATGGGTGCAACCAATCAAAAGGAGTAAAAGACCATGAAAGATAAGATTTTTGGCGTATTGCAGCGTGTCGGCCGCTCGTTTATGCTGCCGATCGCGATTCTGCCGGTTGCCGGCCTGTTCCTCGGCATCGGCGGCTCGTTCACCAACCAGACCATGCTGGAAACCTACGGCCTGATGGGCGTCATGGGTCCGGGCACCTTCATCTACGCGATTTTGCAGGTACTCAACGCCGCAGGCTCGATTGTCTTTGATAACCTGCCGATCATCTTTGCAATGGGTGTTGCCATTGGCATGGCAAAGCAGGAAAAGGAAGTCGCTGCACTGTCCGCCGCGATCGCCTTCTTCGTCATGCACGCGACCATCGGCGCGATGATCACCGACTTTGGCGCACCTGACCTGTCCGGCGCGACCGCAAGCGTCCTCGGCATCAATTCGTTGCAGATGGGCGTATTCGGCGGCATCATCGTCGGTTTGGGCGTCGCTGCGTTGCACAATAAGTATTACAAAATTCAGCTGCCGCAGGTGCTTTCCTTCTTCAGCGGCACGCGCTTCGTGCCGATCATCTCTGCGGCGGTGTATCTGGTCGTCGGCATTGCGATGTTCTACATCTGGCCGGTGATTCAGACCGGTATCAATGCGCTGGGTGGCTTTGTGCTGGCTTCTGGTTACGCGGGTACCTGGCTGTATGGCTTCATCGAGCGCGCACTCATCCCGTTTGGCCTGCACCATGTGTTCTATATCCCGTTCTGGCAGACCGCGCTGGGCGGCACCGCAATGGTAAACGGTGTGCTGGTCGAAGGCGCGCAGAACATCTTCTTTGCCGAGCTGGCTACCCCGGGCATCGAGCATTTCTCAGTTGAGGCGACCCGCTTCATGGCCGGCAAGTTCCCGCTGATGATCTTCGGCCTGCCGGGTGCGGCGTTTGCACTGTACCGTTGCGCCAAGCCGGAAAACCGCAAGGCGGTCGGCGGCTTGCTGCTGTCCGCGGCGCTCACTTCCATGCTGACCGGTATCACCGAACCGCTTGAGTTTACCTTCCTGTTCGTCGCTCCGGCCATGTATATCGTGCACTGCGTATTCGCGGGTGCGTCCTACATGCTGATGCACATTTTGAATGTCGGCGTCGGCTTGACTTTCTCGGGTGGTCTGATTGACCTGACGCTGTTCGGCATCATGCAGGGCAATGCCAAGACCAGCTGGCTGTGGATTCCGGCGGTCGGCGTGGTATACTTCATCGTTTACTACTTCGTGTTCTCGTTCATGATCAAGAAGTTCGACTACAAGACCCCTGGCCGTGACGATAGCGAGATCAAGCTGTACACCCGTGCCGACGTGAACGCCCGCAAGGAGGGTGAAACGGCCGCGCAGGGCGGTGGCGACAACGCGCTCTCCCGCCAGATCATGTTGGGACTGGGCGGCAAGGCTAACATTTCCGACGTCGACTGCTGCATCACCCGTTTGCGCTGCACCGTGCACGACGCATCCAAGGTCGACCAGCAGATGCTCAAGGACACCGGCGCATCGGGCGTCATCTGCAAGGGCACGGGCGTGCAGGTCGTATACGGCCCGCGCGTGTCGGTCATCAAGTCCGACCTTGAGGCGTTCCTGGCTTCTCCGGCGAGCAACGAAGCCGCTCCACAGGCAGCACCCGCCGCAGCGGATAACGCCGCTGCCCCGTCCGGCAAGCATGTGATCGCCTCCCCGCTGACCGGCAACGTCATTCCGCTCGAGCAGGTCGCGGACGGCGTGTTCTCCGAAAAGATGGTGGGCGACGGTTTTGCCGTCGAGCCGACCGACAATCAGGTATACGCCCCGGCCGACTGCGAGGTTGCGACTGTATTCGGCACCAAGCATGCCATCGGCCTGACGACGACGGACGGCGTTGAGCTGCTCATCCATCTGGGCATTGACACCGTGCAGATGAACGGTGCGCCGTTCACGATCGAGGTCAAGGAGGGCGACAAGCTCAAGAAGGGCGACAAGATTGGCAGCTTTGATGAAAAGATGATCGTCGAGGCGGGCTACCGCACGGTAACGCCCGTGGTCGTGACCAATTCGGACGCGTATCAGTCCTTCACGCTGCAAAAGACCGGCGCTGCAACCGCAGGAGACGACGTGCTGACCATCCAGTAAAGCCCGCCGCACTGTGTTCTACCCCTTTCCCAAACCGCCCCCGCGCCAACAAGGCGCAGGGGCGGTTTGGCATCTATGTGGCAAGCCGTGGCAGGCGATATTGCAATAGAGGCGCTGACACCTGTTTTGCGGCGGCATTGCGGAGGAGGGCGCGGCATGAGAAAAAAGAATCCTGCGCGGCTGGCATTGGCGCTGCTGGCGGTGTTATTGGTGTTGGGGATAGCTGGAAGCAGGCTTGCAGCGCAGGCGGAGGACGGTTCGCAGGAGCCGGAGATTTGGATCAACCCCTATTCCGATGTGCGTCGGGGGGCGTGGTATTATGATGCGGTGCGTTTCGTTACCGATGCGGGGCTGATGAACGGCACGGCAACCACGCGTTTTTCGCCCGACGAGACGACCAGCCGCGCCATGGTTGTCACCATCCTGTGGCGGCAGGCGGGCAGCCCGTCGGCCAGCCGGGAAGCGCGTTTCAGTGACGTCGCCCCGTCCAAGTGGTATGGCGACGCAGTGCGCTGGGCGGCGTCGAGTGGCATTGTCACCGGCCACGAGGATGGTACATTTGCGCCAGAGGATACAATCACCCGTGAGCAGATGGCGGCGATCCTATACCGTTACGCGCAGGCACAGGGGCTTCCATGCAACGAAAACGGCAGTCTGGACGGTTACACCGATGCGCATCTGGTCAGCGGTTACGCCCAGCCTGCGCTGGAGTGGGTATGCGGCAGCGGCGTGATGCAAGGCACATCGGCCACGACGCTTGGCCCCGCGGCATCCGCAACCCGCGCGCAGGTGGCGGCGATGTTGATGCGCTTTTGCGACACTTATGACCTGTAAACGGGGGATAGTGGCAGCCGTCCGGATGAATATAGGAAGAATATTGCCGCTTGGGAAAAGGGGGTTGACATGGAACTGACGACCAAACGCCTGACGCTCCGCCCGTTCCGCGAGGACGATGTCGAAGCGCTCTACGCGTGTTGTAAGGACGAGGAAGTCGGACGGAATGCTGGCTGGAAACCGCATGAAAGCCTGCTGGAATCAAGCGATATCCTGCATCTGGTTTTTCTGGAGCAGCCGACCGTGTGGGCGATCGAACGGCAGGCTGACCGCCGCCTGATCGGCTCGGTCGGGCTGGTGACCGACTCCGCGCGGCATTACGGGTCGGCGCGCTCGCTGGGTTATTCGCTGGGCGTCGATTACTGGGGACAGGGCTACATGACCGAGGCCGTGCGCGAGACCATCCGCTTCGCCTTCCGACAGATGGGGCTGGATCTGGTCAGTGCAACCTGCTACCCGGATAACCCTGCCTCTAGTCGTGTGCTGGAGAAGTGCGGCTTCTATCTGGAGGGGGTGCGGCACCGCGCCGAGCTGCTGTACAACGGGCAGGTCAAGGATCACCTGTGCTATTACCTGCCGCACGAACATGCGGTGAAACAGGAGTGGTTTGCAGAAAAATAAAAAATCTTCCTTACATTTAGCGCCAAAATATGCTATAATAGGTATATCAAGGGAGAAGGCGGCAGCGTGTGGGACGCTGCCTGCCGCGGCGTTTGGGCACAGTGAGGAGGAGTAATATGTATCAGGCGGGAGAATACATCGTGTATGGGACAAGCGGCGTTTGCCGGGTCGAGTCGGTCGGCGCGCCACCCTTTGAGACCGATGAGGATCGGCCGTACTACACGCTCGCGCCTGTTTCGGGCACCGAGACGATCTATGTCCCGGTCGACTCCCCGGTGTTCACGCGGCCGGTTATCTCGCGCGCACAGGCCGAGGAGCTGATCCAGACCATCCCGGCCATTGAGGAGGACGAATTTTCCTCGCGCAGCCTGCGCATGTCCAGCGAGCACTATCAGGAAGTGCTGCAAAGCCATGACTGCCGCCGGCTGGCGCAGATGATCAAGGCGGTCAACGCCAAGTCGCGCCGCAGCGGCCGGCGCATCAGCCAGATTGACCAGCGCTACCGCAAGCGGGCGGAGGATTTGCTGCACGGCGAGCTGGCCGTCGCGCTGGGTATTCCGGTGGGCGAGGTGCAGCCGTATATCGCACGCACAATCGCACAGTATAAAAAAAGGGCGAAAGCCTGATAAAAGGGGCGTTGCAGAACGGAAACTGCAACGCCCCTTTTATTTTACTTATGGTTCAAGTGGTTTTACATATTGTTTGGCGCGGTCGGAGTCGGTCAAACCGCTGGTTGTCGGGTCGTTGAGCGCCGCCCAGACATTGGACGCAATCAAAAACAGGCAGTACGGGTTGGTCAGCGCCTGCCGCGCAACGTCAAGCACCGCGCGCCAGCTGGTCAGATCGGCAGCGGTCAGGCCGACATAGGCCAGTGCCGCGGCGAATATGCCGGTGAATACCTGCACCCAGAATACCGGGTTTTTCAGGCGGATACGTAGATTCAAGGAAAAAACCCCTTTCTTTTCGGAAATGCGGCCGCATGGAAACGCGGCCGCCGGTATCATTCTATGAAGCAGAATGGGCGCGCGACCGGGTGTGCAGTGGAAATTGCTTGCAAAAACGCCGGAAAAAGCCGTTTTCTGTTTACCTTGCGGATAGACCGTGCTATACTGTATACAGAGTTCTTATGTTTGGGGGAAATTTTTTGAGTATGGTTCCCGATTGTATGTTTCACTCCCGCTATCTGAAGTACAAATCGCCCTATGGCGCTGTGCCAGCTGGACAGACGGTCGTGTTTTGTGCGTATCCCAAGCGCGAGCGTGGCACAGAGCACATTACCCTGTGGGTAGAGGACGACGGAAAAGCGCCCGAGTCGTTCCCCATGCGCTGGCAGGGGCTGGATGGCGCGCGGGATAAGTATATTGTCAACTATGTGCCGCCGCATCCCGGCCTGTACTGGTATTATTTCACGGTTGACACGGCGGACGGCCCGCGCTATTGTGCGCGTGGTTACGGCGGCCGCGGTGAGGTGATCGACACGCTGGGCGACAAATACCAGCTGACCGTGTACGACCGTTCCTATCGGCCGCCGCGCTGGTTTGGCCGCGGCATCACCTATAATATCTTCCCGGATCGGTTCAACCGGGACAAGATGCCCGTCCAGCCCGAGGGGGAGGGTATGGCGCCGCGTGTGCTGCATGAAAACTGGGATGATCTTCCGGTTTATAAGCCGGACGAAAACGGAGAAATATTGAATAACGACTTTTTCGGCGGTACGCTGCGGGGCGTCATCCGCAAGCTGGATTATCTGGAAAGCCTGCGCGTAACCACGATCTATTTCAACCCGATCTTTCAGGCGTATTCCAACCACCGCTACGATACGGGCGACTACAAACGCATCGACCCGTTGCTGGGTAACGAGGAGGATTTCCGCACCCTGTGCGCCGAGGCCGCCATGCGCGGCATGCGCGTCGTGCTCGACGGCGTATTCAACCACACCGGGTACGATAGCCGCTATTTCAACGCCCGCGGGCGGTATGACAGTGTCGGCGCGCACCAGTCGCAGGATTCGCCCTACTACCGCTGGTATGACTTCCAGCAGTGGCCGGACAAGTACGGCTCGTGGTGGGGCATCTACACGCTGCCGCAGGTGCAGGAGATGGACGAAAGCTATCTGGACTTTATCATTGATAATGAGGACAGCGTCGTGCGGCGCTGGCTGCGGCTGGGTGCGTCCGGCTGGCGGCTGGATGTAGCCGACGAGCTGCCCGATGCGTTCATCGCGCGGCTCAACGCTGCTGCCAAGCGGGAAAAGCCGGATGCTATCATCATCGGTGAGGTCTGGGAGGATGCTTCCAACAAGATCGCCTATTCCGAGCGCCGCAAGTATTTTCAGGGCGGCGAGTTGGACAGCGTGATGAATTACCCGCTGCGCGATGCCATTTTGTCTTATCTCAACGGCGGCACAGCCGAGCATTTTGCCGAAACGATGGAGGTCATCCGCGAAAACTACCCGCACGATGTGTTCTACGGGCTGATGAACATTATCGGTACGCACGACACGGCGCGTGCGCTGACCTTGCTGGGTGTATCCGATGAGGAATGGAAGCTCGACCGTGACGGGCGCGCGCACTATACGCTGCCGCCCAGCCGGCTGGAGAGCGCCAAGCGGCGTCTGAAGCTCGCCGCAACCATCCAGTTTACGATGCCCGGTTCGCCCACCATCTACTACGGCGACGAAGCCGGACGGCAGGGCTTTGAGGACCCGTTCAACCGCCGCACCTACCCGTGGGGGCAGGAGGACCGCGAGATGCTCGCGTTCTACCGCCGCCTGTGCAACCTGCGCGCGGACAGCAACACGCTGGCCAACGGCGCGCTCAATTTCCTCGAGTGCCACGGTGCGCTGTTGCAATATGAGCGCGTCAGCGACCATTCGCGCATCATGGTCATCGTCAACCGCGGCCACAACACGGTTGAAACCTATGCCCATGCATTGTATGTGGTGGATATGCTCAGCGGCGAGGGGTTCGACGACGCGGACAGCCACGGCGTCCACCTGACTGTGCCGCCGGAGACTGCTTATATTCTGCGCTGTTTCGGCACACCGTAACAGGGATGCGTGTCCGGCGGTGCGTTGCCATGCCGTAACCGAGAAAGGAGCCTGTATTATGGAGATGAGAGAAAAAACCCTGTCCCAGAAGTATTACTTTCAGGGGAATATCATGAGCGCCCGGCTCGATCAGGTTAAACTGCCAAACGGCAAAACTGCCCCGCGCGAGATTTGCGAGCATCTGGGCGGCGTGGGCGTGCTGCCCATCGACAAGGACGGCAATATCATTCTGGTGCGGCAGTACCGCTACCCCTATGACGAACTGACGCTGGAAATCCCGGCGGGCAAGCTCGACCATGGCGAGGGCGAGGATATCGAGGCCTGCGGCATGCGCGAGCTGAAAGAGGAAACCGGCTGCACAGCGGGGCGGATCGTGCCGCTCGGCTGCATCTACCCGTCGCCCGGCTTTTTGACCGAGGTTGTGCACATGTTTGCCGCGCTCGACCTGACCGAGGGCGAAATGCAGCCCGACGAGGACGAGTTTGTCGAGGTTGTGCGCCTGCCGCTGGCCGAGGTTGAGGCAATGGTCGAGCGCAACGAGATCCGCGACGGCAAAACCGTGGTCGCGCTCTACCGCGCCCGGCTCAAAGGGCTTTGCTGAGCCGCATACCGTACGCATCGCCATGTCCCCGGGGAGGTTTTTATGGATAAGAAAAAAATTCTGGTCGTGGAAGATGAAAAGGCGATCGCCGATATCTTAGTGTTCAACTTGCAGCGCGAAGGGTATAGCACCATGGTTGCCTATGATGGGACGGAAGGGCTGCGCGCCGCGCTCAAGGAAGCGCCAGACCTCATCCTGCTCGACGTGATGCTGCCCGAAATGGACGGCTTTGCCGTGCTCGGCCACATCCGCGAAAAGCAGGATACCCCGATCATCATGCTCACCGCCCGCGAGGAGGAGACCGACAAGGTGCTCGGCCTTGAACTGGGCGCGGACGACTATATCACCAAGCCCTTTTCCATGCGCGAATTGATGGCGCGCGTCAAGGCCAACATGCGCCGCACGCTGTCCGGCGAGGAGCGGGAAAAGCCCGCCGTGCCGCAGGGCGGCGGCCTGCGTATCTCGCGCGATAACGGCATGGTGTACAAAAACGGCCGCGCGCTGGAACTGTCCGCGCGCGAGTTTGATATCCTGTGCTTCCTGTCCGCCGCCCCCGGGCGCGTATTCTCGCGCGAGGAGCTGATGGAGCAGGTGTGGGGGTATGAATACTACGGCGACCTGCGCGCAGTGGATGTCGCCATCCGCCGTCTGCGCGAAAAGGTGGAGGACCAGCCCGCCAGCCCGCGCTATATCATGACAAAGCGCGGCATGGGCTACTATTTTGCCGACCAATGAGCCGCGTCCCCGCCGGGGACAATGACAAAACAGGCGCGGCTGCGCCCCGGCCGCCGGAGGTGTTTTTTTGTTCCGTTCACTTCACATGAAGCTGGTGCTGATCCTTGTGCTGATGATCGTTTCGGTCATGGCGGTGGTGGGTACGTTCCTCATCAACAGCGTCAGCACCTTCTATCTGGACAGCTTCTATGAGCAAATGCAGAATGTGTTCAACCAGTCCAGTGCGATGGAGTCCCTGCAGGAGGCGGCGGCCGAACAGGGCGCGCCCGGCTTGCAGACGGTCATCGCGGCCCGGGAGAGCGCGCTCGGCATTGACGATTACCGCAATTACTATATCCTCGATGCCGAGGGGCGCTATCTGGAGGGGTCGAACCCGAATATCACGCTCACGCGCACGAGTAATATCGTTGCGGCGATGGCGGGCGAGGTCGGCACGCGCTCGGCGGTGTCGGACAGCGTGATGGATATCGCTGTGCCCATCGACAAGGAGGGCGACGGCAGCGTGGACTATATCGTCTACATCACCGACGACAAGAGCGAGATTTCCGACCTGTCGTGGCGCTTTTTCCAGATCGTCATGCAGGCGATGATGTTCGGCCTGCTCGCGGCGATCCTGCTGTCCTTTCTACTCAGTAAGACCATCACCACCCCGATCGAGCGCATCACCGAGGGTGCGCGCTCGATTGCGGAGGGCAATTTCGATCAGGATCTGGGCGTGCAGTCGTCTGACGAGATCGGCGAGCTGACGCGCTCGTTCAACTACATGGCGCAGCGGCTGAAAAGCACGGTGGGCGAGGTGCAGGGCGAGCGCGACAAGCTGAGCACCCTGTTCCTGCACATGACCGATGGCGTGGCCGCCTTTACGACCGATGGACGGCTCATCCACATGAACCCGGCCACCGAGAACCTGCTCGGCGTGCGCATGGGCAGCAACCTGACCTTTGACGAGCTGTTTTCCGACCTTGACATGCCCAATTCGGACGAGACGGTCATGCGCAGCTTTTTGACCAGCGAGATCACGCGCCGCGGGCGCGTGCTGTCCATCACGCTCGCGCCCTATGGCGCGCTGGACGGCGAGGGTGGCGTGATCTCGGTCATCCACGATATCACCGAGCAGCGGCGGCTGGACGACGCGCGGCGCGAGTTCGTCGCCAATGTTTCGCATGAGCTGCGCACGCCGCTGACCAACATCCGCTCGTACACCGAAACGCTGCTCGATGCTGCGGGCGATATCCCGCTGGACACCGAAAAGCAGTTCCTCGGCGTTATTTCGAGCGAATCCGAGCGCATGGCGCGCATCGTGACCGATTTGCTGACGCTATCCAAGCTGGACTACGGCCGTATGGAGCTGCGTATGACGCGCTTTTCGCTTGCCGAGCTGCTCAAGAAAGTGGCAAACGCCATGAAACTCACCGCAGAGAACAGCGGCCACGAGATGGTTGTGGACGCGCCGGACAGCTTGCCGGATATTGTGGCCGACCGCGAGCGCATCGAACAGGTGGTTGTGAACATCCTGTCCAACGCGGTCAAATATACCCCTGCGGGTGGGCATGTCCGGCTGGCGGCCTGCATGGTGGGGACAAACCGCGTGCGTATTACGGTGGAAGACGACGGCGTTGGCATTCCCGCGGCTGATGTGCCGCGTCTGTTTGAGCGTTTTTACCGCGTCGATAAAGCGCGCAGCCGCGCGGCCGGCGGCACCGGTCTGGGGCTTGCGATCGCTAAGGAGATCGTCGAGCAGCATGAAGGCAAGATCGCGCTGGCCAGCGAGTACGGCAAGGGCACGACCGTGACCATCGTGCTGCCGACCGACCTGCCCACCAACCGGGAGGAGGGGCCGGTATGACCGGGCCGAGCCGCTCGGCGCGGAACACGGCAAAAAACGTATCGCTGATCGTGCTGATCGTGCTGTTGCTGGTTCTTTGCGCCGCCAATTGGCTGCTGGGCATGAACGTTGCGCAGATGCCGGCCGACCATTTGCTGCGCCGTGCGCACGACCATCTGTTCGGCGGCGCGGTCGGTTATGAGCTGCGCTCGTCGGGCGTGGCTGCGGCTGAACCGGCGCAGGTCGCGCTGACCGTGGACGGCCAGCTGACCGGTGTGCAGTACGACCTGACCGATGTGGATACTGGTCTTGCAGCCGTGCGCGAGGTTTGGGCGCAGGTGCTGGCTGATGCCGAGCTGGCCGTCTGCGGCGAGGCCGAGTTGACCGCCGCGCTCTGGTCGGGCGACTGCGCCGTGCTGGGTTACCACGGCGCGATCCCGCTGGGTGCGGTTGCGGGCTGGATGGGCGCTTCGCACCGCAGCAACGAGGAAATACAGGTGGAAACGCTCGTCTATGCCGATGCACCCGGGCGTTTGTTCGTGCGCGCCGGGGACGGCAAGCTGTATGCCGCGCGCGCCAAAGCGGACGCGAGTGTGTTCAGCCGCGCGCAACAGGCGTTCCGCGGACAGTCCTGCAAGTTTGCAGGCGAAGCCTACGCGGTCTGGGCGGAAACACTGTTGTTCGACGGTGAAACGCTGTCGTTGCCGCTGTTGCGGGAAGAAAAGATCGACCTGTTCGCCACCCAGAACGGCACCGGACTGGAAGACCTGCTGCAATCCTTCGGTTTTTCGGCTTATACGAACTTCTACGCGGAGCAGAACGGGCAGGTGCGCGTGTTTATCGACAATGTCAGCACGCTGCGCGTGAGTGCGGACGGTCTGCTGCAATACGCGGCGGCTGCGGAAAACAGCACGGTGCGCGCCTATGACGAGGGTGAGGTCAGCGGTTTGTCCGCGCTGGATGCGCAGATGGACAGCGCACGCCTGATTTTGGACGCTGCGCTGCGCGCGGGTGAAACCGACACGCACGCGTCGCTTTACACCGCTGTGCAGCAGGGCGAGCAGACAACGCTGGTGTTTTCACAGCTGTACGGCGGCGTGCCCGTGCTGGGCGACGCCGACTTTGCGGCGTTCCGCTTTGAGGGCGGCACGCTGGTTTCTGCCACGATCCGGCTCCAGCGTTTTGCCGCGCAGCAGGAGTACCGCACGGTGCTGCCCGCACGGCAGGCAGCGGCGGGCGCACTGGGCGACAAATGCGGCCTGATGGTCGCGTACCGTGCAAACGACGAAGGGGTTTATGTGCCTGCACGGTTTTATCTGGAAGATGCGGGCTGAGATGGGAGGTGAGACCGCTTGCAATGGGATAAGGTAAAAAATATCCTGATCGCCATCTTGCTCGCGGTCAACCTGTTCCTGATGGGCAGTCTGGTCGCCAAGTTCTGGCAGAATTGGCAGCGCGCGGACGAGCTGGAAGCCAACCTGCGCACGCTGGCCGAGGGCTACGGTGTCACGCTGGCGGAAGGTTTCCGCCTGCCGCAGGATAAGGTGCTGCCCACGCTGTCGCTCGACCGCAGCCGGACAGATGAGGAAGCGGTCGCGCAGGCCATGCTGGGTGCGGATGCGGAGCGCACCGAGCGGGAGGATGGCACCGTACGCTTTGAGAGTGCGGACGGTTCGGCCGAATGGGGCGCGGACGGTTCGCTGCACGCCTCCCTTTTTACGGATGGGGACGCGCCCGCAGATGCGGATGCAGCCTTGCGGCAGGCGCGGCGGTTGTTTTCCGCGTGGGGGCTGCTGGCGTCGGACGCCACCTTGCAGGCGGACGGCACCGCCGTTACGCTGACGGGGGAGGTCGCCGGCCAGCCCGTACACAACCGCACGCTGACGCTGCGCTTTGATGAGGCGGGCGGCGTTGCGCTGGACGGGCTTTGGAGCTTTGGCACACCGTATACCACCGTGCGCGGCAGCGGCGTATCCTGCAACGCGGCGGACGCGTTGCTCGAGTTCGTGGCACGGGCGGGGGACGCGCAGCAGATCCGGTCGATGACAGCCGGCTACCGGATGGAAATGGACGGCAGCCGCCGCCTGCAACTCACGCCAACTTGGAAGATCGTAACCGATTCGGGTGAATATTTGGTGGATTGTGCCAAAAAAACAATCATAGATCAGGAAAATTGAAAAAAATCTTTCCTTTATTAAAAATTGTGGTACAATAAACTGGTGAGAATTTGCGGGCGCACCCGGTGGTGCGCGTGCTCATAGAATACAGTGACAGAAGCAGGAGCGCGGTGACGGCGCGCATGCAAGAGTGAGGAGTAGGTAGGTTTGACCAAGTATGTCATCAACGGCGGTAAAACGCTTAACGGAGAGGTCACGATCTCGGGCGCGAAGAACGCGGCGGTCGCGATCGTACCGGCAGCACTGCTGGCGGACGGCCCGGTGCGCATCGAAAACGTACCCAAGATCATCGACGTGACGTTACAGCTGGAGATCATGCGCGAGCTGGGTGCGCAGATCCGGCTGGTCAATATAACAACAGTGGAGATCCAGAATACCCAGCACCCCAGCCTCAAGCCGCACGAGCTGGAGCGCAAGTTGCGCGCTTCTTATTACCTGCTCGGTGTGCTGCTTGGCAAGTACGGCTTTGCCGAGGTCGCGATGCCGGGCGGCTGCAACTTTGGCGGCGTGCGCCCGATCGACCAGCACATCAAGGGCTTTGAGGCGCTGGGCGCGACCGTGACGCTGCCCAAGGGCGGGTACATCCGCGCTGAAGCCCCGGAGGGCGGGCTGCACGGCGCGCATATCTATTTCGACGTGGTATCGGTCGGCGCGACGATGAACATCATGCTCGCGGCGGTGCTCGCCAAGGGCCAGACCATTATGGAAAACTGCGCTAAGGAGCCGCATATCGTCGACCTGGCGAATTTCCTCAATGCCATGGGCGCAAACGTCAAGGGCGCGGGCACGGATGTTATCAAGATCCGCGGCGTTGAGCGTCTGCACGGCGGCAGCTATTCCATCATTCCTGATCAGATCGAGGCCGGTACGTTTATGGCGGCGGTTGCGGCCTGCGGCGGCTCGGTGCTGGTCAAAAACGTCATCCCCAAGCATCTGGAGTGCATCACGGCCAAGCTCAAGGAGATGGGCGTCGAGGTCACCGAGTTTGACGATGCGGTGCTCGTGCGCCGTGAGGGACGGCTGACCAAAACCAATGTCAAAACCATGCCCTATCCGGGCTTCCCGACCGATATGCAGCCGCAGATGACGACCGCGCTGTGCCTTGCCGAAGGCACAAGCATCGTCACCGAGGGCGTGTGGGACAGCCGTTACCGCTACACCGAGGAGCTGGCGCGCATGGGCGCGAACATCCATGTCGACGGCAAGATCGCGGTGATCGAGGGCGTAGAGGAATTCAAGGGCGCACCGGTGCGCGCGCACGACCTGCGCGCGGGCGCGGCGATGGTCATTGCGGGTCTGGCGGCTAAGGGCGTGACTCAGGTCGAGCAGGTGCAGAACATCGAGCGCGGCTATGAAACGCTGGTGGAGAAGTTTGTGGCGCTGGGCGCGGATATGTACCGCTCCGAGATCCCGGACTCCATGGGCATGGCCGAGCGCGCATAAAAACAAGGAAACCGTCACAGCGGAGGGGGCAACCTCTCCGCTGTTTTGGAAAGCAAAGGAGTTTGAAGTTTGGCCGAGCGGTTTTATTACAGCATTGCAAGCGGGTCGACGGGCAACTGTGGCCTGTACATAGCGGATGGGACGGCGATCCTGATCGACCTTGGTGTGTCGTTTCGCAAAATCACGACCGCGCTGGGCGCGGTCGGGCTGGGGGTGGACGATATCGCCGCCGTGTTGTTGACGCACGAGCATATCGACCACGTCAAGGGGCTGCCGATGTGGCTGAAAAAGGCCAAAGCGCCCGTGTTTGCCTCGCGCGGTACGGCGGAGGCGCTCGCGGATAAAGACCCCTCCTGCGCCGACCGCCTGAACGAATTTGACAGCGGCGAGGCGTTCTGGGTGCGCGACGTGGATATCGCGTCGTTTGCCACCCCGCATGACGCGGCCGACAGCGTGGGCTATGTGTTCGATGATCGGGGCAGCCGGTTCGGCTTTGCAACCGACCTCGGCTTTGTCCCGCGCGAGGCGGCGGCGCTGCTGCGCGGCTGCGAGACCGTTGTGCTGGAAAGCAACCACGACCCGCACATGTTGCAGGCCGGGCCGTACCCTTATGCGCTCAAAATGCGCGTGGCTGGGCCATCCGGCCACCTGTCTAACCCGGATTGTGCGGTGTTCGCAGCCGATCTGGTGCGGCACGGCGCGCGCAATCTGGTGCTGGCCCACCTGAGTGAAAAGAACAATATGCCGGCGCTGGCACTCCAGCAGACGGTGGGCGCATTGCGCGGCCTGCCGGACTGCGCGGTGCAGGTTGCGCCGCGCGACCGGATGGAGGCGCCGCTGCGTCTCGGGGAGGAAGCGTTATGCTCGCTGTCCGGCTGATCTGCGTCGGCAAGCTCGGCGAAAAATTCTGGGCTGAGGCTGTGCGCGAATATGAAAAGCGCCTTGGCGCATATTGTAAATTAGAGATCATCGAACTGCCCGAGCAGCGTCTGCCACAGACGCCGTCGGATGGCGAGATCGCACAGGCGCTGGACAAGGAAGCGGCGCTGATCGAAGCGAAAATCCCGCAGGGCGCGGCAGTGGTCGCGCTGTGCGTGGAGGGCAAAGAGATGTCCTCCGAACAGTTGGCCGATTACCTCGGCCGGCTGACCGTCGGCGGCACCAGCCGCGTGTGCCTGGTTATCGGTGGGTCGTGCGGCCTGTCGGACAAGGTAAAAAACCGTGCGGCGCTGCGGCTTTCCATGTCGCCGATGACGTTCCCGCACCACCTCGCACGCGTCATGGTGCTCGAGCAGCTATATCGCGCGCTCAACATCGCCGCGGGCGGCAAGTATCACAAATGAGCGCGGGACAGGGCTGCAAGACGCGCTATCCGCTGCTGCTGGCGCATGGCCTCGGCGTGACCGAGCATGGCGGGCTGTATGTGCCGTGGGGGCGCATTCCGGACGTGCTGCGCGCGCAGGGGGCGCAGGTGTTTTTCGGCGGGCAGGACGCGTGGGGCAGCATCGAGGACGGCGCGGCGCGGCTGGCCAATGCAGTGCAGCGCATCCGGCGTGAAACCGGCAGCGCGCGCGTCAACATCATCGCCCATTCCAAAGGCGGGCTGGAAGCGCGCCACCTGATCTCAGGGATGGGGTATGGCCGGTATGTGGCTTCGCTGACCATGCTTGCCACGCCCAACCGCGGTTCCTGTGTGGCCCAGTGGCTGCTGCGCGTGCAGCCGGGTATTACGGTCTGGGCACAAGGTAACGACGCATGGTGGCGGCGGCACGGTGACACTGCCCCCATGACGCTGCGCGCGGGCAGGCAACTGACCCCGGCCTATCTGGAGGGCTTCAACCGCACCCATCCGGATGCCAACTGCGTTTACTACCAAAGCTGGGGCGCGTTGCTGGGCAAGAGTGTGGATACCGGCATGCGGCTGACGCACGGCTTGTTCTATCCGGCCCATGGCAGCAGCGACGGGCTGGTCACGCCCGCGTCCGCGCGCTGGGGACGCTACCGCGGTACACTGCAAAACGTCAGCCACCAGCAGCTGGTCGACGCGACCGGGAAGGATTGCGGCGCGTTTGACGTGCGCGCGTTCTATGTCCGGCTGGTAGGCGAACTGGCGGAAATGGGATTTTAAGGCGGCAGGTGCGCCGCGCGGCGCGAATCTTTTGGAAAAAAAGATTTACATTGCCCGTATCATTCGGTAAAATATAAGGTAAGAGAAAATAGCATCAGGAGGAGCATCCTTATGATTATCACGATAACGCTCAATGCCGCGCTCGACCGCACGCAGCACATTGAGCATCCGCTGGTGGTCGGCAAGCTCAACCGCGCGGTATCCAGCCATCTGGAACCGGGCGGCAAGGGCATCAACGTGTCCCGTGCGATCAAGGCGCTGGGCGGTACGAGCGTTGCAACCGGCTTTACCGCAGGCACCAACGGCCGTATGCTCAAGGATATGTTGACCTCTGCGGATATCCACCATGATTTTGTCGACGTGGCAGGCCAGATGCGTGTGAACACGCAGATTATCGACGCGCAGGGCGGGCATACCGAGGTCAACGAGCCGGGCAGCAAGATCGAGGACGCGGATTTTCTGCGCCTGCTCGACCGTATGGAAGGCTATCTGGACGAGGGGAATGTTTTTGTGCTAGCAGGCTCGACCCCGCCGGAGTTCCCGCTGAAAAACTACCGGAAGCTGTGTAAGACGATCAAAAAGCGCGGCTGCAAGCTGATTATTGACGCGCAGGGCGACCTGTTGCTCGAGGCATTGCAGTGCGAGCCGGATTTCGTCAAGCCCAACATTTTCGAACTGGCTGAGGCCGTGGGCGACAAGCCCTCTGCCGATCCCGAGGTGGTTGTGGTGTCCGCCCGCAAGATGCTCGACATGGGCGCGCGTGCGGTGTGTGTTTCCATGAGCCAGGAGGGCGCGGTGCTGGTATCCAAGGATGAGTCCGAGGCGCTCTATGTCAACACCAACCCCAAGATCTACGACGAAGGCTCGGTCGGCACGGGCGACGCAATGGTCGGCGCGATTGCCAACGCGATGCACAACAACCTCAAGTTCGAGGAGATGGCGCGCCTTGCGGTCTCGACCGCGCGTGCAAGCTGCCGCCTCGCAGGCACCGAGATGGCGTCGCTGAAAAAGGTTTATGAGGTCTATGAGACCACGCAGGTCTACATACTTTAAATAACGCGCAAGCGAAGCCGGGTGGTTATCCGCCCGGCTTTTTCCTGCTTTTACGATTTGGTAGGCATGCGGTGGGAAAACAGGCTGACGCTTTTTTCCAATGGGTCTATAATAAGTGGAAAGATGTTTTATCGTAAGGGCAGCGCAAAAGGTGTATGTCCTGTTTGCCGTATCCGATTACCCTGCGTTGCTACCCTGATGGTGGGTTTAGGCCATCAGGGCGCTCTACTATGTTTATCGGCAATATTTTGCCAAGTAGGGAGAGTTAACCTATGAAAACGCTGCGTTGCGCGATAGTGGCTCTTTTGCTAGTGGGTCTGATGGCCGCTGGCATCCCGGTTCAGGCATTTGCTACCGGACGGAAAGTGGTCCGGGTGGGTTTTCCTATCCAGCAGAACAACTCTTTTGTAGATGAAAATGGCAATTATGCCGGCTATCTGGTCGATTATCTCAATCAGCTAAGCATGTATACCGGCTGGGAGTATGAGTATGTGCAGGTGGAGGGCGACCTCAATACCCAGTTGTCCACGCTGCTGGATATGTTGCAGACGGGCGAGATTGATATGCTGGGCACCATGAATCGCAATAGCGAATTGGAGCAGTTATTCCTCTATCCCAGCTACAATTATGGAACGGCGTATACAACCTTGACCGTCCGCGACGATGCACAGGAATGGGTCGAGGATGACTATGAACACTGGGATGGTATTACCGTTGCAACATATCCAAAACTTGAGGGACGGATGGAGCTGTTGGAGCAATACGCAGCGGTCAATGGCTTTACTTATCAGACCGTGGAGTGCGAAACGCAGGAGGAGACCTTGCGTGCGGTGCGTGAGGGCAGGGCTGACGCTACCATTCAGGTAGATGTGTCCATGGCAGATGGTTTCCGGGGAATCGCCCGGTTTGCGCCTACACCATATTACTTTGCCCTCTATAAAGGCAACACCCGTCTGCTGCAAGAGCTGAATGTGGCGCTAAGCACGATGAACCGGACATATCCACATTTGCAGACCGAGCTATATAACCGTTATTTTGCGTTCAAAAACCAATTTTTCCTCTCAGAGGATAATGAGGCTTTGATTCGGTCGTTGGGCACGGTACGGGTGCTGTTCTATGAAGGAAACGCTCCGTTCCAATATATGAAGGGCGGCCAAATCAGCGGCATTGCGGCAGATTACATCAAGCGTTTTTCTGAGGCTACCGGGTTGAAATATGAAACGGTGGTAGCAGAGTCCTTTGGGGATGGGCTTGACCTGATTGATAAGGGCGAGGTGGATATCGTAGCCTGCATCGCGACAAATTCGAAGGTCGTATCACAAAAGGGGCTTCGCCTGTCCTTACCCTATTTCACCAGTAACAGAGTAGTGGTATCTGCGGCGTCTACCAACCAGCAAGGCTATACCGATGAAATGGACTTCTGAACAAATACGGAAGCGGCCTTGAATCAACTGTGCGCCGGAGACCCGGCGGTATATTGGATGGACTCATTTTCTGTCAATTACTATCTGCGTAAGCAGGCAATTTACCACGATATCAAGGTGGATTGGGGCAATACGCAGCCATGTACCTACGCGGTAGGTGTGACGGATAGGATGCCGGAGGAATTGCTAACCATCCTGAACCACTATGCCAGTTCGCTGGATGCTACGGTTAAGCAGAATATGCTCAACCAAAGCTCGGCGGATGCGGTGGAATACACCCTGACCGAACTGCTGTACATCTATCGGCACTGGATTTTGAGCGCGGTGGTTGTCCTGAGCCTGCTGTGCTGCATCTATGTGCTCTACTTCCGTGGCAAGCGGGCGCACCAGCAGATGGAGGCCAGCGTATATAAACTCAATCAGCTTTGTCGGTACGATGAACTCACCGGGGCGAATAACGGTGCCTACTTCCGCAAGCTGCTTGAGCAGGCTTGTCAGGAAAATGTCCGCTGGCGCTGGCGGCGCTGAATGTCCGCAATTTTAAATACATCAATGAGACGTTCGGCCTGATTGCGGCGGACCGTGTCCTGTGTCAGATTAAGCTGGTACTGGACAACAGTGTCCATACCGGTGAATTTTTCTGCCGGGAATCGGCGGATGTATTCTATATTGCGTTGCAAGAAAATACCCCGGAGGCGTTTGCTGCCCGGATACATAGGATTTGCGCCCGCATCCGTCAAGAAGTGCGACAAATATTGCAGGATTATCCGCTCGCGCTTTACAGCGGTGGCGTGTTGACGGCGCAGTCACCGGAGCCGTATTCGGCCACGAATCTGAGTTATATGATGGCGTCGTTGGCGCAGGCCAAAAAGGAAAACCGGCAGGATATCTGCATTTATGATGAAAAGCTGCATCAGGCGGAGCAGCTGCGGCACTATGTGGAAAGCCATATGCATACGGCGCTGGCGGCTGAGGAATTCCAGCTCTACCTGCAACCTAAGATGGATCTGAGCGAGGGGTGCCTGTACGGGGCGGAGGCTTTGGTGCGGTGGCAGCCGAAGGATCGGGATATGATCTTCCCGGATCAGTTTATCCCCTTGTTTGAGGAAAACGGCTTTTGCGTACAGTTGGATCTGTACATGGTAGAGCAGGCCTGCAAGCAGTTGCGCACCTGGATAGATCAGGGGATGACCCCGATTTCTATTTCTGTCAACCAGACCAAGCTGCTGTTTGGCCGGGAGGACTATGTGGACAGATTGCTGGCGATCACCAGAAAATATCAGGTGCCGCCAAAGTATATCACCTTGGAGATCTTAGAGGGGTTGGCGCTGGACAGCATAGAAAAGCTCAACAGCGTGATTGAGCGGCTCAATGCTGCGGGTTTCCGGGTGTCTATGGATGATTTCGGCAGCGGGTATTCTTCGCTCAATACGTTGGGCAAGATCAAAATCGACGAGCTAAAGTTGGACCGCCTGTTCCTGTATGACGTAGCAAAGGATACGCAC
>DGYFI06202__coassemble_639_pt1 | contig 20887 bp, 20 predicted proteins | sample DGYFI06202__metabat2_high_PE_015 | metagenome-assembled genome bin DGYFI06202 | reverse complement strand
CCTGCTCGTTTCGCTCGGGCTGGGTATCGGTCATATATCGTTGCTGCCCTTTGACGTGACCGCTGTGGCGCAAGGGCTGATTTTTGTGCTGCTGGTCGGCTCGTTTGCGATCGAGCTGAAATTCCATGAGCGCATGAACGCCGCGCAGGTTGCGTGGGGCTTTTTCGGCGCGCTGCTCGTGCCGTATCTGCTGCTCAGTTTGGTACGCATCTTCCAGATGGATTTCCTGCCGCCGATTGGGGAGACCGATCTGCGTATCGGGCAGTTCATCGTGCTGCTGCCGCTGCTGGCTGCGTGGGGCGCGGATACCTGCGCGCTGTTCACCGGCATGGCGTTCGGCAACCATAAGCTCGCGCCGGTCGTCAGCCCGAAAAAGACGGTCGAGGGCGCGGTTGGCGGTGTCATCGGCGGCGCGCTGTTTGTGCTGTTGGCGGCATTGCTGCTGAATATATTCCTTGATCTGGATATGCCGATTTGGATGGCCGTGCTGCTGGGCGGCGTGGGCGCGGTGCTGGGCGAGATCGGCGACCTGTCGTTCTCAGTCATCAAGCGCCAGACCGGCATCAAGGACTACGGCCATATCTTCCCGGGGCACGGCGGCGTGCTCGACCGCTTTGACAGCGTACTGTTTGTCGCGCCGTTTGCGGAGATTTTGTTCCGGATCGTCTGGTAAACACTCTAAGGGGGACGCTGTCCCCCTTAGATACGAAAAAAGTTCCTGAAGAAACTTTTTTCGATAACCCCCTCTCGTCCGCACGGCGGACGAGGACGCGCTGCCACAGCGCGGGCAGCGGAATCGCAGTCCGGCGAAGCCGGACTTCGATGTAAATGAATGTGGCTTCCGTATGAAAAGCCGCTGCGGACTTTAAAGCCGCGTTTTAGGAGAATGAACATGAAAAAAATAGCGATTCTGGGATCGACCGGTTCGATCGGCACGCAAACGGTCGATATTTTGCCCTCGATTGACGCTGAAGTCGTCGCATTGACGACAAACCGGCGCATAGACTTACTTGAGCAGCAGGCGCGTGCGCTGCGTCCCAAAATGGTGTGCGCCTGCGAGGAGCAGGCGGCGCGCGACCTCAAGGTCAAACTCGCGGATACGGATATCAAGGTGCTGTCCGGCATGGACGGCCTGACCGCCTGTGCGGCGGAGTCGGGCGCGGATATCGTTGTGACCGCAGTCGTCGGTATGGTCGGCCTGTTGCCGACGCTGGCCGCGATCAACGCGGGCAAGGACATCGCGCTGGCGAACAAGGAAACGCTCGTGTGCGCGGGTGGGCTGGTCATGCGCGCGGCGCGCGACAAAGGTGTTAAGATCCTGCCGGTCGACTCCGAGCATTCTGCCATCTTCCAATGCGCGCAGGCCGCGCATGGCAATCCGCTCGCGAAAATCATCCTGACCGCGTCCGGCGGCCCGTTTTTCGGCAAGACCGCCGCGGAGATGCGGCATGTGACGCGTGAGCAGGCGCTGGCGCATCCGAACTGGTCGATGGGTGCCAAAATCACGATCGACTCGGCGACCATGATGAACAAGGGGCTTGAACTGATTGAGGCGATGTGGCTGTACGACATGGCGCCGGAGGACATTGAAATCGTCATCCACCGCGAGAGCATCGTGCATTCGGCGGTGGAATTTGCCGACGGCGCGATGATCGCGCAGCTCGGCCTGCCGGATATGCGCCTGCCTATCCAGTACGCGCTCACCTATCCGGCACGCGTGCCGTGCAAGGTGCCGCGGCTGAATCTGGCCGAGGCCGCTAAGCTGACGTTTTATGCACCGGATTACGAGGCGTTCCCGGCGCTGAACCTCGCGCGGCAGGCGGCTGTGCAAAAGGGCGACCGCGGCGCGGTGCTCAACGGTGCGAATGAGGCGGCGGTCGGGCTGTTCCTCGATGGCAAGATCGCCTTTGGCGAGATCGCCGAGCGGGTGGCACGCGCGCTGGATACCATCCCGTACCGGCGCGAGGTCACGCTTGACGATGTGCTGGCCGCAGACGCGGCGGCGCGTGTGGCGGCACGCGCCTGATTTCGGTTTCCCACCGTTTGGAAAGGAGAGCTGCATAGGTGCAAACCATTTTGTCCGTTATTCTGGCTATTTTTGCGTTCGGCGTGCTGGTGATCGTGCATGAGTTCGGGCATTTCATCACGGCCAAACGCGGCGGGGTACAGGTCAACGAATTTTGGATTGGTATGGGGCCAACGCTGCTGAAAAAGCAGCATCGCGGTACGCTGTATTGCCTCAAGCTGTTGCCCATCGGCGGCGCGTGCGTGATGGAGGGCGAGGACGGCGAAAGCGAAAACGCGCATGCCTTCGGCAAGGCAAGCCTGCCGCGCCGTATGCTGATTGTGGTCGCGGGTGCGCTGATGAACTTCCTTGTCGGCTTTTTGATCGTGCTGGCGGTCATGCAGCCCAACGGCCCGAATGGCGGATATATCATCTCCACGCTGGCCTCTGTTGACCCGGCGAGCACCGCTGCGGCGGACGGCGGTTTGCAGGCAGGCGACGAGATATTAAAGGTCGATGGCTACCGCATCCTGCTGCGCAGCGACTTTGAAACGGCGCTGGCGCGCGGGGACGACACGGTGTACGAGATCGTCGTGCGGCGGAACAGCGAAAAGGTGACGCTACCTGCGGTACGGCTGGAAGCGTCCATCGAGGGAGAGGACGGCCGCAAACTCATCGGCCTGAGCTTTGCCGAGCAGCCGGCCAGCATTGGCCTGCACCTGAGCATGTCCGTGCGCACGGCGGTCAGCTATGCGCGTATGGTCTGGGCAAGTCTTGGTATGTTGGTCAGCGGGCAGGTCGGCGTCGACCAGCTCTCCGGCCCGGTTGGCGTGACCGAGGTGATGGCGACGACCGCGCAGTACAGCCTGCGCTCGTTCTTCCAGCTCGTGGCGTTTATCTCGATCAATCTGGGCGTGATGAATCTGCTGCCGCTGCCCGCGCTGGACGGCGGACGGCTGCTGTTTTTGCTGGTCGAGGCGGTGCGGCGCAAGCCGGTGCCGCCCAAATATGAAGGGTATATTCACGCGGCAGGGCTGGCGCTGCTGCTCGCGCTTATGGTTTATGTGACGGGGCAGGATATTTTGCGTATCATTATGGGAGGTGTAGGAACGTGAAACAGACCAAACAGATCATGGTGCGGGACGTGGCGGTCGGTGGTGGCGCACCGGTTTCGGTGCAGTCCATGACCAACACGGACACCCGCGACGCAAAAGCGACGCTGGCGCAGATCCGTGCGCTGGCCGATGCCGGCTGCGACATTGTGCGCTGCGCCGTGCCGGACGCGCAGGCGGCGGAGGCGCTGAAGGAAATCTGCGCCGCCTCGCCCATCCCGGTTGTGGCAGATATCCATTTTGACTACCGGCTCGCGCTCGCCTCCATTGAGGCGGGCGTGGATAAGATCCGCCTTAACCCCGGCAACATTGGCGGCGCCGACCGCGTGCACGCGGTCGTGCAAGCGGCCAAGGCGCGGAACATCCCGATCCGCATCGGCGTCAACTCCGGCTCGGTGGAGAAACACATTCTGGAGAAGTTCGGCGGCCCGACGCCCGAGGCGATGGTCGAGTCCGCGCTCTACCATGTTGGGCTGCTCAACGACTGCGGCTTTGACGACATCTGCATTTCGATCAAGTCGTCGTCCGTGCCGGACACCATGCAGGCCTACCTGCTGGCGCATGAAAAGACGCATTATCCGCTCCACCTCGGCGTGACCGAGGCGGGCACCGAGTACATGGGCACGATCAAATCGGCGGCCGGTATCGGCGGCCTGCTGGCGCTCGGCGTAGGCGATACCATCCGCGTTTCCCTGACCGACGATCCGGTCAAGGAGATTTATGCGGCGCGGGCGATTTTGAAGGCGGTCGGACGTGCGGAGGATGGTATCAACGTTGTCTCCTGCCCGACCTGCGGCCGCACCCGCATCGACCTGATCGGCATTGCCAAGGAGGTCGAGCAGCGCTGCATGCAGATTCACGGCAAAAAGCTCAAGGTTGCGGTGATGGGCTGCGCGGTAAACGGCCCGGGCGAGGCACGCGAGGCCGACCTCGGCATTGCGGGCGGCGACGGCGTCGGCCTGATTTTCCACCGGGGCGAAATCCTCAAAAAAGTGCCGCAGGACAAGCTGGTGGACGAGCTGATGTATATGATCGAGCATTTTGAAACCTGATCTGGAGGAAGGGTTCCGTTGGCAGGAAAACTGATTGACTTATTCCAAAATTGCAAATTTGCGGAGGGGGAACAGCACCTCGCCTCGGGCGAGGTGCGTTCTCTCGCATTTGGGGACAATAACACGGTGATGGTAGTCGAATTGGGGCTGGCGCAGGTTGTCAGCCGCAAGGCGATCGCAAGGGCGGAAAAACAGATCGCCGGGCAGTATGGCCTTGCGCGCGTGTGTATCGAGCCGCGCTATGACATGCCGGACGGCCCGAGCGAGGCGTACATCCGCACCCTGTACGAGAATATGGCATACCATATGCCGTCCGCGCGCGGCCTGCTCGACTGCGGCAAGTGGCGCTATGCGGACGGCGCGCTCGAAATCCCGATGGACGAGGTCAGCGAGCGGCATTTCTCGAATGCTTTGCGCCAGCTTGAGGCGCGCATGCTGCGCGAGCTGGGCGCGCCCTGTCCGGTGCGCGCGGTGCGGTGCGAGGTGTGCGACTGCGCGCCCGTGTCCGACGCGCCGGGACGCGAGGAGATGTTGCATCAGGCGATCGAGCAGGCGGCGGCCGAAACGCCCGCGCCTGCACCCAAGCCTAAAAAGCCGCGTCCCGCGCCGCGGCCGGAGCACACCGGTTATCAGCGGCCGCGTGCGGAAAAGGTGCGCGAGGACGACCTGATCTTCGGAAAGCTGATGCAGGACCCGATCGTGTCGGTCAACGAGGCCATCGCGGCCTACGATATGGTCACGGTGCAGGGCGAGGTGTTCTTCACCGACAACAAGGATATCCACAGCAAGAAAACCGGCAAGGACTATGTCAAGATCGCGTTCGATATGACCGACCGCACGAATTCCGTGCGGGTGTCCAAGTTCCTTGCCGCGGACAAGGCGGGCGACACGGCTTCCAAGATCAAAAACGGCCTGTACTGCACGGTGCAGGGCAAAATGGTGTACGATTCCTACGCGAAAGAGATGGTGCTCGAGCCGACCGGCATCGTCAAGGCCAAAAAGCCGGTGCGGCTGGACAAGGCCGAAGGGATGAAGCGCGTCGAGCTGCACCTACACACCAACATGAGCGCGATGGACGGCATGACCTCGACCGCGGCGCTGCTGTGCCGCGCGGCACAGTGGGGGCACCGTGCGATGGCAATCACCGACCACGGCGTGGCGCAGGCGTTCCCCGAAGCGCTGCACGCGCAGGAGGGCAAGCAGAAAAGCATCATCGGCGATATGAAGATCATCTACGGCATTGAGGCGTATTACATCAATGATGAGGATACGCTGTCGGTCGTGCGCGGTAAATCGGCCGAACCGCTGACCGGCACATTCATCGTCTTTGACCTCGAGACCACCGGCCTTAACCCCGCGAGCGAGGAGATCACCGAGATTGCGGCCGTGCGCGTGACCGACGGCGCGATTCAGGATTCTTTCCAAACCTACGTCAACCCGCACAAGCCCATCCCGCCCGAGATCACCGACCTGACCGGCATTTCGGACGAAACGGTCGCGGACGCGCCCGATCTGGCCGACGCCATCTCCAAGTTCCTCGCGTGGGCGGGGGAGGGCAGGTATCCGCTGGTCGCGCACAACGCGGGCTTCGACATGGGTTTTTTGCGCACGGCCTGCAAGCGGCTTTCCATCGAGCGGGACTTCACGGCCATCGACACGCTGGAGATGAGCCGCCTGATGCTGCCGCACCTGCATAAGTTTAAGCTGAATATCCTTGCAAAGGAATTGGCTGTCGGTCCGTTCGAGCACCATCGTGCAAGCGAGGACGCGGCGGTGCTGGGGCGCATTTTTGTAAAGCTGCTCGGGCGGCTGAAAGATGAACTGCACGCGGTGACGACGGCGGATATCAATCCCGTGCTTGCGGCCACCACGGATCGCAAAAACAAGCTGAAAAACCTGCCGCGATACCACTTTATCATTCTGGTGCAGAACCAGAAGGGGCTGCGCAACCTCTATCAGCTGATTTCCAAGAGCTTTCTCGAATACTATAACAAGCGTCCGATTATGCCGCGCTCGGAACTCATCCGCCACCGCGAAGGGTTGATTTTCGGCTCGGCGTGCGAAGCGGGCGAGGTGTTCCGCGCGCTGACCAGCGGCGCGGAGTGGGATGAGCTTAAGCGGCTGGCGTCGTTCTATGACTATCTGGAAATCCAGCCGATCGGCAACAACCAGTTTATGGTCGCCAAGGGGATGGCAAAGGACGAAGAGCAGCTGCGCGACTGGAACCGCGACATCCTGCGGCTGGCGGACGAACTTGGCAAACCCTGCTGTGCGACCGGCGACGTACACTTTCTCGAGCCGGAGGATGAGGCATTCCGCCGCATCCTGATGGCGGGGCAGGGCTTTGGCGACGCGGATAATCAGGCGCCGCTGTACTTCAAGTCCACCGACGAGATGCTCCGTGAATTTGCTTATCTCGGCGAGGACCGTGCGTATGAGGTCGTCGTGAAGAATACCAATATGATCGCGGATATGTGCGACGTGATCCGTCCTGTGCCGCGCGAAAACTACCCGCCGCATATCGACGGCTGCGAGGACGACCTGCGTAACATGTGTTATGAAAAGGCAAAGCGTATTTACGGCGACCCGCCGCCCGATGTGGTGCAGGCGCGGCTCGACCGCGAGCTGAACTCGATCATCGGCAACGGCTACGCGGTCATGTACATCATCGCGCAGAAGCTGGTGACCAAGTCGCTCGAGGACGGCTATCTGGTCGGCTCGCGCGGTTCGGTCGGCTCGTCGCTGGCGGCGTTTATGTCGGATATCACCGAGGTAAACTCGCTCGCGCCGCATTACCTGTGCCCGGATGACAAATATGTTGAGTGGCACGAGGAATATTCCTGCGGCGTGGACTTGCCGGATAAAATCTGTCCGAACTGCGGCAAGCCGCTCACCAAACAGGGTTTTAACATCCCGTTTGAGACCTTCCTCGGCTTTGAGGGCGATAAGGTGCCCGATATCGACCTGAACTTCGCGGGCGAGTACCAGTCGCGCATCCATTATTACACGGGCGAGATCTTCGGCCATGACCATGTGTTCCGTGCGGGCACGATCGGTACGGTTGCGGAAAAAACGGCCTACGGTTATGTCAAAAAGTATATGGACGAGCGCGGTATCGAGTGCTCGCGTGCCGAGGAAAACCGCCTTGCGGCGGGCTGTACGGGCGTGCGCCGCACCTCGGGACAGCACCCGGGCGGCGTGGTCGTTGTGCCCAAGGAGATCGAGATTTACGACGTCTGTCCGGTGCAGCACCCGGCGGACGACCCGGATTCGGAAATCATCACGACCCACTTTGAATATCACTCGATCGACGCGAACCTTTTGAAGCTCGACGAGCTGGGACACGATGACCCGACCATGATCAAGCACCTTGAAAACCTGACCGGCGTGGATGCAAAGACCATCCCGCTGGACGACCCGGACACGATGAGCCTGTTCCATTCGTGCAAGGCGCTCAAATACACGGGGGAAAACCCGGATTCCGACCCGATTTTGGGCAGTCTTGGGTGTCTGGCGGTACCCGAGTTCGGCACCAAGTTCGTGCGCGGCATGGTCAAGGAGACCCATCCCTCGACCTTTGCCGAGTTGGTGTCGATTTCCGGCCTGTCGCATGGCACGGACGTATGGCTTGGCAATGCGGCCGAGCTGGTGCGCAAGGGCATCCCGCTGTCCGGCTGCATCTGCTGCCGCGACGATATTATGAACTACCTGATTTTGCAGGGCGTGCAGCCCAAGTTGTCGTTTAAAACGATGGAGTCCGTCCGTAAAGGCAAGGGCCTGACCGAGGAAATGGAAGCGGCCATGCGCGAGCAGAACGTACCCGACTGGTACATCGATTCGTGCAAGAAAATCAAATATATGTTCCCCAAGGCGCATGCGGTGGCCTATGTAATGATGGCGTTCCGCATCGCGTGGTTCAAGGTGCACCGGCCGCTCGCGTTCTATTCGGCGTATTTTTCGGTGCGCGCCAAGGGGTTTGACGCCTCTTGCATGATCAAAGGCGACAAGGTCGTGCAGGATAAGCTGCGCGAGCTGGCGGTGAAAGAGAAGGAAAAGACGATCACGGCGGCGGAAAAGGAAATGTCGACCACGCTCGAGGTCTGCCACGAGTTCTATCGCCGCGGCTTTACCTTTGAACCGATGGATATTTACGCTTCGGACGCGACCGACTTTCTCGTGACCGAAACCGGGCTGATTCCACCGTTTACGTCCATGCCCGGCATTGGCGAGCAGGCGGCGCTCAACATTGTGGAGGAGCGCAAGAACGGCAAGTTCCTGTCGGCGGAGGAACTGGCTGTGCGCTGCCCCAAGGCATCCAAGGCGGTCGTCGAGCTGCTCGACCAGATCGGTGCGCTCGGCTCGATGCCCAAAACCACACAGATTTCGCTGTTCGCGTGAGCGGGCGCAGGATAGGAGGGAGCTTTTATGGCAAAGTATGAAAAACATCTGACGGGCGACTTTGACGCCTTTCTGGATTACCTGTTCGACGGTATCATGAACGGCAGTATGTCCGCCTCGTATGAGGACGGCAGCGAGTGGAACGCCGGTGAGGTGCGCGTGGCCGTGCGTGTGTTTGAGCGGTACAGCTTTATTGGCAGCAACCGTGTCAGCTTGAACCTGACGCTGGTCGGGCAGGATGGTCGCCTGTTTCTGTCCGCGATCACGTCGGGCGGCAGTCAGGCGGTTTTCTGGAAAGTAAACACGATCGGGGAGGAAAGCTTTCTCGAATGTGTGGAAAAGCTGGCGGAGGGGTACGCGGCAGGCGATACACTCCCGGAGGATTGATATGGAAAATGAAAAGGTCTATCAAATGCCGTTTGCACAGGTCTATACGCTGCTGTGCAACAAGGCTACACGCAAGGGTCGCACACGGGACGAGGTGGACACCGTTATCTGCTGGCTGACCGGCTATGGCCGTACGGATTTGCAGCGTGCGGCCGAGCAGGGCGTGACCTATGGGGATTTTTTCCGCCATGCGCCGCAGCCGAATGAAAAGCGCAGCCTGATCCGCGGCAAGGTGTGCGGGGTGCGCGTCGAGGACGTGCAGGAACCGCTGATGCGGGAGATCCGGCTGCTGGATAAGCTGGTCGACGAGTTGGCCAAGGGTAAGCCGCTGGAAAAGGTGCTGCGGGACTGACCGGGGAGGATGGCATGTACTGGATTTGCTTCGGGGACAGCGCAAAGGGTTCCCTTGCCATGGCGCGCAGCACGATGGAACCTGATCTTGATGTGGAACATATCCTTGCGCTGTCGGACGACTATGCGCAGGGCGATATCCGTGATGTGTCCGACCGCGCCGCGCGGTCGGACATCATCGTGCCGTGGCAGGATGAGCCAAAAAAGAATGACAAGTGGCGGGCAGAGTATCAGGCGCGGCACTGGGCGGCGCTCGAGAGACTGGACGAGGTCGACGAGGCTGTGATCTGGCATGCGGGCGGCAATCCGTGCGAGCAATGCGGCCTGCGGTATGTGGTCAGCCGGTTGCAGCGGCGGCATATCCCGGTGTGGGCCTGCGAGGTCGGCTGGATGCCGACATCTGAGATTGCGCGGGCGAACCGCCAGATGCGCGATACGTCTGTGGCCAGCGTGATCACAGACAGCCGCGTGATAAACGCGTTCCTGCGCTTGGTGCCGCAGCCCATCCTGCGCCGCTATGCGGCACGGGTCGAGCGGCGCAGCCTGCAAAGCCGGGCCGAGCAGTCGCCGCGCGCGGGCATGGCGTATTTTTCGACGGCGGGCGAAGCCGCCCCCAACATCCTGCCGTATTTCTATCAGCGCCGCCGCCAGTTGACCGAAACCGAGCAGGCCGTCTTGCTGACCGAATGGAGACGCATGCAGAAGCAAAACACGCCGCTGCGCGCGATGGTGGACGGCAAAGTGCAGTCCGTCCCGGCGGATTTCTACGATGAGACTATACTGTCCTGCGTGCCGGAGGACGAAAGCCAAGCCGCGTTGACGGTGGGCCGGTCGATCATTGCGCTCGACAAAACCGGCAACCGCGTCAGCGATATGCTGGTTTTTTCCCGCATTCGCGCGCTGGGCGCGGCCGGGCGGCTGGAAGTCGTGCGGGACGGCGCAACCTACCGCGATATGACCATCCGGCAAATCCATGCTTGACAGCGTTGGCAGGGCATGGTATTATTTTAACGCGATAAAGTAATAAAGGAGCAATCCCACCATGAACCGTTTTCGGATTTCCACCCCCGAGGGGACGCGTGACCTGCTGTTCACATCCTGCCGCGCACTGCGGCAGACCGAGCACGCGGTGCGCGCCGCACTCGAGGGCTGCGGATACAGTGAGATCATCACGCCTGCGGTGGAATACTACGACGTATTCGCGCAGGCCAACCCCGAGCTTGACCAGCAGAATATGCTGAAAATCATTGACCGGTCTGGGCGCATTTGCGTAGCGCGGCCGGACAACACCACGCCGATCGCACGCATCGCCGCCACCCGTTTGGACGACGCGGCGCTGCCTGTGCGGCTGTATTACAGCCAGAAAGTGTTCCGCTCGGTGGCGGGCGGCCACGGGCACAAGGGCGAGTTTTTGCAGGTCGGCGCGGAACTGATCGGCGCGGATGGACTCGCAGCGGACAAGGATATCCTGTCGGCGGCGTTCGGCGCGCTGACCGCGACGGGGGCGGACAATTTCCGCATCGAGCTGGGTCACGCGGAGATCTATAAGGCGCTGATCGAAGAACTGGGCGTGGACGACCAGACGGCGGAAAGCATCCGTCGCCTGATCGAAAACAAGTCGTTTGCGGCGCTGGGCGACGCGCTCGCGTCCTACGGCGAGCGTCCTGCGGCCAAGGCACTGGGCGCAATGCCGCAGTTGTTCGGCGGCATGGAGGTGCTCGATCAGGTCGAAGCGCTGACCGGCAATGTACGCGTCATCGGCGCGGTGGCCTATCTGCGGCGATTGTATCAGGCGTTGGACGAAGCAGGCTATGGCGACCGCATCATGATCGACCTCGGGCTGGTGCACGAGATGGACTATTACACGGGCGTGATGTTCCGCGGCTATATCGGCGGCGCGGGTGCGGCCATCCTTGCGGGCGGCCGGTATAACGCGCTGTGCGCTAAGTTTGGCCGCGATTTGCCCGCGGGCGGCTTCGGTATGGACGTGGAGAGCGTCGCGGAGAGCTTGCAGGGCGCGCAGCGCCCGGAAGCCGCGACCCGCAGCGGTACGGTGCGCATCGCGCTTACCAAGGGCCGTCTGGAAAAGAAAACGCTTTCGCTGCTCAAAGCGGCGGGCTATGATATTGCCGAGCTGGAAGCTGGCTCGCGCAAGCTGATTTTCGCGCTGCCGGATACCGGCGTTGAGATTGTACTGGCCAAGGCGGCGGATGTTATCACCTATGTGGAACACGGCGTGTGCGACATGGGCGTGGTCGGCAAGGATACGATTATGGAAAAGGGCGGCAGTTTCTATGAGATGGTCGACCTCGGTTTCGGCAAGTGTCGCTTTGCGCTGGCGACCAAGAAGGGCAAGGACGTATACGGCGGCTACAAAACGCCGGTTATCGCAACCAAGTACCCGGCGGTGACCAAGGCGTTCTTCAATAAAAAGAACATGGATGTTGAGACGATCAAAATCGAAGGCTCGGTCGAGCTGGCGCCGCTGCTGGAACTGGCGGACGCGATCGTCGATATCGTGGAAACCGGCACGACGCTCAAGGAGAACGGCCTTGAGGTCATTGAGGACGTTGCGCCGATTTCGGCGCGCGTCATCGTCAACCTTGCGAGCGCCAAGATGAAGAAAGCCGCCATCCAGCAGGTGATTGCCGATCTGGAAAGCGGTTTGGAGGGATAATATGTTTTTGAAAACCGTGCTCGCGGACGGGCAGGCTGAGCAGGCCGTCATCCGTGAGATGAAAGCGCGCGCGGCGGGTGCGCGCGGCGATATCGAGCAGACTGTCCACGCGATCATGGACGATGTGCAGGCGCGCGGCTGGGACGCGGTGTGCGAATATGCAAAGAAGTTCGATAAAAGCGAGCCGTACATCATCGAGCCTGCGCAGCTCGACGCGGCCTACGCGGCCTGTCCGCCCGCGCTGATTGCAGCGCTCGAAAAAGCGGCGGCCAATATCCGCGACTACCACGAGCAGATGCTCGTGAGGTCCTGGGAGTGGAAGCGGTCGGCGGGTGAAGTCCTCGGCCAGACCGTGCGCGGCCTTGCGCGCGTCGGCCTGTATGTGCCGGGCGGCACGGCGGCTTATCCGTCGAGCGTGCTGATGAACGCCATCCCGGCCAAGGTTGCGGGCGTGGGCGAGCTGGTTATGGTCACCCCACCGACGGAAAACCTGTCAAATGAAGTGCTGGCCGCGGCCAAAATCGCGGGCGTGGACACCGTCATTGCCATCGGCGGTGTGCAGGCCATTGCCGCGCTGACCTACGGCGCGGGCTTTATCCCGCAGGTGGATAAAATCGTCGGCCCGGGCAACGCCTTTGTCGCAGCGGCCAAAAAGCTGGCGTTCGGCACGGTGGATATCGACATGATCGCAGGGCCAAGCGAGGTGCTGGTCATTGCCGACCACACGGCAAACCCGACATGGGTTGCGGCTGACCTCTTGAGCCAAGCCGAGCACGACAAGCTGGCGTCTGCTGTGCTGCTGACCGACTCGATGGCGCAGGCGCAGGCGGTCAGCGCCGAAATGGAACGGCAGGCAAGGGAACTGCCGCGCTGGGATATCGTCAAAGAGAGTGTGGAGAATTATGGCTGCGCGATCGTGTTCGACGACCTCGCGGATGCCTGCAAAATGGCGGACGTGGTTGCGCCCGAGCATCTGGAAGTCGTAACGGCTGACCCGCGCGAGTGGTTGCCGCACCTGCATAACGCGGGCGCGATCTTCCTCGGGCAGTATGCGCCTGAGCCGCTGGGGGATTACATGGCAGGCCCCTGCCATGTGCTGCCGACCTCGGGGACGGCGCGGTTTTTCTCGCCGCTCTCGACCGATACGTTTTTGAAGAAAACCAGCGTGATCGAGTACACACGCGATGCACTCGAAGCTTATGCGCAGGATATCATTGCGCTGGCGCAGAGTGAGCATCTGGACGCGCACGCAAACTCGGTCGCGGTGCGCTTTGCGGAGGTGGAAGAGGATGCGAAAGGCTGAAATCGCACGCAAGACCAAGGAAACCGATATCACGCTGACGCTTGATCTGGACGGCGGCAACCGCCAGATCGATACCGGCATCGGCTTTTTCGACCATATGCTTAACTCCTTTGCCGTACACGGCGGCTTTGGCCTGAGCATCCGCTGCAAGGGCGATTTGCAGGTCGATGGCCATCACACGGTCGAGGACTGCGGCATCGTGCTCGGGCAGGCGATTGCCCAGTGTCTGGGCGACAAGGCGGGCATCGCGCGGTTTGGGCAGGCATTCGTGCCGATGGACGAGGCGCTCGGCTTCTGCGCGCTGGACATTTCCGGCCGCCCTTATCTGGTGTTCGACGCGCCCATGCCGCAGCCGATGTGCGGGCAGTATGACACCTGTCTGACGGTCGAGTTCATGCGTGCGCTGGCGGTCAACGCGGGACTTACGCTGCACCTGAAATGTGAATATGGCGACAACGCGCACCACATCACCGAAGCGCTGTACAAGGCGCTCGCGCGGGCGCTCCGGCAGGCGGTCGCGGTGACGGGCGGCGGCGTGCTCAGCGCAAAAGGGGTGCTGTGATGGGCTATATTGCAATTGTGGATTACGGCGCGGGCAATCTGATGAGCGTACACAACTCGCTGGATTTCCTGGGTTATGAGAACAAGGTCGCGGACACCCCTGCGGTCATCGACGGGGCGGCGGGCGTGATTTTGCCGGGTGTCGGCGCATTCCCGGACGCGATGGACGCGCTGCACGAGTCGGGGCTGACCGACGCGGTGCTGCGCGCGGCAAAGGAAAAGCCGTTCCTCGGCATCTGCCTTGGGATGCAGATGCTGTTTGAGGAGTCGGACGAGGTGCGCCCCTGCAAGGGGCTGGGGCTGCTGCCCGGCCGCATCGAGCGCATCCGTACCGAGCTGAAGCTGCCGCAGATCGGCTGGAACGCACTCGAAATCCTGCGGCCAAATGCAATGACCGAAGGCATTGCGAGCGGCGACTATGTGTATTTCGTGCACAGCTTTATGGCGTGTCCGGCGGCGGAGGACGACCTTGCCGCCGTGACCGATTACGGCGCGCGCGTACCCGCCATGGTGGCGCGCGGCAATCTGTTCGGCTGCCAGTTCCACCCGGAAAAAAGCGGGGAAGTGGGGCTGAAGATGCTGCAAAACTTTGCAAAACTGACGGAGGTGGGAAAATGAAGGTTATCCCGGCGATTGATCTTAAAGATGGACAGTGCGTGCGTCTGAAAAAGGGCGATTATGATACCGTGCACAAGGTGGCCGAGGACGCGGTGGAGACCGCGCGCAAATTTATGGCTGCGGGAGCAACCATGATCCACATGGTCGACCTTGACGCGGCCAAAGACGGTTCGCATGCCAATTACGGCGTGGTCGAGCGCGTCATCCGCGAAACCGGTGCGACAGTCGAGCTGGGCGGCGGCGTGCGCACGATGCAGGACATTGAAGCCGTGCTGGCGCTCGGCGTGAAGCGTGTGATCATCGGCTCGGCGGCGGTGCGCAACCCGCAGTTTGTAGCCGAGGCGGTAAAGAAATACGGCGACAAGATCGCGGTCGGCATTGACGCGAAGCGGGAAACCGTGCGCACCGACGGCTGGCTGGGCGACAGCGGCGAAAATTACATTTCGTTCGCCGAGCGCATGGAGTCCTACGGCGTAAAGACGATTATCTTTACCGATATCGACAAGGACGGCATGCTCGCCGGCCCGAACTTTGACCAGCTCGCGGCGCTGCGCGCGACGGTGTCGTGCCGCATCGCGGCGTCGGGCGGCGTGTCGACGCTCGACGATATCCGTCAGCTCAAGCGGCTTGGCATTGACGCCGCGATTGCGGGCAAGGCAGTGTATACGGGCAAGCTCGACCTGCGGGCAGCCATCAAGGAGGCCGAATGATGCTTGCCAAACGTATCATCCCCTGTCTGGATGTCAAGGATGGCCGCGTGGTCAAAGGCGTGAACTTTGTCGGCCTGCGCGACGCAGGCGACCCGGTCGAACTGGCGAAATTCTATTCCGCGGAGGGAGCAGACGAGGTCGTGTTCCTCGATATCACGGCGACGAGCGACGGCCGCGACACGATCGCGGACGTGGTGCGCCGCACCTGCCGCGAGGTGTTTGTGCCGGTCACGGTGGGCGGCGGCATCCGCACGGTGGACGATTTTCGCGAGATCCTGCGCGCGGGCGCGGACAAGATTTCGGTCAACTCGGCGGCGGTCAAAAACCCCGGTCTGATAAATGCGGCCGCGGAGAAATACGGCAGCCAGTGTGTGGTCGTCGCGATTGACAGCCGCAAAACGGGCAAAACGCCCTCGGGCTTTGAGGTTTACGTCGCGGGTGGCCGCACGCCGACCGGTGTGGATGCGGTCGCGTGGGCGCGCGAAGTATGTGAGCGCGGCGCGGGCGAAATCCTGCTGACCTCGATGGATAAGGACGGCACCAAGTCTGGCTTCGATCTGGAACTGACGCGTGCGGTGGTCGATGCGGTTGGCATTCCGGTCATTGCGTCTGGCGGCTGCGGCTCTCTGGAGCACTTTTCCGAGGTATTTGAGCAGACCGGATGTGATGCGGCGCTGGCTGCCAGCCTGTTCCACTATGGTGAGCTGACCGTGGGCGAGGTCAAAGCGCATCTGCGTAAAAAGAACATTCCGGTGAGGTAACAAAGATGGAGTTAAGCAAGTTTTTTGTCAAGGCGCCGCTCATCCCGGTCATCTGCCAAGATGAGCGTAACGGCGAGGTGCTCATGCTGGGCTACGCCAACGAGGAGGCGCTCCGCCTGACGATGGACACCGGCACGGCGTGGTTTTTCTCGCGTTCGCGCGGGAAGCTGTGGAACAAGGGCGAGACTTCGGGGAATTTCATTTTCGTCAGCCGTATCCTGTCCGACTGCGACGATGATACGCTGATTTACGTCGGTACGCCCAAGGGGCCGGTCTGCCATACGGGCAACCGCACCTGCTTTTACACGACGTTGTGGGAAAAGGAGGCACAGGCGTGATGGCGTTTCCACTGGTGACGATTTTGGGCGCTGCCGCCGTGGCGGTCGTGGTGATTGCGGCGGTCGTGCTGGTGGTCACACGGCATTGAGCCGGATATCAAAACAGAGAAGGAGACAAGAACGACATGAATTCGTTTGAACAGATGGAGGCGGTCATCGCGCAGCGGCGCGCTGAACCGCAGGAAAAAAGCTACACCTGCTATCTGTTTGACAAGGGTCTGGATAAGATCCTGAAAAAGGTGGGCGAGGAGTGCGCCGAAACCATCATCGCCGCCAAGAACGGCGATAAGGAGGAGCTTGTCGGCGAGATCAACGACGTGTTCTATCACATGATGGTGATGATGAACGAGTGCGGCGTGACGCTTGCAGATGTGTGCGCGGAGATGGACAAGCGCGCTGAGAAGATCGGCAACCTCAAGCAGTTCCACGTTTCCGACCATAATACATGATTTGAAAACAGTGTAAATTTGTAACAGAACAATTCCCTTTCCTGTCCCGTGTATTTTACAGAAAGAGACGTGCCGCTGTCAGAAAACCGGGTGGTCAAACGTCTTTCTGGCAGGAGGACAAAAATTTCCCCCGAAAGTTTGCGGTGTGGCCGCAACGGTTCGGGGGTTTTTTGACTCTTATGGATAGGAGCTGCGAACAGCCTTTGGAAAATCTTAAGAATTTCCGTGGTAAAATCGCAAGAATATCCTGTTATGCTGGAAGCAGGACAAAGGCTGCCCGGAGGGGGCGGCCGGGAAGGGGAGAACGATATGACAACACGTTATGCTGTGATAGAAAGACAGGATGCCGCTGCACGCACCGCGCCGCGTCCGCATACACGCCGTGCGCGCCGGAAAGCAAGGAAACGGCGGCGCCCCTTCCGGCTACTCGCTGTGCTGCTGGTGCTGGGTGCGTTTTTCTGGTTTGTACCGCGGTCGGTCAGTGGGACGCTTGCCGCACTGCGCTGGCAGGAATCCGGGGTGGAGGTACAAAGCGGCACGGTGGCCGCTTTGTGGCGCATGTCGCTGACCGACAGCCGTGTGCTCGGGATTTTGCAGCACCCGGAAGATTATCCGCCCGCGCTGCTCGACCTGCTTGCGGGCAATGGCGAGACGATCGAATTTGTCGAGGGGTACCCCACGCACCATGCGGACGCACCCGCTGAAGCGTTGACCGAACCGCTCGACACGGTGCCGCTGCTGCTGCAATGGGATATGCGCTGGGGCTATCAGGATTATGGCAGCAGCATGGTCGCGGTCAGCGGCTGCGCGCCGACCAGCCTTGCGATGGCAGCGGCCTACCTCACGGGCGACCATACGGTTACGCCATACCGTGTTGCGCGGTATGCGGCGGAGCAGGGCTACTACGTTCCCGGGCAGGGGACGAGCTGGTCGCTGCTGAGCGAGGGCGCAGGTGCGTTCGGCATCCGCTGCACCCAGCTGGCACTCGATCAGGCGCAGATTGACGCGGCGCTGGATGCGGGGCAGCCGGTCATCTGCTCGATGCTGCCGGGCGACTTTACGACAGAAGGGCATTTTATCGTGTTGGCCGGCCGCGCGGAAAACGGCGAATACCTTGTGCGCGACCCGAACAGCGTCAGCCGCAGCGACAAAACGTGGACATATGACCGCCTTGCCGGCCAGATCGCCGCGTTGTGGTCGTGCGCACGCGCATGAGACAGACAGGGCGCAAAACGTTTTCGACAAGCTGAGGGGCGCTTTGGCGCCCCCTTTCCCTTGCTTACCAAGGGAAAACATGGTATGCTTTATGCTGAGGTGACAGGATATGCGCAGAAAAGACAGAGAAATTACCGGACGGGAAAATATCGAACCGGTGTTGCAGGCGTGCAAAACCTGCCGTCTGGCCATGACGGCGGACGGCATGCCCTATGTGATCCCGCTGAATTTTGGTTACGTTTGGGATGAAACCGGGCTGACGCTGTACTTCCACAGCGGCCTGAAGGGGAAAAAGATCGATGCGCTGCGCGCTGACCCGCGCGTGTGCTTCGAGATGGACACCGAGATGGGGCTGACCGGCGAGGGCGATCTGGCCTGTCGGTATAGCTTTGCATTTGCATCGGTTGTGGGCTATGGCAAGGTGGAGTTTGCGCAGGATAACGAGCAGAAGCGGCACGGGTTCGACATTATCATGCAGCACCAGACCGGCCGGGATGGATGGTCGTATACGGATGCGGCGCTTTCCGTGGCCGAGGTGTTCTGGGTGCACGCGGACTCGTTTGAAGGCTCGCGCAAGCTGCCGAAATAGCGTAGGGTTCGAGATAAGCCCCGCCAACCGTCGATGCGCTTTTCGGCACGACAAAGTGCTGTAACAAATAACCCCGCCGGAACGGGAATCGTTCCGGCGGGGTTTTGTCTTACGCCCAGAATTGCTCGGCCATGCTGTCTGCCTGCGTCTCGGCTGCACGAAGCAGCGCGTCTGCGTCGTTGCCGAAAATGTCCAGCCCTTCGGCGGCAAGCGTGTCAAACCGTCCGTTGGATAACAGCTTGCACAGCGAATGCAGGTAGGCCGAAGCATGGTCGGCCAGCGCGGGGTCATCGTTGTTGACATAACCGCCGCGTGTGGTGACATACACCAGCCGTTGCAGTTTACAGTCGCCGACCGGGTAGCCCCCGTTGCTATAATGGAAAGTAAGGCCGGTGACGCACAGGCGCTCCAGATAGCAGCGCACCATGGACGGCAGGCCCAAATCCCAGAACGGGCAGGCGAGCACGACCGCGTCCGCCGTGCGGAATTGGTTGGCCAGTGCGAAAAAAGGGACATCGAATGCGCCGGACGCAGAGAGTGCATCGCGCTCTGCAATGGCTTCGGCGTCGTAGGGGGTCAGGTGCAGAGGGGGCAAGGCGAGCACTTCGACCTCCGCATCCGGAATCTGCCGGACCAGCCGCTGCGCAAGGCGCAGCGTGCGGGAGTTTGCGCCGCGGATGCAGCCGTTGACAAATAACACTTTTTTCATCGGGGTCACTCCTTGGGAATCTGTTTGCCGCATTTGCGGCAAAAGGCAAAATCGCCTTGAACGGGCGCGCCGCAGTACGGGCAAAAGCTGCTGCCGGAGCGCGGGGGACTGGTTTTCGGACCGGTCGGACGGCCAAAACGTTCGTTCAGCGGATCGGTTTCCTCCGTGTCGTCCGTGATATCGAAGGTAGAATACCGGTTTTTCCCGGTGGCATTTTTGAAATGGTAAACGGCATTGAAAACACCGATCAGGATAAACAGCACGACCGAAGCCATGGGTCATGTTGGCCGCAAGCACGGTCCAGAAAATACCGAACACAATGCCGAAAACCGCGCCAAAGCCGCCCATCATCGAGGGACCGCGGCCGGGTTTGATGCTTTTCATATGGTTCCACCTACCTTTGCTTTATCATAGCATAGTGCCTGCCGGAAAGCAATATAGACGGACTGTTTGCAGTGGCCTGATTTGCATGGTTTGACATGGCACTGGGGCATAGAAAAGCCCCGGGGATTCGGCCGTTCCAGCCCAATACCCCGGGGGTATGCATGTATGATGAAAATAGGGAGATGTGAATGCGTTCCTGCCGAGGGATGATAAAGCGTTTCAGTCTGCGTCCCTTATGCGCCGAACCGCATTTGCAGCCGCAGCCGGTCGGCAATCATCGAGATAAACTCCGAATTGGTCGGCTTGCCCTTGACACCGGAAACCGTATATCCGAAATAGCTTTGCAGCGTCTCAATGTCACCGCGATCCCATGCGACCTCGATCGCATGGCGGATTGCCCGCTCGACGCGCGAGGACGTGGTTTTGAACTTCTTGGCGATCGACGGGTAAAGCACCTTGGTGATCGCGCTGACTGCCTCCATATTATCCACCGCCATCATAATCGCTTCGCGCAGATACTGGTAGCCCTTGATGTGCGCCGGAACACCGATCTGGTGGATGACATCGGTCACGCGCACCTCAAGCGCGAGTGCTTCCCCCGTGGCTTCGGCCTCCTGCTGCCCCGTGCGCCACAGGCGGATGCGCTCACATACGCGCTCGGCTTCCATGGGCTTGCGCAAAAACATGCTCACGCCCAATGCGCTGCACTCTGCGCCTACCTGCGGGCTGGCAAAAGCGGAAAGCACCACAGTTGCCGGCCGGTGTTCCATCTCCTGCAAACGGCTCAGCACCATGACGCCGTCCATCACCGGCAGCATCAGGTCGATCACAAGCAGGTCAGGGCGCAACTCCTGCACCGCCGTGAGCGCTTTACCGCCATCCTCTGCAATACCAACCAATTCCATGCCTTCGTTCTGTTCCAGCGCCGCTGCCATGCGGGCGCAAAACTCGCTGTCTTCATCGGCGAGCAAAATCCGGATTTTCTGTTCCATGTTGTCAAACCAGCTTTCCGTAAGAATTTTGTCGTATCTCTTTCTTACCACTAATTTACCATATAATTCCATATTGCGCAAGGAAAATCTTTAAAATCCCGCACTTTTTCGTTCGACACCATTCGACAAAATTCGACAAAGCACAACAAAGGGTTTGCCGCTTCGACCGGGCTACTGTGACGAAACGTGTCGAACCAACGTCGGGGATGTGGGCGTGACTACGGCAGCGGGTGGGGCGACGGGCTGGAAGATGGGAAGGCGTGTCGGTGACGGCTG
>DGYFI06202__coassemble_626_pt1 | contig 21418 bp, 19 predicted proteins | sample DGYFI06202__metabat2_high_PE_015 | metagenome-assembled genome bin DGYFI06202 | reverse complement strand
ATTCCGGCAGCTTTGTTACCTTTATTATATCGGGGTTGACAAAAAAGGTCAATCATTTCTGCATGCAGACGGCAAGATTTATGCACGGTTTTGGAGTTTGGCAGCCTTGAGGGTATTCTTCATCAGCATGGTAATGGTCATCGGGCCTGCGCCGCCCGGTACAGGCGTCATGTAGGAGGCCTTCTCAAACACCGCCGGATCCACGTCACCGCAGACCTTCCCCTCGGCATTGCGGTTGATACCCACGTCGATGACGACCGCGCCATCCTTTACCATATCGGGCGTGATAAAGCCCGCCTTGCCGACCGCCGCGACAAGGATATCCGCCCGGCGGCAGACCGCCGCCAGATCCTGCGTGCGGCTGTGGCAGATCGTCACCGTGCCATGACAGTGCAGCAGCAGCATGGCCATCGGCTTGCCGACGATATTCGACCGGCCGACCACCACACACTCCTTGCCCTTGGGGTCGATGCTGTACTCATCCAGCAGCTCCATGACGCCCGCAGGCGTGCAGGGCACAAAATCGAAGTTTCCGGTCATGATCTTGCCGACATTGACCGGGTGGAACGCGTCCACATCCTTTTTCGGGTCGATCGCGTCGATGACCGCCTGCTCGGAAATGTGCTTCGGCACCGGCATCTGGCACAGGATGCCCGAAATCTGCGGGCTTTCGTTCAGCTGCGCGATCAGGCCGAGCAGTTCCTCCTGCGTCGTCTCCTCGGGCAGCGCGTACTTTTCGCTGTAAAAACCACATTCGGCGCACGCCTTTTCCTTATTGCGGACATAAATTTCGCTTGCCGGGTCGTTGCCCACGATAATGACCGCAAGGCCGGGCGTAACGCCCTGCTTTTTCAGTTCTTCGGTCTCCGCCAAAATGCTGCCGCGCACCTTGGCCGACAGCGCCTTTCCGTCCATTCTCACTGCGCTCATCCTTTAAGAGCCCCCTTTTTCGTTTTCCTTTGTCTGATTTTCCGGCTCCTGCGCCGGTTTTTCCGCCCCTGCCGCCGGTGCGTCCGCAGACGGCTGGGCCGCAGGCGCGGTCTGCGCCGGTTCGGCCTTCTGCGGCACATAAAACGCCGCCGCGACCTTCAGACGGTTATATTTGCGCACCAGCAGCGCCACCGCGACGATGCAGCTGATCGCCGCAAGCACCTGCGAAACGCGCAGCGTACCGATATACAGGCTGTCCGTGCGCAATCCCTCAATCCACGCGCGGCCCAGGCCATACCACGCGACGTACAGAAGCGCCATCTCGCCCGGGAATTTGCGCTTTTTCGAGTAAAAGTGCAGCGCGATGAAGCCCACGAGGTTCCACAGCGACTCATACAGGAAGGTCGGGTGCACGGCCGTGCCGCCGTCGATCACCATGCCCCACGGCAGGTCGGTCGGGCCGCCGTGCGCCTCAGCGTTGACGAAATTGCCCCAGCGGCCGATGCACTGTCCGATCAGCAGACCAAACGCCGCCAGATCGCACAAGCTGGCGAACGGCACTTTTTTGACCCGACTATACGCGTACAGCGCGACGACCACGCCGATCACCGCACCATAGATCGCGATGCCGCCATGCCAGACCGCGATAATCTCCGACGGGTTTTCGCGGAAATAATCCCACTCAAACACGACGTAATAGATGCGCGCACAGATGATGCCGACCGGCACGCATAAAATCAGGCAGTCCATCAGGTGGTCGGAGGTCAGGCCGAATTCCTTCACACGCGTGTTGACATAAAGCGCGGCCAGCACAAAGCCGACGCAGATGATGATGCCGTACCAGAAAATATCCTTGCCGAACACGTTGGCCGCAACGCGGTTGATCTGGAAATCCAGCCCGAGTGCCGGGAAAGAAATTGCATGTTCCATGTTGTTCTAATTCCTTTGCTGTCGAAAAAAATCTGTTACTGCGGCAGGACGGCCGACATACACGACCGGTCGCGCTGCGCCCAGCGGGCATATACCGCCTGCACATCGTCCGCGCCGATGGTGTCGAACAGGGCGGCAAAGTCCGCGTAATCCTCGCCTGCGAACAGTGCCGTCGCCTGCTGCCGGGCATATGCTTCGGGCACATCGAACACACGCAAGCGCAGGCCGTAAAGCGCCTTTTTCATGCGCCCAAACAGCGCCTGCCCGACGCCCTCGCGCGCCAGCCGCGCGACTTCCCGCTCGATCGCCTCACGCGCCGCCTCGGGGTCGCGGCTCTCGCCGCCGAGCACCGCCGCCGCGCCTTCGGGGAAGATCATATAGTCGGTGTCAAAATCACGGCCAATCAGCCGCTTTGCATACAAATCGGCGTAGAGCGGCGACGTATCCCCGCACAGGATGCGTAAGGAAAGCTCGCCCAGCAGCCCGCGCCGCAGGCGGCTCTCACCCGGCGCGCAGGGCACGTCCTTAAAGCCGAGCAGGAACTGCGGCCGGGACACCGGCATGCGGCGTGTGACCGTCAGCTCACTGACCGCCTCGCGGCGGCTGCCGTAGTGCCGCTCGCCGATCTCGGCGGCTTCCGCAGGGGAGAACTGCGCCGCCATATGGCAGACCTCGTCGAAATCCGCTGTGCCGCACACAACCAGCACCATATTTTTCGGGCTGTAAAACGCGCGGTGGCAGGTATAAAGCACCTCGGGGGTGATCTGCGCAATGCTGTCCACGCTGCCCGCGATCGGCACGCGCACCGGATGATTGCGGTACAGGCCGCCCAGCAGGCCGCACAACACCTGCCAGCCCGGCGTATCATCCATCATGCCAATCTCCTGCCCGATGATGCCGCGCTCCTTGGCGACGTTTTCCTCGGTGAAATACGGCGTAAACACGAATTTCAGCAAAATCTCGAGGTTTTCCTCAAACCGCTCGGTGCACGAAAAATGGTAAGCCGTCATCGTGTGGCTGGTGAATGCATTCGGGCTTGCGCCCGTGCGCGCGAATTTTTGCAGCGCATTGCCGTCCTCATCCTCGAACATCTTGTGTTCCAGGAAGTGCGCCACACCCGCCGGGGTGTCATGGCGCTGCCCGTCGATCGTGAATGACGCATCGACCGAACCGAAATTGGCCGCCAGAATGGCAAACGTCTTACCAAAGCCCTCCTTGGGCAGATAGCACACACGCAGGCCGTTATCCAGCGTGCGTTCCTCCATGCGCTCGCGCAGCGCTGTCCAGACCTTGCTCACCCTGCCGCCCCCTTCATAAAATAGACCATATCGAGCGTGGTTGCCTGTGCCGCCACGATGACGCGCTCGCGGCTGACCGCACCGGCCTGCGCGATGCGCTCCTCCGGCGCCACCATCGTGCCTGCCGCCGCCTGCCCGAGCCAGTACCGCTCCAGCGTGAGCGGGTCGTCGAGCATCGCGCCCCAGTTGGTGGCCAGCGCCTTGCGGGCGGCGTCCATCTCGTCGTCCCCGATATGCCCTTCGCGGCATTCGTCCAGCTGGCGCAAAATCTCATCGCGCGCGGCCGCGAAATCCCGGTTTTCAATGCCCGAGTTTACCATCATGATGCCCTTGGGGGCGATAAACTGCGCGCTGGCATAATAGCACAGCGACTTTTGCTCCCGCACATGCAAGAACAGCTTGGAACTGGTCGAACCGCCGTACAGCGTCTGGAACACCCAATAGGCCGCCGCATCGCCGCCTGTCAGGCTTGCGCCGCCCGTGCGGAAGCCGAGCGACAGCTTGCCCTGCGTGACCGGCTCCTCCTCGACTACCTCACGCGCCGCGCCCTTCGGCTGCGCGAGCACCACAGCCGGCGGCAGCGGCAGCGCTTTCGAGCGCGGCTGCGCCAGCGGCGTGTCCAGAAACAGCCCTTCCACGGTGTCGGGCGCGAGCGGCCCACAGTAAAACAGTTCGAGCTGCGCCTCGTCCAGCGCGCGTTGATAGGCCGCGTACAGCTTGCGCTCGGTGACTTTTTCCGCCTGCTCCTTGGTGCCATGCACCGGCTGGCCGTAAGCCTCGTCCGCACACATCAGCTGCGTCAGGCGCAGCGGCGCCCAAACGCGCGGGTCGTTCTTTTGCGCCGCGATGCGGTCGATCAGGTTTTCCCGCTCGCCCGCTGTGTAATCCGGGCAGAACACGCCCTCCTGCGTGTACGGGTCGCACAGCAGCTCGGCCAGCAGGCGGATCACGCCCGCGGTCAGGCCGTCCGCGCCGGGCGCGCAGCTTTCGTCAATACAATCGGATAAAAAGCCGACCGCAAGGTGCTCGCCCTCGCGCCGCACAATCGCTTCGATGCGCGCGCCGTACAGGTCGTCGAGCGCCTCACCGATCGCACGCAGGTCGGGCAGGCGCTTTGTGCCGCGCCGCAGTACATGCGGCAGGCAGGCGCGCAGCGCTGCGTCCGGCCCGCCCAGCGGCAGCAGCAACGCCACACGCACGACCGCACGCTTGAACTTGGGCGTGGTGACATAGGTCAGGTGCACGCCTTCCGCCAGCTTTTTCCGCGTTACTTGTTGCATGTTTTCCCTCATTTCCGGAAAGATTTACCCATGGGCATTATTATAGCATCATTGCAGATGGGACGCAAACATAGATTATGTGAACAAAATTCGTTATCCCCGCTATTTTTCCCTTGACACGGCGGCAAATATACGGTAGAATAGTCACGTTCTATGTAAAGGCGAAACACTTTACACTTTGCAGGGAGGCCCGCCGATGAAAGGCAAACCGCTCGAGATGAGCCTGTTGTTCGACTTTTACGGCGAAACGCTCACGGAAAAACAGCGCGAGTTGTTCGACCTGTATTATAATGAAGACCTGTCGCTCTCCGAGATCGCCGAGCATGCGGGCATCACCCGTCAGGGCGTGCGCGACAGCATCAAGCGCGCCGAGCACGCGCTGGGCGAGATGGAGGACAAACTTGGCCTTGTCGCGCGGTACGGCGGCACCGGACGGTGCGCCGCGGCGCTTGCCGAACAGGTCACGCTTTTACAGACGCTCAACGCCGACAAACTGCACAGCCGCGAAGCGGATGGCATCCTTTCCCGCATGGCGGCGCTGCTCGACCAGCTCAGGCAGGAGGCTTAATATGGCATTTGAAGGCCTTACCGAAAAAATTTCATCCGCTTTCAAACACCTGCGCAGCAAGGGGCGGCTGACCGAATCCGACGTCAAGGAGGCCATGCGTGAGATCCGCATGGCGCTACTCGAGGCCGACGTCAACTTTAAGGTCGCCAAGGATTTTGTCAAGGCAGTCACCGAAAAGGCGACCGACGCCGAAATCCTCGAAAGCCTGTCCCCGACCCAGCAGGTCATCAAGATTGTAAACGAAGAGCTGGTCAGCCTGCTCGGCGGCCAGACCACCCGTTTGACCATTTCGCCCAACCCGCCCACCATCGTGATGATGGCAGGACTTCAGGGTGCGGGCAAAACCACCAACTGCGCCAAGCTGGCAGCCCTGCTGCGCAAGCAGCAGCAGCGGCGGCCGCTGCTCGTCGCGTGTGACGTGTACCGCCCCGCAGCGATCGACCAGTTAAAGGTCGTCGGCAAGCAGCTGGACATCCCGGTTTTTGACGAAGGGCAGGGCGATCCGGTTGAGATTGCCAAACACGGCATCGACCACGCCCGCCGCAACGGCTTCGACCTCGTGTTCCTCGATACCGCAGGACGTCTGCATATCGACGAAAAGCTGATGGACGAGCTGAAAAACATCAAGGCAGCCGTCAAACCCACCGAAATCATCCTGGTTGTCGACGCGATGACCGGTCAGGACGCGGTCAATGTTGCGCAGACGTTTGACGAAGCGCTCGGCATCGACGGCGTGCTGATGAGCAAGATGGACGGCGACGCCCGCGGCGGCGCGGCGCTGTCGGTCAAGGCGGTCACCGGCAAGCCGATCAAGTTCATTGGCACCGGTGAAAAGCTCGACAATATCGAGCCGTTCCACCCCGACCGCATGGCTTCCCGCATCCTCGGCATGGGCGACGTGCTGACGCTGATCGAAAAGGCGCAAGAGTCCTTCGACCAGAAGCAGGCCGCTGAAGCCGCCAAAAAGCTGATGGCCGGCAAGCTGACGCTGACCGATTTCTACGAGCAGCTCCAGCAGATGAAAAACATGGGCTCGATGGAGGAAATGCTCGGCATGCTGCCGGGTGTGGACGCAAAAGCCCTCGCCGGTGCCAAGATCGACGAAAAGCAGATGGCGCACACCGAAGCTATCATCCAGTCTATGACCCCCAAGGAGCGGGATAACCCCTCTATCATCAATTTTTCGCGCAAAAAGCGCATCGCGGCTGGCTGCGGCCTGTCGGTCGAGCAGGTGAACAAGCTGCTCAAGCAGTTTGAGGCCATGCAGAAGATGACTCGTCAGCTTTCCGGCCTTGCCCGTGGCGGCAAGGGGAAAAAGCGCCGTGGCTTCCCCGGCCTTGGCGGTCTCAAGCTGCCGTTCTGATTTCCGCCTGAAAATTTCAGCATGCTGGAATTTTCCAAATAAAAACGCGCTATGCGCGTATTTCATCGAAAACGGCTCCGCCGTTTCCGCAAAATCCGGGAGCACGCATCACGGATTTTGCACAAGAGCGCAGCAAAGTTTCGCTTGCGGAACTTTGCGCAGCTTGGCTTTGTCCGCGCCCCGCGCGGCAAAGCCTTCTCGATCGAAACCGTGGTTTCGATCGAAGCCTGTTGAAGGAGGTGAATTATCCATGGTAAAGATCAGACTGCGCCGTCTGGGCGCGAAGAAGGCTCCGTTCTACCGCATCGTTGTCGCTGATTCCCGTTACCCGCGTGACGGCCGTTTCATCGAGGAGATCGGCACCTACAATCCGCTGACCGACCCGGCTTCCGTTAACGTAAACGCGGAGCGCGCACAGGAGTGGATCAAGAAGGGCGCTCAGCCGACCGATACCGTTCGCGGCATCCTGAAGAAGGCCGGCGTGCTGAACTGAGTGAGGGTGACGAAATGAAAGAGTTATTGGCCTATATTGTCAAAAATCTGGTTTCCGAGCCGGATGCGATTGCCATCACCGAGGAGATCGACGGCGATAACGTCACCTATTCCCTGCGCGTCGCGCCCGGGGATATGGGCCGCGTCATCGGTCGTCACGGCCGCATCGCAAAGGAAATCCGCACACTCATGAAAGCGGCAGGCAATCGCGAAAACAAGCGTGTAACAGTCGATATCCTCGACTAAACCGCCGGAACCGTTTCCTGCGGACAACGCCGTACCAAAAATCGCCGCAGCGCGGCGATTTTTTTCTTATCCATGCGCGTTTTGTACGCGCTATCCCCCAAAGACGGAGGAGGCAACCATGCCCAAACGATTTTTAGAGGCCGGTAAAATCGTCGGCACGCACGGCGTGCGCGGCGATCTCAAGGTGCAGAGCTGGTGCGACAGCCCCGAGGTGCTGTGCGACTTTGATACGCTCTATCTGGACGAAAACACTCCCGTTTCGGTCGAAAAGGCACAGGTACACAAGAACGTTGTGCTGATGCACCTGACGGGTGTCGACACGGTGGAGGCCGCCGAAGCGCTGCGTGGCCGCGTGCTGCACCTCGACCGGGATGACGTAGACCTGCCGGACGATCTGGTGTTCATTCAGGACATCCTCGGCTTTGCCGTATACGACCGCCGCACGGACAGCGAAGTCGGCAAGCTGAGCGACGTGATCACCACCAACCCGGCGCACGATATGTATGAGATCAAACGGCCGGACGGGCGGCTGGCCTATGTCCCCGCGTCCAAGCCCTTCCTTGAGGGGATCGACATGGACGCAGGCGTCATCTATATCCGTAGCATCGAGGGGCTGCTGGAATGAAGATCGACATTATGACGCTGTTCCCTGCCATGATCGACGCGGTCATGCAGGAAAGCATCATCGGCCGCGCGCAGGACAAGGGGCTGGTCGAGGTGCGCGCGACCAATATCCGCGACTATGCACTCGATAAGCACCACAAGGCGGACGACGCCCCTTATGGCGGCGGGCGTGGGCAAGTGATGCTGGCCGAGCCGCTTTACCTGTGCCATCAGGCGCTGTGCGCGGGCGAGCACGTCCACACCGTGTTCCTGTCCGCGCAAGGGCAGCCATTCAATCAGGACAAGGCGCGCGAGCTGCTCGCGCGTGGGCGCTTCATCCTTGTCTGCGGGCATTACGAGGGCATTGATCAGCGGTTCATCGACGCATGTGTCGACGAGGAGATCTCCATCGGCGACTTTGTGCTGACCGGGGGCGAAATCCCCGCGATGGCGGTCGCGGACGCGGTGTGCCGCATGGTGCCGGGCGTGCTGCCCGACGAGAACGCATTCACTGCCGAAAGCCACTGGGACGGGCTGCTCGAGCACCCGCAGTACACGCGCCCGGAAAACTGGCGTGGCCGTCCGGTGCCCGAGGTGCTGCTCTCCGGCCATCACGCCAATATCGAGGCGTGGCGGCGCGAGATGAGCCTGCGCCGCACCAAAGCCGACCGCCCCGACCTATACGCGCGCTTTGTGCCACAGGACAAGCGCGATAAAAAAATCCTTGACAAGATCGAACAGCCGGACAGCTAAACCGTCCGGCTGCATGCGCAAAAGCCGTCAAAAGACGGCTTTTTCTTTTGTGCATCTTTTTGTGCTATCCAGCTTGACAAATATGTCTGCGCGTCCTAATATGAATACATGAACATATGAGCAAGTATTCATATATTGTAGGAGGGACACACCATGTCGACCCAACCAAACCAAATAGAGGCTATCCCCCACAAAGAGGCGGAGCACGCGCACCACCACGCCCATGAACACCATCATCACGACGGCGAAAGCTGCTCCTGCGGCCATGACCACGCCCACGAGTACCATCACCACGACGGTGAACACTACGCCTGTGGCCATGACCACGCTCACGAACATCACCATCACGACAGCGAAAGCTGCTCCTGCGGCCATGACCATCATCACCACACGCACGCAGAAAACGCCAATCATACAGCCCATAAGCCCCACAAACGCAGTCGGCAGCGCATTTATACGCTGCAAAACCTCGGCTGTGCGCACTGCGCGGCCGAAATGCAGTACCAGATTGGCCGTCTGGACGGCGTGCATGACTGCACGCTGGTGTTTGAGACGCGCCAGCTGCGCGTGACCGGCGACGACCCGGACGCGCTGCTGCCTCGCATCCGCGAGATCTGCGCTTCCATCGAAAGTGCGGCCAAGGTCATCGCACCCGAGGAGGACGCAGAGGAAAGCGGCGGCCATGCGCTCGCCGAATTGCTGATCGGCGCGGCGCTGTTCCTTGCGGGCGAGTTTGTTCTGTCCGGCACGCTGCGGCTGGTTGCCATGCTCGCCGCCTATGTGCTGCTCGGCTGGCGCGTCCTGCTGACCGCCGTGCGCAACATTGGCAAGGGCCGCGTGTTCGACGAAAATTTCCTGATGTCGCTGGCGACGGTCGGCGCATGGGCGGTCGGAGCGCTGGATGAGGCGGTCGGCGTTATGCTGTTCTACCGCATCGGCGAATATTTTGAAGATCGCGCGGTCGAGCGTTCGCGCCGCCAGATCATGCAGGCGGTCGACCTGCGGCCGGAAACCGTTCAGCGCATCCTACCCGACGGCAGCACCCAGACCGTGCCCGCCGCGGACGCGCAGGTCGACGACCTGCTGCTTGTCCGTCCGGGCGACCGCATCCCGCTCGACGGCGTGGTCGTTGAGGGTGTCAGCCGTCTGGACACCTCGGCAGTCACCGGCGAACCGGTGCCCGTGCGCGTTGCGCCCGGCGACCGCGCAGTGTCCGGCTGCGTCAACACCGACGGCGTGCTGCACTTGCGCGTCACCCATGTGCTAGCCGAAAGCATGGTACAGCGCATCCTCGACAGCGTTGAGAACGCTGCCGCGCGCAAGCCCAAGATCGACCGCTTCATCACGCGCTTTTCGCGTGTGTATACCCCTGCGGTCGTCGCAGTTGCCTTGCTGACTGCGCTCGTCCCCGGTGTCATCACCGGTGACTGGGGGCATTGGGTGTATACCGCACTGACATTCCTCGTCATTTCCTGCCCGTGCGCGCTCGTCCTGAGCGTACCGCTGACCTACTTTGCCGGTATCGGCGCAGGCTCTAAGCGTGGCATCCTGTTTAAAGGCGGCGTATCGCTGGAAGCGTTGGGCGAGATCAAAACCGTTGTCATGGACAAAACCGGCACGATCACCAAGGGTAATTTTGCGGTGCAGCAAGCGGTGCCTGCCGCGGGCAGCGGCGTGGAAGCCGTCGAGCTGCTGCATCTGGCCGCAGCCTGCGAAGCCGCCTCCACCCACCCGATTGCAAAATCCATCCTCGCGGCCTGCGACGCAGAAGTCCCGGCTGCGGACAGCATCCGCGAACAGGCGGGTGAGGGTGTCGAGGCCATAATCGGCGGCAAAACCGTGCTGTGCGGCAACCGCAAGCTGCTGGAACGCCATAACATTGCACTGGACGGCTTTACCGGCACACCGGGCAGCACCGAAGTGCTGCTCGCGCGGGACGGGAAATTCCTTGGCCATATCGTCATCGCAGACACGGTCAAGGCGGATGCGGGGCAGGCGATGGCCCGCATGCGTGCGCAAAATCTGACCACCGCTATGCTGACGGGCGACGCGCCCGAGAGCGCGCAAGCGGTTGCGCAAGAACTGGGCATCGACGAGGTGCGCGCGCGCCTGCTGCCCGAAGAAAAGCTATCCGCGCTGCAGGATCTGCGCGAAAAGCACGGCGCGGCGCTGTTCGTCGGCGACGGCATCAACGACGCCCCGGTGCTCGCGGGCGCGGATGTAGGCGCGGCGATGGGCAGCGGCGCAGACGCGGCCATCGAGGCGGCCGACGTGGTATTCCTGCACGCCGACCTGTCCTCCATCCCGGCGGCTGTGCAGATTGCACGCCGCGCACGGGCAATCGCCCGGCAGAACATTGTATTCGCGCTCGGTGTCAAGCTGCTGGTCATGGTGCTCGGCCTTGCAGGCATCGCGTCGATGTGGCTGGCCGTGTTTGCAGACTCGGGCGTCGCCATGCTGTGCGTGCTCAACTCCATCCGGATGCTATACACAAAAGATCGTTAAGCGCGCGATATAGCAACAGCAGCCCTGTCGAAAAAAATCCTGCGCCGCAGGCCGTAGCCCGCGATACTGCATTCCGCCGCCGCGCGGCGGTAAAATGCGCGTCGCATTATAATTTAGCCGCTCTGTGAGCGGCATCCAAAAGTCGAGCTCTGCCCGACTTTTGGATACGTCTTATTTCGATCGAAAGCGTGGTTTCGATCGAGAGGCTGTCGAAAAACATAGTTTTTGGACAGTCTCAAGCAAAAAGCCACCTTTCGGCGGCTTTTTGCTTGCTTATTTTGCCGTTGCTGCGCTCTTGTCCGGCAGCTGTGCCAGTACAATGGCAATGAACATCAGCACGCAACCGAAAATCTCACGGTCGGAGAGCGTCTGGTTTAGGATAATCCAGCCCGCCAGCACCGAAATCACCGACTCAAGGCTCATGATCAGCGAGGCCACCGTCGGGTTCATGCCACGCTGGCCGATGATCTGCAATGTGTACGCCGCGCCCGAGGACAGCGCGCCCGCGTACAGGATCGGCTTCCATGCGGCAAGGATAGCCGAAAAGCTGGGGTGCTCGAAAAACAGCATGCCCGCCCCCGCCAGAATGGCGCAGACGAAAAACTGGATGCAGGACATCTTCACACCATCGGTCAACGGGGAGAAATGGTCGATGACCATAATATGTATCGAGAACAAAATCGCGCAGATAAAGGTCAGCAGGTCGCCCAAGTTGACGCTCAGCCCATCGGTCAGGCACAGGAAGTACAGCCCGACGATTGCCAACGCCACCCCGCACAAAACCAGCTTGCCGCATTTCCGGCCAAGCAGCAGGCCGAACAGCGGAACGATCAGGATATAGCATGCAGTCAGGAAGCCCGACTTGCCGACCGTGGTGTACAGCAACCCGATCTGCTGGAAGATACTCGCAAAGCACAGCGCCGTGCCGCAGCAGACGCCGCCGAGCAACAGCGTTTTCCGTGCCTGCCGCTTTTTTTCGGCGTTTTCGGGTGCGGGCAGTGGGGCATTCTTGTGCAGCACGGCCACAATGGGCAGCAGCACGATGCCGCCGATCACACTGCGGGCAAACAGAAAGGTATACGGACCGACATAATCCATGCCGACGCTCTGCGCCACGAACGCCACACCCCAAATTGTGGCGGTAAGCAGCAGGAGCAGGGAATTGCGGATTTTCAAGTTGGTTGTCTCTCCTTTGCGGGTAAACTGCCGTGACATAAAAAAACGAACCGCTTTCAGGCGGTTCGCTTTTGGAGCTGCTGACCGGATTTGAACCGGTGACCTCATCCTTACCAAGGATGCACTCTACCTACTGAGCTACAGCAGCGGGTTGGCAGGGGCAGTAGGGATCGAACCCACGGCACTCGGTTTTGGAGACCGATGCTCTACCAGCTGAGCTATACCCCTGTATGGCTCCTCAAGTTGGACTCGAACCAACGACCCTGCGGTTAACAGCCGCATGCTCTACCAACTGAGCTATTGAGGAATGTAAAAATGCTGGTATACAACCGCAATCTTTCTATCGCAGTTAGCCTAACTATTATAGCGCGCATCAGGCGGAATTGTCAAGAGAAAAAGCAAAGAAAAAATCGGAAATTTTTCTTTCCGCATGCAAAGCCGCGCTGCGGCGGATGCCCCGCGCATCCGCCGCAGCAAACGGCATAAATTACTCCGCCAAGCGATAAATTTCCAGAATGGCGTCCTTGTCGAGCGGCGTATAGCTCTTGACCGGGCCTTTCACCGTGCGCATCGTGTTCTCCGCGAGCGTGTCATAGTCCGCGGGCTTGATGCCCAAGTCGGCCATATGTACCGGCATGCCGATCTCCTCAAAGAAGCGTTTCATCGTCAGGATACCTTCGCGCGCGGTGCGTTCCGGGCAGGTGAAATCCATTTCGATGCCAAACACGCGGTGCGCCAGCTGCGCAAAACGCGGCACGTCGTTTTTCATTTCATACATCGCCCACGCTGGGAACAGCACGGATAGGCCTGCACCGTGCGCGATCTGGTCACGGAAGGCGCTCAATTCATGCTCGAGCTTGTGCACTGGAAACAGACGCTGACGGCCGCAGCCGGTCAGGTCGTTATGTGATACACTACCCGCCCACATCAGCGTAGCGCGCGCCTCATAGTCGTTGGGGTTTGCGATCGCACGGCGGCCGGCGTCGCGCGTTGCGATCAGCACACCTTCGGCCAGCCGGTCGGTGATGTCGCTTTCGCCGCCCGCCGGGGTCAGATAACGCTCGAGCGTGTGCATCATAATATCCACGATACCGCAGCCGGTCTGGAACTTGGACACGGTGAACGTATTCTCCGGATTGAGGAAGCTGATGCGCGGACGGTTGGTCTGACTGGTGATGCCGCGTTTTTCCTTGGTTTCCTCATTGGTCAGCACGCAGGAGTTGCTGGTTTCCGAACCGGACGCGGACAGCGTCAGCACGGTCGCAACCGGCAGGGTCTTGTCCGGCGCGGTGCCGGTCGAAGCAAACTCCCACGGGTCACGCCCAGTGGCAACGCCCATGCCGATGGCCTTGGCCGAGTCGATCACCGAGCCGCCGCCGACAGCCAGAATGCAGTCGATGCCCTCGCGCTTGCACAGCTCAATCCCCTTGCGCACCATCGACACCTTGGGGTTTGGCTCAACGCCGCCCAGCTCAACAAAGGACAGGCCGACGTCAAACAGGCTTCTTTCCACGCGGTCAAGCAGGCCGGACGAGCGCGCGCTCGAGCCGCCGAAATGCACCAGCACGCGGTGTGCGCCGATTTCCTTGAGTTTTGGGCCGATCTGCCCTTCAATATCGCGGCCGAAAACGACCTCGGTGGAAGTGTGGATGGAAAAATTCAGCATAGCGGCGTCATCCTGCCCTTCTTAATTAAAATGAGATGATACTATTATACCTGCACCCTTGCCAAAAGTCAAAAAATTAGATAAAATAATGGAACAGGTGTCAAACCAATACAGAAATTCCGGGCATGCCCGATTGGCGCACAGCGGCGCGGCTTTGCCCCAAAGAAAAGAGGGACCCGAGGCTTTGCCTTATGATTATTCCGCACCACAATGGCTGTTGGTGTTTTATGCCTACTGCTTTTTGGGCTGGTGCTTTGAATCGACGGTCGTTTCCGTGCAGCAGCGGCATTTTGTCAACCGCGGCTTCCTGCGCGGCCCGATGCTGCCGATCTACGGTTTCGGCGCGACCATCCTGCTGCATGTTTCGCTGCCGTTGTATGACCGCCCGGTGGAATTGTTTCTCGCCAGCATGGTGGCGGCGACGGTGTTTGAATATGTCGTCGGCGTGCTGATGGAAACGCTCTTTAAAATCAAATACTGGGATTACTCGTCCCACCGGTTTCAGTTTCAGGGACGCATCTGCTTGCAGTCCTCGCTGTGCTGGGGCTTTCTCGGGCTGATCCTTGCCCGGGCGATCCACCCGCCGGTTGAAACGGTTGTCGTTTGGCTGCCGTTCTGGGCGCTGATCGTGGTGGATGTGTTGCTGTCGGCGGCGTTTATCAGCGACGTGGCGGTATCCGTGCGCACGGCGCTCGATCTGGCACGCGTGCTCGAAGAACTCGACCGCCTGCGCGAGCAGGGCGCTGCGCTGCGCGCCGAGCTGTCTGAAACCGCACTGGTGCAGCTGACCCGCCTGTCCTACCGCGTGGACGAGGCGCGCGGCGAATGGTCGGAAAAGATGGGCGAAGCCCGGGAACAGTTGTCGGACGCGCGCGAGCAATTGTCTGAGCGCATGGGCGAGGCCCGTGGGCAGCTGGCTGACGCCAAGGAGCAAATCCTTGCGCGGCTGGACGAAGTGCAGCGCCGCTTTGACGAACGCGCCGAATCGCTCGGCCGCACGCGCAAAAGCCTGCTGCGCGGCAACCCAACGGCACGCTCCGCGCGGTACGACGCGGTGCTCCAGCGCCTGAAAAAACATATGGACATCCACCGCCCCGGTTAAAACTACACAAAATGCACAAAATGATGCAAAACGCACCCTTTCGGCGCATGCAATTTGTCAGCTTTTCGCTTGCTAAAATGCGCGTTCAAGGTGTATATTAGAAGTACGGGAAAACCGGTGTTTTTTGCCGGAAAAACCGCTGATTGTGCAACCCCTTTTACAAGAAAGGCTGATATAAAAACATGGAAAGATTTGTTTACGCGGACAACGCGGCGACTACCCCGCTGTCCGAAACGGCGTTCAACGCGATGAAACCGTGGTTGACCGAGCATTTCGGCAACCCGTCCTCGCTCTACCGCATCGGCCGCGAGGCCAAGATGGCACTCAATGAGGCGCGCACGACGGTCGGCAAGTGCCTGAACGCGGCAATGCCGGTCAACGAGGCCAACGACTACGCCCCCGGCGAGATCATCTTCACCGGCGGCGGTTCGCAGGCGGACAACCTCGCCATCCGCGGCTTTATGCACGGCCCGACGGCCAAAGGCCGCAAGCACCTGATCACCTCCAAAATTGAGCATCACGCGGTGCTGTACACCTGCGAAGCACTCGAAAAGGAAGGCTTCCGCGTCACCTATCTGGACGTGGATAAGGAAGGCCATGTCGACCTCGAACAGCTGAAAAAGGAGCTCTCTGAGGACACCGCGCTTGTCTCCATCATGGCCGCGAACAACGAGATCGGCACCATCCAGCCGCTGAAGGAGATCGCCGCGCTCGCCCATTCGGTCGGCGCAAAGTTCCACACGGATGCCGTGCAGGCGGTCGGCCATATGCACATCGACGTGCAGGAGATGGGCATCGACATGCTTTCGCTGTCCGCGCACAAGTTCCGCGGCCCGCGCGGCGTAGGCGCGCTGTACGTGAAAAAGGGCATCGCGCTCGAGCCGCTGGTTTATGGCGGCGGACAGGAGCGCGGCTGGAGCTCGGGCACGGAAAACACCGCGGGCTGCATCGGCCTTGCGGCCGCGATGAAGGAAGCGGTCGAAGGTCTGGACGAAAAGATGGGTTACGTCAAAGTATTGACGGACAAACTGGTCAAGGGCGTGATGGACAAGGTACCGTATACGCACTTCACTGGCGACCCGGTAAACCGCCTGCCGGGCACAGCGTCGTTCGTGTTTGAGGCAATCGAGGGCGAGGGTCTGATCCTGATGCTGGATAACATGGGCGTATGCGGTTCGACTGGCTCGGCCTGCTCGACCGGTTCGCTCGACCCGAGCCATGTGCTGATGGCCATCGGCCTGCCGCATGAGATCGCGCACGGTTCGCTGCGTCTGACCCTCGGCGAGCAGAACACCGAGGAGGACGTCGACTACCTGATCGACACGGTCGCACAGGTGGTATCCACGCTGCGCTCGATGAGCCCGGTATGGGAAAACGGCAAGCCCAACCTGACAGCGGCAAGCGAACTGCACGAACACTAAGCTCTAAGGGGGATTCCATCCCCCTTAGATACGAAAAAAGTTCCGAAAGAAACTTTTTTCGATAACCCCCTCTTGGCCGCACAGCGGCCAAGGTCGCGTCGCCTTGGCGCGGGCAGCGGTGTCAAAGTCCGGCAAAGCGGGACTTTGACGGAGCATTTCATGCAGACGCTGCGGCGTCTACACATGTCTGAGATTTTTGTTAAGGGAGTAATTAACGATGCAATACAGCGAAAAGGTACTCGACCACTTCACCCACCCGCGCAACGTCGGCGAAATCGAGGACGCCAACGGCGTCGGTGAGGTCGGCAACGCCAAGTGCGGCGACATCATGAAGATCTACCTCAAGGTGTCGGACGACGGCGTAATCGAGGACGTTAAGTTCAAAACCTTCGGCTGCGGCGCGGCGATCGCGACCAGCTCGATGGCAACCGAGATGGTCAAGGGCAAGACGCTTGAGGAAGCGCTCAAGCTGACCAACAAGGCGGTTGCCGAAGCGCTCGACGGTCTGCCGCCGGTCAAGATGCACTGCTCGGTGCTTGCCGAGGAGGCGCTCCGCTCGGCCATCGCGGACTATTACAAGCGCATGGGCAAGGACCCGGCCGAAATCCTCGGCTGCAGCATGGACTGCGCCGCCTGTCACCACGAGCAGGCCGAACATGCGCATTAATTTCTGAACACACGCATACACTGAGGGCAGATTGCGAAATCTGCCCTCAGTTTGTCGGATTCCCCGCGCCGCAGCGCGCATGATTCAGCCGCTCTGTGAGCGGCATCGAAAAATCGAGTTTTGCCCGATTTTTCGATACAACAGCACTCGATCGGAAACGTGTTTCCGATCGATATCCGGGCAGATTGCAAAATCTGCCCTTTTGCCGTCCCCTGAAAAAGGAGCATCAGGCCGATATGACAGAGTTAACAAAAAGTATAACTTACCTAAAAGAATACCATTCGTTAAAAGACGCCGTCCAGCAGGGCAAAACGCCTATGCTGGCCGTCGGCCTGTCCGCCATCCACAAGGCGCACCTTGCGGCGGCGCTCGGACTGGACACCGGCCGGCCGGTGTGCGTGCTGACTGACGACGACGCGGCCGCAGCGCGTTTCGCGCGCGACCTGCAAGCCTTTGCCGAGCGCGAAGTGCCTGTCCTGCCTGCACGCGACTTGGTGTTAGCCGATGTTGTGGGCGTATCACGCGGTTATGAGCAAAGCAGGCTCGCCGTGCTGGACACGCTGCCGGACGCCCGCTTGGTGACCATGAGCGTACAGGCAGCCGCCCAGCGCACGCTGCCGCCCGACAAGCTGCAAAACGCAGTCGTCACGGTCGCCGCCGGGCAGACCATACCGCTCGAGACGCTGACCGGGCAGCTGGCCCGCGCAGGCTACGAGCGCTGCGCACAGGTTGAGGGCACGGGGCAGTTTTCGGTGCGCGGCGGCATTCTGGACGTGTTCCCACCGCAGGCGGCACACCCCTATCGCGTCGAGTTCTGGGATGACGAGGTCGACTCGATCGCGTCGTTCGACGTGGGCAGCCAGCGCCGTCTGGAACAGATCGAAGCACTGCGCTGCCTGCCGCGCATGGAAGCGCTGCCGCACCTCGCGCCGGGCGGCACCAAGGGTCTGGCCAAAGCGGTGCGCGGCCTGCTATCTACACGCAAAAAGAAGCATGCCGACCTTGCCGCGCACATCGAACACGACGCGGAGCGCATCGAACAGAGTGGCACGCTCCCCGCAGCCGACAAATACCTGCCGCTGATCTACCCGGAGGTTGCGACTGCGCTCGACTACTTGCCGGAAGATACGATCATACTCATCGAGGATACGCCACGTCTGCGCGACGCGCTGCGCGACTTTGACGCGCGCCTTGCGGACGACGTGACCGCGCTGCTCGAACGCGGCGAGATCGCCCCCGGTCTGGACGGCTATGCGCTCGACTTCGCCGCGCTCTGCGGAACAAAGCACACCATCCTCCGGCTGGACAGCTTTTTGAACAACGTCCCTGAACTCGCCCCGCAGCACTTGGAGAACTTTGTCGCAAACCAGATGAACGCCTACGGCGGCAATCTGGATATGGCAGCCGCCGATATCCGCGGCTGCACCCAGCAGGGGCGCGCAGTCGCTGTGCTGTGTGGCAGCGAACTGCGCTGCCGGAACATGTGCGACGCGCTGACCGAGGCCGGGCTGACCGCCGCCGTGAGCGACCTGCTGCCCAAGGGCGGGCAGGTGTGCGTGATGGAAGGCACGCTGTCGGCAGGGTTTGAATACCCCGACCTCGGGCTGGTCGTCATCACTGAGGGGCAGGTGCTCGCGCGGCGCAAAAAGACGCAGGTCAAGAAGTCCAACCGCGACCGTGTCAAGTCCTACACCGACCTGACGCCAGGCGACCTTGTGGTGCACGAGCACCACGGCATCGGCCGCTTTGTCGGCATGGAGCGCATGACGGTCGACGGCGCGGAGCGCGATTTCATCAAAATTGCGTTTGCCGGCACAGATTTCCTGTATGTCCCCGCGACCAGCCTCGACCTTATCAGCAAATACATCGGCGGCGGTGAGCCGGAACGGGTGCGGCTGAACAAGCTCGGCGGCGCGGACTGGTCGCGCTCCAAGGCGCGCGCCAAAGCGGCGGCGAAGGAACTGGCCGAAGGGCTGATCAAACTGTACGCCGAGCGTGCGAAGGTGAAAGGCTTTGCCTTCCCGCAGGATGACGCGTGGCAGCGCGAGTTTGAGGACGCTTTCCCCTACGAGGAAACCGACGACCAGCTGCGCTGCATCGCGGAAATCAAAATGGATATGGAGTCAGACCGGCCGATGGACCGCCTGCTCTGCGGCGACGTTGGCTTTGGCAAAACCGAAGTCGCGCTGCGTGCCGTGATGAAGTGCGTGCTCGCAGGCAAGCAGGCTGCCATCCTTGTGCCGACCACCGTGCTCGCGCGCCAGCACTACCTGACTGCTTTGCAGCGGTTCCAAGGCCATCCGGTGACGATTGAGCTGCTGACGCGCTATAAAACCGGCTCGGAGCAGAGCGTGCTGCTCAAAAAATTGGAAGCAGGCTCGGTTGATATTGTGATCGGCACGCACAAGCTGTTTAACAAGAAAATCAAATTCAAAGACCTCGGTTTGCTGGTTGTGGACGAGGAACAGCGCTTCGGCGTGTCCCACAAGGAAACGCTCAAAGAGCTTTCCAAGTCGGTCGACGTGCTGACACTGTCCGCAACCCCCATCCCGCGCACGCTCAACATGGCGCTGTCCGGCATCCGGGATATGTCCTCGATCGAGGAACCGCCGCTCGACCGCCATCCGGTGCAGACCTTCGTGCTCGAGCAGAACGACGGTGTGCTGCTCGACGCCATCCGGCGTGAGCTGGCGCGCGGCGGGCAGGTGTACTACCTGCATAACCGCGTGGAATCCATCGCGCGGTGCGCCAGCCTGTGGCAGCAGCGCCTGCCGGACGCGCGCATCGGCGTGGTGCACGGCAAGATGACGCAAAAGGAGATCGCAGCCGTGATGAACGCCATGAGCGAGGGCGAGATCGACATTTTAGTCTGCACGACCATCATCGAGACCGGCATCGACATCCCAAACGCAAACACGCTGATTATCGAGAACGCGGACAACATGGGGCTTGCCCAGCTGCATCAAATCCGCGGACGCGTCGGCCGGTCGAGCCGCCATGCCTACGCCTACCTGTGCTACCGACGCGGCAAGGCGCTCAGCGAAATTGCGCAGAAGCGGCTCTCCGCCATCCGCGAGTTCGCGGCCTTCGGCTCGGGCTTCAAGATCGCCATGCGCGACCTTGAAATCCGCGGCGCGGGCAACGTTTTAGGTCCCGAGCAGTCCGGCCACATGATGAGCGTGGGCTATGACCTGTACCTCAAGCTGCTGGAGGAAGCGGTGCAGGAGGAAAAGGGCGAGACCCCCAAGCCGCGCGTGGACTGCGCAGCCGAGCTGCTGGTGAGCGCAAACCTGCCGTCGGCCTATGTGCCGGACGCAGGCCAGCGTGTCGACCTGTACCGCCGCATTGCGCTCATCCGCACAGAGGAGCAGCGCAGCGACATGCTCGACGAGTTGATCGACCGCTTTGGAGAGCCGCCCAAGGAGGCGGTGGCGCTGCTGGATATCGCGCTGCTGCGCAGCCGTGCGAGCGAGCAGGGCATTTCGGAAATCAAGGAGCAGGACGGCCGCCTGCTGCTGACCTTTGCACAGACCGACTTTGCGCGCCTGTCCGCCCTGTGCGGCGAGGACGCGTTCCGCGGGCGGCTGCTGCTGAACGCGGGCTCAACGCCTTATCTGTCGCTCCGGCTGAACAAGGGCGAAACGCCGCTTGACATGGCGGAAACGCTGGTCGGCAAGTACGCGCAGACCGCATAACACAAAAAACACCCGATGGAAGCGATGTTCCATCGGGTGTTTCACTTTGTTTAGCCAGCCCGGTTTACAGCGTCCAGAATGTCCGCCATGGTTTGGTTGAGTTCGTTCAGGTCGAGATCATAGCGCTTGCCAGAGAAGTAATAGGCCGCATCAGAGGTAGCGCGGTACTTGATCCATTCTGTGATATCCACCGAATCCACGCCAACCGGGAAAGCATAGGAAAGCTGCGACATCTCAAACGTATCGTGGGATGCATCGTGGATGGATGCCTGCATGCCGGGCAGCACCGGCACCATATAATTATCTCCTACCTTGTTCGCACCGCCCGCCAGCCAGCGGTCGGTCTCGGTCAGCGCACCCATGTCGACGAGATCCTGTAAAAAGGACTGGTATTCGTCATAGGTCATGTCATCCGTGTCGTATTTTTCGCTCAACTCCTTAAGCTGCTCATCGGTCAGTGCATCCAGACCAGCGGACGGCTCGCGCTGCGCAAGCTGTTCCAGCTTATTTTGCGTAAAGGCTGCAAAATCATCCTTGTATTCATCCTTGAGTGTTGCGATCGGCAGCTTATTGCCGTTTTCCATCGTATGCGTCGTGACATTGAACCAGTTGCTTTGGAATCCCCCAATTGTCATACTATCTCTTCCTTCCTTTATTGACTATAACGCGCAAAAAGTCAGATACTATACATATCGTCCCCCAATGTTGGGAGATAATGGCCCC
>DGYFI06202__coassemble_559_pt1 | contig 24524 bp, 24 predicted proteins | sample DGYFI06202__metabat2_high_PE_015 | metagenome-assembled genome bin DGYFI06202 | reverse complement strand
CCGTCCAGCTGGCGGGGCAGAGAGGGTGCCTCGCTTCAAAAACCGAACGATTCAAAACAAGGGGGATATAAACTATGAGAGGCGTAGAGACCCGCATCCAGGAGATCCGCCGCCGTATTTTCCGCGAAGTAGCCCGCATGGCTTACCACACGGAGTGGCCGACCGACCGGCGTATCGAAGCGCTCCCGTATGAGATCATTCCGGGCGAAATCGGCAACTATCGAAACGACATTTTCCTCGAACGCGCCATCGTTGGCGAACGTCTGCGTCTGGCGATGGGTCTGCCGTGCCGCAGCGCGGCCGAGCATTCGCCGCTGTCGGACAACATCGACGCTGCGACCCGCGAGGAGACTTACTACACGCCGCCGCTGGTCAACATCATCAAGTTCGCCTGCAATGCCTGCAAGGAGAACGAGATTATGATCACCGATGCTTGTCAGGGCTGTCTGGCGCATCCTTGCGTCGAGGTCTGCCCCAAGGGCGCGATCACGCTCGACCGTTATAACGGCCGTTCGCGTATTGATCAGGAAAAGTGCATCAAGTGCGGCCGCTGTGTTGACGTGTGCTCGTATAAGGCCATCATCCGCCAGCAGCGCCCGTGCGCCGCAGCCTGCGGTGTAGACGCAATCGGCAGCGATAAGAACGGCAAGGCCGAAATTGATTATGAAAAGTGCGTTTCCTGCGGCATGTGTCTGGTCAACTGCCCGTTTGGCGCGATTGCGGACAAGTCGCAGATCTTCCAAGTCATCCGCGCCATTCAGGCGGGCGAGCGCGTATACGCCGCCGTTGCACCGGCGTTTGTCGGCCAGTTTGGCCAAAAGGTTACGCCGGGCAAGCTGCGTGCTGCGATGAAGCAACTGGGCTTTACGGATATCTTTGAGGTCGCCATCGGCGCTGACCTGTGCGCCGCACAGGAGGCCGAGGACTTCATCAAGGAAGTGCCGGAGAAGCTGCCGTATATGGGTACATCCTGCTGCCCCGCGTGGTCTGCCATGGCCAAAAAGATGTTCCCCGATCAGGCGGAGTGCATCTCGATGGCGCTGACCCCCATGACGCTGACTGCACGTTTGATCAAGCACCACCACCCGAACGCGAAGATCGCATTCATCGGGCCGTGCGCTGCGAAAAAGCTCGAAGCGATGCGCAAGGACGTCCGCAGCGACGTCGATTTCGTGCTGACCTTTGAGGAGATGGCTGGCATCTTCGATGCGCGTCATGTCGACCTTGAGTCGCTTGAGGAAGATCCGCACGGCGTCAATGATGCGTCCACCGACGGCCGTAACTTTGCGGTATCGGGCGGCGTGGCGCAGGCGGTCGTCAACGTGATTAAGGAGAAGTATCCGGACCGCGAGGTCAAGGTGATTAACGCTGAGGGTCTGCGTGACTGCCGCAAGATGCTGATGGCGGCCAAGGCCGGCAAATACAACGGCTATCTGCTCGAGGGTATGGCTTGTCCGGGCGGCTGCGTGGCTGGCGCTGGCACGATGCAGGCAAAAAGTCGGCTGCCGTGGTCGGGCTGTACGCCAAGCAGGCGGAGCACCAGACGGCGACCGGCACCGAGCATGTCAAGGAGCTGGATAAGCTCGTCGATTAAGTTTCGGCACGCGCACAATGATATAAAAAGCCCGGCTTAGGCCGGGCTTTTTGTGAAAACAGGCTGTTACTACGGCCTGTTTTCTGCTTTATAGGGTGCATCAGTGCGTGTAATCGTTACAGATTGTTAATGCATTTTTTGCGCAAAGACGGTATAATGGAAGCATACTGACGAGAAGGCAGGGGAAAACTGTGGCAAAAAAGATACTTATCGTCGAGGACGAAGCCAATATCCGCGAACTGCTGCGCCTGTATCTGGAGCGCGAAGGCTATGCGGTGATCGAAGCGGAAAACGGGGTAGAGGGCATCAAGCTGTGGAAGGCGGAAAAGCCGGATATGCTGCTGCTTGACGTGATGATGCCGGTGATGGACGGCTGGGCGGTCTGCAAGGAGATTCGCGCCGAGAGCGATGTGCCGATCATCATGCTGACGGCGAAGGGCGAGACGGCCGACCGTGTTTCCGGTCTGGAAATGGGAGCGGACGACTATATCGTCAAGCCCCTTGAGATGCCCGAGGTCATCGCGCGCGTGCGCGCGGTATTCCGCCGCATGGCGCCGGATGACGCGCCCGAAAAGCTGACGTTTGACAATCTGGTCATCGACAAGCAGGCATACGATCTGGTGATTAAGGGCAAACGCGTCGACGCGCCGCCCAAGGAGATCGAGCTGCTCTATTACCTCGCGTCCAGTCCGAACCGCGTGTTTACGCGTGCGCAGCTGCTCGACGACGTATGGGGCTTCGATTATTTCGGCGACACCCGCACGGTCGACGTGCATATCAAGCGCCTGCGCGAAAAGCTCGAGGGCGTGTCCGACAAGTGGGAGGTCAAGACCGTCTGGGGCGTCGGTTACAAGTTTGAGACCAAGGAGTAAACCATGGGCAGACGCAGCTTCTTTTTCAAAAACTATGTCACGCATGTGCTGCTGATTGTGTGCGCATTTGCGGTGGCGGGCAGCGTATTCTATTATCAGATGGGCAACTACGCGCTGCACTCCAAGCAGACTGAGCTGCGCACGACTGTGCAGAGCCTTGCCGAACAGACTCGCCTGCTGCTGGGCACGGATTCTGAGGTGTTGCGTGATATTTATATGATTTCGATTGGCACGGTTGCCAAAGAGGACGCGGTAACCGTGTACGTCACCGATCAGGATGGCGTGATTCAAATGGTTGCCGGGCCGGATGGCGAGGCCGCGCAGGTGTCGGGCTGGAGGATTTCGGAGCAGGTCGCCGGGCAGGTGCGCAGGACGGGCAGCTATGCCGAAGTCGGCCAGCTGGGCGTATTGGGCGACCGGTCGAGCTACACGGTCGGCACGCACGTGCAGGGTGATGACGGCGAGGTGAAGGCGATGATTTTCGTCTACTCGCAGGACGCGACGGCTGCGGGCGTGGTGCGCCACTCCACGCAAACGCTGGTGCTCATCCTGCTCATCACGCTCGCCGTGGCGCTCGTGCTGTCGTTTATCCTGTCGCAGCACATGACGCGGCCGCTCAAGGTGATCGCGGGCGCGGCCAAGGAGTTCGCCGCAGGGAATTTCGATGTACGCGTGCCCGAGGACAACCACTGCTATGAGATCGACGAGCTGGCCGTGTCCTTTAACAATATGGCGCGCGACCTTGACCAGCTCGAGGAGCTGACGCGCGGGTTTATATCAAACGTCAGCCATGAGTTCAAAACCCCGATGACGACGATTGGTGGCTTTGTCGACGGCATGATCGACGGCACGATTCCGTTCGAGCAGCGCGACAAATACTTGCACATCATCGCCGAGGAGACCCGCCGCCTGTCCCGTATGGTCAACCGCATGCTGGACGCGGCCAAAATCCAGTCGGGCGAGCTGATTCTCAGCCCTGCCCCGTTCGACTTCTCCGAGATGACAAGCCAGATCATCCTGTCCTTTGAGCAGAAGATCGAGGCGAAAAAGCTGGCGGTCGAGTGTGAGTTGGACGACCGGCTGATCGTCATGGGCGACCGCGACCACCTGTACCGCGCGGTGTATAATCTGGTCGATAACGCGGTCAAGTTCGCCGGGGAGGGCGGACGGCTGGGTCTGCGCGCCCATCCGGAGGGCAACTTCTGTGCGTTTTCGATCACCAATACCGGCATCGGCATCTCGGCCGAGGATTTGCCCCATGTGTTCGACCGTTTCTACAAGGCCGACCGCTCCCGCTCGATGGACAAAACCGGCGCGGGGCTGGGGCTGTATATTGTGAAAAACATCATTAACCTGCACGGCGGTGAAATCGCTGTGCGGTCGGACGGCGGCGAGACCGAGTTTTCCTTTACACTGCCGCTTGCGCCGCAACAGTTGCAAAACGGCGCGAAAAACAGCACAAAATAGCACAAAAGGCCGCCTCTGCGCGTCCCGCCCTGCTGCGGTACGCCGGGGCGGCCTGTCTGCGGAAGTTCAAGATTTATTCATATTGTTTTCAACAAACCGCCACAATGGCCGGGTACAATAAAAGCACAAAATCGATAGGGAGGTCATAAGTATGGAAGACTTCAACAATAACAATCATCAGACGCCGGAAACGCGCGGTGAGGAATATACCGGAACCCAGCAGCCCAACCAGCCGCAGCAGCCGTATGAAGCACAGTTCGCTTACGGGCAGCAGCAGGCCGAGCCGCGCACGCCGTATCAGACGCCGGTGCATCATCCGAACTATGTCGCCCCGCAGCAGCGTACGGATTACGGTGCACCCGGACAGGACAGTGCGCCGCAGCACAATGTCCCGCCGCAGTACCAGAACGGCGCGGTGCCGCCGCAGCCGCCGAAAAAGCATAAGAAACACGGCCGTACGGTTGTGATTGGCCTGTGCAGCGTAGCAGCAGCCTGTCTGTTGTTTGCGGGCGGCGCGTTCATCGGCCACTTTGTCAACACGGGTGATGGCGGCGCGGTCATGGCAAACGCACAGTCGGGCGACCTGCCCACCGTGCAGCTCAACAGCACGCCGGATTACGACCCGGATAACTACGATGTCGTCAACGGTCTGGCCGGCGAGGAGATCTACAAGAAGGTCAGCCCGTCGATCGTGTCGGTTATTGCCACCGTGCAGGGCGGCACCGGCAGTGGTTCGGGCGTTATCATGAGCTCGGATGGCTACATCATCACCAATAACCACGTTGTCGAAGACGCGCAGAGCGTGGCCGTGCAGCTGAGCGACGGCACGCAGTATGACGCGACCATCATCGGCACGGACGAACAGACCGACCTTGCGGTTATCAAGGTCGAGCCGGAAGGCCAGCTGACCGCTGCCGAGTTCGGCAACTCGGATGAACTGCAGCCCGGCGAATACGCCTACGCGATCGGCTCGCCCGGCGGCGTGCAGTTTGCCAACACGATCACCGGCGGCCGCATTTCGGCCATCAACCGCGACGTGACAATCAACGACCGCGTCATGACCCTCATCCAGACCGATGCGTCGATCAACCCGGGCAACTCGGGCGGCGCGCTCATCAATAAGTATGGTCAGGTGGTCGGCATCACTTCGGCGAAGCTGTCGAGCAATACGTTCAGCGAAGCGTCGATCGAGGGCATGGGCTTTGCCATCCCGATCAACACGACGAAGGAAATCGTTGACGAACTGATCGAAAACGGCTACGTTGTCGGCCGTCCGTCCATCGGCATCACGGGCAGCAATGTGGAATCCGCAGACGGCAGCATCGCGGGTGTGCAGGTGTACTCGATCGACTCGCGCGCCAAGGCAGCCAGCGAGGGCTTGCAGGTGGGCGACGTGATCACCGCAGTTAACGGCACGCCGACCCCGACGATGGATGATGTCAACGCCATCAAGGAGGACATGAAGGCGGGCGACAAGCTGACGCTGACGGTCTACCGCATTTCGACCGGCAAGACGCTCAACCTGACTGTTACGTTGACCGACGCGCACGACCTCGAGGGTGAGGATCCGGCTGAGGAGAACACGCAGAATAGCCAGAGCGGTAACTCGCAGTACCCGCAGTATCAGAATCCGTTCTCCTACTTTGGATGGTAAGAAACTTCGATCGAACCGTACAGGTTCGATCGAGTAGGACGCACCGCGGCTGTGCCGCGGATGCGTCCGAAGCGGCGCAAAGTTCCGACATGCGAAACTTTGCGCCGTACTTGTATCAAAGCCGAGGCGCATGTCCTCGACTTTGATCAAAAGAACCGCCCTTTTGGGGCGGTTCTTTTCTGTTGCACACGCGCCGTGCGGCGCGATTTTTGCGGTTACTTTTCGGTTTTCTCGAACTTTTCTGCCAGCTGCTGGCTGATGAACTGACGCGCGGTGCGCGGGGAACGTCCGTTGCGGCGCAGCGCGAACCGCTCGGCCAGCAGGTGCAGCTGTTCGCCCTCGAGCGCAAGGCCGCTTTCGGCGGCCAGCCGGTCGACAATGAACAGGTATTCGTCCTTGTCCGGCACGGAGAACGTGATCTCCAGACCAAAGCGGTCGGACAGCGCCGTGACCGTTTCCAGTCCGTCGCGCACGCGCACCTCGTCGCCCTCACGGTCGGCAAAGTTTTCACGGATCAGGTGGCGGCGGTTGCTGGTCGCGTAGATGACCAGATTGGCCGGCTTTCCAGCCAGCCCGCCCTCAATGAACGCCTTGAGCGCGGCAAAATTGTCATCCTCGCGGCTGAAGGAAAGGTCGTCGAGAAATACGATGAACTTAAACGGCGAGCGCAGCGTTTCCGCGAAGATCTGCGGGAAGCAGGTGATGTGCCGCGGCGACATCTCGATGATTTTCAGGCCGCGCGCGGCGTATTCGTTGACCACGGCCTTGACCGTCGAGGATTTGCCCGTGCCCTTGTCGCCATAGAGCAGGATGTTATTGGCCTCACGCCCGCCGAGAAAGGCGCGTGTGTTCTGCAAGATCTGCTGCTTCTGGCGTTCGTAGCCCGGCAGGTCGCACAGCCGGATGGGATCGGGATGTATGATCGGGCGCACCGAGCCGTCGTCCTGCACGGCGAAAGCGGCCGCCTGCGCGAAAAAGCCGTAGCCCTGCGCACGGTAGTAGCTGGCCAGCGCCGCACCATCCCGGAATGGCAGCGGCGCGTCTGCCGGAAAGTCGGGCAGGTCGAGCAGCGCGGGCGTGCTGAAGCGCGTGGCCGCGGCTGATTTGAGCGCCGTGCCGTCCAGCGCGAGCAGTGCGTTTACCGTTTGGATGTCGCGCGTGGCGGCATCAAGCAGCGCGTCCGCCGGGGCGGCAAGCGTATCGGTCAGGGTGTTGACATCATAGTGTACCGCGTCCAGAATGGTGCGCGATGCATCGCCGCAGGCATAGTGCGCGGCGCACAGCGCGCCGTAGGCGTCGGCAAAGGCGGCGCTGTCCTGCGTCAGGCTGTCGAGCGTGTGCATCACCGCGCGGACGAGCGGCGTTTTTTGTAGGCCGCGCAGCGCGCTGAGCGCGCGCAGGCGCAGGGAAAGGGCGGAAAGCTCCATGTTATCCCCTCCAAGGAAGATTTTTTGTATCGAAAACAGCATAGCACACTTTGCGCGCCTTTTCAACATAGCATGGAAATAGACTATGCTTGGAGGGAGAGAACGGCAATGAGCCGATATTCGTTTTTGATATGCCGCAGCCAGACCGAGGCGGTCGGCCTGCGGCGGCATTTGGGACAGATGGGCGTGCCGGGCGAGGTAGTCCGCCCGCCGCGACACGCCCGCACGGAGTCGTGCGGCTGGGCGGTACGCGTAGGCGCGGGGCAGGCGGACGAGGCGTTGCACCGCCTGCGGCAGCTTGGCATTTCGCCGTGCCAGGTGCTGCCGGATGAGGGGGCGGGCACATGATCTATCTGGACAGCGCGGCGACCACGCTGCACAAGCCGCGCGCAGTGGAGGAGGCAGTGCGGCAGGCGCTACGCGGGGCGGCAGGTTATGCGCGCGGCGGCCATGCGGCCGCCCAGCGCGCGGGCGAGACGATGTACGCTTGTCGTGAACAGGCGGCGGCGCTGTTCGGCGTAGCCGACCCTGCACGCGTTGTGCTGACGATGAACGCCACGCACGCGCTCAATCTGGCCATCCATGCGCTGGTGCAGCCGGACACGCGCGTTGCGGTCGGCGGGTATGAGCACAACGCGGTCATGCGGCCGCTGGCGCTGCGCGGGATTGACCCCATCGTGCTGGACGCGCCGCTCTGGGACGCGGACGGCATGGTGCAGCGTGCGGGGCAGGCCATCGCGGACGGGGCGGGGCTGTTTATCCTCAACCATGTGTCAAACGTGTTCGGTTTTGCCGCCCCGCTGGATGAAATCGCGGCGCTGCTGGACGAGGCGGGCGTGCCGCTCATTCTGGACGCTTCGCAGTCGGCAGGGCTGCTGGACATCGACGTGACAAAGTACCCCTGTCTTGCGGCGGTCTGCATGCCCGGACACAAGGGGCTATACGGCCCGCAGGGTACCGGGCTGCTGCTCGCGCTGGACGGTCGCATCGCCGCACGCCCGCTGCTCGCGGGCGGCACGGGCAGCTTGTCCGAACAGCTGACGCAGCCGGACTTTCTGCCGGACGCGCTCGAGAGCGGCACGCCCAATTTGCCGGGCGCAGCGGGTCTGGCCGCCGGTATCGCGTTTGTGCGGTCGGTTGGGGCGGAGAACATCCTCGCGCACGAGCAGCGGCTCATCCGTGAGCTGGCGCGCGCGCTGGAGCGGGCGCCGCGTGTCGAGTGTTTCGCGCACCCCATGCAGACCGGTGTGCTTTCCGTGCGGGTGCCGGGCGTGCCAAGTGAAACGATTGCAGAAGGGCTTGCGCGCGAGGGCGTTGCCGTGCGTGCAGGGCTGCACTGCGCGCCGCTGGCGCACCGCACGGCGGGTACCGAGGATACCGGCACGGTGCGCTTTTCGGCCTCGTTTTATACGACTGCGCGCCAGATCGAGCAGGCGGCCGCTGCGGTTTGCAAAACCGTAAAAAATCTGTGAATTCGCTATACAGAAACAGGGAATTGTGGTAGTATAATATAGAAAAAATCCTGTCTCCCCGCATAGCGGAGGGCAAAAGGAACAGGACAGGTGACCATATGGAGTTTTTTCAAAGTTTTTTCAGCCCCAACTTACAGAATTTCGATCCGTGGACCTCGGTGCTCAACAGCTGGTACGCGCTGAAGACGGTCAGCATCATGGATGTTGTGGATATCCTGATCGTCAGCTATATCCTGTACCGTCTGATGAAGCTGCTCAAGGATACGAGCGCGGCGCGGCTGGCCAAGGGCATCATCTGGCTGCTGCTGATCTTTGTGGTGGCCAGCTTTGCACAGCTGACGACCATCTCGTTCATCCTGCGCAGTTCGCTGGGGATCGGCGTTACGGCGGCGATCGTCATTTTCCAGCCTGAGCTGCGCCGCCTGCTTGAACAGCTGGGCAAGGGCAACATCAGCGGCCTGTTGGTGTCGGCGGACGACCCGGACGCAACCGAAGCGGCGATCGACGCGACGGTGGCCGCGTGCGCGGATATGTCCAAGACAAAAACGGGTGTCCTCATTGTATTTGAACGCAAGGAGCGCTTGGGCGAGATCGTCGCGACCGGCACGGTGATCGACGCGGTGCCGTCGCCCGAACTGCTCAAGAACATCTTTTTCAAAAACAGCCCGCTGCACGACGGCGCGCTCATCATGCGCGCGGGCAAGATCTATGCGGCGGGCTGTGTGTTGCCGCTTTCCGGCAGCCAGACGCTGTCACGCGACCTCGGCACGCGCCACCGCGCGGCGGTCGGCATGAGCGAATCCGCGGACAGCGTGCTCGTCGTCGTTTCCGAGGAGACCGGCGCGATCTCGGTCGCCATCGGCGGCATGCTCAAACGGCACCTGTCGCCCGATGTGCTGCGCAAGGTGCTCGAGGCCGAGCTGATCACCGATAACAAAACGGAAAAAAGACGCATTTCCGTGCTCCGCAGCATCTGGAAGGGGGGCGCGGGTAAATGAAACAGTTTATGAAAAAGCACGATATCTGGCTGCGCCTGCTGGCGCTGCTGATGGGCTTTGTGCTTTGGATGGTCGCGCGCGACGTGGAAAACCCGCCCAAAAGCAATACCTTCCGCAACATGCCGGTTTCGATTACCGGGGCGGACACGCTGCTGGAGCAGTACAACCTTTCGGTGATTGAATATACCGATGTGGTAGACGCAACGGTGTACGGCCCACTTGATGAGGTTACCAACTCCACGCTGCGCAACAAGGTGCGCGTATCGGTCGACGTGTCCACCATTACGGACGGCGCGGGCGAATATACGCTTGTACCCGAGGTGTATGTCGGTGTGACCGGCGTGGAATCTCGCGGCACGACCCCATCGCGCGTGCGCGTGCTGGTCGATGAGGTGACGACAGCGACCGTGCCGGTGCGCGTGGAGACGACGGGCACCGCTGCCGATGGCAGCCGCGCGGGCACGCCCGAGCCGACCACGACCAAGGAGGTCACGATTTCCGGCCCGGCGGCTGAGCTGAAGGAAGTGGCTTACGCCTACGGTACGATCAGCGTCGACGGCAAATCCTCGACCTTTACCGGCGAGTGCAGCATTTCCCTGCGAAACGATGCGGGCGAAGCCATTACAGGCACGCACGTCACCTGCCAGACCGATACCATTACGGTGCGCGTGCCGATCTATCCGGTCGAGAGCGTGCCGCTCAAGGTGGCGCTGACCGATGGCGATACGCTCAAGCAGGAGCAGGTCAACGTGTCTATTGAACCGGCGGCGGTCACGCTGATCGGCGACCAGAACACGCTGGCCGGCATCACCGAGATCAACCTTGGCACGATCGACCTCGATACGGCGCGCACCGGGGTTGCAATCGAAATGGAGATCCCGCTGCCCGAGGGCGTGCGGCTGGATAGCGGCCAGCCTTCGACCGCCAAGGTCACGCTGACCGTTAAGGAGGAGGAAAACGTCGCCACGCGCAGCGTGCAGGTGAGCAAGTTCGTGCCCACCGACACTGCGCAGGCGGAGACACCGTACACCGTCAGCGTGCTGACCGAGTCGGTCGAGATCGAGCTGCGTGGCAGCGAAAGTGCGCTGGAGCAGGTGGATGTCAATGCGCTGTCGGTCGGCTTGACGTTTGATTCGGTGTCGCTCGGCGCGGGTACGCACAAGGTTAAGGGCGTAATCGCCGCGACCGGCCTGCCCGCAGGCGTAACGCTCGTGCAGACTGACGTTGAGGTAGAGATACAGATCGTCTCGCCTGATGGCACGGACGGCGGAGAGACCCCGGAAAGCGGCGAGAGCGCCGACGGCGAGGAAACCGTGGAAGATGGAGAGGCCACGGATACCGCCGGGACGGATGGGGCAGACGACCCGGAAAGCGGGGAAGTCGCCTCATGAGCCTGACCGTTAGCAACATCCGCCTGCCGTTTGACGAGCCGGAGCAGCAGGCGGTTGCCGAGGCGCGCCGCCTGACCGGGCTGGTGTCCGACGGGACACAGGCAGCGGTCAGCCGCGTCAGTATCGACGCGCGGCGCGGCCGGATTTTCCGGGTATACACGGTGCGGCTGGACGCACCCATCGACGAAAAGGCATTTGCAGAAAAACTGCAAATGCCCTTCGTTCGTTATCACGACGATACGCGGCCACCCGTCCCCTGCGGGGACAAGCGGCTGGAGCACCGGCCGGTCGTGGTCGGGTTGGGGCCCGCCGGGCTGTTTGCAGCCTACACGCTGGCAAAGCATGGCTATACGCCTGTTGTCCTTGAACGCGGCGGCGATCTCGATGCGCGTGACCGCGCGGTGGAAGCGTTCTGGTCGGGCGGCGCGCTTGACCCGGACTGTAACATCCAGTTTGGCGAGGGCGGTGCGGGCGCCTATTCGGACGGCAAGCTGACCACCCGTATTGGCGACCCGCTGTGCGGCGCGGTGCTCGACACGCTGGCCGCGCACGGCGCGCCGGACGATATCGTCAAAAAGGCCAAGCCCCATGTGGGTACGGACATCCTGAAAAACGTGGTGCGCGCCATGCGGCGCGACATCATCGAAAACGGCGGCGAAGTGCATTTTCACACCGCACTGACCGGCGTTTCGCTGGAAAACGGCGCGCTACGCGCGGTGTGCGCGGGCGGCGACGAGATTGCCTGCGAGCGTGCGGTGATCGCCATTGGACATTCAGCGCGCGACACTTTTGTTGCGCTGCACGAAAATGGGGTATACTTTGTCCCGAAAGCGTTTTCGGTTGGCGTGCGCATCGAGCACCTGCAAAGCGAGATCGATCGCGCACTGTATGGCAAGTATGCGGGGCATCCGCTGCTGCCGCCCGCTGAGTATAACCTGTCCCGCCGCGCGGACGGGCGCGCCTGCTATTCGTTCTGCATGTGTCCGGGCGGCGTGGTCGTCGCGGCGCAGAGCGAGGAAAACAGCGTCGTTACCAACGGCATGAGCTATCACGCGCGCGACGGTAAAAACGCCAACGCGGCGCTTGCCGTGTCGGTCGACCCGGCGGATTTTGACGACGGCACGCCGTTCGGCGGCGTGGCTTTGCAGCGCCGCATCGAGCGGGCGGCCTACGCGCAGACCGGTTCGTACCGCGCGCCTTGTCAGCGCGTGGGCGATTTTCTGGCCGGACGGCCGAGCAGGCGCGCGGGTGCGGTGCAGCCGACCTATCCGGTCGGGGTGCAGTTCGGGGAAGCCGCAGCCTGCCTGCCGGATTTTGCGCAGGCCATGCTGCGCGACAGTCTGCCCTACTTTGGCCGCAAGATCCGCGGCTTTGACGCGGCTGACGCGCTGCTGACCGGGCCGGAGACGCGCACATCCTCGCCGGTGCGCATGGAACGCGGCGACGACCTGTTCGGCCTTGGCTGCGTGGGGCTAATCCCTTGCGGGGAGGGCGCGGGCTACGCGGGCGGCATTTTGTCCGCAGCAGTTGACGGCATCCGCGCGGCACACCGCATTATGGAAGAATATGAGCCGATGCTCGACTGAGCACGGCAAAAGCGATAGAAAGAAACGGAGCGATACCATTGACCCAACAGGGAACAATCAAAAAAGTGCTGCCCGGCGGCATGGCCGAGATCGAGGTCACACGCCGGTCGGCCTGCGGCCACGACTGCGCCAAGTGCGGCGGCTGCGGCGGGCTGGAAACCCAGACGTTGTACGTCACCGCGCGCAACCGCGCCCACGCGCAGGTGGGTGAGCGTGTGCTGATCGAGGGCGAAACCGGGCAGGTGCTCGGCATTGCGGGGTTGGTATATCTGGTGCCGGTCGTGCTGTTTTTCGTCGGCTATGGCATGGGCAGCGGCCTGCGATGGGGCGCGGGACTGTCCGCGCTGTGCGGCGGCGTGTTGTTCGCCGCAGGCATCGGCGCTGCCATGTGGTACAGCCGCCGGATGAAGGCAAGGAACCATGTCCCGTTTGAAATCACAAAAGTACTCTGAATTTTTTGTGAATTTTTACTGATTTTGTGTGGTTCGCCCTTGTGCGATCGGCAAAAGTTCGGTAGAATAGATTGAATACTAAGGCCGTGTGGAAACACGGCGGGAAAGGGTTATGGCATGTTTGGCTTTATCCGTCCGGTAAAGCCCGAGCTGCGGGTCAAGGAGGCCGACCGGTTTCAGCAGGTGTACTGCGGGCTGTGTCACGCCATCCGCGCACGGTACGGCCGGTTTTACACGCTGTTTTTGAGCTATGACATGACGTTTTACGCACTCGTGACCGGCGCCGACAAAGCGGATACCGCGCCGCCCTGCCGCAAACGGTGCGACGCGCACCCGCTGATCCGGCGCCCATGCGCCGCGCCCGACGGGGCGCTTGAGCGCGCCGCCGATGTGAGCGTGCTGCTGACCTACCACAAATTCCGCGACAGCCTTGCAGATGAAAAAGGCCCAAAGCGTGCGCTGGCGTGGCTGCTGTGCCGTCTGGGACGGCGGGGCTACGCCCGCGCCCGCGCAAGGCTGCCCGAGGCCGACCGCGAGGTGATCGCGGCGCTGGAGGATTTGCAGGCGCTCGAGCGCGACCGTTGCGACTCGATGGACCGCGCGGCCGACGCGTCTGCCCGCATGACTGCGGCGGTCGTGCCCCGCACCGGGGACGACCGCGAGCGCGTGCTGCGGCAGATGTTTTATCACGTCGGGCGCTGGGTCTACCTGCTCGATGCCGCGCAGGACGTGGCGGAGGACTTGGAACAGGGCAATTACAACCCGGTCGTGCTGCGTTACGGGCTGCAATCGCCCGACCTGACAGAGATCAGACAGCCGCTCGAGCGCACGCTGGAGCGGTCATTGGCCGATATCTGCATGGCGTATGACCTGCTGGATTTCGGCCGGGACGCGGACCTTGTCCGCAATATTATTTTTCTCGGTATGCCGCTGGTGACGAAACAGGTGCTGGACGGGACGTACCAAACGAACGGAGGATGGGGCAAGCATGGATCCCTATAAGGTGCTCGGCGTCACACCGCAGACGAGCGACGATGATGTCAAACGCGCTTACCGTGAACTGGCGCGCAAATATCATCCGGACAACTATATCAACAACCCGCTGGCCGATCTGGCCGAGGCCCGTATGAAGGAGATCAACGAGGCCTACGACATGATTATGAACGAGCGCGCGGGCAAGTCGGGCGCAGGCGCGTCCGGCGGCGGGCAGCAGTATGGAGGCCAGCAGTACAGCGGCAGCCAGCAGCAGCGCGCTTACAGCGGGCCGAACGCTTCGCTGTACAGCCAGGTACGGCAGGCGATCAACCAGGGCAATCTCGGCATGGCCGAGCAGCTTTTGCAGCGCGCAAACGGCCGCGACGCTGAATGGTTCTTCCTGATGGGCACGGTGTACTACCGCAAGGGCTGGTATGACGAGGCCGCGCGTGCCTATACGCAGGCCTGCCAGATGGACCCGTCCAATATGGAGTACCGCACGGCGCTCAATAATCTGAATATGTCGGGCGGCTACGGCGGCTATCGGCCGATGCAAGAGGCAAGCCTGTGCGATATGTGCGTGCAGCTGGCCATCTGTAATTGCTGCCTGAACGCGTGCTGCAACGCGGGATGCTGATATGGGCGCGAGGGAAATTGCGCGCGGCGGCCTGCTCGCCGCAGTGGCAGTGGCGCTGCTCTATGTGGGCGGCACGGCGACCTATGTGGGCGTGGCAGCTTGTGTGGCCGCAGGCGTGACTTCGGCGGTGCCGCTTTTGCGGCGCGCACGGGTGCGCACGGCGGTGATGCTGTATCTGACCGTGTCGGTGCTGTCCGCGCTGCTGGTGCCGCGTAAGGTGGTGGCCGCAGCGTATGTGCTGTTCTGCGGCCTGTACCCGATCGTCAAGTTTTTGATCGAGAGCCGTGTACCGCTTCAGGCGCAGTGGGGGCTTAAATTGGCGTATTTTAACATCGTACTGGCCGTCGCGGGCGTGCTGGCGGTGTTTGTGTTTTTCCCCGGGATGGCCGTCACCGGCCTGTTCCGGATCGCGGCGGTGTGGTTTGCCGCCAATGTTGGATTTTTCATCTATGACGTGGCGCTGTCACGGCTGATCGCACTGCTGCGCGCAAGCCTGCCGCCCGATTGTTAAAAGGGGATTGAACAACATGAAAAGTATGACCGGCTACGGCCGCGCCAAGGAGCAGCGGGACGGCAGGACGATCATGGTCGAACTGCGCGCCGTCAACCACCGTTATCTGGACTGCACGGTGAAAGCGCCGCGACAGTACGGCTTTTTGGACGACGCGGTCAAAAAGGCCGCGTCTGCCCGCATTGCACGCGGCAAGGTGGAGATTTTTGTCGGCGTGGAGATCGAGGAGGGCGGCGATGTTGCCATCACGGTCAATCATCAGCTGGCAAAGCGGTATCTGGACGCGCTGCACGAGCTGAGCGAAACCTATGGCCTGCGCGACGATGTGACCGTCACAACGCTGGCCAAGATGCCCGATGTGCTCGGTTCGGAGCGCATCGAGCAGGACGCCGAGGCCATGACGCGGGATGTACTGGCCGTGTTCCAGCAGGCGTGCGACGGCTTTGACCAGATGCGAACGAAGGAAGGCGAAAAGCTCGCCGAGGACGTGCGCAGCCGCTGTGCCGCGATCGAGCACATGGTCGGCGAGGTGGAGACGCGCTCGCCCGAGCGGGTCACGGAGTACCGCGAAAAGCTGCTGGCGCGTATGCAGGAGGTGCTGGCCGACACCAGCATTGACGAGACGCGCATCCTGACCGAGGCTGCGATCTATGCGGATAAAACTGCGGTCGACGAGGAGACGGTGCGCTTGCGCAGCCACTTGCACCAGATGGACGGCATGCTGGGGGAGACGCAGCCGGTCGGACGCAAGCTGGATTTCCTTGTGCAGGAGATGAACCGCGAGGCCAACACGATCGGCTCCAAGGCAAACGACGTGGCGCTCGCGCGTATCGTAGTGGATATCAAGGGCGAGATCGAAAAGATCCGCGAGCAGATTCAGAATATCGAATAATGCAACGTAACGCGCGGAGGGGGATGATGCAGTGAAACTCATCAACATCGGGTTTGGCAACATGGTGGCCTCATCGCGGCTGATCGCCATCGTCAGCCCGGAATCCGCGCCGGTCAAGCGCACCGTACAGGAGGCGCGCGACCGCGGCATGGTGGTCGACGGCACCTATGGCCGGCGCACCCGTGCCGTGCTGATTATGGACAGCGGCCATGTGGTGCTCAGCGCGTTGCAGCCGGAAACGGTTGCGGCCCGCTTTGCCGGCGACAGCGAGGAAGGGGTAAGCGAAGATGCGTAAAGGAAAACTATATGTATTCACCGGCCCGTCCGGCGCGGGCAAAGGCACGTTGCTCTCGCGCCTGCGGGAGCAGGACGGGCGGCTGTTTTACTCGATTTCCGCCACCACACGCGCGCCACGGCCGGGCGAGACCGACGGCGTGCAGTATTATTTTCTGACCAAAGCGGATTTTGAGCAGAAAATCGCGCAGAACGCTTTTCTGGAGCACGCCCGCTATGTCGACAACTACTATGGCACGCTGGAAGCGCCGGTTAACGCCAAGCTGGACGAGGGCTACGACGTGGTGCTCGAGATCGAGGTGCAGGGCGCGATGCAGGTGCATGAAAAACGTCCGGACGCGGTGATGGTGTTTATCGCGCCGCCGTCGTTCGAGGAGCTGGCCGCCCGCCTGCGCGGGCGCGGCACCGAGGACGAGGATAAGGTGCTCAAGCGGCTCGAGACCGCCAAAGAAGAGCTGAAACATCAGAACGAGTTCGACCATGTCGTCGTCAATGACGAGATCGACCGCGCTGTGGACGAAATCAAGGGGATTTTTGCCGCGCACCGCGGGGCGTGAAGTGCGCGCAGCAATTTATACTATTCACAAACAAAGTGTTAATAAGGAGAATATAGAGTTATGCTGAAACCTTCGATGCAGGAACTGATGAAACGTGTGGGCAACCGCTATCTGCTGGTCAATCTGGCCGCGCAGCGCGCCCGCGACATCGCCGATCAGGCGGAGGAGAGCGGCGAGCAGCTGTCGGATAAGGCCGTCAAGCTGGCGCTGGACGAGATCGCGGCCGGTTCGGTCGTGTACCGCCCCGGCCCGCGCACCGAGCCGGTGATTGTGGCGAATAACCCGATCGCGGCTGCGATGGTCGATGTGGACGATTCGGTCGTTATGGACGACGAGGATGAGATCACCGGGGACGAGGATGACGACCGCACTATGGACGACGACGAGGCGCGCCGTCTCGACGAGTTTGACGACCACGAGTTGGACGGCGGCGACGTGCCCGAGGAGGACCGCTAAGCCATGCATCTGGCCGGAAAAACCGTGGTGCTGTGCGTGACGGGCGGCATCGCGGCCTACAAAGCCGCCGACCTGACCAGCAAGCTGCGGCAGGCCGGGGCGGATGTGCGCGTGCTGATGACCGAATCGGCCACGCAGTTCATCGCGCCCATCACGTTTGAAACGCTGTCGGGCAACCGTACGGTTGTGGACACGTTTGACCGCAATTTTGCGTGGGAGGTCGAGCATATCTCGCTGGCCAAGGCTGCGGATGTGTTCGTCATCGCGCCCGCAACCGCCAATATCATCGCGAAAGCAGCGCACGGCATCGCGGACGATATGGTGTCGACGACGCTGCTGGCGACCAAAGCGCCGGTCGTTGTTGCGCCTGCGATGAACACTGGCATGTATGATAATCCGGTCACGCAGCAGAATTTGCAGACGCTGCGCGCGCGGGGCTTCCATATCATCGACCCTGCCGCCGGGCATCTGGCCTGCGGCGACACCGGCCGCGGCAAGCTGCCGGACACGCCGACGCTCCTCTGGGGCATTGAGCACGCGCTTACAGAACAGGACATGGCCGGCCTGCGCGTGCTGGTTACCGCCGGGCCGACGCAGGAGGCGCTCGATCCGGTGCGTTTCCTGTCCAACCATTCGTCGGGCAAGATGGGCTATGCCCTTGCTGCCCGCGCGGCCATGCGCGGCGCGCAGGTGACGCTGGTCTCTGGCCCGACCGCTCTGCAAACGCCCCTCGGCGTCCAGCGTGTGGACATCGTTTCAGCGCGCGATATGTACGATGCGGTGCTCTCCCGCGCGGAACAGCAGGATATCATCGTCAAGGCCGCCGCAGTGGGCGATTACCGCCCCGCGCAGACGGCGGACGAAAAGCTCAAAAAGCACGACGACGAGTTGACCGTCGCCCTGACCCGCAACCCGGATATTCTGGCGGCGCTCGGACAGGATAAACGTCCGGGGCAGCAGCTTTGCGGGTTTGCCATGGAGACGCAGAACCTCATTGAAAATGCGTCCGACAAGCTGCGCCGTAAAAATTGCGATATGCTCGTGGCGAACTCCTTGCGCGACAAGGGCGCGGGCTTCGGCACGGATACCAACGCCGTGACCCTGCTGTTCGCCGACGGCACGCGCGAGACCCCGCCGCTCTGTCCCAAAGAGGATGTGGCGGATATCATTTTCGACCGTCTGCTCGCGCTGCGGGCAAAATAAATCAGAGTAGAAAGGAGTATAGCGGTTGACGGAACAGATTTGCGCGGTCGCCGTGGACGCGGCGACCTACGCCATCGACAAGCTGTACTCCTACCGTGTGCCGGACGAGCTGCGGGAACAGGTGCTGATCGGCACCCGTGTTCTCGTGCCGTTCGGCTTTGGCAATAAACGGGCGGAAGGCGTCGTCCTCGCGTTCCGGGAGGACGCAGGCGGGATGAAGCTCAAGCCGGTCATCGAGGTGCTGGACGATACGCCGGTGCTCACGCCAGGGCAGCTCAAACTCGCCGCGTGGATGCGCGAGCGGTTGTACTGCACCTATTTCGACTGCGTGCGCGTGCTGTTGCCCGCAGGACTGTGGTTCAAACGCAACGAAACCTATACCCTCGCGCCGGACGTCTACCTTGCCGCGCTGCGGCAGCGGGACGGGGATGCCGGGCGCGTGCTTGCACTGTTCGACCAGCCGGGGCAGACGCTTGCTTTGTCCGATATCCGGCAGCGGCTGGGCGGCAGGAGCGTCACCGGCGTGCTGGATGCGCTCGCGGGCGAAGGTGTGCTGACCTATCACAGCAACACCGTGCAGAAGTCGTCCGACAAGACCGAGAAGATGCTCGCGCTTGATATGGAGGCGGGCGAGGCGATGGCGCGCATCAGCCGCCGCAGCCCCGCGCGCATGGACGTGGTCTCGGTGCTGGCGGACGGCGGCTGGATGAGCCAGAAGGAACTTGTCTACATGACCGGCGTGTCGGACGCTGCGCTGCGCGACATGGTGAAAAAGGGCATGCTGCGCACGCGGCAGCAGGAATGTCTGCGCGCGCCCGACTTTTCCGACGTGCCGTCCATGCCGCCCCCAGTGCTGAGCGCCGCGCAGCAGCAGGTATACGACGGCCTTGCCGCTTTGATGGATGAAAATGCGCCGCGTGCGGCGCTGCTGTTCGGTGTGACCGGCAGCGGCAAGACGCAGGTATATTTGCAGCTGATCGCGCACGCGCTCGAGCAGGGCAAGGGCGCAATCGCGCTGGTGCCCGAAATCGGGCTGACGCCGCAGGTGCTGCGGCAGTTCGCCGCGCGCTTTGGCGACACGGTGGCTGTGCTGCACTCCGCGCTGTCCGCCGGGGAGCGGTATGACAGCTTCAAAAAGATCAAATCCGGCCGTGCGCGTGTCGTGATCGGTACGCGTTCGGCAGTGTTTGCGCCCGTGCAGAACCTTGGCGTGCTGATTGTCGACGAGGAGCAGGACGGCGCGTATAAATCCGAGCAGTCGCCGCGCTACCACGCGCGCGACGTGGCCAAGTACCGCGTCGCGCAGGAGGGCGCGCTGCTGGTTTTGGGTTCCGCGACCCCGTCGGTCGAGACGTATTACGGGGCAAAACAGGGAAAATATCCGGTGTTTACGCTCACCGAGCGGTTTTTGGGCGCGGGGTTGCCCGCCGTGCACATCGCAGACCTGCGCGGACAGGCGCGTGAAGGGCGCAGCGGTGTGCTCGGCCGCGAGCTGGAAGGCGAGCTGATCGACACGCTGCAAAAGGGCAAGCAGGCGATCCTGTTCCTCAACCGGCGCGGCAACAGCCGCGTAATCGGCTGCGCGTTGTGCGGCTGGGTGCCCGAGTGTCCGTCGTGTTCGACGAGTATGACCTATCATTCCGCGTCCGGCCGCGCGATGTGCCACTATTGCGGCGCATCAGTTAAAATTACGGGCACCTGTCCGGTCTGCGGCGGGCAGAGCCTGTTTACCGAAACGCCCGGCACGCAGAAGGTCGAGCAGGAGCTGCACGAAAAGTTTCCGTCCGCGCGCGTGCTGCGCATGGACGCGGACACCATGACCACCAAGGGCGCACACGAAAAGCTGCTGACGCAGTTTGCCAAAGGCGGCGCGGATATTCTGGTCGGCACGCAGATGGTGACCAAGGGATTGGATTTCGAAAACGTCACGCTCGTGGGCGTGCTGGATGCAGACCAAAGCCTATATGCGCAGGACTACCGCGCGCGGGAGCGCACATTTTCGCTGATCACGCAGGTGGTCGGGCGCGCGGGGCGCCGGTTTGACACAGGCAAGGCCGTCATCCAGACGTACAGCCCGACGCACCCGGTCATCCTGACCGCTGCGCGGCAGGATTATGAGGCATTTTTTGAACGGGAGATGGAAACACGGCAGGCGCTGCAATGCCCGCCGGTCTGCGACCTGACGGTGCTGACCGCGGTGGGTGAGACCGAGCAGCAGGTGCTCGCGAGCCTGCTGGCGCTTAAAACCCGTCTGCAAAGCCTGATGGAAGGGCAGTATGCGGATGTAAAAGCGCCTGTGCTCGGCCCGGCGGCAGCGCAGGTGGTCAAGGTGATGGGGCGCTACCGCTACCACCTGACCATGCGCGCGAAAAACACGGCGCGCTGGCGGTCGCTGATTGCTGGCGTGCTGCGGGAGTTTGCGCAGGATAGCAAAAACCGGGGAATTACTTTATTCTCCGATGCCAATCCTGATTTGTAAGGCGTGGGAGATGTATGGAAGGACAAATTTTGATCCGGCGGGCGGAAGCGGGTGACGACGCCGCGCTGCTGGACATATATAAACCATTTATTACGGATACCGTCGTCACGTTTGAATACGATGTGCCGACGGCGGCAGAGTTCGCCGCACGCATCACGGGGACGCTGGCGGATTTCCCGTATCTCGTGTGTGAGAAGGACGGCGCACCGGTCGGCTACGCTTATGCGCACCGCATCCGGGAGCGGGCGGCCTACGACTGGGCGGTCGAGCTGTCGATTTACTTAGCGCCCGCGGCGCAAGGGCGCGGCGTGGGCACAGTGCTCTATGGATGCCTGACCGACCTGCTGGAGATGCAGCATCTCCGTATTCTGTACGGTTGCGTGACGCTGCCGAACGAAGGCAGCCGCCGCCTGCACGAAAAGCTGGGTTTTACGCTTACGGGCGTGTGGCACGGCTCGGGCTGGAAGTTCGGGCGCTGGCATGATGTCGGTTGGTTTGAAAAGCGCCTTGGCGGCGACGCACCGGCGCAGCCGGTTGTGCCGTTTCCGGCACTGGAAGAAGAAAAATTACAGGAATGTTTGCGCCGGTATACGGCAATGCTGAAAATGGAGGACTGAACTGATATGGCACTTCGTAAAATTCTGACAGAGGGCGACGAGCAGCTCTTGAAGCACAGCCGCAAGGTGGAGAAGTTCGACGCACGTCTGCACACGTTGATCGACGACATGCGCGACACGCTCGAGGATTCGGGCGGCGTCGGCCTTGCCGCGCCGCAGGTGGGCGTGCTGCGCCGTGTGGTCGTGCTGCTGGACATCAACACCGAGCCGGAAGAAATGGTCGAGCTTGTCAACCCCGAGGTGATCGAAACGCGCGGCGAGCAGCGCGTCGTCGAGGGGTGCCTGTCGGTGCCGGGCGTGTACGGCTATGTCACCCGTCCGACGTGGGCGAAAATCCGCGCACAAGACCGCGACGGCAACTGGTTCGAGCGTGAGGGCGAGGGCATTGTCGCGCAGTGCTTCTGCCATGAGACCGAGCACCTCGACGGCCATCTGTTCACCGAAAAGGTCGAGGAGTATGTCGACCCGGAGGATTTGGAGCAGGGCGATGAGGACGGCGCAGAATGAGGATTGTCTTTATGGGCACGCCGGACTTCGCCGTGCCGAGCTTGCAGGCGCTCCTTGACGCGGGGCACGAGGTGTGCGCGGTGTACACCCAGCCCGACAAGCCGCAGGGCCGCAAGCAGGTGCTGACGCCGCCGCCGGTCAAGGTGCTGGCGCAGGAGCATCATATCCCGGTGTATCAGCCGCTGTCCTTCAAGGGTGCGGACGCACAGGCGCAATTGCGCGCGCTGGAGCCCGAAGTCATCATCGTCGTGGCCTACGGCAAGCTGTTGCCAAAGGCCGTGTTGGACATCCCGCCGCGCGGATGTATCAACGTACACGGTTCGCTGCTGCCCCGCTGGCGCGGCGCCGCGCCCATCCAGTGGTCGGTGATCGCAGGCGATCAAAAGGCGGGTGTGACGACCATGCAGATGGCCGAGGGGCTGGACACGGGCGATATGCTGCTGACATGCGAAACAGAAGTCGGCGCACGCGAGACCGCGGGCGAACTGTTCGACCGTCTCGCACAGGCGGGCGCGGAACTGCTGGTGGAAACGCTCGATAAGCTCGATACCATCACCCCGACCCCGCAGGACGACAGCCAAAGCTGCTACGCGCATATGCTGGATAAGCAGATGGCGGTGATCGACTGGTCAAAGTCTGCCCACGAGATCGACTGCCTGATCCGCGGGCTGAATCCGTGGCCGGTTGCGCTGACGACGCTGGACGGCGCGCGGCTGAAAGTTTACGCGGCGCAGCCGGTAAGCGGCGCGGGCAAGCCCGGCGAAGTGCTGGAAGGCGACGCGAAACGCGGCCTTGTGGTTGCGTGCGGCGAGGGCGCGCTCATGCTGGAGGAAATTCAGCTCGTCGGCGGCAAGCGCATGAAGTGCGCCGACTTCCTGCGCGGCCATGCAGTCCCCAAAGGAACGATTTTGGGCGAAACAAAGGAGTAAACTATGTTTTATGGTTATTACGGCTTCGATATGTATTATATCGTGCTGGTTGTGCCGTGCATTATTCTGGCGTTCTGGGCACAGGCCAAGGTCAAGAGCACCTTTAACCAGTATTCGCGCGTGCTCAACCGCCGCGGTATGAGCGGCGCGCAGGCCGCTGAGGCGGTGCTGCGGGCGAACGGGGTAAACGGCGTGCGCATCGAGCGCGTGTCCGGCCGCCTGACCGACCATTTTGACCCACGCACCAACGTCATCCGTCTATCTGATTCCGTGTATGACTCGACTTCGGTTGCGTCGGTCGGCGTGGCCGCGCATGAGGCGGGGCACGCCGTGCAGCACGCGGTCGGGTATTTTCCAATCCGGCTGCGCTCGGCCATCATCCCGCTGACGCAGTTCGGCTCGATGGCGGCGTTCCCGCTCATCCTGCTGGGCATTGTGTTCAATTCTGAGTCGTTTATCTATGTCGGTATCATCGCGTTTGCGCTGTCGACCCTGTTCCAGCTTGTGACCCTGCCGGTCGAGTTGGACGCGTCGCGCCGCGCGCTCGCCGCCATTCGGGAGCGCAATCTGCTTTACGAGGACGAATATCCGATGGCGAAAAAGACGCTGACCGCCGCCGCGATGACCTACGTTGCCGCGCTTGCGGTATCGCTCGCGCAGTTGTTGCGCCTGCTGCTGATTTTCGGAGGACGGCGCGATGACCGATAAACGCCCGCGCACGGCACGCGAAGCCGCGGCCTTGGCGCTGTTCGCCATGCAGGAGGACGGCGCCTGGTCGGACGGCGCGCTGCATCAGCAATTGGCGGCGGCATCCCTGTCCGGCCGCGACGCGGCGCTGGCGTCCCGGTTGGTGTACGGCACAGTACAGAACGAAATGCTGCTCGACTGGTACCTGCGGCACTTTTCCAGCGTGCGGCTCAAAAAGATCGCGCCGCGCGTGCGCACTTGCCTGCGCATGGGGCTGTATCAGCTGATTTTGATGGATAAGGTGCCCGCGCACGCGGCGGTCGACGAGACGGTCGCGCTCGTGCGGCGGTTTGGTCGCGTAGACAACCGCGCGGTGTCGTTTGCCAACGCCGTGCTGCGACACGCGGCAGACGCGGCGGCAAGCGGCAGCTTGCCCGTGCTCGATTGCCCGGACAAGGAAAGCTATTACGCGCTGCGGTACAGTCATCCCGAATGGCTGGTGCGGCTGTGGTCGGCGCAGTTCGGGCAAAAGCTCGCCGGGCAGCTGTGTCAGGCCGATAACGCGGACACGCCGGTGTCCGTGCGCGTGAACCTGATGAAAACCACACCGGAAGCCGCGCGTGCCGCGCTGGAAAGCGCGGGATTGACCGTGCAGGCGCACCCGTCGTTCGAGGACATCCTGCTGTGTGCGGGCGGCGACGTGGCGGCCACCGCTGCTTTTCAGGCGGGCGAGGTCACCGTACAGGATGCGGCGAGCGCACTCGCGGCGGCGGTGGCCGACCCCAAACCGGGAGACACCGTGCTCGACTGCTGTGCCGCGCTGGAAAGCGCGGGATTGACCGTGCAGGCGCACCCGTCGTTCGAGGA
>DGYFI06202__coassemble_544_pt1 | contig 25054 bp, 21 predicted proteins | sample DGYFI06202__metabat2_high_PE_015 | metagenome-assembled genome bin DGYFI06202 | reverse complement strand
AAGTAAGGAGGGGAAACGAAAATGTATGATCTGAGTAAAGTCGTCGTCACCTCCTCACCCCATATCAAGGCGGATGACGATACCCGCAGCCTGATGCTCGACGTGCTGGTGGCTCTGCTGCCCGCGCTGTGCGTTGCGGTATACACCTTCGGCCCGCGCGCACTGGTGCTGACCGTCATCTCGATGGTCGCCTGCGGCGTATTCGAAACCATTTATAATAAGATTGTAAAGCACCCGAACACGGTGGGCGACCTGTCCTGCTTTGTCACCGGCGTGCTGATCGCGTTCAACGTGCCGGTATCCGCCCCGTGGTGGATGGTCGTGCTGGGCGCGCTGTTCGGCATCATCATCGTTAAGATGCTGTTCGGCGGCATCGGCAAGAACTTCATGAACCCGGCGCTGGGCGCGCGTGCGTTCATGATGGCGTCCTGGGCCGGCCTGATGACCACCTGGACTGTGCCGCACGCATCCCTGCCGCTTTTCGGCACGGTAACGGTGACCGATGCGATCTCCACCGCAACCCCGCTCGCGTCCCTCAAGGCGGGCACGCTGCCCGAGGGCGTCAGCCTTTTGGAGATGTTCCTCGGCCAGACCGGCGGCGTTATCGGCGAGACTTCGTCGCTCGCGCTGATCGCGGGCGGCGTATACCTGCTGTGGCGTAAGGTCATCACCATCAACATCCCGGCAGCGTACATCCTGACCGTTGCTGTACTTACCTTCCTGTTCCCGATGGGCGACGTATCCCGTGTTGAGTGGATGCTGTCCCAGGTGCTGTCCGGCGGCCTGATGCTCGGCGCTATCTTCATGGCGACCGACTACGTCACCAGCCCGGTCACCCCCAAGGGCCAGATCATCTTCGGCGTGGGCTGCGGCCTGCTGACCGTGTTCATCCGCTACTTCGGCGGCCTGCCGGAGGGCGTGTCCTACTCCATCCTGATTATGAACACGCTGGTCTGGGCGATCGACAAGGCCACCCATCCCCGCAAGTTCGGTTACGAGCTGGACAAAGTGAAGAAGGAGGCACAGTAATATGGATAGCAGCAAAAAGGGCGGCGGCATCCTGATGCTGGTCGTCGTACTGGGCCTGATCACCTTTGTATGTGCCCTGCTTCTGGGCGTGATCAACGGCATCACCAAGGACAAGATCGCGCAGAACGCGGTCGAAACCCGCAACGCGGCCATGAGCGTCATCCTGCCGGAAGCAGAGAGCTTTGCCGACGTTGAAGTTTCTGCGGACTGGACGGCCCCGGCCGATAAGAACCAGCCGGTCATCTCGGGCGTATATGAAGCGCAGGCCGGCGGCCAGACCATCGGCTACTGCGTCGAGGTCAACCCGAAGGGCTTCGGCGGCGCACTGACGCTGATCGTCGGCATCAACGCGGACGGCACAGTTGCCGGTGCGCAGGTCACCTCGCACGGCGAGACCCCGGGCCTTGGCGCCAAGGCGCAGAGCGACGCGGCGTGGATCGGCCAGTATGTCGGCCAGCCGGCGGACGGCAGCCTCGCGGTCACCAAGGACGGCGGCACGATCAACTCGATCACCGGCGCGACGATCACCTCGCGTGCGGTTACGCTGGGCGTCAACACGGCGGCAAACTGTGTCGCCAGCCTGGGTTAAAGGAGGACAGCCAACATGAAATTTTCTGAACAGCTGAAAGCGGGCGTCATCCTCGACAACCCGATTTTCATGCAGACTATCGGCCTGTGCCCCGCGCTGGCAACGACGACCTCGCTGTCCAACGGCATCGGCATGGGCGTGGCGGCGACGATCGTACTGATCTGCTCGAACGTCGTTATCTCCGCCTTGCGTAAGTTTATCCCGGATAAGATCCGTATCGCAGCGTTCATCACGATCATTGCAACTTTCGTTACCATGATCGATTTGGCATTGCAGGCGTTCGTACCGTCGCTGGCGGCATCCCTCGGCCTGTTCCTGCCGCTGATCGTTGTTAACTGCATCATCCTCGGCCGTGCCGAGGCGTATGCGTCCAAAAACAAGGTGCTGCCCTCCGCGCTGGACGGCGTGTGCATGGGTCTGGGCTTCACCTTCGCGCTCGTTCTGATGGGCTTTTTGCGCGAGCTGCTGGGCGCGGGCACGGTGTTCTCCGGCCTGTCCACCCTGCTGCCGTTCCTGAGCTTCATCCCGGCGGAAGGCTTCGCCATCCCCGGCCTGAGCGCCAACCCGGCGGTTATGATGATCCTGCCGGCCGGTGGCTTCCTGATGATGGGTTTCATCTTCGCGGCCATCCAGAAGATCATGGCTGGAAAGGAGGACAAGTAAATGGCTTTCAATTTTCCTGATGCAATGGGCCTGACCGAAGTCCTGTCGCTTGCCGTGGCAGCGGTTCTGGTCAACAACTACATCCTTGTCCAGTTCCTCGGCTGCTGCTCGTTCTTCGGCGTATCCAAAAAAACCGACACGGCCATCGGCATGGGCATGGCGGTTATCTTCGTTATGGCGCTGGCCAGCGCCGTTTCGTGGGCGGTCTGGTACTTCATCCTCGACCCGCTCGGTCTGGACTACATGCAGACCATCGCGTTCATCCTGGTTATTGCAACGCTCGTACAGTTCGTTGAGATGTTCATGAAAAAGGCGATGCCCGCGCTGTATTCCGCGCTCGGCATCTTCCTGCCGCTGATCACCACCAACTGTGCGGTACTCGGTGCTGCGATCTCCAACATTGACAACGGCTATTCGTTCATCGGCTCGATGGTGTACGGCGTGTGTGCCGGCGTGGGCTATACGCTGGCGATCGTGCTGTTCGCCTCCATCCGTGAGCGTCTGGACGCAACGGCAAAGTGCCCCAAGTGCTTTGAAGGCTTCCCGATCGCGCTGGTTTCCGCGGCGCTGCTCGCGATGTCCTTCATGGGCTTCTCCGGCCTGTCGATCTGGTAAGCAAGGGGGAAAGATAAGAAATGGATATGCAAAATATCATCTCCGCGGTCGCGGTACTGTTCATCATGGGCGTGGTGTTCGCCATCCTGCTGGGCATCGCGGCCAAGGTGTTCGCGGTCGAGGTCGACGAGCGCGTGCCGCTCGTGCGTGAGTGCCTGCCGGGCGCGAACTGCGGCGGCTGCGGCTTCCCGGGCTGCGACGGTCTGGCAGCTGCGATCGTAGAGGGCAAGGCGCCGGTCAACGGCTGCCCGGTTGGCGGCGCGGCAGCGGCGGAAAAAATCGCCGCGGTCATGGGCGTCGCGGTCGAGGCAGGCGAGCGCAAGGTCGCGCACGTTTACTGCAACGGCGGCTGCAACGCGGTCGACAAGGCCAAGTATGAAGGCTTGCAGGACTGCACCGCCGCGCTGCGCGTGGCAAACGGCCCCAAGGCCTGCGCTTATGGCTGCATGGGCCTCGGCTCGTGCGTCAAGGCGTGTGCGTTTGACGCCATCCACATTGTCGACGGCGTGGCCAAGGTCGACACCGACAAGTGCGTGGCCTGCGGCAAGTGCGTCGCGGCCTGCCCGAAGAAGCTGATCAATCTGGTGCCCGAGTCCAAGAAGGTACACGTCAACTGTGTCAACAAGGATAATGGCCCCGAGGTCATGAAGGTCTGCTCGAACGGCTGCATCGGCTGCAAGATGTGCGAAAAGACCTGTAAGTTTGACGCCATCCATGTGGTCGACGGGGTTGCCAAGATCGACTACGACAAGTGCAAGAACTGCAAGATGTGTGCCAAGGCTTGCCCGAAGGGCTGCATCGAGCCTGTCCCGACCGAAGAGGAAAAGGCAAAGTTCAAGGAGATGCAGGCAAAGCAGGCGGCGGCTGCCAAGGCAAAGGCCGAGGCGGAAAAGGCCGCTGCTGCGGAAGCTGCTACTCCTGCCGCTGAGGACAAGTAATGGATTATCTGCATCCGATATTGGATGACGCTGCCATCGCCCGCATGTCGAGCCTCGCGCTCGCCCATGTGGGCGATGCGGTTTATGAGGTGCTGGTGCGGTCCTATCTGGCTTGCGGCGGCATGCAGACCGCCAAAAACCTGCACCGCCGCACGACCCAGCTGGTCTGCGCCCCCGCGCAGGCCGAAGCTGTGCAGCGCATCCTGCCCCTGCTGGATGAAGCCGAGCAGGAGGTCTACCGCCACGGCCGGAACGCCAAACCTAAAAGCGTGCCCAAGAGCGCCTCGACGGCCGAGTACGCCTACGCGACCGCGCTGGAAGCGCTGTTTGGCTGGCTGTACCTCAAAGGCCGGTACGACCGTATCAACGAGCTGTTCGGCGTGATCGCCGGCAATTTTTCCGCATAAACACGCCGCATACACCAAACCGGGAGGGCCACCAACAGGTGGCCTTCCCGGTTTCTGTTTTTCATACCACTTATGCATATTACAAAGGCTGGGAGCGTAGCGACATATCATAACAAAATTCGGGGGCATGCACCTCGAATTTTGACCTTAGCCCGCGCCATCGGGCGCGAAACCGGGGGTATCAAAAGCGGTTTCTACTGGAACCGCTTTTGTAGATAGGGGGTATTGGATACCCCCTATCAGGCCTTCGGCGCGTTCACAAAAAATTTGTTTGTTTCCCGCCCATTGTGTGATATAATATTTTTTGTATGAGAAACAGGGCGTTTTGCCCTTTTTGAAAGGCTGAATCAAGAATGGCTAACCTTTTTACCAAAATCTTCGGTACCCATTCCTCGCATGAGCTGAAAAAGATCTACCCCATCGCCGACAAGGTCGACGCGCTCGAGGAGGAATACAAAAAACTCACGGACGCCGAGCTGCGCGCCAAGACGGACGAGTTCAAGGCACGCTATCAGAACGGCGAAACCCTCGACCAGCTGCTGCCCGAGGCGTTTGCCACCTGCCGCGAGGCGGCGTGGCGCGTGCTGGGAATGCGGCACTACCGCGTGCAGGTCATCGGCGGCATCGTGCTGCATCAGGGCCGTATCGCAGAGATGAAAACCGGTGAAGGCAAGACGCTGGTCGCCACCCTGCCCGCCTACCTGAACGCGCTGACCGGCAAGGGCGTGCATATCGTCACGGTCAACGACTACCTTGCCAAGCGCGACAGCGAGTGGATGGGCAAGGTCTACCGCTTCCTCGGCCTGACTGTCGGTCTGGTCATCCACGCAGTCGAGCCTGCCCAGCGCAAAGCCATGTACGAGGCCGATATTACCTACGGCACGAATAACGAGTTCGGTTTCGATTACCTGCGCGATAATATGGCGATCTACAAAAAGGCTATGGTGCAGCGCGGCCACGCGTTCGCCATCGTCGACGAGGTCGACTCCATCCTGATCGACGAGGCGCGTACCCCGCTGATCATCTCCGGCCAGGGCGAAAAGTCCTCGCAGCTCTATGAGCTGGCCGACCGCTTTGCCGCCGGCCTCAAGCAGCTGCGCGTCAAGGAAGTCGACGCCAAGGAGGAGCAGGACGATATCGAGGCCGACTATATTGTTGACGAGAAGGCGCGCACCGCGACGCTCACCCCGCAGGGTCAGGCACGCGCCGAGCGGTATTTCAAGGTCGAAAACCTGTCCGACCCGCAGAACACCACCTTGCAGCACCACATCAATCAGGCGATCAAGGCGCGTGGCGTCATGCAGCGCGACGTCGACTATGTTGTGCGTGACGGGCAGGTCATCATCGTCGATGAGTTCACCGGCCGACTGATGTTCGGCCGCCGCTATAACGAGGGTCTGCATCAGGCCATCGAGGCCAAGGAAGGCGTTAAGGTCGAGCACGAGAGCAAGACGCTTGCGACCATCACCTTCCAGAACTACTTCCGCCTGTACGGCAAGCTGTCCGGCATGACTGGTACCGCGCTGACCGAGGAGGAGGAGTTCCGCCACACCTACAAGCTGGACGTTATCGAAATCCCGACCAATAAGCCGATTGCCCGTAAGGACAATCCGGACGCGGTCTATAAGAACGAGCGCGGCAAGATCCATGCGACCATCGCGCGCATTGAGGAGTGCCACGCCAAGGGACAGCCGATTCTGGTCGGCACGGTGTCGATCGAAAAATCCGAGGAACTGTCCAAAATCCTCAAGGCGAAGGGCATCAAGCACACCGTACTGAACGCAAAATATCACGAGCGCGAGGCGGATATCGTCGCGCAGGCGGGCAAGTCGGGCGCGGTCACGATCGCGACCAACATGGCTGGCCGCGGTACGGATATCATGCTGGGCGGCAACGCGGAGACTATGGCGCTCGACGAGCTGAAGAAGGGCGACTACACCCCGGAGCTGCTCTACGAAGCCAACGGCCACGCCGAAACCGACGACCCCGAGGTGCTTGCTATCCGCGCCAAGTTTGAGGAGCTTTATCAGAAGTACAAGAAGGAAACCGACGCGGACGCCGAAAAGGTGCGCGCGGCAGGCGGCCTGTATATCCTCGGCACCGAGCGGCACGAGTCCCGCCGTATCGACAACCAGCTGCGCGGCCGCGCCGGCCGTCAGGGCGACCCGGGCGAATCCAGCTTCTATATCTCGCTGGAGGACGACCTGATGCGCCTGTTCGGCTCGGAGCGCATCCAAGGCATGATGGAAACGCTCGGCATCGACGAAAACGAGCCGATCGACCAGAAGATCCTGTCCGGCGCAATCGAAAACGCGCAGAAGAAGATTGAATCCCGCAACTTTGCCACCCGTAAGCACGTCCTTGAGTACGACGACGTGCTCAACACCCAACGCCAGACCATTTACAGCCAGCGTTTGCAGGTGCTGGAAGGCAAGGACGTTAAGGACAACATCGTCAATATGATCGACGACACCATCGCCCGTGCGGTACACGCCGCCATCGGCGAGCACACGGTCATCAGCCCGGAAATGGTCGACCATGCGCGCCGCCCGTTTATCGGCGTGTTCCTGCGCCCCGAGGACTGCACCTTCACCGCCGAGGAATGCGACGACCTGACCGCTGCACAGCTGACGAACGTCCTGTGCGACCAAGCGCATAAGGTTTATGAAGCCAAGGAACAGGCGCTCGGCGCGCCGATCATGCGCGAACTGGAGCGCGTGGTGCTGCTCAAGAACGTCGATACCAAGTGGATGGACCACATCGACGCGATGACCGAGCTGCGCAACGGCATCGGCCTGCGCGCCTACGGCCAGCATGACCCGGTCGTCGAGTACAAGCGCGAAGGCTTCGACATGTTCGACGCGATGATCGACGCCATCCGCGAGGACACCGTGCGCATGATCTTCCTTGCGCAGGTGCGCACCCGTGGTGAGGAACCCAAGCGCGAGCAGGTCGCCAAGGAGACCGCAGCGGCCGGCGCAAGCGACGGTTCGGTCAAGGCCGAGCCCAAGCGTGCGGGCAAGAAGATCGGCCCGAACGACCCGTGTCCGTGCGGCAGCGGCAAAAAGTACAAGAAGTGCTGCTACCTCAAGGCGGACAATCCGTACAAATAAATCACAAAACGCGAAAAGGACGTCCTATCGGACGTCCTTGAGGCTGTCGAAAAACATAGTTTTCGACAGCCTCTCGATTGGAACCACGCTTCCAATCGAATCAGTTGTATCAAAAAAACGGGCAAAGCTCGCTTTTTTGATGCCGCTCACAGAGCGGCTGAACTATACGCGACGCGCATTTTACCGCCGCACGGCGGCGGAATGCAGTATCGCGGGCTACGGCCTGCGGCGCGGGAACTTTATTGACAAACAAAAGGACGTCCGATAGGACGTCCTTTTGTTGTGCCTTATGTTTTAGAGCGTGGGCAGATTCTTTTTCCATACGCCGGTTTTGTAGAACCACGCGGACAGACCCGAGCCGAGGAACCAGCCGATCGGCCACGACAGCCAGATACCGATTTCGCTGTGCATCAGATTGAACAGGATCACCGACAAGGCAACACGGATAATCAGGTCGGAAAAGGTCGTAATCATGAACGGTCGCATCGCGCCCGCGCCGCGCAGCACGCTGTCGCACACGAATTTGATGCACACGATGATGTAAAACGGGGTGACGATGAACAGGTACTGCCGTCCTACGTCGATGACACCCGAGCCGCTGCCCGCGGGGATAAACAGGCCGACCAGAAAATTGGCAAACAGCAGGTAAACCGCTGTGAACACAACGGAAAGCGAGATGGAAAACGTCGCGCCCGCCTTGAGGCCTTGCCCGATGCGGTCGAGCTTGCGCGCGCCGATGTTCTGCGCGACATAGCTGGACAGGCCGGAGGCAAACGACATGCAACAGGTCAGCGCAAACATATTGACCTTGGTCGCGGCTGAAAAGCCTGCAATCACCGTCGCGCCGCACAGGTTGACGTAATACTGGATAATGACGTTGCCCACCGAAACAAAGCTCTGCTGCGCGATCGACGGGATGGCGTAGTTGGTCAGACGGCGCAGCATTTCCGGCGCGAAGAGCAGGAAATGGCCGCCCGTGTCGAACGAACGCACGCGGCGCAGCAGCAGCAGGAAGGCGAGCAGGCCCGCGCCACCCTGCGCGATAAAGGTCGCCCATGCAACGCCCGCCACGCCCCACTGGAAGCCCGCCACGAATACGAGGTCAAGCACCACGTTGATGACCGAGGACAGGATGAGCAAAATCAGCGGCGTGCGGCTGTCGCCCATTGCGTTGAAGATACCGGTGCAGACATTGTAGAGGAACAGGAACAGCAGCCCGAACACATACACGCGCAGATAGAGCGCGCCGTCGGCAAAGATGTTGTCCGGCGTTTGCAGCGCGCGCATGATGCCGCCGGTGGCAAGCGTGCCGATCAGCGTCAGCACAAGCGCGATTGTCGTCGTGGTTAAGAGTGCGGTAGAGATCGCGGTTTTCATGCGCAGATAGCGCTTCGCACCGAACAGCTGCGACACCAGCACGCTCGTGCCGATGTTCACGCCGGTCGCAACGGCGACGAACAGCTGGGTGATCGGGTAGCTCGCGCCGACGGCGGCGAGCGCCAGTTCACCTGCGGCGGGCGTAGCCGCAAAGCGGCCGACGATCATCGAGTCGGCCATCTGGTAAAGCTGCTGGAAGGCTACGCTCAGCAGCAGCGGCAGCGAAAACCAGAACAGTTTGGAGGAGGGTTTTCCTTCGGTCAGGTCAGTGGTCAACGGGGGTCTTCCTTTCTTTTGGGTATGTTTTGGTATATTATTGGCGTGTTGCGGTGCAACCAGGGCAGATAACAGGCTCCCCCGAATGGGGGAGCCGTTTCGGTTATGGGTTTATCAAACCTATCGCTCAGGCGTTGCCTTTCTTGCGGCGCGCCATGATGACGAGTGCCAAAACCACCAGCAGCACGATACCGACGGCCAGCGCCGCGATACCGCTGCCCAAAAAGCCGCCCACAAGGAAGCCGATAAAGCTGATTGCCGCAATCAGCAGCGCATAGGGCATCTGGGTGGAAACGTGGTCAATGTGGTTACACTGTGCGCCCGCGGAGGCAAGGATGGTCGTATCCGAGATCGGGGAGATGTGGTCGCCGCAGACAGCGCCCGACAGGCAGGCTGCCACGGTCATGACCAGCATCGTGCTCGGCGCGTCGCCAAAGACCGCCACCGCGATCGGAATGAGAATGCCGAACGTACCCCACGAGGTACCGGTCGCAAACGCAAGGCCGAGCGCGATCAGGAAGAAGATGGCCGGCATAAGCATGGTCATCATTGTGTTCTCACCGACAACAGACGAAACATAGCCGCCGATATTCAGGTACTCCTCCGAGCACACGCCGGACAGCGTCCACGCGAGCGTCAAAATCAGGATGGCGGGCACCATCGAGCGGAAGCCCTCGGTGAACGCCTCGCAGAACTGGCCGAAAGAAAGCACCTTGCGCGGGATATACAGGATAAAGGTGAATACCAGCGTAAAGAACGAGCCGAGAACCAGCGAGGTCGAGGAATCGCAGTTTGCGAACGCATCCACAACGCCCACGCCGTCGAGGATGCCGCCGGTGTACAGCATGCCAGCGACACACAGCACGATCAGCACGCAGATCGGCAGGATCAGGTCATATACCTTGCCCGCACCGCCGACGACGTAATTCTCCTCCTTGTGGGACAGATCCTCGCCCTTGTGCGCGCGCTCATACTTTGCCATCGGGCCAAAGTCGAAATCGACCGCCATCAGCCAGATCAGGAACAGGATGGTCAGCAGTGCGTACAGGTTCATCGGGATGGTCTGCAAAAACAGCGAAAAACCGTCCATCGAGCTGGACTCGGGCAGCGACGAGCCGACAGCCGCCGCCCAGCTCGAGATCGGCGCGATGATGCAGATCGGTGCCGCCGTCGCGTCGATGATGTAGGCCAGCTTGGCGCGCGTGATGCCGTACTTGTCGGTCACAGGGCGCATGACCGTGCCGACCGTCAGGCAGTTAAAATAATCGTCGACAAAGATGAACATGCCGAGGAACGACGTCGCAAACGACGCGCCGCGGCGGGTGCGGATGGTTTTCACCGCCCAGTCGCCATAGGCGCGCGACGCGCCCGATTTGGTGACGAGCGACACCAAAATGCCCAGCAGCACCAGAAAGATACAGATGTTAATATTGTCCCCCAACTTGCCGCCCATCACCGTAAAGGTCATTTCTACCGCATGCAGCGGATTGAAGCCGGTGAAGAGCAGCGCGCCTGCCAAAATGCCGATCAGCAGGGAGGAATAAACCTCCTTGGTGATCAGCGCCAGCGCGATCGCGATAATCGGCGGCAGCAGCGTCCAAAAGGTTGCCGTTAAATCCATTCCGTTTTTCCCCCTTTAATTTTGCAGGAAAGCAGACTGCGTCCTGCAATTCCCTTTTATTCTATCCGCAAACGGCACGTTTGACAAGGCCGGTCGCGATATTTCAGACGGAAAAACGGAATTTTGTGCAATATGTGAGGGAGCAGGGCGGAAAAATAGCGGGGATTGTCAAATATGGTTTGCGCGGGCGTACCGCCGCCACTCGGCGAGCACATCGTGGCGCAGTGCCAGCACGCCCGCAAGGTTGGGCAGCGCCATCAAGGCGTTAAAGGTATCGGACAGTGCCCACGCCAATTCAAGCCGCATGGTGCAGCCCGCGCAGGCCGCTGCAACGAACAGCACCTGATAGACCGGTACGGCATGCGCGCCCAGCAGGCTGCGCACCGCGCGCTGGCCGTAATACGACCAGCCGAGTAGCGTCGAAAAGGCAAACAGCGTCAGCGATACGGCGACGAATGCGCCTCCCACGGGACCGAAAACCGCAGCAAAGGACTGCGCAGTGAGCGCCGCGCCGGTCGGCAGCGCATCCAGCAGGGGCGTGCCTGCCGCCAGCGCGTAGCGCGCAGGGTCGTACACCCCGGCGGTCAGCACGACAAGCGCGGTCACGGTACACATGACGATGGTGTCGAAAAACACCTCGAACACCGCGAGCATGCCCTGCGCGCAAGGCTCCTGCGCGTCCGACGCCGTGTGTACGATCACCGACGAACCAAGCCCGGCTTCGTTGGAAAACACCCCGCGCGACACCCCGACGCGCACGGCCTGCATCACGCCGAAGCCGAGCGCCCCGCCGCCCGCCGCCCGCAGGCCGAACGCGCCCAACAAAATCTGTCCACAGGCCTGTGGAATCTGGTCGCGGCGGCACCACAGCACAACCAGCGCCCCGCCCATATAGAACAACGCCATCGCAGGCACCAGCAGCGAGGTCACGCGCGACAGACGTTTCAGCCCGCCCAGCAGCACCGTACCCAGCACGGCGGCGGTCGCAAGGCCGGTCGCAAGCGGCGGCACGCCGAACACGCCTGCAAGCCCCCCGGCAATCGAATTGCACTGGCTCATATTGCCGATGCCAAACGAAGCCAGCGCACAGCACAGCGCAAACACCGCCGCCAAACCGGGCGCATGCAGACCATCCTTTAAGTAGTACATCGGTCCGCCGTGCCACGCGCCCGACGCATCGCGCCTGCGATACAGCATGCCGAGCGTGTTTTCCGCGAATGCGGTCATCATGCCGAAGAACGCCGCGACCCACATCCAGAACACCGCGCCCGGCCCGCCGATGACAAGCGCCGCAGCCACACCCGCAATATTGCCCGTGCCAACCGTCGCGGCGAGCGCGGTACACATCGCGGCAAAGGGCGAGATCGACCGACTATCCCCCTCCCCCTTGCGGCGCGGCAGGCAGGCGCGCAGCGCACCGCCCAGCCAAAACCGGATATGCCGCAGCTGGAACAGGCCGGTGCGGCAGGTAAAGTACAGCCCGGTGCCGAGCAGCAGCGCGAGCAGCGGCGGCCCCCAGAGCACGCCGCGCACGGCATCGTTCACGCGTGTGATGGTATCGAGCATGGCCATCCCTCCAATCGGGAAAGTATATGCTTGACAATCGGACAAAATCCGGTATAATGGAAAAGCAATTCCATAACAGACAGTTCGGAACCATCCTGTCTTTAAACAAAACTACGGGACAACTTCGATCGAAACCACGCTTTCGATCGAGGGGGCTGTGCCGCGCCACGCGCGGACAAAGCCCGGACGCGATCTTTGCGCGCCGCAAAAGCGGCACACAAAATCGCTTTCTTGTATCAAAAATCAGGCGCATGGCCCAGGCCACCTTCTCTTGGCCTGCGGCCAATTCATCTTGTGTCCTGATTTTTGATGACCATTGCAAAGCAATGGTCTGTTTGACGGCGCGCAAAGCGCGCTTGGGGTGGTGTACCGTTTGGTACGCCTTATTTTTTTGTCAAAGGGGAGAAAACAGTGGAGCTGACGCGTTATTCGGTGATCGAGGACAAAAATCCGCGCGAGATTGTGCTGCTGCGCGGGCGCGGCTGCGCATGGAAGCGTTGCCGCTTCTGCGACTACCATCTGGACATGTCGCGCGACGAGCAGGCCAACCTTGCGCTCAACCGCGGCGTACTTGCGCAGGTGACCGGACGCTTTGGCCGCCTTGAGGCGATCAACTCCGGCTCGTTCGCCGAGCTGGACGAAACGACCATCGCGGAGATCGAGCGCGTGTGCCGCGACAAGGGCATCCGCGACCTGCACGTCGAAAGCCACTGGATTTTCCGGAAAACGCTGCCCGCGCTGCGTGCGCGGTTTGCCGCCCTTGGGGTGACGCTGCACGTCAAAATCGGCGTGGAGACCTTCGACGCGGACTACCGCGAGCGCGTACTCGACAAGGGCATTGACGAGACCAATCCCGCGAAGATCGCGGCGGACTTCGACGACTGCTGCCTGCTGTTCGGCCTTGCCGGACAGACGGTGGCCGGTATGCAGCACGACATCGAAACCGGCCTTGCACATTTTGACCGCGTCTGCGTCAACATCATGGTTCCGAACACCACGCCCGTCCGCCCGGACGATACGGTTTGCGCCGCCTTTGTGCGCGACGTATATCCGCTCTACCGGGACAACCCGCGCGTGGATATCCTGCTGGAAAATACGGACTTTGGTGTAGGAGAAATGAAATGACAAATGAATTATTGTTGATCGGTACCCTTATTGTGCTGTACGGCGCGGTGCTGCTGTGGTTTTACCTGTTCGGTACGGGCGGCATGATGGCGTTTACCGTGTTCGCCACCATCGCGGCGAACATCGAAGTGATGATTTTGGTCGACGCGTTCGGCATGGAGATGACGCTGGGCAACATCCTGTTTGCGACTACCTTCCTTGTGACCGATATCCTGAGCGAAGTCGCAGGCAAGAAAACCGCGCAGCGCGCGGTCTGGGCGGGCATTGCAGCCAATGTGCTGTTCATTCTGGTATCGCAGTCGTGGCTGCTGTATGTGCCGTCGGTAAACGACTGGGTCAGCCCGTCCATCGCGGCGGTGTTCTCCAACACGCCGCGCATGATGCTGTCCTCACTTGCGGTCTATGCGGTCGCGCAGGTGTTCGATGTGTGGCTGTACCACAAGTGGTGGGCGCTGACCGAGCGCAAAACCGGCGACCACCGCGCCTATCTCTGGCTGCGCAACAACGGTTCGACGCTGGTGTCCCAGCTGGTCAATACCGTGCTGTTCACCGCGCTCGCGTTCTGGGGGACGTACGACCTGCCCACGCTCCTTTCCGTTGCGCTGTCGAGTTATGTGATCTTTATTTTTACCTCGCTGCTCGACACGCCCGTCGTGTACGCTGCGCGACGCCTGCATGACAAAAAGGCCGGCCACACCGCCGACGCGGCCTGATTTTCCGCCCGTCCGAAAGACATTTTCCGGACGGGCGTTTCCTTTGGCATAATATCCGCGCTTTGCAGACAAAATAAACCCCGGATGGAAGGGGGAAAAGCCTTGCTAAAGCTGATGCATGCGAGTAAAATATATGTGGACAGCGGCGTGCAGGCGCTGTGCGATATCGGCCTGCACGTCGCCCCCGGAGACTATGTTTCGATTACGGGCGCATCCGGTTCGGGCAAGAGTACGCTCATGCATGTGCTCGGCCTGCTCGATACGCTCACCGATGGGCAGTATCTGCTCGGCGGGACGGATGTGTCCCGCCTGCCGCCCGCCGCACGCGCACGGCTGCGCAGCGAGCGCATCGGCTTTGTCTTTCAGGGCTTCCGGTTGCTGCCCGGCATGACCGCGCTGGAAAACGTCGCGTTGCCGCTTGCGCTGCAAGGGGCGCCGCGCGCCGAACGTCTGGCGCGCGCGCAGGAAGCGCTTGACCGCGTCGGCCTGTCCGACCGCCTGCACCACCGCCCAGACCAGCTTTCCGGTGGCCAGCAGCAGCGCGTGGCGATCGCGCGCGCGGTTGTTACCCGGCCGGATGTCGTGCTGGCTGACGAACCGACCGCCGGCCTTGACCCCGCCGCGACCGGCGAGGCACTCGCCCTGCTCGACGGGCTGCACCGCGCGGGGCACACCATTGTACTGATTACGCATGACCGCGCTGCCGCTGCGCGCGCGGCACGGCGGCTGACGCTTGAGGGCGGCGTGCTCTCGGGTGGATAAACTCGCAGGGAGGATGTTTATGAACCGACGGGACAAGACAAACTATTATCTGGATATGGCGCAGGTCGCGCTTGAGCGCAGCACCTGCCTGCGGCGCGGCTTTGGCGCGGTGATTGTCAAAAACGACGTCATCGTCTCCACCGGCTACAACGGCGCGCCCCGCGGCCGGGAGAACTGCATCGACATCGGCACCTGCATCCGTGCCAAAATGGGCATCCCGCGCGGCGAGCGGTACGAGTTCTGCCGCTCGGTTCACGCCGAGGCCAACGCCATCATCGCCGCGCCCCGCGAGCAGATGCTCGGTGCAACGCTCTATCTGGTCGGCCGCGATATGTCCACAGGCGAATTGATGCCCGACGCCAATTCCTGCCCGATGTGCAAGCGCCTGATCATCAACGCAGGCATCGAGCAGGTCGTCATCCGCCGCACAACGGATACATACGACGTGATCAATGTGCGCGACTGGATCTACCACGATGAGATTTTGGATGGGCAAACCGGCTATTGAGCCGCCCCGTTGTATTTTTCCGGCGCATTACGCCGGATATAAAATAAGGAGGAACCTGTTATGGAACTGAAAATCTTCAAGTGCATGCACTGCGGCAACATCGTCGAAAAAATCTTCGACCGCGGCGTACCGGTTATCTGCTGCGGCGAGCCGATGAAGGAAATGAAGGCCGGCGAGACCGACGGCGCGACCGAGAAGCATGTGCCTGTCGCAGCGGTGGAAGGCAACATCGTGCGCGTTAAGGTCGGCGAAGTTGCCCACCCGATGACCGAAGAGCATCACATCGCTTATATCTGGCTGGTGACCGATAAGGGCGTACACCGCATGAACCTCGACCACACCGGTGCGCCCGAAGCCGTATTCGCACTTGCGGACGGCGAAAAGGCGGAGGCTGTATACGAATACTGCAATCTGCACGGCCTGTGGAAGGCTGCACTCTAAGCGCCCGCAACGATTGAGACCAATAAACAGGCAAAGCGACTGCCGGAAAACCGGCAGGCGCTTTTTGCATCAATTCCGCTCGTCGATATTGATATAATCTACTGTTTTGGACAACGGCTTGTATGCCGGACGGATGATCTTGCCGCCGGTCGTTACTTCCTCAAGGCGGTGCGCCATCCAGCCGACGATGCGCGCGGTGGCGAACAGCGGGGTGTATAACGACTTGGGCAGGCCGAGCATCTTGTACACCAGACCGGAATACATATCGACGTTGGCACACATCGGCTTGTCGCTGCCCTTCTTTTCTGCAAAAATGGCAGGCGTCAGCTTTTCGACCAGCTCAATCAAGTCCATTTCCTTGGAGAACCCGGTCTTTTCCGCCAGCGGGCGCGCCGCCCGCTTGAGCGCGACCGCACGCGGGTCGCTCTTGGTGTAAATGGCGTGCCCCATGCCGTAAATCAGGCCCGAGCCGTCGCCCGCCGCACCGTCAAGGATCTTGCACAGGTAATCTGAAACCGCGCCTTCGTCCGTCCAGTCGGACAGATTGGCCTTCATTTCCTCAAACTGTTTCACCACGCGCAAGTTGGCGCCGCCGTGGCGCGGCCCCTTGAGTGCGGACACCGCCGCAGCAATCGCGGAATAAGTATCCGTGCCCGACGACGAGGTCACGCGCACGGTAAACGACGAGTTGTTACCGCCGCCGTGCTCGGCGTGCAGAATCAGGCAGCGGTCGAGCAGCTTGGCTTCGTCGTCGCTATACTTGCCGTTCGGACGCACCAGATGCAGGATATTCTCCGCGGTTGAGCGCTCAGGGTCGGGCACATGCAGGAACATCGAGTCGCCGTCGAAATAGCGGCGCTTGGCCTGATAGGCGTGCGAGATGATGACCGGGAACTTAGCCATCAGGCTGATGCCCTGCCGCATGATGTTCTCGACCGTCGTCTCATCCGGGTTTTCGTCGTAGGAATAGAGCGCAAGCGTGGCGCCGGCCAGCTTGTTCATGATATCGCGGCTGGGCGCGCGCATGATCATGTCCTCGGTGAAGTTATCGGGCAGCGCGCGCTCCAGACCGATCGTGCGCTGGAATGCATCCAGCTGCTGCCGCGTCGGCAATTTGCCGCACATGAGCAGATAGCCGACCTCCTCAAAGCCGAAGCGGTTTTCCTGCTCCAGCCCGTGGATCAGGTCATACACGTTGTAACCGCGGTAGGTCAGGCGGCCTTCGATCGGCTCGCGCTCGCCTTCGTTGAGCAGATAGCCGTGTACGTTGCCCAGGCGGGTCATACCGGCCAGCACGCCCGTGCCGTCCGCGTTGCGCAAGCCGCGCTTCACGTCAAAGCGCGCATACAGCTCGCTTGGCATTTTGCTGTTCAGGCGGAAGCTCTCGCTCAGCTCATGCAGCAACTCCTCGTTTACAAAATTTGGCTGACTGTTCATCCGCCCCGCCCCTTTCCTGAAATGGATTATTTTTATAATGAATATATTGTACCGCAATCTTGCATCCGTGTCAAATCCCGTCGCTTGTATGATCGGACAAAAAGCGGTTTTATGCGCTTTTTGCAGTTGTTCACCATGCCTGTACGCAAGATTTTCTTTCGCATTGTGCAAAGATTTTCCCGCTTTGCCGTGCCAAAGCAGCAGGGTACAAAAAAAAGGCCGCGGCTTGATAGCCGCAGCCTTTAGTTTGCCAAAAACTTATGTATCGTGCCACTGCTGGGAGCGTAGCGACATGAAATAACAAAATTCGGGGGCATGCACCTCGAATTTTGCCCTCGACCCGCGCCATTTGGCGCGAAACCGGGGGTATCAAAAGCGGTTTTCCCGTAGGCCTCTAACCTCTTTGTGCCGCTGTGCGGCATTTAAATGAAAGCAAACGGGAACCGCTTTTGTAGATAGGGGGTATTGGATACCCCCTATCAGGCTGTCGAACTTTTTCGACAGCCTGGGGGCTGGAATGTTACATCAGGTCAAGCAGCTTGTAGCACCGCGCCTTGGTGTAGCTCTGCTTAAAGCTGTACGAGGCCAGCTGCCCCGCCGTCTCGTCCGAGCTTTCCTTCGCGGCGTTGGCCGCGCCCGAGTCGCGCTCGTCGATCCACTGTTTATAGCTCTCCTCCTCAGCGGCGTACTGGTCGGCGTTGAGGATGGTCGCCAAATAGTCGTACATCTCAACCAGCAGCGTGTCCCACGCTTCGAACGAGCTGGCAGTCAGCGCAAGCTCATCCTCGGGCGTCGCTGCGGACGCAATCTGCAAATCGTTCGATTCCAGCTCATCCATACGGCTGGAGAACGTGCTGCGCTGCTCGTTCTGCTTCTCCTCGTTCTCCTGCTTCTGCTGTTCCTTTTCCTGCGCCTTGGTCAACTCCTCGCGCAGATCTTCCAGCTGCTTTTTCTGGTCGCTGGTCAGGCTGTCATCCGCCGCAAGCGAATCCAGCTTGCCCGCCGCCGCGTCATACTTGCCATCAGCCAGATAGCTTTCCACCTCGGCAACATCGGCAGCAAACTCACTGTCCGACTGGCCGGCCTCGGCCTCTGCGAGCAAATCCTCAATCGCGCTGTACATGGCGGAGGACGGGTCGGTCACGCGGTTCTGCAACTGCTTGAGCGCGGCGATCGCCTCGGTATACTGCCCGTTCTCGACATAGTCCTGCGCGGTCTGGAAATCCTGAATCAGCTGAATGGTCGCGTCCAGCGTAGTCGGGTCCTTGGCCTCCTGCTGTGCTTTCTGGAAATACTCCAGCGCCTTGTCGAAGTTGCCGCGGCTAAAGTATTTGTCTGCCGTCGTGAGGTTTTCGTCCGGCTGGCGGCTGATGAAAAACCACACGCCGCCGCCAATCAGCGCGATGACCAGCAGTACGACCACCGCTACCACTGCGCCGCGCTTGCCCTTGGATGGCTTGCGGTAGGGGCGGTCGTCCGGGTCAGGCTCGGAAAAATAGGTGGTGCGGGGCGCGCTGTTCGGACGGGACGCGCTGCCCGTGCGCTGTGCGCCCGACTGGCTGGTGGTGCGGCGCACCGGCGGCACGTCGGCGGGCGGCATTTGTCCGGCACGCGGCACACGCGGGTCGGTCACAGCCAGCGGGTCGCCAGTAGTCACGCCGTCGGACGGACCTCCTGCGTGATGGTCCTCTTTCATAATGGCGTCAAACGCCGACAGGTCGATCGGCCCGTTGAGTTCCTCGGGCAGCGAGGTAAAGACCGCCGTTTCGTCGTTGACGCCGGTCTGCTCGACGGTCGCGCCGCAGAATGGGCAGAACTGCCCCGCAATGGGCAATTCCCTGCCGCAGTTCTTGCAAAGCATGGATGGTTCCTCCTCTATGATGTACGATATAATATGCCAGTATCAGTATAGCATGCACAAAAGCGGTTGTAAACCTCTGTATTGCACCAAAAAGCCCCGTCCTGACGCGGGAAAACATGGGAAACTGCCTTTTGTATCGAAACTGAAACCGTGCTTTTGCTTGACAATTCTTGTATGTTGACCGTACAATAGAATCACTACCGAAACGAGGGGGAATCTTCCTTGAAAAAACGAATCCTCAGCGGCCTTTTGGCTGCTGTCCTGCTGCTCGGCACCGCGTTTGCGGCGGGCGGCGACGCCTTACCCACCGTGGAAACGGCGGCTGATACCACATTAACCTTCGCGGTCACACTGCCGGACGGTATGGACACGATGACAGAAGAAACGGCAGACCGACTGCAAAACGTGACCGAACGGCGGCTCGCGCAGCTGGAACTGTATGACGCGGTGTTTGCGCTCAACGACGAGAGGACGGTGCTGACCGTCACCCTGCCGGAAGGCACGGAAGCGCCGGACGGTCTTGCCGACTTCCTGACGCAGCCCAACGTCCTGTCCATCAAGGACGCGGCCGGCACGGTCAGCCTGACAGGCGCGGACATCCTGTCCGCTGAAGCCGGACAAGCCGCGGAAAGCGACGGCGGCCCGGCCTACATACAGCTGACCCCGACAGAGGACGCGCAGGTGACGCTCGACACTTTAGCCGAAGACAATGCGCTGTCCGTCCAGCTGGACGGGCAGACCGTCGGCGAAACGGCAGCTTACGACGCGGACGACGCGCTGCTGACCATCACCGGTGGCCTTGATCTGAATACGGCCAAGCTATATGTTGCGCGCATGATGGCGGGCACGCTGCCCGTGGCGCTGTCTGTCGAAACACCTGAAACACCCGAAGCGCCGACCACCCCCGAATTCCCGGATGTCGCCGAGCATTGGGCCGAGCAGTCGCTCAACCGGGCAGTCCGTGTCGGCCTGCTCAACGGTGTGGACGGCATGATGCTGCCGGATAACGCGGTCAAGCGCTCGGAAGCCATTGTAATCCTCAACCGCACCCTTGGCGCAAGCGTGGCAGACAGCACCAGCGGTCTGACCGGCACGCCGTCGAACGCATGGTATGCAAACGATCTGGGCAAGGCCATCCACCTTGGCCTGATCGCCAGCAATGACAGCCGCAACTTCGATACCGCCTCTACACGCGCGGAAGCGTTTGAATTGCTCGCACGCGCCTTTGTCTATGACCGTGCGGAAGCCGCTGAAGACGAGCTGCACGCCTTTACGGACGCAGGCTCGATGACCGATTCCCAAAAGCAGGCGGCTGCGGCGCTGGTCGCGGCGGGCATCGTTAACGGTTCCTCCGCCACCACCCTTTCCCCGCAGGCATCGCTGACGCGGGCGGAATTTGTCACCATGCTGTTGCGCATTGTCGGCACCTTCCCGTCGGATACGCCGGAAACCGCCCAGCCCGGCGGCACCCTGTTTTCTACCGCAGAGGCAATCCAACTGAACGGGACACAGAGCAACAGCGACTATATCTTTGCAGCTGACACCACCGCTGTCAACATTGACGGCGCCGCGCTGACCAGCCGCGTTGTGCTCAAGGGCGCGGAAAACACCAGCCTGACGGCGCAGAACAATACCTCGCTTTCCACCCTCGCCCTCGACCCGGCAGGACAGGCGGACGTTACCCTGTCCGACGGCGCAGCAGCGGACACGCTGGTCATCGCGGGCAAGGGCGGCCCAGTCAACTATGCGGGCGCGGCGGGTAATATCGAGATCACCGCGTCGAACCGCACCATCCACCTGTCCGGCATGCAGGCCGATTCGCTGACCATCACCGGCACGGGCAACACCATCGTGCTGGACGGCGCGGCGAAGGCAGTCGCGATCGTCGGCGGCGCAAAGAACAACAAACTGACGATGAACGGCGCGGCCGATACGATGCTGGTCGCAGGCGTCGGCTCGACGGTCGACGGCACGGGCAAGGCCGGCTCGGTCGATATCCGTGCGGTCAACTGTGAAGTGACGCTCGAAGCCGACTCCAAGATCGAGAACATCGACCCCGGCCTGACCGGCATCACGCTCCAGATGGGTGTGCCGGAAAAGGTCAAGGCTGGCGGCTCGCTGGTAACACAGGTGTCGTTTGCGGGCGTATCCGAAAACAAGGTTTGCTCGGCGCAGTGGTACAAGGATGGCGTTGCGATGGCAAACTACCGCAACGACAACTTCACTGTCACGCCGACCACGGTTTCCAGTATCACGACCGACTTTACCTTCACCAAGGACATGAAGACCAGCGTAACGATGGGCTTCAAGCTGACCTATGACAATCCCTCGACCGGCGAAACGGAAGAACTGTATGTGGAAAAGACCGTCCCGATCGAGAACTACTCGGACGAGTGGTACTATCAGCGCGACGTCAACCGCGTGCTGAATCTGGTTTCCTCGACCTACCGCGGCAACTACACCTCGTCCTATGCGATCAACAACGACTATGAGACCTACGAAAAGGAAATCTGGGTCAACGCCAAGGGCTACTCGAGCAAGAGCCAATACCTGCTTTGGATCAACCGCGCGTATCAGCATGTGAACGTGTTCCAAGGCTCTAAGGGCAATTGGAAGCTGATTAAGTCCTTCCTCGTCGGCACGGGCGCGGCCAGCACGCCGACGCCGACCGGCCTGACGACCGTTTCCTACAAATCCGCCGCCGGTTGGACGACCAGCACCTATACCGTGCGCCCGGTCGTCGGCTTCTACCCCGGCACGGGCTACGCGTTCCACTCGCGCCTATGCTACCCCGGCACGGATACCGAGTATGACTTCAGCGCGGGCTACCCGGTTTCCCATGGCTGCGTGCGTATGTACAAGAACGACATCAAGTGGATTTACAACAATATCCCGGTCGGCACGACAGTAGCCATCTACTAAGCGAAATGAAAAAGGCTTGGAACCAAGTTCCAAGCCTTTTTTCTGTCTGCTTATGCCTTTTTGCGACGCAGACTGTCGGCAAAGAGCGCGATGCCCGCCTGTATAAACCCCTCACATTTAATGTCCAGCCACAGCGCACTCCTTAGCAACCGACAGACGGAAGAAGGGCGCTCTACCAGCGGTAGAATGCCCTTCCAAAGTATGTCAATCAATGCAGATTCGCTTGAACATGCGGTAATGCAGGCCGTTTTCGTCCCGATATTCGCCGCGCGGCTCAAACGCAAATTTGTGATAAAATCCCTGCGCACGCGCGTTCTCCGACGCCACATGCGCACATAAGTAATCCTTTCCGAGCATGCGGTACACGCTGATCGCCTGCCCCAAAATCTGCCCGCTCAGGCCGTGGCCGCGGTAGTTCCCGTCGATGCAGAAGCCACCAACCAGACCTACGCCCGGCTCGTCGTCGTACCATGTTTTGAGGTAAACGAGTGCAACCGGCGTGCCATCCTCCAGACAGCCGAAGCAGCACGAGCGCGGACTGACGCGCTGCGCCCGCTCGACATCCGCAAGCAGGGTTGCGGGGGCAAGCCCCGCGTCCGTGCCGTAGGCATTTTTGTGCAGCTCACGCATGAACGCGACGATTTTGTCCGCGTCCCCCGCGTCCATCGGGTCAGCACGGCGGAACCAGATCTGCGGCGTGTTTGGCACGCCCTTGTTATCCGTCCAGCCGATGGAGGCAAAGGTCGAAAGCTCTTGCGGCAGGTGCGATGCGTCATTTTCGTACACGACTTCGACCTTGCCCGGGCCGTCAAACTCGAGTTTGGCGACGCAAGTGTTGTCGCCCCAGCCAATCTCACCCATCTGTTCGGGCGCAAATTCGTGCGCGATGGTCAGCGCGCCGCGAATGGCCGAGCCGTGCGTCACGACCGCGATCTGCTGTCCCTCGTGCTGCTGCACAAGCCGGCGCACGCCGTCCAGCATGCGCCGGCCAGCCTGCATGACGCTTTCGCCGTGCGGCGGCACTGCGTCCCACGGACGCGCGCGCCAGACCGCATATTCCTCCGGCCAGATGCGCGGCAGCTCCGCCCACGGGATATCCTCCCAGTCACCCATGTCAATTTCACGCAGCGCCGGACGGATTTCGACATTTAAGCCGTGCGGCGCGGCGACCGCCTTTGCCGTCGTGCGCGCGCGGAACAGATCGGACGCATAAACCGCGTCCAGCGGTACGCTTTCAAACCGCTTTGCCAGATACGGCAGCTGCTCATATGCGCGCGGCGTGAGCAGGCTGTCATACTGCCCGTGGCAGCGGCGGTAGACATTACCCTCGGCCTCGGCATGGCGGATAAGGTAAACCGTGGTCATCGGCTCACACCTCGACCGCGCTGGACAGCTCAGAAACCGACTTCACGCCGTGTGCGTCCATCCATTCTTCCAGTTCGCGCAGCGCCTTGACCGGTGCGGTCGGGTCGGCAAACATCACCGTGCCCATTGCGATTGCATCCGCGCCCGCGAGCAGCATTTCGACGATATCCTTGCCCGTGCGGATGCCGCCCATGCCGAGGATCGGCACGGAAACCGCTTTTCGCACCTGATACACCATGCGCACGGCCACCGGGAACACGGCCGGGCCGGACAGTCCGCCCATGATATTGGACAGGATGGGCTTGCGGGTTTCAATATTGATGCGCATACCCAGCAGTGTGTTGATGAGCGAGAGCGCATCCGCGCCCGCGGCTTCGGCAGCGCGCGCGATCTCGGTAATGTCGGTCACGTTGGGCGACAGCTTGACGATCAGCGGCTTTTTCGCCTTCTTTTTCGCCGCCGATACAACTTCCTCGACCATGTCCGGCCGCGTGCCGAACGCCATACCGCCGCACTTGACGTTCGGGCAGGAGATATTCATTTCGATGAGGTCGACGTCCGCATCCGATATCTTCTCAACCATGCCCTCGTATTCCTCGACTGTGTTGCCCGAGACGTTCGCGATGATCGCGGTGTCATACTGCCGCAGGAACGGGATCTGTTCCTCAATGAAGCGGTCGATGCCCGGATTTTGTAGACCGACGCAGTTCAGGATGCCCGCCGGGGTTTCCGCGATGCGGGGCGCGGGGTTGCCGAGGCGCTCGGTCGGGGTCAGCCCCTTGACGCCCACACCGCCGAGCAGGGACAGGTCAAAAAACTCGCCGTACTCGTGGCCGAAGCCGAACGTGCCGGATGCGGTCGTGATCGGGTTTTTCAGCTCCACGCCGCAGAAATTGACTCTCAAATCTGCCATTACCACGCGACCTCCTTTGCATCAAACACCGGGCCGTCCTTGCAGACGTGGCCGTATCGGGTTTCGCCGTTTTCCGCCTTGAGCGCACACGCGCACACCAGACACGCGCCGATGCCACAACCCATGCGTTCTTCCATTGAGACCTGACAGGGAAGGCCCGCCTCGTCCGCGATGGCGGCAATCGCCTTGAGCATCGGCTTGGGGCCGCAGGCGGCAACGCCGGTCGCGTCCTTTACCAGCTCTTTCAGCACGTCGGTGACAAAGCCGTGCCGCGCGTAAGAACCGTCGTCAGTGGTAACAAATGCCTCACAAGCTGCCTTGAAATCCTCCTCGAGGATCACGGCGTTCTTGTTCCGGAAGCCGAGGATGGCACGCGGCTGCGCACCCTCACCCGCTGCCTTTTTCACACACGCGAGCATAGGCGGCACGCCAATGCCGCCGCCGATGAAGACGGGCTTTGCGCCGAGTGCCTTGGTGTCAAACCCGTGGCCGAGCGGCCCGAGCACGTCCAACTCGTCCCCTTCCTTGCGGGCGGCGAGCCACTTCGTGCCCTCGCCCTTGACTTGAAACACAACACGCAGCTTCCCGTCCTGCCAATCGCAAATCGAGATCGGACGGCGCAGCAGGTTGCCCTCGCCGCACGCGATGCGCACAAACTGACCGACCTGCGTCTTTTCGCAAATCGCAGGCGCGTGCATCGTAACCGAATATAAGCCTTCGCCCAGTCGCGCACATTCCGCGACCCGGCAGATTTCCTTAATCGACATACCTCTTTCCCCTTTCAGTCATTTCTGCTTTTATTGTACAGGAAGT
>DGYFI06202__coassemble_526_pt1 | contig 25775 bp, 25 predicted proteins | sample DGYFI06202__metabat2_high_PE_015 | metagenome-assembled genome bin DGYFI06202 | reverse complement strand
GGCAATGAGGAGATGAAGGTAGCCGAGCTGGTTGCCGCCAAGGAGGCTGCTGCGGAGGAAGCTCCCGCTGCGGAATAATTCAAAATTCAATTTCAAAAATAACTTAAACGGAGGTTTAATCCCATGACTGTTGCTGAGATTATGGAAGCTGTAAAAGAGCTCAAGGTTATGGAGCTCTCTGAGCTGGTAAAGGCTCTTGAGGAAGAATTCGGCGTATCCGCTACCCCGGTTGCGGTAGCTGGTGTTGCTGGCGGCGCTGGTGAGGCTGCTGCTGCTGACGCGAAGACCGACTTCGACGTTGTTCTGGTTGACGCTGGTTCCTCCAAGATCAACGTTATCAAGGTTGTTCGCGAGATCACCGGTCTTGGCCTGAAGGAAGCCAAGGAGAAGGTTGATTCCGCTCCGCAGACCATCAAGGAAGCGGCTCCGGAGGCCGAGGCCAACGAGATCAAGGAGAAGCTCGAGGCTGCTGGCGCGAAGGTCGAGCTCAAGTAAGAGACCTTGCGGTCTTTCGATTGAAACTACAGTTTCAATCGAGTTAGATGTATCGAAAAGCCGGGCAAAGCTCGACTTTCCGATGCCGCTCAAGGTGAATTGTGGCAAAGCCACAAGAGAAGGTCCCCTGGGGGACACAGAGCGGCTGAATGACGCGCACTACGGCGCGAAAATTTCTCAAGTAAGCGCGGCAGGTATTGCTTTGGCGATACCTGCCGTTTTTTTGCCGTCCCGCCGGGGCGGAATTTGACTAAATTAGGGGAATGAGGCTAATATGCAATCCTTCCTATCCAAAGTGGGCGCTTTTGTGCGGCGCGAGGCTGTGCTGTCCATCGCGTTTGTCTGCGCCCTGCTTTCCATGCTCGCCGTGCCGCCCGACGCGGCCTATGCCGGTTACATTGACCTGCGCGTGCTGTGCCTGCTGTTCTGCCTGATGGCAGTCGTGGCGGGTTTGCAGCAATGCAGCCTGTTTGCGGTGCTCGCCCAGTGGCTGCTGACCGGCCGTAAGCAGTTGCGCCTGTTATACCTTGCGCTTGTGCTGCTGCCGTTCTTCTGCTCCATGCTGATTACCAACGATGTGGCACTTTTGACCTTTGTACCGTTTACTGTGCTCGTACTCGGCCATATCGGCCGGTCGGGCGCGCTCATCCGTGTGGTCGTGCTGCAAACGCTGGCCGCCAACCTCGGCAGTATGGCGACACCGGTCGGCAATCCGCAGAACCTGTTCCTGTGCTCATACTATGGCTTGTCCATCGGCGCGTTTTTGCGCGTTGTGCTGCCGCTGACGATCGTCAGCCTGCTGGCGTTGTCAGCCGCCGCGCTGTGGACAAAGGGCGAAACCATCGAGATCACCTTCCCTTCGCATGCAACAATCGCACGGCCACGGCTGTTTGCGCTGCTGTGTGTACTATTCGTGCTGTGCCTGCTGTCGGTCGTGCATGTGCTGCATTACGGCATTCTGACGGTTATCGTTGCCCTTTGCCTTGCGCTGTTCGCCCGCGGCTTGTTTGCCCGCGTCGATTACTTATTGCTACTAACCTTTGTCTGCTTTTTTATTTTTGCCGGCAATATGGGTCGCATCGACGCGGTGCGCGCCGCGCTCGAGCATCTGCTGAACGCCAATGCCTACTGGACCAGTGTGCTGGCCAGTCAGGTCATCAGCAACGTACCTTCTGCCGTGCTGCTGTCCGGCTTTACCGACCAATGGCAGGCGCTGCTCGCGGGCGTGAATGTCGGCGGTTTGGGTACGCCGATCGCGTCGCTTGCCAGCCTGATCTCGCTCAAGCTGTACCTGCACGACGAGCATGCCTCGCTGCCGCACTATCTGGGTGCGTTCACGCTGGCCAATGTTGCGGGATTGTTGCTGCTGTCCGGCGCGGCGTTCCTATTCGGCTGCACCGGCTGACAAAGAACCATGGAAGCGGTTTTGTGTGCCATCTTGGCATGTAAAACCGCTTTTTGACGTATCCGCGATAATTTCGCGATGCGTTTCATTCGATCAGACCCCTTTGGTTCGATGGAAAGTCTTGCGCAGCAGGCCAAAAAAGCGTATACTAACCATATCTGAATACCGGGAGGAATACTGGAATGCAGGACGGATTTGTCAAAATTGCAGCCGCCACGCCCGCGCTGCGTGTGGCCGACTGTGCCTATAATGCTTCGGAAATCATCACGCTGGCAAAGCAGGCCGCAGACAAAGGCGCAAAGCTGATTGTGTTTCCCGAGCTGTGCCTGACCGGCTACACCTGCGGCGACCTGTTCCTGCAACAGACGCTGCTCGACGGCGCACTCACCGCGCTCGAAACCGTGCGGGATGAAACGGCAAAACTCGACGCTGCTATCGTCGTTGGCCTGCCGCTGCGCGTTTGCGGCAAGCTGTTCAACGTCGCAGCTGTGCTGTGCGACGGCGTTATCGAGGGGATTATCCCCAAGCTGTGTATTCCGGGTTATTCCGAGTTTTATGAGCAGCGCCACTTTACTTCGGGCGCGGACATGCCATTCCAGTCCATTTCGGTTTGCGGACAAGATACGTTGTTTTCGGGCGGCACACCGCTGGTGTTCCCTTGCGATGCAATGCCGGACTTTTCCTTCGGCGTAGAGATCTGCGAAGACCTATGGGCGCCCGAGCCGCCGTCTGCAAAGCTCGCACAGGCAGGCGCGCACATCATCGTCAACCTGTCCGCGTCGGACGAGCTGGTAGGCAAAGCCGACTACCGCCGCGACCTTGTCCGGCAGCAGTCTGGCCGCCTGCTGTGCGCCTATCTGTACGCGGATGCGGGCTTTGGCGAGTCAACGCAGGACTTGGTCTTTGCCGGACACAACCTGATTGCCGAAAACGGCGCGCTGCTGGCCGAAAGCCGTCTGTTTGAGGGCGGTGTGATCTACGCCGATATTGACGTGCAGCGTCTTGCACATGAGCGTCAGCGCATGAACACCTTCGAAGCTAAGGTAGATCTTGGCTCCCCGATGGCGCAGCCGTTGCGACTCCACTTGGATGAAAATGACCTGACCGACCGCACCTTCCCGCGCACCCCGTTCGTGCCGTGTGATAAAGCGCCGCGCGACGCACGCTGCGAAGAAATTCTGACCATTCAGGCAGTCGGCCTTGCCACCCGCCTGCGCGCCGCGCATGCCACGACTGCGGTGATCGGCCTATCGGGCGGACTGGACTCGACGCTTGCGCTCATCGTCACCGCGCACGCGTTTGACCGGTTGGGGCTTGACCGCAAAGGCATCCTTGCGGTCACCATGCCGTGCTTCGGCACAACCGCGCGCACCCGTGGAAACGCGGAAAAGCTGGCCGAGGCTTACGGCGCAACACTCAAAACGGTCGATATCAAGGCTGCAGTCGACCAGCACTTTGCCGACATCGGCCACGACTGGGACGACCACAGCGTCACCTTTGAAAACGCGCAGGCGCGTATGCGCACGCTGGTGCTGATGGATCTGGCAAACAAATGCGGCGGCATGGTGGTCGGCACAGGCGACCTGTCCGAGCTGGCGCTCGGCTGGGCAACCTACAACGGCGACCACATGAGCATGTATGGTGTCAATGCATCGGTGCCCAAAACGCTGGTGCGCTATCTGGTAGCATACGAAGCCGACCACACACTGGGCGAACTGTCGGACGTGCTCTACGACGTGCTGGATACGCCGGTATCGCCCGAACTGCTCCCGCCCAAGGACGGCGAAATCAGCCAGAAAACCGAGGATTTGGTCGGCCCGTATGAACTGCACGACTTTTTCCTCTACTATATGCTGCGCTTTGGCTATCCGCCGCGCAAAATCTATCGCGCCGCGCGCAAGACCTTTGCAGGCGTGTATGACGACGCAACAATCAAAAAGTGGCTCGTGACCTTTATCCGCCGCTTCTTTACCCAGCAATTCAAGCGCTCCTGCCTGCCGGACGGCCCCAAGGTCGGCACGGTTGCACTGTCGCCGCGCGGTGATTGGCGCATGCCGTCGGATGCGTCCTACGCGCTGTGGCTGAAAGAAGCGGAAGCATTATCCTAAAAGACCATCCTCCATAAAGGGGTATTGACCTTTGAAATCCTTAATCCGCAAGCTGGCGGCGGTACTTACCGCCGCCCTGCTGTGCTTTAACCTATATTATGAGCTGGCGCCGGACTACGTAGTCGGCCCCGAGCAGAAATTCGCATTTGCCGCAGCGGTTGCCGTACTGCTTGGCATTTCGTTTTTCTATGGCGTACCCAAAGCTGCGCGCGACAAACGGCGGCACGATTATCTGCTGCTGCTATTCTGGTATTACCTATGGGTGCTGGCAAACGTCCTGTTTTTCGACAACGCCTTCGGCCGCGGCATTTCGATGCATGCGCAGCTGGATGCTGTCAATCTGGAACCGCTGCGCACCATCAAAAATTACCTGATTGCCTACGATTACGGCAACATTTCGCTGCGGCTGGTGATTCTAAACCTGCTGGGTAATCTGGTCGCGTTTGCGCCGATGGGCGTATTCCTGCCCGCGCTGTTCCGCTGGCAGCGCAGCATCTTTTTTTTCAGCGCAACGCTGACGCTCGGCATCACAACGGTCGAGGTCGCGCAGGTGTACACGGGCGCAGGCTCGTGCGACGTGGACGACCTGATTTTAAACCTTGCCGGGGCACTGATCGTGTTCGTTTTCTGCCGCATTACGCCAATCTGGAAACATATCTGCCGGGTCAATCCCCGCAATAAGGAGTGAATAACCATGTTTGACACCGTACTCATCGCCGGTCTCGGCCTGATGGGCGGCTCGATGGGTAAAACCATCAAGGCGCGCACACTCAGCCGGGTGATCGGCTGGAACCGCACCCGCCGCACCGCCGATCAGGCGCTCGCAGACGGCGCGATCGACGCGATTGCAACCGATGCACTCTTTCGGGAAGCCGATCTTGTCATCATCGGCCTGTACCCGCAGGCGACGGTCGACTGGCTGCTGGAAAATATGAAAAAGTTCAAAAAGGGCTGCGTGGTGGTCGATATGGTTGGCGTCAAGCAGTTTATGGTCGACCGGCTGGAGCAGGCCGCACTTGACGCAGGCGTGCACTTTGTCGGCGGGCACCCGATGGCAGGCCGCGAATTCTCCGGCCTTGACTTCTCCTTGCCGACGCTGTTTGACGGTGCCAGCATGATCTTCGTGCCGACAAAAAGCAGCACCGAACACGTACTTGAGCAGCTGGAAGCCTACTTTATGTCGCTTGGCTTTGGGCAGACCGTGCGCTGTACGGCCGAGCAGCACGACCGCATGATCGCGTTCACCTCGCAGCTTGCGCACGTTGTTTCCTCGGCGTACATCAAAAGCCCGGAGGCCGAGCGTCACAACGGCTACTCGGCGGGCAGCTACAAGGATTTGACCCGTGTGGCCAAGCTGAACGAAACGATGTGGAGTGAACTCTTCCTGTGTAATGCCGAACCGCTTGCGCATGAAATTGACGAAATCATCACGCATCTGGATGAATACCGCCGCGCCATCCGTGCGGGCGACCGTGAAACACTCACCGCGCTTCTACGCGACGGCCGCGAGCGCAAAGAAGCGCTGGGATAAGCAAAAACCGCCCATTTCGGGCGGTTTTTTTATTTATTCTTCAGTTGTCTGTCCGGCATCCTCGGCAGGCTCGCCGTCCCCGGCGGAGTCTTCTTCCTGCTTGTCGGTACGCGCAATCGAAATCACCTTGACGTCCTCGCTTGTGCGCATCACAATAACGCCTTGGCTGCCGCGGCCGCACTCGCGGATTTCCTCGCAGCCCGTGCGGATGATGACACCGTCATCGGTGATGATCATCACGTCGTTATCGCTGTCGACAACTGCCACGCCCGCGACCAGACCGGTCTTAGCGGTCAGGTTATGCAGCATCATGCCGCCACCGCCGCGGTGATGGACGGTAAACTCTTCGACCGGGGTACGCTTGCCATAGCCGTTCTCGGTGACGGTGAGCACATACGCGCCCTTACGCGCACGCGCCGCGCCAACGACATAGTCGCCCGTACCCAGACGGATACCACGCACACCGGTTGCCGCGCGTCCCATCGCGCGCACTTCGTTCTCGTCGAAGCAGATCGCACGGCCTTCGTGCGTTGCAATCAGGATGTTCTGCTCGCCGTCCGTCAGGCGCACATCGACCAGCGCGTCGTCCTCGTTGAGGTTCAAAGCGCGCAGGCCAGCGCGGCGGATGTTCTGCAAATCCGAAAGTACAATACGCTTGGCAACGCCCTGCCGGGTGACGAAGAACAGGAACTTATCGTCCGCAAATTCCTTTATGGCGAACATCGCCGTGATCTTTTCGCCGCTTTCCAGCTCCAAAAGGTTGACAATGTTCATGCCCTTGGCCGAGCGGCCGGTTTCGGGAATCTGGTAGCCCTTGAGCTTGTATACCTTGCCGCGATCGGAGAAGAACAGGATAGTGTCATGCGTGGACGCGGTGAAGATATCCTTTGCAAAGTCCTCCTCGCGCGTACTCATCGCGGACACGCCGCGCCCGCCGCGCTTCTGCGCGCGGTAGACCGAAGTCGGCTGACGCTTGATGTAACCGAAGTGGGTCAGCGTGTAAGCGCAGGTCTGCTCCTCGATCAGATCTTCGATGTCGATCTCATCTGCGACATTGGCAATCTCGGTGTGGCGCTCGTCGCCGTATTTCTGCTTGATCTCCTGTAATTCCGCCTTGACGACCGCAAGGATATTCCCATCGCACGACAGGATTTCCTCAAACTTTGCAATCCTGCCTTCCAGCTCCTGATATTCGTCGTTGATCTTTTCCTGCTCCAGACCGGACAGGCGGCCCAGACGCATATCGACGATGGCCTGCGCCTGCGGCTCATCAAGATGGAACTCAAAGTGTTCCGAACCGTCGACGATGCCGAGCAGCGCGATTTGGTCAATCCAGAACGGCTCGGCCATCAGGTTTTCCTTGGCCTCCGCCTCGTTTTTGGACGCGCGGATGATGGCGATGATACGGTCGATGTTGTCGGTCGCAACCTTGAGACCCTCCAGGATATGCGCGCGGTCGCGCGCCTTCTTCAGATCAAAGCGTGTTCGGCGCTCGACAACGTCCTTCTGGAACACAACATACTGGTCGATGATCTGGCGCAGCGTCAGCACACGCGGCTGCAATTTGCCACTTGCGCCCGGTACGAGCGCAATGTGAATCATCGAAATGGTATCCTCCAGCTGGGTGTAGGTGAACAGCTGGTTCAAAATCACCTGCGCGTTCGCATCGCGGCGAATATCGACCACGATCTGCATGCCTTCGCGCGAGGAATGGTCCTGAATATTGGTAATGCCGTCGACGCGCTTGTCCTTGACGAGGTTTGCCATCGCCTCCACGAGACGCGCCTTATTGACCATGTAGGGAATCTCGGTGATCTGAATCTGGCTCCTGCCGTTTGGCAGGTCAACAATTTCCGCCTTGGCGCGCATCTTGATCTTGCCGCGGCCGGTGGCATACGCCGCGCGGATGCCGCTGCGCCCCATGATAACGCCGCCGGTCGGGAAGTCCGGCCCCTTGATGAACTGACAGATCTCGTCCATCTCGGCTTCCGGGTGGTCGATCACATAGCAGATGCCGTCGATCACTTCGGTCAGGTTATGCGGCGGGATGTTGGTCGCCATGCCGACCGCAATGCCAGACGAACCGTTGACCAACAAATTCGGGAAGCGGGAAGGGAGCACGACCGGCTCCTGCCGCTCTTCATCGAAGTTCGGCTCGAAATCGACCGTATCTTTTTTGATATCGGCCAGCATGTAGTTGGCGAGCTTTGCCATACGGGCTTCGGTATAACGGTAAGCTGCCGGGGGGTCGCCGTCGACCGAACCGAAGTTGCCGTGGCCGTCGATCAGCGGGTAGTGCAGCGAAAACGGCTGCGCCAGACGCACGAGGGCGTCGTATACCGATGCGTCGCCGTGCGGATGGTAACGGCCGAGCACATTACCGACGGTCGTTGCCGACTTACGGTAGGGCTTATCCGAGGTCAGGCCGTCCTCGTACATCGCATACAGGATGCGCCGGTGTACCGGCTTGAGGCCGTCGCGCACATCGGGCAGTGCGCGGCCGACAATGACGCTCATCGCATAGTCGATGTAGCTCTTTTTCATCTCTTTTTCGAGGTCGACCTGTTTGATATTTTGGTTTTCGTATTCTTGACTCATTCTGTGCCTCCGAAATTGTTGGCGTTATGCGGCTTAGATATCGAGGTTCATTACATACTTGGCGTTTTTCTCGATAAACTCACGCCGCGGTTCGACCTTTTCGCCCATCAGCAGCGCAAAGGTCTCGTCGGCCGCCGCCGCGTCCTCCATCGTCACCTGCAACAGCGTACGGTTTGCCGGGTCCATCGTGGTCTCCCAGAGCTGCTGGGGGTCCATCTCGCCCAGACCTTTGTACCGCTGCACGCGCACACCGTCGCCCATTTCGGCGATGCAGGCGCGCTGTTGTTCGTCGGTGTAGGTATAGCGCACGTCCTTGCCTTTCTCATTCTTGAAAAGCGGCGGCTGCGCGATATAGACATGCCCATGCTCAATCAGCGGGCGCATAAAGCGGAAGAAGAAGGTCAACAGCAGCGTGCGGATATGGCTGCCGTCGACGTCGGCATCGGCCATCAGGATGATTTTGCCGTACCGCAGTTTGGAAAGGTCAAAATCATCGCCGAAGCCCGCGCCGAACGCGGTGATCATCGGGGTCAGCTTATCGTTGCCGTAAACACGGTCGAGACGTGCCTTTTCGACGTTGAGCATCTTACCCCACAACGGCAGGATGGCCTGATGCCGCCGGTCGCGGCCTTCCTTGGCCGAACCGCCCGCGGAATCACCCTCGACGATGTAGATTTCGGTATAAGTCGGGTCTTTTTCAATGCAGTCGGCCAGCTTGCCCGGCAGGGAAGCCGAGTCGAGCGCCGACTTGCGGCGCGTCATTTCGCGCGCCTTTTTGGCGGCCTCACGGGCACGGGCGGCGGTCTGCGCCTTGTCGATGATGGTGCGCGCGACCTGCGGGTTCTCCTCGAAGAAGGTCATCAGCTTTTCGGACACCATCGCGTCGACCAGCGTGCGCATATCGCTGTTGCCCAGCTTGGTTTTGGTCTGTCCTTCAAACTGCGCTTCCTGAAGCTTGACCGAGATGATCGCGGTCAAGCCCTCGCGCGCGTCCTCGCCCTTGAAGGATTCGTCGTCCTTTAAGAGCTTATATTTTTTGCCGTATTCGTTGAGTACACGGGTGAGCGCCGCCTTAAAGCCGGTCTCGTGCGTGCCGCCCTCGGTCGTGTTGATGTTGTTGGCAAAGGAAAGCAGCAACTCGCTGTACCCGTCGGTGTACTGCATGGCAACCTCAGCCATCGAGGTATCGCGGCTGCCCTCCATGTAGATCACTTCGTCGTGCAGCGGGTTTTTGGCGCGGTTAAGGTGCTGCACAAACTGGCGGATACCGCCCTCGTAGTGCATGACCTCCTCGACCGGCTCGTCGTCGCGCTCGTCGCGCAGCGTGATTTTCAGGCCGGCATTCAAAAACGCCTGCTCGCGCAGCCGCTTTTCCAGTACGTCAAATTCGTATACCGTCGTCTCGAAAATCTCCGGGTCGGCATGGAAGCGGATGGTCGTGCCGGTCTCGCTTGTACAGGGTACATCGTGCATCTTGACTGTCGTCACGCCGCGCTCAAAGCGCATGCAGTGCTTGACTGTACCGTCGCGCACCTCGGCCTCGAGCCAGTCCGACAGCGCGTTTACGACCGACGAGCCGACGCCATGCAGGCCGCCGGACACCTTGTAGCCCGAACCGTCGAACTTGCCGCCCGCGTGCAGCACGGTCAGCACGACCTCGAGGGTCGGGATACCCATCTGCGGATGGATGCCGCAGGGGATACCGCGGCCATTATCCGCCACGCGGATGATATCGCCCTTTTCGATCGTGACCTCGATGTGCGTGCAGTAGCCTGCGAGCGCCTCGTCGATCGAGTTGTCGACGATCTCATACACCAGATGGTGCAGGCCGCGCGCCGAGGTCGAGCCGATGTACATGCCCGGGCGCTTGCGCACGGCTTCCAGCCCCTCGAGCACCTGAATCTGGCTTTCGTCGTAGGTGTCGGTGACCTTCAGGTCGAGCATCTCATCCCTGATTTCCAATTCTTCACTCATATCTCCAGAGTTCCTTTCGAGAAATTGCGATAACAAAACCAACGCGCAAAGCGCGTATGAAATCGGAAACTACGGAAAACCCGCAATTTCCATCGGAGTTTTATATGGCGTATTTTTTCTCCGCCCTTCGTTGCAGCGCCTGCGGCGACAGCCCGGTCAAATACAGCATTTCGCCCAGCGCATCCTCACAGAGGACGGCCGCGCGCGGCAGGTCGTCGTAAATCTCCAAAATACGCCCTTCCTGCTGCAACCGTTCGAGCAAGGCGGCGGTGCGTTTGGAGACGGTCGCGGTGTCCATATCGAACACGGCCACCACGCTTTGCGAGGGTACGATATAATCCTGTCCCAGATGCAGATACATGGTGCGCCCCCTGTCCCTTGCCGGTTTCATCTGCACGCCCGCGCCGGTTTTTCCACAGGCGGTGTGTATAATAATTATACCACTTTTTCCACGTTTTGTGTACCGAAAATATGGAATGGGTCAAACAATTTTACCGTTTTTTATGGAGAATACCGAACCTGCGCGCAGTTTGTCCGATACGCCGTCCTCGCAGCAGGTGATCATCACCTGTCCGGCGGCGATATGGTTCAAAACAAAGTCCTGCCGGCGACGGTCAAGCTCGGAAAGCACGTCGTCCAGCAGCAGCACGGGATACTCGCCGTCCTCGCTGAAAAACAGCTCGCGCTCGGCGAGCTTTAAAGACAGCGTGCAGGTGCGCACCTGCCCCTGCGAGGCAAAGGACGCCGCGCTGCGGCCGTCCAGCATCAGCACAAGATCGTCCTTATGCGGCCCAGAAAGGCAGCTTTTTGCTGCAATTTCCGCCTGTTTGTGCTGCAAAACATGGTCGACCAGCTGCTTTTCGATCTGCCCGGCGGATGCATAGGGGTCAGTGACCGAGGACACCGTTTGATACACGCCGGAAAGCGCCTCATGCGGTGCAATATCGGCATAGACACCGGCGGCCGCAGCCAGCAGTTTTTTGCTGTAATAGGCGCGGTAACGGATGATCTGCGCACCGATGTGCGCCATGCGCAGCGAAAAATCCTCCCACATTGACAAAAGCGAGGGCTTTTGCTCACTGTCGCGCAGGATGCGGGTCTTGTGCTCGTGCAGGCGGTGGTATTCCTCCAGATAACGTGCGTAATTCGGCCGCAGCTGGCACAATGCGGTATCGAGGAAGCGCCGCCGCGCCGCCGCGCCCTGCCGCACAAGCATGAGATCCTCCGGACAAAACAGCACGGTTTTGAGCAGCCCCTGTGCGTCGGCCTGCCGTTTCTGCCGCACGCCGTTTTTGTAAATTTCCATTGATTTTAGGCGCGAAAGGCGCAGTTCGAGCGCAAAATCACGCCCCTGCGCCTGAAATTCCGCTTGGATACGCGCATGATCCTGCCCAAACCGCAGCCCTTCCTTTTTCTGCGCCGTGCGGAACAGACGCATGGTCGAGCAGGCGGCCGCAGCTTCCAGCAGATTGGTTTTGCCCTGCCCGTTTTCCCCACAGATCAGGTTGACCGCAGGGTCGAATACAAACCGCGCCTGTTCATAATTGCGGAACTGTTCGAGTTCTAAAGAGCAGATATTCATACAATTTCGACGGTTTCCCCGTCTAAACTGACGGTATCACCCGGGCGCAGTTTTTTGCCGCGCATGGTGCAGGGCGCATCGTTTACCAGCACTTCACCCTCCGCAATGCGAATTTTAGCTTCCCCGCCGGACGAAACGAGGTTTGCAAACTTGAGCAGCGCGTCCAGCTTGATAAATTCCGTATCGATTTTAATTTCAGTCATTGGCTTTCAACCTCACGGGCAATACCAGATAGGTATATTTATCGCCTTCGAGCGGTGTGATGACAATGGGGTTGAGCGCGCCTTTCAGGTGGACGAGCACCTTGTCGTCCCCGGCTGCGCGCAGTGCGTCGAGCAGGTAACGGTTGTTAAAGCCGATTTCCAGCCCCTCAATGTTGCCGTCAAACGGACATTCGTCGTAGCTTTTGCCCACGGCGGTGATGCACGACATCTGCACATAATTGCCGTCAAAGTGCAGGCGGACCGGGTTTTTCAGCTTTTCGGATACGATCAGCGACACGCGTTCGATGCAGGTGATCAGGTCGTGCCGGTCGGCAGTGACCACATGTTCAAACTCTGCGGGGATAGCCGCGCGGTAGTTCAAAAACTCGCCGTCGATCAGGCGGGTAATCAGCGTAGTGTTCCCCATGCGGAACAGAATGTTCTTTCGGTCGGGGAATATTTCAACTGTTTCGTCCTCATCGGCCAGAATACGTTCGATTTCGCGCAGCGACGGGCCGGGCACAACGAATTTCATCACCCCGGAAATGCCGGTGACGGTTTCGCGGCGCACGGACAGGCGGTAGCCGTCGACAGCGACAACGTTGAGCTGGTTATCTTCCAGTTCAAATAAACAGCCTGTGTGGATAGGTTTGCTTTCATTGTCCGAAACGGAAAAAATTGTCTGCGCGATCATGCTTTTCAGCATGGATTGGGGCATGGTAAGGCCGGTTTCTGCCGAAACTTCGGCAAGAGGTTGAATACTGCGCGGCCGCATTTGATGGTGGTCAGCAGTTTGTCGTCGGTTTCTAAATAAACAACGTCTTGTGGAAGCTTGCGGACAATATCAAAAAACAGTTTGGCGTTGAGTACAATGCTGCCCGGTTCTACCACATCGGCCTGACCGGTGGTGCGGATGCCCATGGAAAGGTCGTAACCGGTGATGGTAAGGGAGTCAGTGCCGGTAGTGACGAGTAGACCTTCGAGCAGTGGCATAGCGCTTTTGCCGGTAACAGCGCGGGAGGCTGTGGAGATCAGGCTGAGCAGCGTTTCTTTTTCACAGGAGAATTTTCATGAGGGTTCCTCTTTCTTCGGAAATCTGAAAAGAAAATAGAATAGGTTTTTATCGTAGTAGTAGTACCTGGGGAAATTGGGGAAAACCCGTGGAGAGCGAGAGTTTGTGCGGGAAATGTCGTACACAGCGGGATGTGGACGGCGGTTGACGCTTCCACAGGGCTGGCAGGGTGGACAGGTTATCCACAGGCCCGTCCTTGTGCAATCCACAGTGTATTGTGGACAGGTTTATTCCCCGCGGATGTTGTTGTGGAGCTTTTTGATAACGTCTTCGGTTTCCCGTGAACCGCGGCGCTCTTCCTCGATTTTGTTGCAGGCGTGCATAACCGTGGTGTGGTCGCGTTTGAAGATTTTGGCGATATCGGGGAAGGAGTATTCCAGCTCCTGTCGAATCATGTACATGGCCATTTGCCGCGGGTAGGCGACGTCCTTGGAGCGGTTTTGTGAGATCATCTGCTCGATCGGGATGTAGAAATAGTTGGCGACCGCCTCCATGATGCGTTCGGGCGTCGGGTTCAGGCCGGGGTTTTCGGTGCGCAGCGCATCAATGGCTTCCTCAGCCAGCGAAACCGTGATGCGTTCGCCCATCAGCTCGTGCATGGCCTTGATTTTTTTCACCGCGCCCTCCAGCTGACGGATATTGGCCTGTATGTTTTCCGCGATGTAGGTAGATACGTCGTCCGGCAGGTTGACCTCCATCTTGGCGGCCTTGTCGCGCAGGATGGCGATGCGGGTTTCAAAATCGGGCGGCTGGATATCGGCCAGCAGGCCCCACTCGAAACGGGTCTTCATGCGGTCCTCAAGGGTGTTGATTTCCTTGGGCGGCCGGTCGGAGGTGAGGACGATCTGCTTTTTCGCTTCGTACAGCGCGTTGAAGGTATGGAAAAATTCCTCCTGCGTGCGCTCTTTGCCGGCGATAAATTGCACGTCGTCCAGCAGAAGCAGGTCTACCATGCGGTATTTGTTGCGGAAAGCCTGTACATTGCCCTCCTGAATGGCGGTGATCAGCTCGTTTGTGAAATCCTCGCCCTTGACGTAGATGATGCGGTATTCCGGATGGGTGCGGCGCAGTACATTCGCGATTGCGTACATCAGGTGCGTTTTTCCAAGGCCGGAGTTGCCGTAGATGAAAAGCGGGTTATTTTCCGCTGCCGGGCGTTGCGAAACGGCAAGTGCCGCGGCATGCGCAAACTTGTTGCTCGATCCGACGATGAACCGCTCGAAGGTATAGTCGTCGTAAGGGGAGAAGCTGGTCTGCGGGGCGGTATACTCGCCTGTCACCACCACGACCGTGATCGGGTCGCCCGTCAGCTCGGCCAGCGCGTTTTGCAGCGGGTCGACGAATTTTTTTTCGATAAATTCCTTTTTGAACTGCACCGGGGAGTGCAAAATCAAACGGTTGTCCGCAAATGAAACAACCGTTGCATCGTCGAACCACGCCGAAAGGCTGGACGGTGGGAAATCGCGTTCCAGGCGTTCGAGCGCCATTTCCAGTATGTTATTGGCCATGGGGCGCCTCCTGTCGATAGAGATACATAGTTACTATCATAATAGCACAAGTCGGCGTGTGTTTCAACCGCGGCAGTTTTGCACAGATTGGGGAAAATTTGATGGGTTTACCCGCCATAATCGCAAGACGTGGTATGAAAATTTGACTTATCCCCAAGATGTTGAAAATTCAAAAAATCCTTGACATTTTCCACTTTGTATAGGATAATAATTATTGTCTCATATTCTGCGGACAGGCAGCGGCATATGCCCGCGTCTCGCGCCGGACGTATGCCGGTGCCCATCCGTAAATCCATCAAACAGGGAGGTGCACGAGGAAATGAAGAGAACGTATCAGCCCAAGAAGCGCCAGCGCTCCAAGGAGCATGGCTTCCGCAAGCGTATGCGCACGACGAACGGCCGCAAGGTACTGGCCCGTCGCCGCGCCAAGGGCCGCGCACGCTTGACGCACTAAAAAACAATATAGGGGGAATCCCATTCCCCCTATATACAAAATCCGGTTCCGAAGAAACCGGATTTTGATACCCCCGGACGCCGCCCAAGGCGGCTGGGTCGGGGTATCAAAACCCATGCACATGTCGCGGGTTTTGATGAAAAGAAAAACAGGGCTTTTCTTTTCTGTTGAATACGCGCCGGCGGCGCGAAGGGGACTGCAACGAGCCGCAGAGCATGCGGCTCGTTTTTTTCTTTTGCCGTGCACGTCGGACTGGCTGCAAAAGCAGACCCGGTGAATATCATTCGGGCCGTTACCCACCGGTATCAAGCGGTACGGCCGGCTTTGCAACCTACTTAGATGCAAAGAATGTCAGGACAACGCCCGGTCAGGGCGCTGCCTTCGGTTTTTCATGGGCATCGGAAAAAACGAGGGGACACAAATGAAACACACCATATCCTTAAAGGAAAACCATGAGTTCCGGCGATTGTATCACCGCGGGACTTCATCGGCGGGGCCGCACCTTGTGCTGTACTGCCGGAAGAACCGGTTGGGTTATAACCGTCTGGGGCTGACGGTCAGCGCTAAGCTGGCCGGCGCGGTGCAAAGGAACCGCGTCAAACGCCTGTTCCGCGAAGCTTACCGCCTGCACGAGGGGGAGTTTGCCACAGGTGTCGATCTTGTGCTCGTCGCGCGTGGCCGCGCGGTGGGCGCGACTTACTGGGAAATCGAAAAATCGCTGCTGCGTGCTTTGAAAGAAAACAAAATCGCGGCGGCGCAGCCATGAAGCGCGCGATGCTGGCGGTGATCCGTTTTTACCGCCGTCATATTTCGCCGGCCAAACCGCCCTGCTGCCGTTATATCCCTACCTGCTCGCAATACGCGATCGAGGCGATCGAGAAATACGGTGCGCTCAAAGGGGGCTGGCTGGCGTTTAAACGCATCTGCCGCTGTCACCCGTTTTCCAAACGCGGGCCTTACGATCCCGTGCCGTAAAAGGGGAGACGGCCGGTTTTCCGGTCTGATTTGAAAAATAACCTTACGGAGGTTTATATGGGAGAAATTTTCGGAATTGTCATCGTCAGGCCGCTCGGCTTGCTGCTGCTCTGGATTTTTGAGCATGTCGGTTCGTACGGCCTTGCGGTCATCCTGTTTGCGCTTTTGGTCAAGCTGGTTTGTATCCCGCTGGCCATCAAGGGCAAAAAGAACATGCTCGCAATGAGTGCGCTCAACGCCGAAATGCAGCAGTTGCAGAAAAAGTATGCGAATAACCGCGTCAAGCTCAACGAGGAGATGCAGAAGCTATATGAGCGCCACGGCGTCAACCCGATGTCGGGCTGCCTGCCGCAGTTCATCCCGCTGCCCGTGATGATGGGCCTGTACTATGCCGTACAGCAGCCGCTGAAATTTATGATGGGCTTTGGCGATCAGGTTATCAGCCAGCTGGCGCAGTTGGTAGGCGTCAATATGGAAACGGCGGGTTTTTACGGTGAGATCACGGTTGCGGAAAAGCTGGGCGATCTGTTTATGCAGAACGGCGGTGTGTGGCCGGAATCGGTCACTGCGATCACCGATGGCGCAGGCCAGCTGCTCAACATTGATTTCAGCTTCCTTGGTTTGAACCTTGCGCAGACCCCGTCGATCACCGACCCGAGCATCATCTGGATTATCCCGATCCTGTCGGGTGCGACCGCGTTCCTGTCCAGCTATGTAATGCAGAAGATGCAGAACACGCAGAACAGCGCGGCGGCCGGCCAGATGCGCATGCTCAACATCATGATGCCGCTCATGTCGCTCTATTTCGGCTTCATCCTGCCCGGCGCGATCGGCATTTACTGGATTTTCAACAACGTGTTCACCTGCGTGCAGGAAATCGTACTGACGACCTACCTGCGCGGTAAGAAGGAAAAGAAGGATGCCGAGGAAAACGCGCTTGCAGCCGAGGAAAAGGAAGCAAAGCGCGCCGCGCACAAGGCTGCCCAGATTGAGCAGGCGGAAAAAGCGCGCGCCGCTGCGGCAGCGTCCGAGGCAGGCAAGGAAAAGGCCGCCAAGAAAAAGAAGGGGGCAAAATAATCCATGCAGAAGTTCATTGAAACCACAGGTGAAAACCGCGATGCTGCGATCGCCACGGCGCTGAAACAGCTCGGTTTGGATCGCGACGACGTATCTGTCGAGGTGCTGGATAACGGTAAGAAGGGTTTTCTCGGTATTGGCGCTACGCCCGCGCGTGTGCGCGTGACGTACGAAGTGCCGGATGAGCCGGTCAAGGCGCCCGAGCCCGTCCACACCCCTGTGGAAAAAGCGGAAAAGCCTGCAAAGCCGCGCCATGCGGATAAACCCGCCCCGGCGCCCAAGGCAGAAAAGCCGCAAAAGCTCTCCATCACCGATGAGGACGATACCCCCCGTCTGGTCAAGGCTGCACCTGCGGATTTTGTGCCGGAAAAGCTGGAGATCGAGCGCCCGCCCCGTCGGGAGCGTCCGCGCCGGGAGCGCGGTGGCCGCCGGGAGCGCCGCCCGCGCGAGGATCGGCCGATTACCCCGTCCGTTCCCAAAGAGCGCGAGCTGATTCCGGTATCTGAGGAGTGCATGAAAAAGGCGGAAACGCTTGCAACCGACTTTATCACCGGTCTGCTGGAAAAGATGGGCGTGGAAGGACAGGTGCAGACGCTGCCGCAGGTTGAGTGCGACCAGCTGCGTCTGGAGATCTCCGGCCCGGATATGGGCCCGATCATCGGACGCCGCGGCGATACGCTGGATGCGATCCAGTATCTCGGCTCGCTTGTGCTCAATAACGCACTGGACGAGCATGTCCGCCTGTCGGTCAATACGGAGAATTATCGTGAAAAGCGCGCGGAGAGTTTGGAGCGCCTTGCCCGGAAGATGGCAATGAAGGTGGTCAAGTCCCACCGCTCGATGACGCTTGAGCCGATGAACCCCTATGAGCGCCGCATCATCCATGCTGCGTTGCAGGATTTCAACGGCGTGACGACCTATTCCACCGGCACCGAGCCGGGTCGCCGTGTGGTCATTGCACCGGATAACAGCTATCGTACCCGCTCCTGATTACAAAGAGGAGAGACCTATGAACGATACGATTGCCGCCATCTCTTCCGCAGGCGGGCCGATCGGTTTGATCCGGGTGTCGGGCGAACGTGCGATTGAAGCAGTGGATGCGGTATTCCGCACCAAAAGCGGCATTCGCATGGCCGATGCCCCCGCACAAAAGCTGATGTTCGGTACGCTGCTGGGGGAGAACGGTAAAGTTGCCGACTGCTGTTATGCGGTTGTATTCCATGCGCCGCATACCTATACCGGCGAGCCGATGGCCGAATTGCAGTGCCACGGTTCAACGGCGGTTTTACAACAAGGTATGGATGCGCTCTTTGCGCAGGGTGTGCGGCAGGCCGAGGCGGGCGAGTTTACCCGCCGGGCGTTCCTCAACGGTAAGCTTGGGCTGTCCGAAGCGGAAGCGGTACACGATCTGATCACCGCCCGCACAGCCGAAGCCGCGCAGAACGCGGCGGCGCAGGTGATGGGTGCGGTCGGCTCGCCGGTACACGACATGCGCGAGGAACTGATCGGCATGGTCGCGCACTTCCATGCGGTCGTCGATTTCCCGGATGAGGATATCGACCCGGTGTTGTTTGACGATGCAGCCGCATTGCTTCACCGCACGACCAGCCGCCTGTATGCGATGGCTGAAAGCTATGAGCGTGGGCGTATCTTGCGTGAAGGCGTGCCGTGTGTCATTTTGGGACGGCCAAACGCTGGTAAGAGTACGCTGCTCAACGCGCTGCTTGGCCGTGAGCGCGCCATCGTGACCGACATTCCGGGCACGACGCGTGACCTGATTGAGGAAAACGTGAAGGTAGGGCAGCTTTTGCTGCGCGTGACCGACACCGCCGGTCTGCGCGACACGACCGACCCGATCGAACAGGCGGGCATTGACCGTGCGCTGGCCGAAGCATCGGCCTCCGCGCTCATCCTCGCTGTATTCGACGGCGCGCAGCCGATCGGTGACGAGGATATGCTGGTGCTTGCCCGTGCGGCCGGACACCGCGCGATCGCCGTGGTAAACAAGGTCGACCTGCCGCAGCAGTTGGATGAAAAGCTGCTGAAAAAGCATTTCCTGCATATTGTCCCGCTGTCGGCTAAGACCGGTGAGGGCATGGACAAGCTGCTTTCGCTCATCCCGCGCACGGTGGGCTTGGGGGACGGTGCGTTCGACGGCGCGCTGATCACCAACGCCCGACAGGCTGCTGCGCTTGCCCGCGCTGCCGAGCGGTGCGAGTCGGCGCTGTATGCCGCGCAGTCCGGCATGACGCCGGATGCGGTTGTTATGGACGCCGAAGGCGCGATCGCGGCGCTCGGTGAGATCACAGGCGAAACCGTGACCGAAGCGGTCGTCACCCGCATTTTCAGCGATTTTTGCGTCGGAAAATAAAACCGACAGAACGATGCCAAAGGGCCGCTTGCCGCGCGCAGCGGCCCTTTTCTGTTGGATAAAATAGTATACTATCTGTAATATATTAATTTAGTATTTCGATATGGTGATCAACATTTTGCGCAAAAGCGCAAGTTATCCAAAGTTTACACAGAGTTATCAACAGGTATGCACAATGGGACAGCTATCAATCCCTTTGGGCAAAATACCGATGTGCAAATATCAAAAGGAGGGGACAGCATGACGGGCTTTGCAGCTGAACCATATGATATTGCCGTGGTAGGGGCGGGTCATGCAGGCATTGAGGCCGCGCTGGCCGCTGCACGGCTGGGAATGAAAACCGCCTGTTTTACAATCAACCTGGACGCGGTCGGCAATATGCCCTGTAACCCGGCGATCGGCGGCACGGCCAAGGGGCATCTCGTCCGCGAGATCGACGCGCTGGGCGGCGAGATGGCGCGCGCAGCGGATGCGGCATGCATCCAGTACCGCATGCTCAACTGCGGCAAAGGCCCTGCCGTACATTCGTTGCGTGCACAGGCTGACAGCGTCGCCTACCGCACTTATATGAAGCATGCGCTCGAGCGACAGGAAAATCTGTATCTGATGCAGGATGAAATCGTGTCGGTCGAAACGGAAAACGGCGCGGTGTGCGCAGTCGTTACCGCGATCGGCGCGCGCCATCCGGTGAAGGCTGTTATCATTGCGTCGGGTACGTTCCTTGGTGGGCGCATTATCATCGGGGATTATGCCTGTGAGAGCGGCCCGGACGGTATGGCGGCGGCAAAGCCGCTGACCGATTCGCTGCGCGCGCTTGGCCTGCGGCTGCAACGGTTTAAAACCGGTACGCCGCCGCGCATCCACCGCCGGTCGGTTGACTTTTCCGGATTGGAATTGCAGGCGGGGGAGGAGGAGATCATCCCGTTCTCGTTTGAGACCGAGCGCCCGCCTGAGAACCGCGCAGTCTGCTACCTGACCTACACGACTGACCGCACGCACGAGCTGATTCGCGCCAACCTCGATCGTTCGCCGCTTTATGGCGGCAAGATCGACGGTGTAGGGCCGCGTTATTGCCCGTCGATTGAGGACAAGGTCGTGCGCTTTGCCGATAAGCCCCGTCACCAGTTATTCCTTGAGCCGATGGGGCTGGACACGGAGGAAATGTATGTGCAGGGCTTTTCGTCCTCGATGCCGTTCGACGTGCAGCGCGATATGCTGCACACGGTCAAGGGGTTGGAGCATGCCGAAATCATGCGCCCGGCCTATGCGATCGAGTACGACTGCATCGACCCGCTGGAACTGAAGCCGACGCTGGAGACGAAAAAGGTTAAGGGCTTATATGGTGCAGGGCAGTTCTGCGGTTCGTCCGGTTATGAAGAAGCGGCGGCGCAGGGTCTGGTCGCAGGCGTCAATGCGGCGCTGGCGCTGAAAGGCGAAGAGCCGCTCATCCTTGACCGCGCGGACGGCTATATTGGAACGCTGATCGACGATCTGGTCACGCGCGGAACCAACGAGCCGTACCGCATGATGACCTCGCGGTCGGAGTACCGTCTGCTGCTCCGGCAGGACAACGCGGATGAGCGGCTGGTGCCGATCGGTGTGCGCATCGGACTCAACCCGCCGTCGCGCGGGGAAAAGGTGCGGCGCAAGTACGAGTTGGTGCAGCAGGAGATCGACCGTGTCGCGTCGGTCGGCATCGCACCGGGCGATGCGCTCAACGGATTCCTTGCGGGCAAGAACAGCGCGCCAGTCAAGGCGGGCTGTAAGCTGATTGACCTGCTGCGCCGTCCCGAACTTGGTTATGATGACCTCGCGCGGTTCGACCCCGACCGTCCGACGCTGCCGGCAGTCATCCGCGAGCAGGTAGAAATCCGCATTAAGTATGCGGGTTATATCGAACGCCAGCAGCGCGATGTCGAGCAGTACCGCAAATTACAGTCGCGGCCGCTGCCCGCCGATTTGGATTATGAGCAGATCGACTCGCTGCGGCTGGAAGCGCGGCAAAAGCTGGGTCAGGTAAAGCCGCTGAACTTCGGACAGGCTGCACGCATTTCCGGCGTATCGCCCGCCGACATCACCGCGCTGATGATCTATCTGGAAACCCGTTGGAAGGAGGACAGGGCATGACTGCATATGAAATGCTGGCATCCGGGCTGCAACAGCTCGGCCTGTCTGTCAATCCACAGGCTGTGGAAAAATTGCTGCAATTCTCCGACCTGTTATTGGAGAAAAACAAGGTGATGAACCTGACCGCTGTGACCGACCCGAAGGACGTCGTCACCCGGCACTTCCTTGACTGCGCGGCGCTTGCGTCCCATATTGGGGCGGGGCAGACAGTGTTGGACGTCGGTACGGGCGCGGGCTTTCCCGGTATCCCGCTGGCAATCCTGTGTCCAGGTACGCAGTTTACGCTGCTCGATGCGCAGCGGAAGCGTATCGACTTTTTGAAAGAGGTTGCAGAGGAGCTGTCGCTTTCCAACGTTATGCCGGTGCATGCCCGCGCCGAAGAATTTGCCGCACTGCACCGTGCATCGTTTGACCTTGCGGTGTCGCGGGCGGTGGCAGACCTTCGTGTGCTGGTCGAGCTGACGTTGCCGATGGTCAAAAAGGGTGGCGCGTTCTATGCGATGAAAGCCGCCGACTGTATGGACGAGGTCGGCTCCGCATCGCAGGCGTTTGCCATCCTCGGTGCGCCCGCGGCTGAAATTTTGCGCTACATTGTGCCGCATGATGGGGTGGAGCGCGTGCTGGTGCGACTGCAAAAGACAGGCGATACGCCGGACAAATATCCGCGCCGGTTCAAGAAGATACAGACCGACCCCTTATAATAACAAACCGTTTACCCTCCGTATGGAAATTACGGAGGGTTATTTTTTGTCCGAAAATGCGTGGAAATGTGGGTTTTCTGCTTGGAAATGACAGAGGTTCGTCGAAGCAGGCGGGTTTTGCGGTCGATTTTGCTTGCCAAAATGTAATAATATGGTAATCTATTACCGAAGGATAACCGGCGCCGCTCGTTTCCGCCGGTTTTGACAGCACAAGGAGGAGATGGCATGATGTCGGTTTTGACGTTGGTGACAGGAAAAGAGGACAGGACGCTGCGGCGTGTACGGGTGAGCGACATCGTGCGCAATCCGAATCAGCCGCGCAAATATTTTGATCCGGAAGCGATTGCACAGTTGGCGGAAAGCATCCGGCAATATGGTGTATTAAATCCGTTGACCGTGCGTCGCGCGCCGGGCGGCGGTTATGAGTTGGTGGCAGGGGAGAGGAGGCTGCGCGCCGCGCGTGTTGCCGGGCTAAACGACGTGCCCTGTCTGGTCATCGCTGCCGATAATGAGGATTCCTCTGCAATCGCGCTGGTTGAAAATTTGCAGCGTCGCGACCTTGACTTTTTTGAGGAAGCCGAAGGCTTCAAGCGTCTGATCGACCAGTATGGCCTGACGCAGGAGGAAGCCGCGCGCAAGGTTGGCAAAACGCAGTCTGCTGTCGCCAATAAGCTGCGCCTGCTACGTCTATCTGAGCAGAACATGGAGCTAATCCGCAGCGCGGGTCTGACCGAACGGCATGCGCGTTGCTTGTTAAGGTTGGACGATGAGACCGACCGCATCAACGCGACGAATTACATCATCGAGCACGATTTGAATGTCAGCCGCGCGGAGCAGTATGTGGATGCGCTGCTGCTGGAAAAGCAGTCGCCGCCGATGCCCGGCGGGGAGCGTAAAGTCGTGCGGCTCATTAAGGACGTGCGCTTTTTCCTCAACACCCTCAACCGCGCAGTCGGCGTGATGGTTGACGCGGGCATCGGCGCAACGGTCGACCAGACGGAGGAGGACGACTGCTTGACGCTCACCATCCAAATCCCACACGCGCGGGCGTAGGAGAGGGGACATATTTTGATGCTATGCAAATTGTTTCACGTGAAACAAGAATAATTGACCAAGGAGCTGCCATCCGGCAGTTCCTTTTTTGTGTTTCACGTGAAACATTTGAAAAAATTGACCATGCGCCTTTGCAATCCTACATGGGTGTGCTATAATGAATCCCGTAGGAAAATCAAATAGATAAGAGGGAACCGTTATGGGGAAAATCATTGCGTTCGCCAACCAAAAAGGCGGCGTAGGCAAAACCACCACGGCTATCAATCTGGCGGCTGCGCTGTATGAGCGCGGCAAGCGCATGCTGTTGTGCGACTTTGATCCACAGGGCAACGCGACCTCGGGCTTTGGCGTCGACCCACGCACGCTGAAAACCTCGGTGTACGACCTGATTGTGGCCGACGACCCGGATGTAAAGAGCGCGGTCGTCTCGACCAAGTGGGTCGACCTGATTGGCTCGAATGTCAACCTCGCGGGCGCGGAGCTTGACCTGATTTCGATGGAGGGACGGGAAAACCGTCTCAAGTCGGTGCTCGACCGTGTGCGCGACGATTACGATTACATCTTTATCGACTGCCCGCCGTCGCTTGGGCTGCTGACACTCAACTGCCTGTGTGCATCGGACAGCTTTCTGGTGCCGCTTCAGTGTGAGTATTACGCACTCGAGGGCTTGAGCCAGCTGATGACGACCGTGCGCATGGTGAAAAAGTCGATGAACCGGTCGCTGGAACTGGAAGGCGTGCTGCTGACCATGTTCGACGGCCGCACCAACCTGTCCATTCAGGTGGTGGAGGAGGTTAAAAAGCACTTCCCGGGCGAGGTGTATTCCTCGGTTGTGCCGCGTAACGTGCGCCTGAGTGAAGCGCCCAGTCACGGCAAGCCGATCACTGATTACGACCGCATGTGCCGCGGTGCGGAAGCATATCTGGCGCTTGCGGATGAAATGCTTAAAAAGGCAGAAAGGAAGGGGAGGGCCTAAGCATGGCCACAGCAAAAAAAGGGCTGGGCGGCGGCTTATCCAATCTGTTCGGCATGGATGCGGATGACTTGGATGCAACCGGCGCACCGGACAGTGTTTCGCAGTTGGAGCTGTCCAAAATCGAGCCAAATCCCAACCAGCCGCGCAAGAAGTTCGATCAGGCAGCGCTGGAGGAACTGGCCGAGAGCATCCGTCTGCACGGTGTGATCACACCGATTACCGTGCGGCCGGGGGACAAGTCGGGGTATTATCAGATTATCGCGGGTGAGCGCCGGTGGCGCGCCGCGCGTCTGGCGGGCTTGAGTAAGATCCCGGCAATGGTGCTCGAGGCGCATGAGAGCGAAGTCATGGAGCTGGCGCTGATCGAGAATTTACAGCGGCAAGATCTCAATCCCATTGAGGAAGCAGAGGGCTACGACATGCTGATGCAGCACTTCGGACTGACACAGGAAGAAGTCGCGCGGCGCGTGGTCAAATCCCGTCCAGCGGTGGCAAACGCCCTGCGGTTGCTTGCTCTGCCTGACGAGGTGCGCACCATGGTTGCGGATGGCAAGCTGTCCGGCGGGCATGCGCGCGCGGTCTTGTCCGTCAGCGAGGAGGACAAGCGCGTCGAAGCGGCCAAGCAGATGGCGGGTATGAGCGTGCGGCAGGCCGAAGCGCTTGCCAAGCGCCTGAACAAAAAACCCGCGCCCAAGCCGCAGCCGACAGGTTTTTCGGTTGACTATGTCGCTGAGGTGGAAAAAGAGCTGGAAAGCGTGCTCGGCCGTAAGGTCAATATTGAGCAAGGCAAAAACAGCGGGATGCTCAAGCTGGAATATTACGGCGCAGACGATTTGGAACGTCTGATTGACGCGTTGCGCGGTCTGCGCGTATAAGGAGGGGAATGCCATGGACGAACAGAAAAAGCCCGGGCAGCCGAAGCCCGAAAAGAAGCTCAGCCGCACAACGTTGACCTTTTATATTGTCGGCTTGTTCTCGGTCGCGATTGCGCTGATCCTGATCAGCTATGTCGCACAGACGCGAGCCGACCGGCAGCTGGATACGCTGACCGATCAGCTGAATGAACAGCAGACGGTCGCACAAGGAGCGACCCAAAAAATGGAAGATTTGCAAAAGCAGTATGATGCCATCAGCGCGGCGATCGACGAGGTGCGGACTGTGCTGGACTGCGAGCTGGCCGAGACCGATGTAGTCGCGGCGGTGGAGCAGCGCATGGAGGAGCGCGAGGTGTATGCGCTGCTGGCGCGTATCAATGCACAGCTGCTGGCAAATAATGATGCCGAGGCCAAGCAGGCTTACGATGAGCTGGTGCAGACTTACGGCGAGGACCGTTTGCTCGGCAATACAGAGGACGGCTTTGACGCAGATATCAACAAGCTGTTCGAAGCTGCGCAGCAAAACCTTTCGACGCTGCAGATGGTCGATATTATAGAATAAACCAATCCATTGGAGATAAAGGAGAAGAACAAACCATGCTGGATATCAAATTTGTCCGACAGAACCCGGACGCGGTCAAGGAGAACATCAAGAAGAAGTTCCAGGACGCCAAGCTGCCCCTGGTGGAC
>DGYFI06202__coassemble_379_pt1 | contig 48721 bp, 42 predicted proteins | sample DGYFI06202__metabat2_high_PE_015 | metagenome-assembled genome bin DGYFI06202 | reverse complement strand
CAGCTGGAATGTCGCCTTGGAGTTGTCGCGGAACAGCAGCTCGGCGGTATAGGTGCCAGCCTTGAGGTTGACCAGATAATCCTTATAAAGCCGGATGCCGCTTTTGCTCGTCAGCAGATCATAGTCGGTGCCCTGACTCAGGACAGTGCCGTCCACGCTCAGGCGTACCAAATCCTCCGGATCAGCATTGAAAGTAAAATCGGTATAGCGCGCGATCGCGTCCTGATCATTGATATCGACCGAAAGCGCTGACGGGGACACGGAAACCGTCGTCGTGGGGGCGACCGTGCGGCCCGCGATCACCGCGGTGATACCCTTTGCCAGTTCATACGAGGCAGGCTGCATGACCAGTTCGCAACCATCCACGTTAATCAGCGCAGACTGCACCGAACCGCCGCCCGCAACCGTGGTCGCGCCGTTGGCGGTCAGTTCACCGATCGAGGTGCTGCCTGTGGTCAGGATGTAGCTTTCGCCCACGGTCGACAGATCCCAGACCGCAGCGTCCAACGTCAGCGACATCTCGTCGCCCGTCAATTCCACATCGGCAAAGCCGCCCGCCGAGGCGGACAAGCCGGATTCGGTCAGCGCCGCGGAAGTCTGCACGGTCGTCGTGCCGATGTTGGTGCTGCCCGTACACATAACCTGCGGGGTCATGTCGATGGGGTTGGAAACGTACAGGTGCAGCGCCGTCACACTGTCAAGCGTGACATTACCGCCCGACACGATGATATTGCCCTTGACGTTGACGTTGCGCAGCGTCACGCTGCCCGTGCCCACGCCTTCGGTGATGAACAGGTGACCGTCTACCGTCACGTCGGACAGCGTGCAGGCTTCCGAAATCGTCACATTATCCGTGTCGCTGTTCATATCGCCGCCCATGTAGGACTTACCCGCGGTGTTGAGCGACGTGCCGAGGAAATAATACAAAATCTTTGCAATCTCACCGCGCTTGAGACTGCCCTTGGGCTGGAACGTGCCGTCCGTATAGCCGTTGATATAGCCCAGATTAACCGCCTCGGCCACATAGGCTTGGGCGTAATCGCTGATATTATTCCGGTCAGTGAAAGAGTTCAGCGTGGACAGGCTGGCCACGGCGTATACTTGTGCAAACGGCCGAGGATGGTTGCGGCCTGCTCACGCGTCAGCGTGCCCTCCGGGTCCATCTTGTTGTTGCCCACGCCGTTGATGTAACCGTATTTGACAGCGGTCTGCACGGTTTCATAATACAACGAATTGGAGGGGACATCGCTAAAGCTGATGTTCGTGGTTTCGGTAAAGCCGAACGCACGGTTGACATAGCGCATGAATTCCCAGCGCTCGATGGCCTGATTGGGCGTGAATTCGCCGGTCGTGCTCGACGGCTTGATAACGCCCAAGTCCTCCATTTCAAGCAGGTAGGGCTTGGCCCAGTGGTTTTCGATATCCGAAACGGCCAGCGCCGTGGGCAGAGTGCTTGTCAGCATCGCAGCGGCCAGCACGGCGGACAGGAGTTTTTTCAAAAGGATCACCTCTATTGGAATGATTACCCCTATTTTACCATTGATTCGACGTTTTGTGTACTGTTATTTTCGGGTAATGCAGATCATTTTCCCAGCTCGTACGCCCGGGCAATGCATTTGTCGTTTGCCTCGGCCAGCATACCGTACAGGCCGCGCGTCTCCAGCACCTCCATAGCGGCAAGCGTGGTGCCGCCGGGCGAGCAGACGGCCTTTATCAGCTCGGCGGGCGTTTTGTCGCCGCGCAGCAGCATCTCGGCCGAGCCGATCATGGTTTGGCAGAACAGCCGGAGCGCGTCCTGCTCGTCCACACCGTGCTGCACTGCGCTCTGCACCATCGCATCGGCAAAGGCATACAGATAGGCGGGTGCCGAGCCTGCATACGGGATAACCTCATTGAGCATGTCCTCGCGGTCAAACACCACGGTCACGCCCATCGTATCGAACAGCGCGCGCACCTGCGCGAGCTGCGCGTCGGTCGCGGCCGCATTCTTGACCAGTGAAGTCGCACCGCGCCCCAGCATCAGCGGTGTGTTAGGCATAACGCGGATAATAGCTGTGTCCGCGCCCAGCGCCCGCTCGATACGGGCGAAAGTCACACCTGCCGCGATCGTCACGACAAGCGGCTTTTCGCCGTCATACGCACCCAGAACGGACAGCACTTCATCAAAATTCTGCGGTTTGACCGCAAGCAGTACGGTATCGCACGCGGCAAAGCACGCGGCGGCGTCCTCTGTGACCGCATAGCCCTGCGCGCGGTCCTGCTCCCGCTTTTCCGCGCTCCGGTCGCACAAAAGTGCCTGCGCCCGCGTCAGCAGCCCGGCGTGTACCGCGCCCTCCGCAATGGCATGTCCCATATTACCTGCACCGATGATGCCCAAACGGTATTCCTTCATAGTTCAGATCCCCTCCCAGTTGGTCTGTTTGATGCAGACATTATACCATATCCCGCTTCCCACTGCAAATGTACCGTGCTTTTTCGTCCGTATCGCTTGTGAAACCGCGCCATCCGTGATACAATGTTTTCATTATTCCATTCCGGAGGAGAGGAAACCTTGGCACGGCTTGTCCCCCATATCGGGCTGCGGACGGTGAAAACCGGCCTCGCCGTGGCGCTGGCGCTGTTTTTTGCCGACCTGCGCGGCTCGCCTGCGCCAATCTTCGCTGCCATCGGCGCGATCAGTGCGATGAGCCGCACGGTGGGCGACGCGTTTGAGACCTGCCGCACGCAGTTTGCCGGCATCCTGCTCGGGGCGTGCTGCGGCGTGCTGCTGACGGACATGTTTTCCGGGCTGCGCTATCTTGGCATCGGGCTGGGGCTGATCCTGTTGATCCTGGTATGTGTGCGGCTGCGGCTGCGCTTTGCGGTGCCGCTGGCGTGTATCGTGTTTACGTCCATCTGCCTGTCCCCCGCGCAGGGTGCGCTGGGGTACGGTGTCAACCGACTGCTGGATACCGCCATCGGCCTTGCCACCGCGCTTGTCATCAACGTGACGATCAAGCCGTACAACAACCGCCGCCGCATTGTCAACCTGCTGACGCAGTTTGAGCAGTCCGTACCCGCCTATGTCGGCGCACGCGTGCTGCACGGGCGCTATCCCGACCTGTCCCCGCTCGGGGAGCAGCTCGACCACATCGCGGAGGAACTGGCGATCTTTGAAAAACAGCGGCTGTTCCGCGTGCATGACCATGAGGCACAGGCGGTTTATCTGCGCGGCTGCGAAAAGCTCGCGCAGCGCATCTGGCAGGAGCTTTGCGCGCTGTGTGCGATGGATGAAAAGGGGCATCTATCGGTCGAAAACGCGGTTAAGCTGGCTGAACTTGGGTTAGAGGTGCCAGACGGTATATGCGCCATGCCGCAGGACACGGCGGATGTCGTAGGCAACTACCATCTGGACAACCTGCTGCGCGCATGGCAATTCCTCGGCTCGTTCAACCGCACGGAAAACCCTCCGGCAGACGAGAAAGAAACAATGTAAGGGAGTAAAGAGCAAACCATGGAACAGAAATCAAGAAGCAGCTTTTCCAGCCGCATCGGCTTTGTGCTGGCTGCGGCCGGTTCTGCGGTCGGCTTGGGCAACCTGTGGCGGTTCCCGTATCTGGCCGCGCAGTATGGCGGCGGTATTTTCCTGCTGGTATACATTATACTGGCCGTCACCTTCGGCTTTGCGCTGATGATTACCGAAATTGCCATCGGCCGCAAAACGCGGCTGTCCTGCATCGGCGCCTACAAGGCGATCGACCGGCGCTTCGGCTTCCTCGGCTGGATTGCGGCGTTCGTGCCGATCATCATTACGCCCTATTATTCGGTCATCGGCGGCTGGGTAATGAAGTATCTGGTCACATTCCTGACCGGCAGCACGCAGGCCGCAGCCGACGGCGGCAATTACTTCAACGAATTTATCGGCTTTGACGCAGGCTCAATCCCGGCGACCATGCTGGACTTCAACGGCCCGACCCCGTGGTTTTTGCTGTTCGTGCTGTTGACGACCGTTGTTGTCATCTTCGGTGTAGAAAAGGGCATCGAAAAGGCCAGCCGGTTTATGATGCCGGTGCTGGCCGTGCTCTCGGTGGTCGTTGCGGTTTACTCGCTGACGATCGACGGCGCCATGTCCGGCCTGAAATATTACCTGCTGCCCGACTTTTCGCAGTTCTCGGCCTCGACCGTGCTCGGTGCGCTCGGCCAGCTGTTCTATTCCATGTCGCTGGCGATGGGTATTATGATCACCTATGGCTCGTATATGCAAAAGGAAAACCTGCTTGAGCACTCGGTCACGCAGATCGAAGTATTTGACACACTGTTTGCGTTCATCGCCGGCCTGATGATCATCCCGGCGGTTGTGGCGTTCAACGGCGGCGACCCGACCGCGATCAACGCCGGCCCGGGCCTGATGTTCGTCACGCTGCCGATGGTATTCAATTCCATGCACTTCGGCGGCATTGTCGGCGCGGTGTTCTTCCTGCTGGTGCTGTTTGCCGCACTGACCTCGTCGATCTCGCTGATGGAGACCATTGTTTCCGTCATTATGGACAAGACCCCGCTCAAGCGTACTGCCGCGACCATCGTGGTCACTGTGGTCGTGCTGCTGTTCGGTGTGCCGTCCTGCCTCGGCTACGGCCCATGGGCGGGTATAACCATTATCGGTATGCAGTTCCTCGATTTCTTTGACTTTATCTCCAACTCGGTGCTCATGCCGATTGTCGCATTCCTGACCTGCATCCTGATCGGCCATGTCGTCGGTGCAAAGGTCATTGCGGACGAGGTCAAGGAGGGCGCAGGCGCGTTCCACCGCGAAAAGCTGCACCGCGTCATGGTGCGCTGGGTCGCACCGATCCTGCTGCTGGTTATCCTCGGTACCGAGCTGGCCACCAAAGTGTTCCATCTGTTCACGATCTAATCCATGCATCAAAAAGAACCGCCCTCGGGCGGTTCTTTTTGTATTTTCATTCCCTATGGTAATACTTAACCCCCTCTCCCCTATGGCGCATAGAAACAAAAAAACAGGCCGCTCTCGCGGCCTGTTTTGCATATCAGAACTTTGCGCAGGCCGGGCTTTGTCCGCACTGCTGCGCGGCACTGCCCTTTTCGTTGGAAATCTTGGTTACAAACGGATTTACTTCGCGTAGTCGATCGCGCGCGTCTCGCGCACCATATTGACCTTGATCTGGCCGGGGTAGTCCAGTTCGTTTTCGATCTTCTGGGCGACCTCGCGCGCCAGCAGGATCATTGCGTCGTCCGAAATCTTGTCGGGGTTGACAATGATACGGATCTCGCGGCCTGCCTGAATGGCGTACGAGCCGGAAACGCCGGGCGTCTCGTTGGCGATGCTCTCAAGCTTCTCCAGACGCTTGATATAGTTCTCCAGATTCTCACGCCGCGCGCCCGGCCGTGCAGCCGAGATCGCGTCCGCTGCCTGCACAAGGCAGGCGATGGTCGTCTTGGCTTCCACGTCGCCGTGGTGTGCCTCGATCGCATGAATAATCGCGTTCGATTCCTTATACTTCTTGGCAAGGTCTACGCCGATCTGCACATGGCTGCCCTCGACCTCATGGTCGATTGCCTTGCCGATATCATGCAGCAGGCCGGCGCGGCGTGCAGGCACCGGATCAAGCCCCAGTTCGCTGGCCATCATGCCGGCGATATGTGCAACTTCGATCGAGTGCTGCAATACGTTCTGGCCGTAACTCGTGCGGTAGCGCAAACGGCCGAGAATCTTGACCAGTTCGGGATGGATGCCGTGGATACCGGTTTCGAAGGTTGCACGCTCGCCCTCGGATTTGATGATCTGCTCGACCTCGCGGCGGGCCTTTTCGACCATTTCCTCGATACGCGCGGGGTGGATGCGCCCGTCCACGATCAGTTTTTCCAGCGCCAGCCGCGCAATCTCGCGGCGCACCGGGTCAAACGAGGACAGGGTGATCGCCTCGGGCGTGTCGTCGATAATCAGGTCGACGCCGGTCAGCGTTTCGAGCGTGCGGATGTTGCGGCCCTCGCGGCCGATGATGCGGCCCTTCATCTCATCGTTGGGCAGCGGCACGACCGATACGGTCGCCTCGGAAACATGGTCGGCAGCGCAGCGCTGGATCGCGGTCGAGATGATCTCGCGCGCGGTCTGTTCGCTTTCGTCCTTGAGTTTCTGGTTGATCTCGCGCAGCTTGACGGCTGCGTCGTGCGTGGCCTCGGCCTCGATCGAAGCCACCAGCATCTCACGCGCTTCATCGCGCGTCATGCTGGCGATCTGCTCCAGCTTTTCGAGCTGCTCCGCCTTCAGGCGGGTCAGTTCTTCCTTTTCCTTCTGCGTCGCGTCAAGCTGACGGGACAGTTCTTCGTTTTTGCGGTCGAGCGTATCGCTCTTTTTGTCGAGCGCTTCCTCGCGCTGGATCAGGCGGCGCTCGAGCTGCTGGGTCTCGTTGCGGCGCTCCTTGATCTCGCGCTCAGCTTCGGTGCGCTGCTTGTGGATTTCGTCCTTAGCTTCTAAAATGGATTCGCGTTTCTTCGTCTCACCGGCCTTAATGGCTTCGTTGATGATGCGTGTCGCCTCGGCCTCGGCCGAGCCGATCTCCTTTTCCGCAACACTCTTGCGGTACAGGAAACCGATGACAACGCCCACTACGAGACACACGACGCCGGATATGATCGGTATAATGATGTCGGTCATGGATTGGTGTGCCCTCCTATGTTGAATTTGGTTTTGGCAGCACCAGTCCGGGCATAAAACGGCTTGCGCGGTATTTTCGGCAAAACAGCCCGCTTAATCGCGGCAAATCGCGGATTTACGCCCCGATGCGGGCGTAAACGCGCGGCGAATGACAAAAAATTGCGCAGCAGGCCGGAAAATGCAGCGGAACGTGGGCGGCCCTGCGTAGCGTCCGGCGCTTTCCCCATCACGCCGGAATAGATAATGCCTTTGAAAAAAGCCCTACGCCGTAATGCGCAGGCTATATAACAGCAGGTATTATACTACAATCAATTGTAAAGCCTGTTGGTCAAACTGTCAAGAAAAACCCATGGGATACGCTGCGCATTTTGGCGTTTTTTGAGAACAGGCCGGGTGCTCCCTTGTGGAACAGGCGCTGATTTGCTATAATAGAACGAATATATCGGGAGGAGAGCCTATGCATCAGTCCATGCGCCGCGTCGAGCGCGGCCCGTTTGTATTATACACCTGCGACCGCCTGCCTGTGCGCCATGCGTTCACGACCAAATTCGGCGGCGTAAGCACCGGCCACTGCGAGAGCCTAAACCTCGGCTTTAACCGGGGCGATACCGAGGAGAACGTCCGCGAAAACTACCGCCGTCTGGCGCAGGCCATCGGCGTGGACGACAGCCGCTGGACACTGACAAAACAGATCCATGAGACCGAGGTGTCGGTGGTGGGCGAAGAACAGGCCGGCATGGGGCTGCACCAGAAAATGGCGTGGCAGTCGGACGCGATCGTCACCGCCCTGCCGGACACGCCGCTCATCGGCTTTTACGCCGATTGTGTGGTCACGCTCCTGTATGACCCCGCGACCCGCACCGCGGGTGTATGCCACGCAGGCTGGCGCGGCATGGCCGGCGGCATTCTGCCCAAAGCGGTGGATGTAATGGCGCGCGAACTCGGCACAAAGCGCGACAGCCTTGTCGCCGTGCTTGGCCCGTCCATCCGGCAGGAGTGCTTTGAGACCGATGCCGACGCACCGGAGGCAATGGAAAAGCAGCTCGGCGCACTGGTTCGCCCCTACATCGCGGAGAAAGGCCCGAAATTCCATGTGGACTTGCAAGGCATCGGCGTAAAACTCTTGCAGGATGCCGGGCTTTCCCCTGAAAATGTGATCGACAGCGGCATCTGCACCATGTGCCATGCCGACGAATTCTGGTCGCACCGCGCAACGCACGGCCTGCGGGGCGTGCAGGGCGCCGCGATCTGCCTGTGACCGAAAGGATGTCCGTTTTGAAAAAATGGAAAAAACGCGTGCTGGCCGCGTTTACCGCGGCGCTGTGCCTGCTTGGCGGCTGCGGCCTGCCCGAGATCCTCGGCGGGGACGACGGGCCTGTCGACAACGTCAAGGTGTCGGACGCGTATTTCGGCCTTGCGTGGTACCAGAACGGCACGCTCAACCCGGTGCTGGATAGCACGAGCATCAACCGCGTGCTGTGCGAGGCGCTCTACGAGGGCCTGTTTGAAGTGACCAATAACTTTACGCCCGAAAATGTGCTGTGTGAATCTTACGAGGGCGACGGCACGACCTTTACCTTCACGCTGCGCGAAGGCGTGCAGTTCTGGTCGGGCGAAACGCTGACAGCCGGCGACGTCGTCGCCAGCCTGCAAGCCGCGCAGTATAACGAATCCTCCCCCTACCACAACCGGCTGGTCGAGGTGTCCTCCATCCAGGCGCTCAGCGACCGCGAGGTGCGCATCACGCTTTCCTCGCCGAACATCAACTTCCCCCGCCTGCTGGATATCCCGATTATCCGGTCTGGCTCGGCGGACAGCGGCAGCTTTGCCGACGGCACCGGCCCGTTCAAACCGGTCGAAAACGACCGGACGTGGACGCTCGAAGCCAACGAAAACTGGCACGGTGGCTTCCTCGGCTCGATCCGCCATATCACGCTCGCGACCATGACGCGCGCGGACGCGGCTATGTCCAGCTTCCAGACGGGCGACGTGTCGCTCATGCGTGCAGCGCGCATCGCACCCGACCCTCCCTCGGTCGGCGGTTCGGTGGATACCGTGCAGACGGCAAGCGCGGCGCTGCACTATCTGGGCATCAACTATGCAAACGACAAGCTGGCCAACGCCACCGTGCGGCAGGCGCTTTCCACCGCGCTCAGCCGCCAGAGCCTGTGCGACACGCAATTGCAAACCTTTGCCGACCCGGCTGTGCTGCCGGTCAACCCACAGCCCGCAGGCAACGACCTGTCCATTAACCTGTCTGCGGATGTCAACAAGGCGTCCCAGCTGCTGCGCGAGGGCTTGAACGGCGGCAGCACGGACCAAACCGATACGGATATGTCGGACGGGGACGAATATACGGACGATGGATATGACGAAGATGACACGTCCGATTACGACGATACGGACAGCTACGATGATACCGACGGCGACGGGGACACCGATACCGGCAGCACCGGCGTTGGCAGCAACTACACCGGCGAAACCCTGTCCATCCGCCTGCTGGTCAACTCGGACAATACGTTCAAGGTTGCAGCAGCCGAGCAGATCGCTGCATCGTGGAACGCGCTGGACGGCGTGACCGTCACCGTGGACAAGCAGCCATATGAGACATTTGTTTCCATGCTGCAATCCGGCGATTTCGACGTATACTATGGGGAGACGCAGCTGACTGCGGACTTCGACCTGCGGCCGTTGCTGTCCTCGGGTGGCAGCCTGAACTACGGCGGCTACTCGAGCAGCGAAATGAGTGCGGCCATCGCAGCCGCGCGCAGCGGCGACAATGTTTCGGCATTCTATCAGCTTTTCCTTGAGCAGATGCCGATTATCCCGATCGCGTTCGAGCGCGGGCAGATGATCATCCGCAAGGGGCTGATTGATAACTACGCACCGTCGCCGTACAACGCATTTGCTTCCTTAGAGACTTGGACAAGCGAAAACTGAGTATAAACAGGAGTTTTTCATGGCAGAAAAGGTAGTTTTGGGGCTGTCCGGCGGTGTGGACTCCGCCGTTGCAGCCGCGCGGCTGCGGGATATGGGCTTTGACGTGCACGGCCTGTTCCTTGAGGTCGGTCTGGGCGGCGAGGAACAGGCGCAGCACACGGCTGACGAGCTGGGCATCCCGCTTTATATCGCACACCGGCGCGAGGCGTTCGAGCAGCAGGTCTGCGCGTATTTTGCGGATTCCTTCCGCAATGCGCGCACGCCCAACCCGTGCGTGGTGTGCAATCCGCTCATTAAGTTCCGTGCGCTGACCGATTACGCTGACGAGATCGGCGCGTCGTCCGTCGCGACCGGGCACTACGCCCGCACAGGCCGGGATGGAGAAGGGCGTGCGCTGTTGCTGCGCGCCCGCGCGGACAAAGACCAGAGCTATATGCTGTACCGTCTGCCGCGCAAAACCATCGCGCGATGCATCTTCCCGCTGGGCGAGACTGCGGGCAAGGACGAGGTGCGCGAAACCGCGCGCGGGATTGGCCTTGCCGCAGCCGACAAGCCGGATAGCATGGATGTGTGCTTCATCCCGGACGGCGACACGCAGGGCTGGCTGGAACGCCACGGCGCGGCCTGCCCGCCCGGCAACTTTATCGATGAAAACGGCAAGGTGCTTGGGCGGCACAGGGGTATCCACTGCTACACGGTCGGCCAACGCAAGGGGCTGGGCGTCGCGGCGGAGGGGCGGCTATTTGTACACGAACTGCGACCGGAAACGAACGAGGTCGTACTGTCGCTCGAGGATGTCTACCGCAAGGAAATTACGCTGTATGACATGCACTATATCGCGCCGGAGTATGCGGAAAACGGACCGTTTTCCTGCGAGGTGCGCGTGCGCTTTTCGCGCCGCAGCGACCACGCGACCATCTACCCGGACGGCGCGCGCGCGCGTCTTGTGTTCGAGGGTGCGGTACGCGCCCCGGCAGCGGGGCAAAGCGCGGTGCTGTATGACGGCGATATCGTTATTGGCGGCGGCTTTATCGACTAATAATAGGGAAAAGGCGGGAGCGCATCGCGCTTCCGCCTGATTTTGCGCGTATAGCGCAGGAAGGAAAAGGTATGGAGAACAATCACCGATTACAGGGACATCTGCTCGGCGGGCTGACCGTGCTGGTATGGGGCACAACGTTTGTCGCAACCAAGGTGCTGCTGCGCACCTTCTCGCCGGTCGAGATCATGGTCACACGCTTTGCACTCGGTTTTCTGGCGCTGCTGATCGCCTCGCGCGGACAGCTGCGGCCCAAAAAAGCATCGCACGAAATCCTGTTTGCGTTGGCAGGACTGACCGGTGTAACGTTGTATTTCCTGATGGAAAACATCGCGCTGACCTACATATCGGCCTCGCTCGTCGGTGTGATCGTCGCGGCTGCGCCGTTATTCACCGCGTTGTTCGCGGCAATCATCCTGCATGAAAAACTCGGCCGCTGGTTTTTCTGTGGCTTTGTCTGCGCGATGGCAGGCGTGGCGCTCGTGTCGCTGGCAGGCGTGAGCGAACTGCATTTCAGCCCGTTGGGCGCGCTGCTGGGCGTGGGCGCGGCGCTCGTCTGGGGTGCGTACTCGGTCATCATCCGGCATCTGGGCGCAGCGGGCTACGCAACCGTGTCGCTGACCGCGCATGTGTTCGGCTACGGCCTGCTGTTCCTGCTCATCCCGGCGTTTGTGGAGGGCTTTCCCGCGGGATTCGCCGCATGGCTCGAGCCGGTGCATCTGGCAAACCTGCTGTTTCTCGGGTTAGGCGCGTCCGCAACCTGCTTTGTGACGTGGAACCGCGCAGTATTCCTGCTTGGGCCGGTGCGCACCAGCGCGTATATCTACCTGTCCCCTATCGTGACGATCGTCAGCTCGGCGCTCATCCTGCACGAGACCATGACGCCTGTCATGTGGCTTGGCACAGCACTGGCACTCGGCGGACTGATCCTGTCCGAGCGCGACGGCGCAAAGAAAACCGCATAGAAAAAGGGAGAAACCGCTTGGTTTCTCCCTTTTTCCACAATTTAATCCACCGGCAACCTTCTGCCATTGAACTTTTGCGCCGCTGCCGCGCAGCCTTCCGCAATGATGCAAGCCGCCGCGTCGACCGCGTCCGCACATGCCTTGTCGATCGCCTTCTGCTCGTCCGCAGTGAACTTGCTCAGCACCCATGCGGCGAGATCATAGTCAGGATGCGGCTTTTTGCCCACGCCGATCTTAACGCGCGGGAAATCCTCACTGCCGAGGTGGTAGATGATATTTTTCAGGCCGTTCTGGCCACCCGCCGAGCCTTTCGGGCGCACCCGCAGTGTACCGACATCAAGCGAAATATCATCGGACAGCACAATGATGCGCGCGGGCGGGATTTTGTAAAAAGCAGCCGCATCGCGCACGGATTCACCAGACAGGTTCATAAAGGTCTGCGGCTTCATCAGCAATACACGCACGCCGCCGAGTGTTGCCTCGCCCACCAGCGCCTTGAACTTCATCTTATTAATGCGACAGCCGCTGCGCGCACAGTAGCTTTCCAGCGCACGAAAACCCGCATTGTGACGGGTATTGTCGTACTTGCTGCCCGGATTTCCAAGCCCAACCACCAGCCACTCGACCGGCTGCACAGGCTGCGCCGCAGCAGCTGCTTTTTGCTCATCGAGCTTTTTGAAAATATCGAATACTGACATACGGTTCTCCAAACTTTTTGCAGGATTTGACACCTTTCGCCCTTCATGGTATCCTGAATACAGGCGCTGTGATTTGCAGCGGTTAGCCACTCCCTTTTGCAAAGGGGGTGATCGCCTTTGTGGTACAAAATTCTGCGAATTTTGCTCTGTATTGCATTCATGCTTTACATTTTTACTATAAACGCGCACTAACCGCTCGGCTGGCACCAAGCGGTTAGTGACTTTTCACAATCTGCTTCAGGGCTGACCGCGTATCACAGCGCCCTTTCTACATCCATTATATCCACCCGCCGCGCACCTGTCAAGGCATGCGGCGGGCGTTTTCCTTTTACTCCACCGACAGGATATAATAATACACCGGCTGGCCGCCGTCGATCACCGAGATCTCCAGCTCCTTATTTTCCTTCCGCAGAAGGGCTTCGACCTCAGCCGCCTGCTCGGCGGTGACACCCTCACCATAGATGACGGTGGCAAACGAACTGCCGTCGGTCACCATCTCGCGCACAAGCTTTTTGATGACCACGGCCTCGCGCCCGCTGGCGCACAGCTTTCCCTCGCACAGTGACAGGTACTCGCCCTGCTTGATCTTCTTGCCGTCAAACTCGCTGTCACGTGCAGCGTATGTCACCTGACCGCTGCGCACATGCGTGGCCGCATCGGTCATCGCGGCAGTGAGCACCGTTTCGCTTTCACTGTCCGGATCGACGGCCAGCATGGCTGAAATGCCCTGCGGGATGGTTTTGGCCGGAATGACGACGACCTTTTTCTCCTCGGACAGATGGGCAGCCTGCTCGGCAGCTAAAATGATGTTTTTGTTGTTGGGCAGCACGAAAACGATCTCCGCCGGTACGGCGTCGACCGCATGCAGGATATCATCGGTCGAGGGGTTCATGGTCTGGCCGCCCTGCACGACCTCGTCCACGCCCAGATCGGTGAACACGCCCTTGAGACCTTCGCCTGCCGCGACCGCAACAAAGCCGTACTTCTTTTCCGGCGGCGCGATCACGCGCTCAGCCGGGGCGTCCGCCGTACCCTCGATCACCTTGGCGGTGTGCTGCTCGCGCATATTCTCAATTTTCACGGTCAGCAACGGGCCAAACTTCAGGCCCTCTTCCAGCGCCTTATTCGGCTGGTCGGTGTGTACATGCACCTTGACGATATCATCGTCCTCAACGACGACCAGACTATCGCCGATGCCGCTCAGGATCGACCGCAGGCGGCTGACGTTACGCGCTTTATCCTTGCGCGCGGCAATGAACTCGGTGCAGTAGGTGAACGTGATGTCCTCGTCCGCGATGGCGGCAAAGTCCGCCGCAGGCTTGGCTGCTTCGGCAGCGGTGCGCTCCTTGTGGATACCGCGCAGCGCATCCAGCATGCCCTCGAGGATCGCAAGATAACCGCAGGCGCCCGCATCGACCACGCCTGCCTTTTCCAGCACGGGATTCTGGTGTACGGTTTCCTCCAGCGCCTGATGGCCGCGTTCCAGCACCGCCTCGAGCACCTTTTCCGCCGACAGGTCCGGCTCGGCCTGACAGGTCTCGACCGCATGCTGCGCGGACACGCGCGATACCGTCAGGATGGTGCCCTCTGCGGGCTTCATGACCGCCTTGTACGCCGTCTCAACGCCCTCGCGCAGCGCCAGCGCCAGTTCGCGCCCGCCCGCTTCCTCGTGCTCCCGCAGGCGCTTGGCCGCGCCCCGGAACAACAGCGACAGGATAACACCCGAGTTGCCGCGCGCGCCGCGCAGCAGCGCGGAGGCCGTTGTGTCGACTGCCTTGGCCAGCGTCGGCTCGGACAGTTTCTCCATTTCGACCATCGCCGCGTCCATGGTCATGGACATGTTGGTGCCCGTGTCGCCGTCCGGCACCGGGAACACATTCAGTTCGTTGACCTGCTCTTTCTTTTCGGCAATGGCCAGTGCGCCCTCGACCACCATGGACTGGAACAGCGCGCCGTTTATTTTCTGCTCTGCCATTTGCAATAACTCTCCCTAAATCTCTTTTTTACGCCCGCACCCGCGCCGTAGGCGCGCATTTATCCGGAAACCGCTCTGCGGTTTCCATCAAAAGTCCGAGCTTTGCCCGGTCTTTTGATGCCGCGACCCAGCGCCCCTGGGGCGCGTCATTCGGGTATCGCAAGCCGGTTTCCTAAAAACCGGCTTGCGTATATAGGGAACTTTTGAAGTTCCCTATAAATTAGTCTGCGCGGATGCCCTCGACATAGATGTCCACGTTCTTCACGTCCACGCCGGTCAGGCGCTCAACGTGATAGCGCACCTCGCTGATGATCGAACGGCACACGGTCGCGATGTTCACGCCATGCTCGACCGCGATGTGCAGGTCGATATTGACGCCGCCGTCCGGCGCTTCCGTCACCTTGACCCCGCGCGACTGCGTTTCCCGCCCGAGCAGGTGCGCCAGCCCATCCGACATGGAGCGGATGGTCATACCCTTGACGCCGAAGCAGGACGACGCCGCGTAGCCCGCGATACCGGCCAGCACCTCGTTTGTGATTTCGATATATCCGAGATCGGTCTTGATCGTCATTGAAACCCCTCCCTGCAATCATTTGCTTTTTATATGATATAACAGATTGCCCCTGAATACAAGCAAATCGTCAACTTTTTTGTAAAACCTTTGCGATTGGCCGCATCCTGCGCGGCATTTCGTTCCGGTTTTCCAAAAATTTTGTCAAACCGAAAAATTCGTCAAACAAATGTTTGATTTCCTGCCAGATTTGGGTTATAATAGAGAAAACACGAACGGATGTTCCGGAGGAACGCCGGAAGGAGTGCACCCGTATGAAACAGATTTCCGCCAAACAGCAACGGATCCTGGATTATATCAGCAGCTTTTCGCTTGAACACGGCTATCCGCCCTCCGTGCGCGAGATCTGCGCAGAAATGAACCTGCGCTCGCCCTCGACTGTGCACGCCCATCTGAAAAAGTTGCAAGAAGCCGGCTACCTCGAGCCGACCGAGCACAAGTCCCGCACGCTCACGCCGGTTTCCGGCCCGTCGATGGTGCCGCGCGTGCCCATCCTCGGCCGCGTCACAGCCGGTATGCCCATCCTTGCGGTCGAGGAGCACGTCGGCTATGTGCCGTTTGAACCGGCGGCCGGCGGCGGGGAATACTACGCCCTGCGCATCCGCGGCGACTCGATGATCGGCGTGGGCATCATGGATGAGGACTTGGTCATCGTCCGGCAGGACGTATCCGCGCACAGCGGTGATATCGTCATCGCCCTGTTAGAGGACGAAGCGACCTGTAAAACGCTCAATATTACGCCGGATGGCGTGTGGCTGATGCCGGAAAACCCGGCCTATCCGCCGATCGACGGCACGGGCTGTCAGATCTTGGGCGTGGTCAAGGCAGTTTATCGCGAATATTAAAATGCTTCGATAGAGTTCTTGCCGATGGCGGCGTGCGTCCCATGGGCACACTTGCCATCGGTTTGTATAAAAACCGAGATACACGGCCCAGGCCGCCTTCTCTTGGCCTGTGGTCAACTCACCTTGTGCTCCCGGTTTTTATGAACCTTGCGGCTTGCCGCAAGGTTCTGTTTTATGCGCGCTACGGCGCGGAAACTCACCGCGCAATAAGGAGTTTGCCCATGCCTGCACTCGAGGACAGCATCCGCTTTGTCAAGGGCATCGGCCCGAAAAAGGCCGCCCTGCTGGAAAAACTGCATATCTGCACGCTGCGCGACGCGCTTGAGACCTATCCACGCGACTATGAGGACAGGACGGTGCTCACCCGCATTGCCGACCTCGGCGGGGACGGCAAGTACGCCATCCGCGCGGTGGTCGGCACCGAGCCGAAAACCAGCCGCATCCGCAAAGGGCTGACGCTGGTCAAGTGCACGGTGTTTGATGAGTCCGACTCGCTTGCGGTGACGTGGTTTAACAACCCTTATGCAGCGGCGCTCGTGCGCGTCGGGCAGGAATACCTGTTCTATGGCCGCGTACAACAGAATGGCCGTGCGCCCATGCTGGTCTCTCCACAGGCTGAAAAAATTGCAGAGAGCGACGAACATCCCGGCCGCATCGTGCCCGTCTATCCGCTGACCGCGGGCCTGACCCAACGCGACATGGCGCGTGTGACAGAGGCGGCGCTCGACGCCGTCCCCGGCGACTGGCCCGACCCGCTGCCCGCCGTGCTGCGCGCACGGTATGACCTGCCGGATGCGGCGGACGCGCTCGCCGCCATCCACCGGCCGCAGTCCGCCGATGATATGCGGCAGGCGCGCCGCCGTATGGTGTTCGAGGAGTTGTTTTTGTTGTGCTGCGGCTTGCAGCAGCTCAAGGAGCGCCGCCGCGCGGACAGCGGCCTTGTCTTTTCGTCCGCCGAGCTGCCGGATTATCTGTCCGTGCTGCCCTTTACACCGACGGGTGCGCAGCGCCGCGCGATCGACGAGATTGCAGCCGACTGCGCTTCCGGCCGCCCGATGAACCGGCTGGTGCAGGGCGATGTCGGTTCGGGCAAAACGGTGGTTGCCGCCGCGCTGTGCGCGCTGGCCGCGCAAAACGGTTATCAGGCCGCGTTTATGGCGCCGACCGAGATCCTCGCAGCGCAGCATGCCGAAACGCTTACACCGCTGCTCGAAAAGCTGGGCATCACCTGCACACTGCTGACCGGCTCGATGGGCGCCGCGCAAAAGCGCGCAGCGCTTGCCGCGGTCGAAAGCGGCGCGGCGCAGGTCGTGGTCGGCACGCACGCACTCATCCAGCAGAGCGTGACCTTCCGGCGGCTGGGTGCAGTCGTGGCGGATGAGCAGCACCGCTTTGGCGTGGCGCAACGCGCCGCGCTGGCGGCCAAGGGCGAAGCGCCGCATGTGCTCGTCATGTCGGCAACACCCATCCCGCGCACGCTTGCGCTCATCCTGTATGGCGACCTCGACGTGTCCGTGCTCGACGAACTGCCGCCCGGCCGCCAGCCGGTCGCCACCTACGCGGTCGGACAGAATATGCGGCAGCGCATCACCGCGTTTATCGACAAACAGGTCGCGGACGGCGGGCAGGTGTACGTCGTCTGCCCGCTGGTCGAGGAGGGCGAACAGGATCTGAAAAGCGCCGAGCAGCACGCGGCTGACCTGCAAAACGCGCTGCCGCACCGGCGCGTCGCCGTGTTGCACGGCCGCATGAAAAACGCGGACAAGGAGCGCGTGATGCAGGCGTTCGCCGCAAAGGAGTATGACATTCTGGTTGCAACGACCGTCATCGAGGTCGGCGTGGACGTGTCGAACGCCAACCTGATGGTCGTCGAGGATGCTGACCGCTTCGGCCTGTCCCAGTTGCACCAGCTGCGCGGGCGCGTCGGACGCGGCCAGCGGCAGTCCTATTGCATCTTTTTCGGTGCGGATAAGGGACAGACGGCGCGCGAACGTTTAAAAATCCTGTGCAAAACCAATGACGGCTTTGAGGTCGCGCGCGCCGATCTCGCGCAGCGCGGCCCGGGCGATTTCTTTGGCCGTCGGCAGCACGGCCTGCCTGCGCTGCACGTCGCAGACCTCGCTTCCGACCTTGCATTGATGCAGCAGGCGCGCGAGGAAGCCGAACAAATCCTCGCATCCGACCCGCGGCTCGAGGGCTACCCCGAACTGCGCGCGCGGGTGCGCCGGATGTTTGAAGCGCGTAACGACGAAGCATTTAACTGATATCACATGCACAACAAATGCAAAAGAGCCGCCCGACTGGGCGGCTCTTTTGTGTGAAAATGTACTTTACCCCTGCGGGATTTTTTTCGGACTGCCATTGTCAAACGGCTGTTTAAAATGGAAGTGCAGCCGCAGGCCGGTGTCAAACTGTGCGGCGTACTGTCCTGCCAGCGCCGCCGCGTAAATACGCGCCAAGCCAAACAGCTCGAGGACAGAGTCGGTGCGCTGCTGGTCGGGCATCCACAGGTTGTACCAAGGGGTATGCTGCTCATTGAGCGCATCCCACGCCGGGCGCTCGACCTTCATATGCCCGGTCAGGATCGCGCCGCGCCCGGCCAGCCGCTCTAAGCGCTGTACCGTGCGGTAGGTACGGCGCTTGTCGGCATAGAAAAACTTCTCCCACGCCAGCATTTCATCAAAGGAACGGCGCAGGTCACGCGTAGGCACGTCCACCCCGTATACGTTTTGCAGCACGGCATGCAGCAGCACGGCCAAAACGGCCTGCTCCGCCGGCGGCAGGATGTAAAACTGCGCGGGGTCGAACGCCGTCACCGGCGTCTGGTATGTCTTTTCATACAACAAATAATCGATGTCGCTCTCGATCTGGCAATGCACCGCCGAGACGTTTAGCTTCGCATCCGCCGAGCGGATCTGCTCCTGCCGACAATAAACGTAAGGGTGTATCTCGCTGTCGAGCGTATAGTGGCAGACAAAGCCGTAAAAGTAGGCCGCAGCGATCTGCTGCGCCTCGCCGGTCAGGTCATGTACACCGCGTGCAAACGCTACAAACAATTCGTCAATCTTTTCCGAATGCATACGGTTGCCCAGCTTGTGCAGCGGGCTGCCGAGCAATATCTTGCGGTAAAACAGCGGGTCCGGGCCTTGGCAGCCCCAGCGGAAACTGACCGGATGGCTGGCTGCCAGCTGTTGTACCGATGCGGGGAATACGGTAAGCGCCTGCTCACCGAAAAGATGATGCGATACAAAATCCGCCATGAAATGACCTCCTTGCTGTCAAAAAACTATCTGTCGATGCCCGGGAACGCGATGCCTGCGCTCTGCCGCGCGCGCTCGAGTAATTCCATTACGTCCGCGCTCTGCGCCATGCGGCGGCGGCAGGTTTCACGGTCGCCCGATGCGGCGATCTGGGCAATCTGGCGCATTTCCCAGTACCATGCAGTCTCACCCTGCTGCTCGTCAAACGCGAGTTCGCCCGCTTTGGTCACCACAGACATACGCGTACACATGCTGACGGGATCTTCGACCCGGATAAAGCCGTTCTCCCCGATGATATGCGCACCCATGTCACTCCAACAATCCTTAGCACCCATACACTGGGCGAGGAAGCCCGGATACTCGAGCACCGCTATACCGCCGAGGTCGATACCGTTCGCGTGCCGCCGCGCGTGGTAGGTCACGCGTTCGGGCATGCCGAACAGGCCGTAGACAAAATACAGGTTATAAAGGTTAATGTCCATCAGCGCGCCGCCCGCAAAAGCGGGGTTGAACACGTTGGGCGTCTGTCCTGCTTGCAGCGCGTGGAACCTGCTGGAATACTGGCAGAACGTGCAGGACACCTGCCGCACCGGCCCAATCTGTTCGAGCGCGTCGCGGATGCGTGCAAAATGCGGCACAGATAGCGTCGTAATGCCCTCGAGCAACATCAGATCCCGTTCCTCGGCGAGCTTTGCCAGCTCCTCGGCCTGCGCGCGGCTGGGCGTGAACGGCTTTTCGCAAAGCACATGCTTGCCTGCTTGCAACGCCGCCTTGGTGTGCTCGTAATGCAGGCTGTTGGGTGAGGCCACATATACCCAGTCGACCTCCGGGTCGGCCAGCATATCACCCAGCGCTGTGTATACTTTTTTCACCCCAAACGAATCGGCCAGTGCGCGGCCGGTCTGCACGCTGCGCGAATAGACCGCCTCATAGGCTACGCCCGGTATGCGCACGGCTTCACGCATCACCCATGTGACAATGCTCCCTGTCCCGATCGTACCGATTTTCATACGGCGCCCCTTTCCTGCCCGGACGGCAATGGTTATACTGTTTCTATCATGGCACACTTTGCGCCCACATGCAACCATTTGTTTACCAGATGCGCAAAAAAGCAGCCGCCCCCCTGCCGCTAAGCGGGTATGGGGACGGCTGCTGTGCCATCGGATCTATTGAAAAAAACTCAGCCCTCGTAATCGGCCTCGTTCTCCCAGTTATGCCATACTGCCTGTACGTCGTCGTTATCCTCAAGATTATCGAGCAGCTTGCGCATCTGCGCCATGTCCTCTTCCTTCTCGAGGGTGATATAGTTCTGCGGCACCAGCTCAACCTCGGCCTCCACAAACGAATAGCCCAGCGTTTCGAGTGCCTCGCGCACAGCCGAGAAATCGTCCGGCGCGGTGTAGATTTCAAAGGTCTCCTCGTCGGCCTGGAAGTCCTCAGCGCCCGCATCGAGCGCCTGCATCATCACAGTATCCTCGTCCAGCTCGCCGCGCTCCATGATGATAACGCCCTTTTTATCGAACTGCCACGATACGCAATTCGTCGCGCCCAGACCTGCGCCGTACTTATCGAACAGGTGGCGCACATCCGCAACCGTGCGGTTTTTGTTATCGGTCAGCGTTTCGACAACGACGGCTACACCGCCGACGCCGTAACCCTCATAGTTGTTGGCCTCGTAGTTGACCTGTCCGTTCGCGCCCGAATACTTATCCAGCGTGCGCTTGATGTTATCGTTGGGCATATTGTTGGCCTTTGCCTTGGCGATGCAGTCGCGCAGGCGGGCGTTGAAATCCGGGTTTGCAGAGCCGCCCTCCTTAATCGCGATAGCCATTTCACGGCCGATCTTCGTGAAAATTTTTGCCTTTTTTGCGTCGTTCGCGCCTTTGCGCTTGGCAATATTATGCCACTTGGAATGTCCCGACATGGTCGAATGTCCCTCTTTCTATCTGAAAATAATTTTAATATAACCTCAAAAACGCCATACGGCGCATACAAATTTTATCAGACTTTACACGCTTTCGCAAGACCCGCACGCATATTTTTCACACAGGGCGTGCAAACTACGCTTGCAAACCCAAAAACAAAGAGGTGATTTTACAATGGGCAAGCAGAACAAACGTCAGAACCAGAACCCGTCTACCACCAACCAGAACCCGAACAGCACGCAGAACAAGAACCAGAACCCGACGACCTCTAACCAGTGTCCGAACGGCTAAACCGGGCTTTGCCCGAGCCAAATGGGTTCGTGTGAGGGCGCAGGCGCGCCCAAGGCTGCGCAAAGTCCCGCTTTACGGGGCTTTGCGCAGTCCCTTTATCCCCTTTGCGGCGCCCACAGCGCGGCAAGGGGTTAACAATACCCCCTGCCCTCCGGCGTACAACCGGAAGGCAGGGGGTTGCTATTTGGGATAGGCGCCAACTGGGCTGCGTCAATCCGTCAAATCGTTGGACAGGTGCAGCTTGTCGAATACATAAAACAGCAGGCTCATCAGCATGCCGACGATAGCGGCCAGCGTCATGCCGGAAAGCGACACGTTACCCAGCGACAGCGTCACGCCAGACAGGCCGGTGACGAAAATGACCGAGGTCAGAACCATATTGCGATTCTTGCCGTAGTCGACGCGGTTGTCGACCAAAATGCGCAGGCCGGACGTGCCGATCATGCCATACAGCAGGAACGAGATGCCGCCGATGACCGGCCCCGGGATGGTCTGGATGAGCGCGGCCAGCGGGCCGACGAACGAGCAGATGATCGAAAGCACCGCCGCGCCGCCAATGACACGCACCGAATACACCTTGGTAATCGCCATCACGCCGATGTTTTCGCCGTAGGTCGTGGTCGGCACCGAGCCGATCAGGCCGGAAACCGCGGTCGAGAAGTTATCTGCAAACAGCGAGCGGTGCAGGCCGGGGTCCTTGAGCAAATCGCGGCCGACGATTTTGCCCGTGACCAGCTGGTGACCAATGTGCTCGTTGGCGATAACCAGAATGACCGGCAGGATAATCAGAATGGCCTCCACGTCAAACTTAGGCGCTTGGAAATTCGGCAGCTGAAACAGCGGCTGCTGCATGGCGGCGATGATGCCGTCGCGGATGGCATGCCCGCCGGACAGCGCCTCGGTGATCAGGCCGGTCGCATAGCCGCAGAGGATCGCGATCAAAATCGGGATAACCGACAAAAAGCCACGGAACAGCACGCTGCCCAGTACCGCAACGGCGAGCGTCACGCAGAAGGTGACGACGCTGGCCGTGGTCACGCTGTCGCCGACAATCTGGCCGGTGGACGCCGCCGAGCCGGCAAGCTCAAGGCCGATCAGCGCCACGACAGGCCCCATCGCCGCGGGCGGCAGCACCACGTCGATCCACTTGGTGCCGCATTTGTAAATGATGGCGGCCAGCACGCAGCCGCACAGGCCGACAACCACAAAGCCGCCCTGCGCATACGGATAGCCCCAATTCTGGATGACCACGGTCGCCGGTGCGATAAACGCGAACGACGAGCCGAGATAGGCGGGCGCCTTGCCTTTGGTGATCAGAATGAACAGCAGCGTGCCGATGCCGTTCATAAACAGCACGATGGCCGGGTTGATGCCGAACATAAACGGCACGAGCACCGACGCGCCGAACATGGCGAACATGTGCTGGATGGACAGCGGCACGAGCAGGCGCGGCGGCACCTTTTCCTCTACCTGGATGATTCGGTTGGTTTGCATCTTACTCTTATATCCCCTTTTTTGTAATTTCGGCCAAAGCCGGTGGAATGTGCGGTAAACTGCACGGAGTGCAGTATTGCCACTTAGGTGAACAGGCGGCGGATGTCGTCCATGCGCGCCAAGGCCATGTTATAGCCCATCTCGTAACCCCATTCAAGCTTTTTGACATCCTTTTCAAAGCTCTCCAGATGGGCGGACGGCTGCAAGACCACGGTGTCCTGCGGCCGCTTTTGGGCCAGCTGGTGGCAGAAGCACACCGTATCGTTGTAGTGCTGGGCGCGGTTCTGCATCGTGCGGGCAAGTTCCGGGTATTTACGCCGCAGCGTCAGAATAGCCAGCTGCGTGCTGCGCTGCATCACTTTGCGGTAGTCGCGCGGCTGGGTCAACACGATCAGGTTCTTTTTGTTGCCGTCATGCAGGCTTTTCACGATCGGGATCGGGTCGGCAAGGCCGCCGTCGTAGTAGATCTCGTCCCCGATGTGAACCTCCGGGAAATACAGCGGGATAGCACAGGTCGCGCGCAGCATGGTGCTTTTGTGGTCAAGCAGCTTGCCGTCAAGGTATTCCGCCTTGCCGGTGCGGGCGTTGGTCACGCCGACGAGCACGCGGCCGGTGTAATTCAGGTAGGTTTCCACGTCAAACGGCATCAGTTCGTTCGGAATGGTCGAGAACACAAACTCCACGCCGAAGATCGAGTGGTCGCGGCGCAGATTGCGCGCACCAAAATAGCGCTTGTCGTTGCGGTATTGTCGCAAAATCTCCAGATTGCGGCCGCGCTGACGCGAAATATAGGATACGCCGTAGGTGATGCCGGCCGATACGCCGATCACATAGTCGAACATCAGGCCGTTGTCAAGCAGCGCGTCCATCACGCCGCAGGAGAAAACCGGGCGGAAGGTGCCGCCCTCCAGAACAAGTCCGGGCATAGTCTGTCAAAACCTTTCTTGCTTGATGTAACGCCCCGGTATGGGGCAGCGGGGTCAGCGGCGCTTGCGCGTCAGCGTTTTCTTGCTCTTGCGGCCGCCGCGCCCCTTGCCGTGACCCTGACGGCGGCGCTGCGCGCGGTTTCCGGGCGCAGGCGCGAAGGCCGGGGGCGGCGCATCGTCCATGAGGCCGGAGACGGGCAGTGAACCGTCGGCGGGCGCAAAGTCGATCTGACCGGTAACTTCGCTCGCGGCGATGAGCTTGACGCGGATGGGCGTGCCGATCGTGAACCGCTTGCCGGTGTGGCGACCGGTCATAGTCATGCGCTGCTCATCGTATTCGTAACGGTCGCCCGCGAGCAGCTCAATGCGGATTAGTCCCTCACAGCCATTTTCCAGCGCGACGAACACGCCGAACGGCTGCACGCCGGACACCTCGGCGTCAAATTCCTCGCCGATAAAACGCTTCATATAGGCTGCGATATACAGCTTGTCGATGCCGCGCTCGCACTCGTCAGCCGCCTGCTCGCGCGTGGTCGACTGGGACGCAGCCTCCTCGCAGGTGGTGTCGTCGCCTGCGGTAAACTCCTCGCCTGTCAACGCCTTTTGCAGCATGCGGTGCGCCACCAGATCGGGATAGCGGCGGATGGGCGAGGTGAAATGCAGGTAGAACTTCGCCTTCAGGCCATAGTGGCCGATGCACTCGTCCGCGTAGCGCGCACGGGCAAGGCTGCGCAGCAGCAGCGTCGGCAGGATGCGCTGGCAGGGGTCGCCCTTCGCGCCGCGCAGCACGGTCTGGAACTGGAACGTATCCTCCGGCTTGGAGGGGTCGATGCGGTAGCCAAACGGCCGGGCAAACGCCGCGAACAGGCGCAGCTTTTCCGGGTCGGGGTTTTCATGCACACGGTAGACCGTAGGCAGCTCCCTTTTACACATATATTCCGCGACGGCCTCGTTGGCCGCCAGCATGAATTCCTCGATCAGGTGCTCGCTCTCGCCGCGCGCGCGCCAGCCGATGTCGGTCGGACGGCCGTCTGCGTCGACAATGATCTCGGCCTCCGGGATATCAAGCTCCAAAGCGCCGCGCTCAATGCGGCGCTTGTACATCGCATGCGCGAGGCGGTTCATCCGCTCGGCGGTATCGACCAGAAAACCGTATTCCCCGCGCAGCGCGGTATCTCCCGCGAGGATCTTGTTTACCTTGTTGTAAGTCATGCGCGCGCGGGAGCGGATGACCGACTTGGCAAAGCGCGCCTTATAGCGCCGCCCGTCCCCGTCGACCTCCATCAGCGCAGAGAAGGTCAGCCGGTCGACACCCGGGTTCAGCGAACAGATACCATGGCTGAGCGCAAACGGCAGCATGGGCACAACATGTCCGGGGTAATAAACCGACGTGCCGCGCCGGAACGCTTCGAGGTCGAGCGGTGCGCCGGCCGTAACATAGTGCGACACGTCCGCGATGTGCACGCCGAGCAGGTAATGCCCGTTTTCAAGCACCTCAAGCGAGACTGCATCGTCAAAGTCCTTGGCGTCATCGCCGTCAATGGTAAAAATCAGCTTGTCCCGCAGGTCGAGGCGGCCGGTAATCGCCGCAGGGTCGACTTCCTGCGGCATGGCGTCGGCCTGCTGGAGCACGTCGTCGGGAAATACGTCATACACGCCGTTTTCGTGCAGGATGCCCGCGATCGCGGCTTCCATTGTGCCGTCCTCGCCCAAATCTGCTTCGATGACGCCCTGCGGCAGGAATTTTTCGTCGCCATAGTGGGAAATGGACACGGAAACGCGGTCGCCGGGCTGGGCATCGCCCAGATCGTGCCGGTCAATCGCGATCTCAGGGTATTTCTTGGATGCGGGCTGGACGAAATATGCCTTACCGCGCTGCACCAGCGCGCCCGTAATCTCACGGTCCGCGCGCCGCAACACGCGGATGACCTCGGCTTCGCGCCGCCCGCGGCCGTTTTTGCGCTCACTCAGCTTGACCAGCACGCAGTCGCCATGCCACGCGCCGCCTGCTGCGCCGGGTGGGATGAACAGGTCGTCCGGCTTGGCCGCGCCCTCGGGCGCATCGGGCGTGACAAAGGAAAACGCCCGCTCGGTGGCCAGATAAGTGCCGGTCGCGCAGCCATAATGCGCGGACACGGCAAAGCGGTTTTTCTTGTTTTTCATCACCTGCCCGTCCGCCAGCAGACGGTCGAGCGCGTCCTTCAGCTCGTGTTTGGGCGCGTCAGGCAGGGCGCGGCGTATCTCGTCGATACGCATGGGCTGCACAAGCAGCGTCAGCAGCCTGCTTTCCAGCTCGGTATGGGGCATAGATCAGCCCTCCTTCCTGCAAACAGTATACCATTATTGCGGGCGGATTAAAAGGAAAAATGGCGAAAACTCGCGTTTGACGGCACGCATGCGGCATGGTACACTAAGAATATCCAAGACAATGCCCTCGGGAAAGGGGAAAAGCGATATGAAAGCATTGATCACCGGCGCGTCCTCCGGCATCGGGCGCGAGATCGCGCGCCTGCTGTCCGCGCGCGGCTATGACCTGATTTTGTGCGCACGGCGCGAAGACCGGCTGCGCGCGCTTGCAGCCGAACTGCCGACCGTCTGCCACATCATTGCGGCCGACGTGTCGGACGAAAAGGAATGCCGCCTGCTGTATCAGGCGGCGCGCAGCGACGACCTCGAGGTCGTGGTCAACAACGCGGGCTTCGGCCTGTTCGGCGCATTTGCCGAAACCGATCTGGACGAAGAACTGCGCATGATCGACGTAAACATCCGCGCAGTACACATCCTGACCAAGCTGGCTGTGCAGGATTTCCAGAAACGCGGACGCGGCTATGTGCTAAACGTCGCCTCGAGCGCAGGCTTCCTGCCCGGGCCGCTCATGGCGACCTACTACGCCACGAAAAACTATGTCCTGCGGCTGACGCAGGCCATCCGCGAGGAGCTGCGCCGCGCGGGCAGCGGGGTCAAGGTGTGCGCACTGTGCCCCGGCCCGGTCGACACCGAGTTTAATCAGGTCGCGGGTGTGCGCTTTGCCCTCGGCGGGCTGACCGCGCAGCGTGTGGCGCGCGCGGCGGTCGACGGCCTGTTTGCAGGTAAGGGCGTGGTCGTGCCGGGCGTGTCGATGAAGGCGATGACAGTCGCGCGCCACTTCGCCCCCGACACGCTGCTCGCGCGCGTGACCTATCATTTCCAGCACAAAAAGGGCGGCAAGGGATGACCGGACAGGATATCCGGCGCAGCTTGCAGCGCGAATTTGTGCGCACACTGCGCAAGCCCTTCGTCGACGCGGTGAAACAGTACCGCCTGGTGCAGCCGGGGGACAAGATAGCGGTGTGCATTTCGGGCGGCAAGGACTCGATGCTGCTGGCGCTGCTCATGCAGGATTTGCAGCGCACGGTCGGCTTTTCGCTTGTGTTCCTTGCAATGGACCCAGGCTACACACCGGAGGGACGCGCGCGGCTGGAGCAAAACGCCGCGCACCTCAGTTTGCCGCTCGAAATCTTTGAGACTAACGTGCTGCGTGTCGCGGAAAACCACGCGGCGGCGCATCCATGCTTCCTGTGCGCCAAAATGCGGCGCGGCCACCTGTACGCCGAGGCGCAAAAGCGCGGCTGCAACAAGATCGCGCTCGGCCACCACTATGACGACGCGGTTTCGACCGTGTTGATGGGCCTGCTGTACGGCGGGCAGGTACAGGCCATGCTGCCGCGCCTTGCCGCGAAAAACTATCCCGGCATGGAACTGATCCGCCCGCTGTACCATGTCCGCGAACGGGATGTACAGGCATGGGTAGCGCACTGCGGGCTGGATTTTGCATCCTGCGACTGCCCGGCAAAAGGGCTGGAACACGACACCAAGCGCGCCGCGGTACGCGCGTTGATCGACAGCCTCGCGGCGGAAAACCCGCAGGTCGGCGCAAATATCCTCAATGCGGTCAAAAACGTGGACACCCAAAAGCTGCTCGGCTGGCGGGACGAGGCCGGTTTCCACAGCTTCCTCGACCGGCTGTAACCGGTTCCCCCCTCCCCTATTTGCCATATCGAAAAAGTACAGCCCCGCGGCATTGCGCCGCGGGGCTGTTGTAGCTTATTGGGTCTATCTGTTATTTTTCGCGTTTCCACGTCCCCGGAGCGAACAACAGCAGCATCGGGAAAACCTCCAGACGTCCGGCGAGCATGTCGAACATCAAAACGATCTTGCTCAAGGGCGAGAAAAACCCGAAATTTGCCGCCGGGCCGACCAGCTCCAAACCGGGGCCGACGTTGTTGAGCGTCGCCGCGACCGCGGTGAAGTTGGTGATCAGCTCCTCATTGGTGATGGACAGCAGCAGCACCGACAGGATGAACAGCAGCAGGTAGGCGATCATAAACACGTTGACCGAGCGCATGACCTCATGCGGCACGCGGCGGCCGTCTATCTTGTTGACACGCACCGCGCGCGGATGGATCAAAAACTGCATTTCCTTGCGGATGGACTTGCACATCAGTAGGATGCGCGAGCATTTCATGCCGCCGCCGGTCGAACCGGCGCACGCGCCGATAAACATCAGCAGCACGAGAATCGCCTTGCTCAAAGCGGGCCACTGGTTGAAGTCGACGGTCGAAAAGCCGGTCGTCGTGATGATGGACGCGACTTGGAACGCCGCATGGTGGAAGCTGTCCAGCAGGCTCGGGAACAGGTGCCGGACATTGAGCGCGATCACAACCGACGAGGCAAGGATGACACCCAGATAGACGCGCACCTCCTCAATGCGGAACGCAGCTTTGAAGCGCCGCGTCAGCAGCAGGAAATACACGCTGAAATTGATGCCGAACAGGATCATGAACACGGTCACGACCGCCTGTAAATAATAGCTGTTATAATGCGCGATTGAGGTATTCCAGATGCCGAAACCGCCCGTGCCCGCGGTCGCCATCGAGGTGCAAAGCGCATCAAACAACGGCATTCCGCCCAATAGCAGGAGGATGGTCTCCAAAATGGTCATCCCAAGGTAAATGGCGTACAGGATCATGGCCGTATCACGCAGATGGGGCGACAGCTTGCTGACCGACGGCCCCGGGCTTTCCGCGCGCATCAGGTGAATGGTCTGCCCGCCGGCAAGCGGCAGCACGATCAGCATAAACACCAGCACGCCCATGCCGCCGACCCAGTGGGTCACGCTGCGCCACAGCAGCGAAGCGTGCGACAGCGCTTCCACGTCGCTCAAAATGGTTGCGCCCGTAGTGGTAAAGCCGGAAATCGTCTCAAACAGCGCGTCGACCACAAACGGAATCTCGCCGCTCAGCATAAAGGGCAGCGCACCGGTCAGCGCGAGCACAATCCAGCACAGCGCGACCGTAACAAAGCCCTCGCGCGCGTAAAAGCGCATGTTGGTCGGCTTTTTGTGACAGAACAGCGCGGCCAGCGCCATGCAGAGCGCGGCAACGCCCACATAGGCCAGCACGACGTCCTCGCGGTAAATCAGCGCGGTCAGCGCGGGCAGCAGCAGGAACAGCGACTCCACGCCCAGCATCCAGCCGATGAGGTAGCGTACCATCGCGTGGTTCATGACGGGGCACCCTCCGTTCTTTCGGGCTGGAAGATGTCCTGCAAGTCGTTCATGCCACGCCGCGTGGATACGACGATAACCGTATCGCCCTCACGCAGCACGTCGCTGCCGCGCGGGATAATGCGGCGGCCCTTGCGGTTGATGCAGCACAGCAGTACGTCCTGCCGGATGGGCATGTCCTGCAACGGCACGCCGGTCAGATCGTGGGCAGCCACCCGGAATTCGAGCGCCTCCGCCCCGCCGCTCATCTGGTGCAGCGTTTCCACGTTTGAACCCATCGAGTTCTGCATCGCGCGGGTGTACTGACCGATCAGCTCGGCGGTCGTCTGCTTGGGACGGACGACCGTACCGATAGGCAGGCTGCCGATGACTTCCTCAAAGTTAACGCGGTTGACCTTGGTAAACAGCTTGGCCTTGGTGTGCCGCCCCGCGTGCAGCGCAAGCAGGATGTTTTCCTCATCCATACCGGTCAGCGCGCAGAACGCTTCGCAGCGCGCCAGCCCCTCCTCGTCGAGCAGGTCGCGGTCGGTGCCGTCGCCGTGGATGATGGTCGCGCCGGGCAGCAGTTCGCTGAGCGCTTCGCAGCGGTCAAGCCGGTTTTCAATGATCTTGACCGAAATACCGCTATCCAGCAGCAGTTTTGCAAGAAAATACGAGATCTTGCCGCCGCCGATCAGCATGGCTGAGCGGATATGGTCGTTGGGCACGCCGATCTGGCGGAAAAAGTCGGCCTGCTCGTTGGGCGGGATGATCACGGTAATATCGTCGCCCGCGTGCAGGATAAAATCGCCCTTCGGGATAAAGGTCTGCCCCGAGCGACGCACCATGCACAGCAGCGCAGTGCAGCGCAATACCGGGCCGATCTCGCACACGGCCATCCCCTCCAGCCGCGAACCGTCCGGGATGCGGATATCCAGCAGCTCGATACGTCCCTTGGCAAAGGTACTCACGTCGATTGCGGACGGAAAACGGATCAGGCGCGAAACGACGCGCGCGGTCGACAATTCCGGATTGATGACCATGGACAGGCCAAGCTCGTCGCGCATAAAGCCAACCTCTTCCATATGCTCCGGGTCGCGCACACGCGCGATCGTATGGCAGCCGGACGCCTTGCGGGCGATCAGGCAGGAGAGCAGATTGATCTCGTCGTGCGTGGTGACGGCGATGAGCAGGTCGGTGTCCTGCACGCCCGCCTCCTTGAGCACATGATAGCTGGTGCCGCTGCCGGTCACCGAAGTCAGGTCGAGCGTGTTCGTCAGCTCGGTCAATCGCCGCTCAGACAGGTCGACAAGCGTCAGGTCGTGCCCTTCGGCAGAAAGCTGCTCAGCCAGCGCCGCGCCAACCTTTCCGCAGCCTACAATGATGATGCGCATGGTGCGCCTCCGATCTTTTGTTCTTGTCAGGAAACCTTGTAACCCTATAAACAAGCGTTATGGCTTGATATAGCGATTATAGCCGCTTGCTGTTGAAAAAGCAATAACTATGTCGGGGCTTGGGGGTTTTTTGCAGTTTTTTAGCATCCATACCCGCCGGGCAAGTTGACCGCCCAGCCCGGCGCGTGGTATACTGGTTGCACTGTAATTTGGTAAAAAGGGGGCAAACCGAATGGCACGGGTGCTGGAAGTATGCGTCGATTCGGTCGAATCGGCGGAAATCGCAGCGCGCGGCGGCGCGACACGGCTTGAACTGTGCGCCAATCTGGTGATCGGCGGCACCTCGCCGGACGAGGATCTGTACCGAATGGTGCGCGAACGGGTAGATACCCCAGTGCGCGTCCTGCTGCGGCCGCGGTTTGGGGATTTCCTGTATTCGGATGCGGAGTACGAACTGCTGCGGCGGCAGGTGCGCCGTTTTGCCGCACTCGGCGCGGACGGCGTGGTCATCGGCCTGCTGCGGCCGGACGGCACGCTGGACGAGGCGCGCATGGCCGAACTGATCTCGCTTGCGGGCGGCTGCGGCGTGACGCTGCACCGCGCGTTCGACGTATGCCGCGACCCGTTTGAAGCGCTCGAAGCCGCCAGGCGGCTGGGCGTGGACACCATCCTGACCTCGGGACAGCAGGCATCCTGCACCGAAGGTGCGCCGCTGCTGGCACAGTTGGTCGCCGCCGCGGGCGGACGGCCGCAGATTTTGGTCGGCGCAGGCGTGAGCGCCACGGTCATCCGCGATTTGCAGCCGCAAACCCATGCGGATGCCTTCCACCTGTCCGCCAAGCGCACGCTGGACAGCGGCATGGCTTTCCGCCGTGCAGGCGTGCCGATGGGGCTGCCCGGTATGGACGAATTTACCGTCTGGCAGTGCGACGAAGCCGCCGTGCGGCAGGCGCGCGCCGCGCTGGATGCGCTGTGCCCGGCCTGACCCTTTGCAGCAAACAAACGCCCCGCCGCAATGCGGCGGGGCGTTTGAGGCTGGGCGCAAAAGCAGGCGGCTCGGCCTGACGCTGCATACCGTGCGCCTGATTGGGGCATAACAAAAAAGGGCGGTTACTCCTCGCCGCAGCCCGCGCAGCCTGCACAGTCCGTGCAGCCGCAGGCGGATGCCGCCGCCTGTTCGGCGGCCATACGGTCCTCGTACTGCCGCAGCGTGCCCTCGGTGATGTGGCTGAGCGCCGCGATGCGCTCGTTTACCATGTCCCACAGGCACATCGGCAGGTGGTCGCGGTGGCCGCGGTGGATGGTGACGCATTCAAAGCAGTTGCCGTGGTGCGGGCAGGGCTGGCGGCACGGGCAGTGGTCGCCTGCCTCGCGCACCTGCCGGAGGAATTCCTGCTTGATGCGCCACGCCTCCTCCTTCTTGCCTTCCCGGTCGAGCTTGTCCTGCAAAATCGCCAGTTCGTTGCCGTCAATCTGCATCGTTTTTGACCCCTTTCGTTCTTTTTACTGCGCTAACGATAGCACAAAAGGCCGGCCGCGTCAAAACCTATGGCAGCAGTCCGTAACGCTTTGTGCGAAATGCACAAAAATGAGGTGCATTTTCTGGTTAAAAGCGTGGGCAGTAGTGGCTTGAAAAAGCGCGCCCGGTTTGTTACAATGTTAACAACAAGCGAACATCGTCCTCGTTGTGATTGGATTGTTACCGTGTTGGCGGGCAAAACCAAATTTCTCGCGGCCGGCCTGCGAACAGACGCCCGGCGGTGCAGGAGTTTGGTTCTTTTCATTTTTCGGGCCGGGACTGCCCGGGTCTGTCCGCGCCGCAGCGGCGGCGGGCAAACCGCTGAAAGGGTGGAAAAACATGTTTGAAAAGTGGAAGGGCCTGTTCCGGACGGAAAAGGTCATTTCGATCGCGGCGCCGGTCGGCGGGACGGTAGTCCCGCTCGCCGAAGTGGCCGACCCGACCTTTGCGCAGGGTATTCTGGGCAGGGGCGTGGCGATCAAACCGGCGGAAGGGCGTATCCTCGCCCCGGCGGACGGCACGGTCGACCTGATGTTTGAAACCGGACACGCGGTCAGCATGACCACCGACGACGGCGCGGAAGTGCTCATCCACGTCGGGCTGGACACCGTGCGCCTGTGCGGGCGGCACTATCGGGTGCTGTGCCAGTCGGGCGACCGGGTCACTTGCGGGCAACCGCTGCTCGAATTTGAGCCGGATGCCATCCGCGCGGAGGGGTTCGACCCAATCACGCCGGTGATCGTGTGCAACACGGAAGCGTTTACCGCTATCGATACGGGAAGGACCGGTTCGGTAAGCGCGGGCGAGGTTTTGCTTACCCTGCACAAACAGCAGTAAGTCATTTTTCACAGCGCACAGCATGGAAAGGAAAGTGTAAACATGAAAGTTGTAACCTACACCGTTAAAGATGAGCTCGGCATCCACGCGCGTCCGGCAGGCATGCTAGTTAAGCAAGCAGCGCAGTTCAAGTCCGACATCAAGATTGCCGGCCCGAAGAAGGAAGTCGACGCCAAGCGCATCATGGGTGTTATGAGCATGGGCGTAAAGAAGGGCGAAACCGTTAAGCTGACCATCAACGGTCCGGACGAGGATGCAGCAGCGGCAGCGCTGGAGAAGTTCCTGCACGCTAACCTGTAATCTACAAACGCAGCATAAGGGCGCGCGCCCTACGCTGACAACAAAAAGCCGCGCCTTTTGGCGCATCGGCATTCCTCAAGCAGCTGAGGCGGGCGAAACGCCCGCCTTTGTTTTTGTATGTTTGGATAAAATTGGAAAAGGAGTGGGATCACTTATGAAAATCATCCGCGCAAAGGACTATAACGACATGAGCCGCAAGGCGGCCAACATCATTTCCGCACAGGTCATCCTCAAGCCGGACTCCGTGCTCGGCCTTGCGACCGGCTCGTCCCCGATCGGAATTTACGAGCAGCTGATCAAGTGGTATAACAAGGGCGACGTCGACTTCGGCGAGTGCACCACCTTCAACCTCGACGAATACCGCGGCCTGACCGCTGACCACGACCAGAGCTACCACTACTTCATGTACAAGAACTTCTTCAACGCGGTCAACATCCCGGACAGCCGCATCAACCTGCCGGACGGCGCGCAGATGGATGCTGAGCGCGAGTGCGAGCGTTACAACCAGGCGATCAAGGCCGCCGGCGGCATCGACCTGCAGCTGCTTGGTATGGGTCTGAACGGCCACATCGGCTTCAACGAGCCGGACGACTACTTCTCCAAGGGCACGCACTGCGTCGACCTGACCGAATCCACCATCGAAGCCAACAAGCGCTTCTTTGCCTCGGCTGACGACGTACCGCGTCAGGCATACACCATGGGCGTGCAGACCATCATGCTTGCGCGCAAGATCATCATCGTCGTTTCCGGCGAAAACAAGGCCGATATCCTGCGTGAAGCGTTCTTCGGCCCGGTCACCCCGCGCGTACCGGCGTCCATCCTGCAGCTGCACACCGATGTATCGGTCGTTGCGGACGAGGCTGCGCTGTCCAAGTGCCTCGACCTGCTCTAAGGCGCGTACCTTTCTATGGAATTTCGCAATCTCAGGCTGTACCAGCCGGACGGTTCGTTCCACACGGGCGAGCTGGTGCTCTCGGGCGACCGCATCGCGGCCACGCCCGCTTCGGCGGACGCCTGCGATATGGATGGGCTGTATGCCATCCCCGGGCTGATCGATATGCATGTGCTTGGCTGCGCGGGGCACGACTTTGGCGAGGCAACCGAGGAAGCGCTGTCCGTGATGGCACGCTATCAGGCGGATAATGGCATCTGCGCCTTTTGCCCGGCAACCATGGCTGCACCCGAAAGCCAACTTGCCGCTATGATGCAGGCCGCCTCGTCTTACCGCACAGAACACTGCGGCGCAGTGCTGGCAGGCGTCTATCTGGAAGGGCCGTTCCTGTCGGAATCCCGACGCGGCTCGCAAAACAGCGCCTACCTGCAAAAACCGGACGCTAACCTGTTCCGTCGCCTGCAAGAGCACGCGCAAGGGCTGATCCGCCTGTGTGCGCTTGCACCCGAGCTGCCCGGCGGGCTGGAAATGATCGACGAGCTGGTCGGTGAGGTGCGCCTGTCGCTGGCGCATACCGAATCCGATTACGACACGGCGTGCGAGGCGTTCCGCCGCGGTGCGCGCGAAGTCACCCACCTATTCAACGCCATGCCGCCGATGACCCACCGTGAACCGGGTATCATCGGCGCGGCGCTGGATAACGACCTGGTCGGTGTGGAGCTGATCGCGGACGGCGTGCATGTGCATCCAGCGGCAGTGCGGGCGGCGTTCCGCCTGTTTGAGAACCGCATCATCCTGATCTCGGACAGCATGGCAGCTGCCGGACAGGGCGATGGCGATTACATCCTCGGCGGGCAGGATGTTGTGGCGCGGGACGGCCGTGCGACGCTGCGCGACGGCAGTTCGCTGGCCGGATCGACCGCCAACCTGTTCGAGTGCTTGCAGCGGGCCGTCCAAATGGGCATCCCACTTGGTCAGGCGGTGCGCGCGGCATCAACCAACCCGGCGCGTGCCATCGGCATCCAGCACGATTACGGCTCGCTCGAGCCGGGCAAGCTGGCCAATATCATCCTGCTGGACGACGAGCTGAACATCAACTCGCTCATCCTGCGTGGCCAGTTGCTGATGTAGAATTGTAGACAAAAACAGGCTGCTTTTGCGGCCTGTTTTTTTATGCCGGTCGACATATGTCGGCCCGGCCATTTTGTGGTGTATCGAAGGGATGCCAGTTCCCCATATCCCCTTTCGGTTTATCCGGCGCGCGCCTTGACCCATGCGGGCGTTTGTGCTACGATGAAACCACAAGATGCAGACAAAGGGGAACTGCCGCGTGGTTCAGTGTTTTGTCAAAACGGAATATACTGGGCCGTTCGGCCTGCCCAGTATGCCGCGTCTGTTTTCGGTCAGCCGGACAGATGAAAAGGCCTCGGCGCACCCGCGCGTTATGCATGCGCACGATGATTTGGTCGAAATCGTGCTGGTGCGCGGCGGCGAAAGCCGGTATTTCGTCGGCGGCATCCCTTACGATGCGCGGCGCGGCGACCTGTTTATCTTTAATAGCCGCACGGTGCACGACGAGCCATCCGGCCCCGACCAGCCGGTGGCCACGTCCAGCTTGGCACTGGGCAGTCTTGCCGTGCCCGGCCTGCGGGCCAATGCGCTCATCCCCGAGGATGCTTCGCCGGTCTGCCACCTGAACGAAGCGCAGACCGCGCGCCTTGCGCGGCTCTACGACGTGCTCTACGACGAGCTGACCGCGGGAAATGACGACGGCGCGCACCACCTGCTGATGGCGATCTTGTCACTGGTCGAGCAATACCGCACGGGTGCAGACGGACGCACTGCGGGCGGGAACATCTTTGCCCAACGCGTTAAAGATTACATTGACGCACATTTTGCCGAGGAGTTCTCTTTGCAGCAGATGGCCACGGCGCTACACGTCAGCCCGTCCTACCTGTCGCACGCCTGCAAGGAGGCGACCGGTTACTCGCCGCTGCAATATGTGCTGCGCCGCCGCATCGGCGAAGCGCAGACGCTGCTCATCACGACCGACCTGCCGATCACACGCATCGCTGCGCTGGTGGGCTATGACAACCCCAGCCACTTCAACACGCAGTTTGCCAAGGCGGTCGGCATGGCGCCGCGCACCTTCCGGCGGGAGTATGTCTACCACACCTGACCACGCCCGCGCAAGAATTTGAAAGTCCCTCTCCAACCGCCGCGATTTCGCGGCGGTTTTGCCGTTATATCATGCAAGATTGCGGTGGTAATCGGCCGTGCGCTGCGCTACAATCTAAGCACGATAAGCGGGGGCGCGCCGCGCGCCCACAACAACGGAGAAAAGGAGAAAATGCATATGAAAACGGTCAAAGTGGGTTCGGTCGGTCTGGGCCGTCTGGGTTACGAGCATGCATGCAATCTGGCAACACAGGTGCCGGGCTGTGCGCTGACGGCCATCTGCGACGTCGATGAAGCGCGCGTTAACGAAGTCGCCGCTGAGCTGGGCGTGCCCTATACTTACACGGATTTCGAGGAAATGTGCAAAAACCCAGAGCTGGATGCCATCGTTATCGTGTCCCCCTCATTCCTGCACTGCCAGCAGATCGAAATTGCGATGAAATACGGCAAGCATGTGTTCTGCGAGAAGCCGCTCGGCACGGACGTTGCCCAGTGCAAGGATGCGGAAAAGGTTGTCGAGGCGCACCCCGACCTGATCTTCCAGCTGGGCTTTATGCGCCGTTTTGACAAGTCCTACGCGGAAGCCAAGCGCAAGATTGATAATGGCGACATCGGCAAGGTCGTGCTTGTGCGCTCTTACACGCAGGACCCCCGTTCAACCATCGAGTCCACGCTCAAGTTCGCGCCGCACTCGGGCGGCCAGTTCCTCGATATGTGTGTGCACGATATCGACCTGATCCGCTGGTTCACCGGCTCGGACGTTAAGAATGTATGGGCGATCGGCGGCGTGTTCGAGTTTGACCTGTACAAGGAACTGAACGACGCGGACAACGCGGCCGCGACCATCCAGATGGAAAACGGCGCGATGGGCTTTATGTTCACCAACCGCACGCATGCCGCCGGCTCGAATGTCGAAACCGAGATCATTGGCACACACGGCACGCTGCGCATCGCCAACGTCGGCGCGAAGAACATGCTCAACATTGTCGACGAGCACGGTTCACGCGAGGAGTACTATCCGGACTTCATGAGCCGCTGGCACGAGGCGTTTGTCGCTGAGATGGTCGCATTCACCGGCCATGTGCGCGAAAACACCAAGCCCGCCGACCTGACCGTGTACGACGGTACGGCGGTATCCGAAGCGGCTTACCGCTGCAAGGAGTCGTTCGAAACCGGCAAGATGCTGCCCATCCGATAAAAAAAGATCGCGGAGAGCCATATGGCTCTCCGCGATTTTTTTAGTGGTAAACCGACTCGGCATCCCACTCGGTGATGGTGCCGGTGGACGCGTCGATCTTAAACTCATACTCCATGCCATTGTAGATGATCTTGCCCTCATATTCCAGACGGCCGTCATCCCAGTCACGCTCAAAGCCATAGATATTGGCCGTTGTCGCGCCCGGTACGCGGGCCAGAGCGATCTCCTTGGCACGCGCTTCGGTGATCGTGCCGGTCTGGCTGCCCGTGCCGCCGGTCGAAGGCGTATAGCCCTCTGCATCGTAGTCATAGCTTACGATGCTGCCGGTCGAAGCGTCGATCTCATAGTCATATTCCAGATAGCCCGTGCCGGAACGGTAGATAAACTCGATGTCGTACACCTGACGGCCATCGTCCCAATCCAGCCGTGCCTTGACAAACGTGACCTGCCCTGCGGTTTTCCCCGCATGATTCAGCGCGGTCTGCTTGGCCTGCTCGAGCGTGACCGAACCGCTCGGGATGGTCGTACCGGGGTTGGTCGGGGTGGTTGTACCGGTGCCGCCGGTCTGGTTGCCGGTATCAAAATCGGTGACGGTGCCGCCCGACGAGCTTGCGGTCAGCGTAACGGTCTGGGTGGCCTCATCCCATGCAACGGTTTTGCCCATGATCTCACCGATCGCACGGATGGGCAGGTAGATCGAGCCGTTGTACAGCGCCGGATCAACCTTCTGGCCGTTTACATTGTAGAACGTGCGCGCCGTACCGTCGATGACAATGGTATAACCCGGTTCAATGCGCAGCGTGATATCCTGCGTGACCGCATTTTTATCCGGGGTGCCGGTCGCGTCCGGCGTGACGCGCGCGCCGCCGATGGTCGCGGTGCTCGTCGACTCATCCCAGTTGACGTTCTTGTCCATCAGCTCACCGATCGAACGGATCGGGACATAGGTCGTACCGGCGTAGCTGATCGGGTGTACCTCCTGTCCCTGCACATTGTAGAAAATGCGCTCGGTACCGTCAATCACAACCCGAACATCCGGGCTAAGTTCGGCAGTTACCGTGTAGGAGCCTTGCGCCGCCCCTGCCGCGCCGCACAGCAGTGCAGCCATTGCCATCGTGCAAATTAACTTTTTCATCAGAAAATCCTCCTTTTGTTGTCAATTGCGTACTGCTTAACTAAAAACCGACTCAGCGTCCCACTCGAGGATTGCGCCGCTGTATGCGTCGATTTCAAATTCATACTCCGTGCCGTCGTAGATGATCTTGCCCTCGTACCGCAGCTTGCCGTCGTCGCGGTCGAGCGTCAACTGGATGTCTTTATCCGTTGCGCCGGGCACCTTGGCCAACGCGATCTGACGGATCTCAGCTTCGGCCTTGGTCTCGCCGGTCGTGGACTGCGTGCCGCTGTAATTCTCCGCGTCATAATCGTAGCTGCGGATCTCGCCGGTCGCGGCGTCGATCTCGTAATCATACTCGGTGTTCGTCGAGGCGACGTAGAATTCCACATCGTACACGGCCACGCCGTCGTCATAGTCTGCCTTTGACATCAGAAACGCCGTATCACCCTCGCTTACGCCCGCGTGGTCAAGCGCGATCTGCTTGGCTGCGGCCTCGTCGATGCTGCCGCCCTGTACGCCGCTCTGCGCGCCGCCTGTCTGGGTAGTGGTGGATGTGTCACCCGCCTGCACTGCGCTGCTGTTCGACTCGATCACCGCGCCGGTCAGCGCGTCGATTGCATACGTGTAATCCATATCGCCCGCGGTAAACTCTACATCGTAGTACATCGTGCCGTTCTTTTCACTCAGGGATGCCTGCGTAAACACTGCATCACTCGCCTGTACCTGCGCATCTGTCGTCGCCATATTTTTCGCGGCCTCTGCCCCGATATAATTCATCTGTGCGCTGCGCTGCGTGGTCTGTCCGCAAGCCGCCAGCGTCGCGGCCAGCGCTGCGGATACTACAAACATCATCACGTGCTTTTTCATTCCGTCACGCCCTTTCCTTTGTTGTGCCTTTATCATAACAGCCGAATATTAAAACTCCATTAAAAAAGTAGAACTTCTAAAAATTTTTTTGGACGGCGCAGGCGAGCCCTCACGCCGTCCGGTGTTGGTTTGCTATGGCCGCTCCGCCGGAAAGCGGAAGGTAAAGCAGCTGCCCTTGCCGGGCGCACTGTCCAGTGTGACCGTGCCGCCGTGCAGCGCGGCGATCTGCCGCACCATCGGCAGCCCAAGCCCTGCGCCGTTTTCGCCGCTGCGGGAGGCATCGGCCTGATAGAACCGCTGCCAGATCTTATCCTGTTGGTTATAGGGTATGCCTGGGCCGTCATCCCGCACGGACAGCACCGCATCCGCGCCCTCGCGGCGCAGCGTCACAAGGATGTGTCCATCCGGGCGGCCGTACCGCACGGCGTTGTTAAGCAGGTTTTGCAGCAGACGGCTGACCAGCGTCACGTCAAAATCGGCCTCGATATCCGGCTGGATATCGGTTTCCAGCGTGGTAGTGGGCGGGAGGTCTGGCTGCTCGGCGCAGATGACCTCGGCCAGCCCGCTCAGGTCGGCGCGCTCGAACGTGGCGCGCTGCGTACCCTGATCGAGCCGGGTCATTTGCAGCAGCTTGGCGATCAGGTCGGACATCCGGCGCGCCTGCCGCTCGATCACGTCGACCGCCTGCGCATACTGCTCCGAGGTTTCGGCGTGCCGCCGTGCGTCCTCGCACTGGGCGAGGATGACCGCAGTCGGCGTGCGCAGCTCGTGCGACGCATCCGAGGTGAACTGCTTTTCCGCCTCGAAAGAGGCTTCCAGACGCTCAAACATGCCGTCGAACGCCTGCCCAAGGCGGCTGATCTCGTCCCGACCGGCGGGCAGGCCGATGCGGCGCGACAGGTCGCGCCCCTCGCCGATCGTCTCGGCCGCACGGATAATTCGGTCGATCGGCCGGAAGGTCGACCGGGCGAGCAGGTACGCGCCCACGCCGCTGACCACAACCATCAGCGGCAGCAGCAGCAGGGCTATGCCGGTCAGGTCGTCGAATACGTCGGCCACATCGGGCGCGGCGGCAATGCCGCGCACCCAGACCGCATCCTCCCAGCCGAAGGGCAGGCGCAGGTCGAGCACATAGAACTCCCCATCCTCCCCGACCGGGCGGGTCGTGCCGTTTTCAAAACCCACGCCCTCGGGAAATGACAGCGGCAGCTGCCCGGCGAGCAGCGCGCCCGTGCTGCTGTACACCACGGTATAGACCCCGTTTTTGGTAAAGGCAAAATCCGTATCAAACACCAGATTGCCGTTTTCCCGGGAAATGCCGCCAACATTGGCCTGCATAACGTTTGACAGCTGTTCAAACGCGTTTTCGGTCACGACGCTGGCGCTGACTGCCACCATGAACGTCAGCACCAGTGTGGACAGCACCAGCATCAGAAGGGTAATCCATAAGGTCAGCTTCTGCTTGACGGAAAAGTGCTTCACGGCTCCTCCTTCAATATCCAGCCCGCGCCGCGCACGGTGTGCAGTAGCTTTTTATCAAAACCGCCGTCGATTTTCTTGCGCAGGTAGGTGATATACACATCGACCACATTTGAACCGCCTGCGTAATCATAATTCCAGATGTGGTCCTCCAGCCGTGTGCGCGAAATCACCGTGCCCTGATGCTGCATCAGGTACTGCAAAATCGCATACTCCTTGGCCGACAGGTGGATCTCCTTGCCGCCACGCGTGACCGTGTGGCTGACCGTGTCCATCGTCAGGTCGGCCAGTGTCAGCACGCTGGTTTTCTGCGTGCCGTACTTGCGCGTCGCCGCGCGGATGCGGGCAAGCAGCTCATCAAAGTCAAAGGGCTTGACGAGATAATCGTCCGCGCCAAGGTCAAGCCCCTCGATGCGGTCCTGCACACTGTCGCGCGCGGTCAGGAAGATGACCGGCACGGCGTTCCCTTTTTCGCGCACCGCGCGCAGCACGGTGTGGCCGTCCGCTTTCGGCATCATAATATCGAGCAGCAGGCAGTCATACTCTGCGCCGAGCAGGCAGTCGAGCGCGGCTTCGCCGTCAAAGCAGGCGTCGACGCTGTACCCCGCCCGCTCGAGTGTGCGGCAAATCAGCCGGTTGAGGTCGCGCTCGTCCTCGGCGACCAAAATACGCATGGCAGTCCCCTCTTTTCCCTTTTTCTTTTATTATAGTGCAAAACATTGCCAACGGGCAAGGGATATTCTGTCCACAGGACGTAAAAAGCGCCCGCTCGTGCGGGCGCTTTTGCTCATGTGATCGGTTCACGGATGGTTTCCGAGGCCAGCACGCCGTCTGCGGTGTACTCCGAATCGTCTGGTTTGTCCTCGGGACAGGTGTATCAATCAGGGTGCACACGCTGCGTCCTCCGCTTCTTGCAGCGCCTGAATAAGCGCCGCACGCACAAAAGAAGGCGGCACATTCGTATCACCTCAATAACATTTTAATTCGTATCGAATTAAAACGCAATAGCTCAAAACGAATTAGGCTACACTATCCTCGGATGGTGATGCAAATGCAATGCAACCGGATGCGTGACCTTCGTGAGAACGCAGAACTGAGCCAAGCCGAACTGGCTGCGGCGCTTGATATCGCACAAACCACATACAGCGGATACGAGCGCGGCTTTCGCGAACCGTCACTGGAAATGCTGTGCCGCATTGCAGACTTCTTCCATACCAGCACCGATTATCTGCTTGGCCGCACGGACGATCCCGCGCCGCCTGCCGACAAACCGCCCCGTCGATGACGGGGTGTTTTTATGCTTCCGTCAAAAACAATCTGCTATGATTATTTCTCCCTGAAAAAGCCGCAAGGGCGTGCGTCGGAACCCGGCGCACGCCCTTGTCTGGTAGCCCTTGTTTTTACTTGACGATCTCCTTGGCAGCAGCAACCAGCGCGTCCACCTTAGCGGCGGCATCGGCCTTGCTGTCGCCCTTGGCCATGATGTAAACCTTGACCTTAGGCTCGGTGCCGGACGGACGGATGATAAACGTCGTGCCGCCCTCCAGCTCGTAATACATCACGTTCTGGCCCTTCAGCTCGATCTGCTCGACCTTGCCATCCGCCATGCAGGTGCGCGTGCCGGGCAGGTAGTCGCGGGTATACTCGACCTTGTCCGCGCCGACCATGGTCAGCGGCTTTACACGCAGTTCGGCCATCAGTTCCTTCATACGGGTAAGGCCGGACACGCCGGGCATGGTGATCGAGATGGTCTGCTCGCAGTAATAGCCGTACTTCTCGTACATCTCCTCCATCGCGTCGAACAGGGTCTTGCCCTGCGTGCGGTAGTAGGCCGCCATCTCGGCGATCAGCATGGAAGCGGTAACCGCGTCCTTGTCGCGCGCGTAGTCGCCCGACAGATAGCCGTAGCTTTCCTCAAACGCGAACAGGTACTCGTGCGAGCCGGTCGCCTCGAACTGCTTGATCTTCTCAGCGAGGAACTTAAAGCCGGTGAAGGTGTCGAAGCAGTCCACACCGTTCTTGTTCGCCGCTGCGCGCGCCATCTCGGTGGTGACGATGGACTTCAAAACCGCCGGGTGCTCCGGCATGGTGTTCGTCAGCTTGCGGGCGGTGATGATGTAGTCGATCAGCAGCACGCCGACCTGATTGCCCGACAGGGTGACGTACTCGCCGGCCTTGTCCTTGAGCACGATACCGGTGCGGTCAGCGTCCGGGTCGGTGCCGATGATCAGGTCAACGTCATTCTGCTTTGCCAGCTCGATAGCGAGGTTGAAGCCTTCCTTATACTCCGGGTTGGGGTTCTTGACGGTCGGGAAGTCGCCGTCGATCTTCATCTGCTCAGGCTCGCAGATAATGTGCTTGTAGCCCAAACGGCGCAGGATCTCGGGCACCAGACGGTAGCCCGCGCCGTGGAACGGCGTGTAAACGAGCTTGAACTCGTCCGCAACCTGCTTTACGCAGTCCGGGTTGACCGCAACCTTGATGACCTCGCCGAGGTAAGCCTCGTCGGTCTCGCGGCTCAAAATGCGGATCATGCCGTCCGCGACAGCCTTGTCGTAATCGACAGTCTTAACGCCGGTGAAGATATCGGTTTTCGCCATCTCCTTGGCGACCACATCAGCCTCGGCAGGCGGCAGCTGCGCGCCGTCCTCCCAGTATACCTTATAGCCGTTGTATTCCTTCGGGTTGTGCGACGCAGTGATGTTGATACCAGCGATGCAGCCATAGTGGCGCACGGCAAAGGACAACTCGGGCGTCGGGCGCAGCTCGTCGAACAGCAGCGCCTTGATGCCGTTGGCTGCGAGGATGCAGGCCGACTGCTTGGCAAACTCGGGCGAATAGTGGCGGCTGTCATACGCGATGGCAACGCCGCGGTCCATCGCGGCCTGCCCGTTGGAGACGACCAGATTGGCAAGGCCCTGCGCCGCCTGACCGACCGTAAAGCGGTTCATGCGGTTCAGGCCGACGCCCAGCACGCCGCGCAGGCCGGCGGTGCCAAACGAAAGCGGCGCGAAAAAGCGGCTTTCGATCTCTTCCTCATTACCCTTGACCGCTTCCAGCTCTGCGGTCTCCTGTGCATCCAGCGCGCCGCTGTCCAGCCAGCGCTGGTATTCCGACATATAATCCATGGGAATCACCTCATACTCTTTTTTGGCTAAAGCCACTATTTAAATTATACAATATTTGCTTGTCAATGCAAGTATTTTTGCGCGAATTTGTGAATGTCTTGATACACTCCGGTATGTTTCCACAAAAAAACTGGTTGCTTTTTGTGCATTTCATTTTGCGGAACAATTTTCTGGCAACATGACGAAATTCCCCGCCCTCTATTTGTGCATCCTGCTCTGTTCTGTGTATTTCCACGCTTGTACTGCGCGATAAAATGCGGTATACTTTTATACAGGAATTTGACAAGATAGAGGGGTTATCCTATGAAACTGAAAACCCGGCTGGCCGTTGCGGTGTGCAAGGCCTCGGGCGCGGTGCTGCGCAAACTGGGACGCGGCGGCACCAACCTGCCCGGCAAGCTGGCGCTTAAAATCGACAAGAATATCCTCGGCGAGCTGGCGCGCGGCGTCAAGGTCACGGTCGTGACCGGCACCAACGGCAAAACCACCACCTCGCGCATGATCGAGCAGGCCTTTGCCGACGCGGGGCTGAAATACTTCTCCAACAAATCGGGCGCAAACCTGCTGACCGGTATCATCGCCGTGTTCGCGCAGCATTGCACCGCCTCGGGCAAGTGCCCGTATACGCACGCGCTGATCGAGTGCGACGAGGCCGCCTTCCGCAAAACCAGCGAATTTCTGCCGGTGGAATGTCTGGTGGTAAACAACATCTTCCGCGACCAGCTCGACCGCTACGGTGAGATCACGCACACCTTAAACGCCATCCGCGAGGGCATCACCCACATCCCGGACGCGACACTGTGCCTCAACGCCGACTGCTCGCTGACTGCCTCGCTCGCTGACAAAATCCCAAACAAGGTGCTGTGGTTCGGCGTGAACGTCCCGATCTATGAAAATGCGGCGCACGAGCTTTCCGACGCGCCCTACTGCATCCACTGCAAAACCGAGTACGAGTACGACTATATCACCTACGGCCATCTGGGCGGCTTCCGCTGCCCCAAATGCGGCTACCACCGCCGCGAACCGGATGTGGCCGTCACCAAGATCCTCGCCGCGGGCGCGGATTCGTCCGATATCGAGCTGTCCATCTGCGGGCATGCGCATGAAGTACACGTCAACCTGCCGGGTGGCTACAATATTTACAACGCGGCGGCGGCGGCAGCCGTGTCACACGTCGTCGGCATCGACGAGCAGACCGCGGTCAGCGCGCTCGGGCAGTTTGAGTGCGGCTTCGGCCGCGCCGAGCAGTTCAAGCTCGGCCAGTCGCAGGCGCGCATGATGCTGGTCAAAAACCCGGCGGGCTTCAATCAGGTCATCAACCTGATCGCGCACGACACCGGCACCTGCAAGCTGGCTTTCCTGCTCAACGACCGCTTTGCCGACGGCACCGACATCAGCTGGATCTGGGACGTCGATTTCGAAACGCTTGCAGACCAGCGCAACCGCTTTACGCGCATTTTGGTATCCGGCGTGCGTGCGGACGATATGGCGCTGCGCCTGAAATACGCGGGCTTCCCGTCCGACCGGCTGGAGGTCATCCGCGACTACGACAGGCTGCTGGGCGAGGTCGGCGCGGACGAAACGCCCACCTTCCTGATGCCGACCTATACGGCAATGTTCGATTTGCGAAATGAGATCGCCAAACACACCGACGTTAAGGCGTTTTACGAATAAGGGGGACAAAGCGACATGGAACTGAATATCTGCCACCTGTACCCCGATATTTTGAACCTGTACGGCGACCGGGGCAACATCATCACCATGAAGCGCCGCCTTGAGGCGCGCGGCATCGGGGTGCATATTGACGAGTGTTCGATCGGCCAGCCGCTCGATATCGACAAGTATGACATCTTTTTCATCGGCGGTGGGCAGGACTTCGAGCAGGAGGTGCTGCTGCGTGACCTTGCTGCGGGAAAAGCGCGGGATATCCGCAACGCAGTCGAGGAAAACAAGGTGTTCCTCGCCATCTGCGGCGGTTATCAGATGCTCGGCCAATACTATAAGACGTGGGACGGCAACCAGCTTGACTTCATCGGCGCGATCAACATCCACACCATTGGCGCAAAAGAGCGCATGATCGGCAACTATATGTACCGTTTAACGCCTGAAAGCAGCGGCTCGATCGTGGTCGGGTTTGAAAACCATTCGGGCAAAACCTACCTCGGCGCGGACGTCGCGCCGCTCGGCATGGTGCTCAAAGGCTATGGCAACAACGGCGAGGACCAGACCGAGGGCGCACGCTATAAAAACGTATTTGCCACCTACTCGCATGGTTCGCTGCTGCCCAAAAACCCCGTGCTGGCTGATTTTATCCTGCAAACCGCGCTGCGCTACAAATATGGCAGCGCCGAGCCGCTCTCGCCGCTCGACGACGAGATCGAAAACCGCGCACACGATTATATGGAAGAACGCCTGCGCAAAGGCTGAACCGAAAACGCCTGCCCCACTGGGGGTGGGCGTTTTGCTGTCCCCCCTCCCCTATCGCAGCACAGCGCGGTGTTCTCTTTCCTGCGCGGATATGCTACAATAAAGTCGTAACTCCACGGCGAAGGGATGCGGTGCGGTATGCGGACGGGCGGACGCGGCAAACAGATCTGGAAAAACATCTTTGACCTGCTCGACAAGCGGCACAAGCGGCGTTTTTTGTGGATCGCGGCCATTCTGGCCGTGTCCGCGGTGCTCAGCCAGCTGACACCGCTGGCCGTCGGCTACCTGACCGACCATGTGCTGACCGGTGGGCGCGCAGATTTCCTCTCGGTCGTGCCAATTTTGCTGGTCATCCTTGTGGTTAATGTGGTCAACGAGGTCATTAAGGTCGCGCGGCGGCTAATGGTTGAGGACACGGCCACACAGGCCGAAAAAAGCGCGCGCGGCCGCGCAACCGCGTCGCTGCTGCACGCGCCGCTGTCCTACTTCCGCGCCCACATGACCGGCAACATCCACGGGCGGCTCAACCGCAGCCTTGAAGGCACGGTCAAGCTGGTCAAGCTGCTGTTTATGGATTTCGCCCCGGCGGTCACAACGGGCGTGGCTGCGATTGTGACCATCTTCGTGCAGCTACCCGCGCCGGTCGCGGCGCTGGTCGTTCTGGTCATCCCGGTCGGCACGTTCATCGTGCTGCGCCAGATCAGCACGCAAAAAGGCATCCGCGTCGAGTTGATGGAAACCAAGGCCGACATGGACGGCACGATGGTCGAGCTGCTCGGCGGCATCGAAACCATCCGTGCACTGGACAGTGCACAGGCCGAGAGCGACCGCATCGGCGTGCGTTCGGAACAGCTGCGCCGCAAGGAAATGCGCCACCACAAGGCGATGGCGCTTTATGACTGTCTGAAATTTGTCAACGAGGCGTTTTTCAGTGTGCTCGTGATCGGGCTTTCCGTGCTGCTGGCGGCAAACGGCGTGATCACGGTCGGCACGGTGCTGACCGCCTACCTGTGTTTTACCCAGCTGACCGGCCCGCTACGCGAACTGCACCGCATCCTCGACGAATTTTCCGAGTGCGTTGTGCTGGCAGACGACTATTTCCGCATGATCGAGCTGCCGCTCGACTTCTCCTACCAGCATCCGCTGGGCAAGTCGGACGCGCGTCCAGTCTCCAACGACGTGCAGGTGTGCGGCGTGCGCTTCAGCTACCCGGAAAAGCCCGGCCAGCCCATCCTGCGGGATATCGACCTGACCATCCCGGCGGGGCAGTTCATCGGCATTGCCGGGCCGAGCGGCTGCGGCAAGTCGTCGCTGATCAAAGTACTCGATAAGTTGGAACTGGCAACCGGCGAGGTGCGTATCGGCGGCGCGCCGCTCGAGCTGCTGTCCCGCGCGACGCTGGCAGAATACGTCGCGCTCGTACCACAGACGCCTTTCCTGATCGCAGATACGGTATTCCACAACATCTGTTACGGCCTGCGGCGTGAGGTCACGCTGGACGAGGTGCGCGAAGCCGCGCGCAAGGCCAACATCGCCGCCGATATCGAGGCCATGCCGCAGGGCTACGACTCCATGCTGTCCGAGGGCGGCGCCAACCTGTCCGGCGGGCAGCGGCAGCGCATCGCGCTGGCGCGCATTTTCCTGAAAAAACCGCATGTGCTCATCCTCGACGAGGCGACTTCGGCGCTGGACAACACCTCGGAAAAGCATGTGCAGGCCGAAATCGAGCGCATGATGCACGACTACGGCACGACGGTCATCTCCATCGCGCACCGGCTGACCACATTGCAAAACTGCGATGAAATCCTTGTGATGGAACAGGGCGAAATCGTGCAGCGCGGCAGCTACGGCGAACTGCTGGACACGCCGGGTATTTTCCGGGACATGGCGCAGGGCGTGCTGAAATAGTCAAAAAGACAAAAAACCGGTGCAGCCAAGCTGCACCGGTTTGATTTTTCTGTTTGCAGTTACGCAGTCACGCCGACCGGGACTTCGACCTGCTCGTAGACGATGTTGATGATCGACAGCACAACCATGGCAGTCGCACGGCAGATATTGATCAGGTCGTCGTTGATACCATGACGGCGGCCCGGCGCACGGTACGCGTTATGCATGGAAGAAAGGCGGGCGATCAGCGCGTCCACCGTGACCGGCGGGATGATCGGGCTGGCCCACTGCTCAAAGCGGGCCTCGGTCATGCGGCGGCGGATGACAAGCGCAACGCGCTTTTCATACACATAATGCGCCAGCAGATTACGCTCGTAAATGTCGTCGTTA